>BNJT01002775.1_pt1 | contig 382702 bp, 607 predicted proteins | sample 8540491 | NCBI WGS metagenome assembly BNJT01 (sample SAMD00202455, study PRJDB9452) | human saliva metagenome | host: Homo sapiens | reverse complement strand
GCGATACCGTAATCAGCGTATTAGCAACTTCACTTGCAGATGGTCGTTCTTTTGAAGAATCTTGCTATTTAGCCAATGTAGCAGCAGGTATTGTGGTTGGTAAATTGGGTACATCAACCGTTTCTACTGTGGAATTAGAGAATGCAATCCATGGCCGTTCTGAAACAGGTTTCGGTATTATGTCCGAAAGCCAATTAAAAACTGCAGTAGCTCATGCGCTAAAGCGCGTGGTGAGAAAAATTGTGATGACAAACGGTTGTTTTCGATATTCTTCATCCAGGCCATGTGTCTTATTTAGAAAATGCTCGCAAACTTGGCGATCGTTTAATTGTTGCCGTGAATACGGATGATCTCAGTCAAACGCTTAAAAGGTGAAAGTCGCCCAATTAACAATCTTAATGCACGTATGGCAGTATTGGCTGGTTTAGCTTCAGTGGATTGGGTGGTCTCTTTTGATGAAGATACACCACAACGTTTAATCGGCGATATTTTTACCGGATTTATTGGTAAAAGGTGGCATGATTACAAACCAGAAGAGATTGCAGGCAGTAAAGAAGTATGGGCGAACGGCGGTGATGTTCGCGTATTGAATTTCGAAAATGGCTGTTCAACCACGAAACGTAATTGAGAAAAATCAAAGCGCTGAAAGATTAATTTATTAAGGAATGAGTAGAATAAAGCTTGCCTTTTATCCTGCTCAATCGTTAAAATTCAGGTCCCTTGTCATCGCTGAGTTAGAGATCGGCGAATGATGTATTAATAACACTACCTTTTTAGGAGTAAAAAAATGTCTCTAAGTACTGAAAAAAAGCAAAGAATCGTTGCTGAATTTGGTCGTGATGCGAAAGATACTGGTTCTTCTGAAGTTCAAATCGCATTATTAACTGCACAAATCAACCACTTACAAGCTCACTTTGCTGAGCACAAAAAGACCACCATGGTCGTCGTGGTTTATTACGTATGGTTTCTCGTCGTCGTAAACTTTTTAGACTACTTAAAACGTACTGATCTTGCTTTATACCAAAGCACTATCGCTCGTTTAGGTTTACGTCGCTAATTTTTATTACGATAGTAAAAATAAAAGCCTTCGGATTACCGAGGGCTTTTTTTATTTTCTACATATTAGAAAAAGGGGCTGACGTAGATTAGCCCTAAATTCCACACCAATCCCGCAGAATTTTTAAGCTGTTGAGACGGTGTGCCGAAGTTAAACCGAAATTCGCATTCTTTCAAGAACAGCGGGAAGGATTTGCGATCAATTCCGTTGTATTTGCGCAAGACGCGTTTTGCCTGATTCCAAAAAAATTCTCAATGCCGTTAATGTGGTTCTGACGGTCTGCAAATTCCTTTGAAATGGTTGATGCGGTAATGGATGAAAACCGCTCACGTCCAGCTTGTCATAGCCGCTCAGGCTATCCGTGTAAACAATGCTGTCCGGCATGATTTTTCTGTTTGATAACAGGCATCAAAGCATCAGACTTGGCATTATCTACGACAACGGTATAGACCCGTCCGTTGCGTTTCAGAATGCCAAAGACAACCACTTTTCCCGCCACGACGCGACCATGTTCTGCCTTTACGCTATCCGCCGAAATAGCTTTCGTCCAACCTCGACAGGGCCCTCAAAAACCCTCATCGGCAACCAAGGCCAGATAATGGCTGATAACCATACGAATTTTTGCGGTAGAACAGAATAGCGGAGTTGGGGCTGAATGCCCAAAAATATCGGCGCTGAACGGGCGGTAACTTGAGTACAAAAAAATTCAAGTAGTTTCTTTTGAACTCTCTTGCTTAATTTACAATTGGTTATCTGCATTTTCGTAGCCTCAGCCTAACTGCTAATCTACGTCAGTCCCCTAGAAAAATAAAAAAACGGTCAAAAATTTGACCGCTCTTTTTAGTCCATTAGTTTGCAATGCCTTTATGGCGAAGCAATGCGTCTAGTTGAGGTTCACGTCCACGGAAGCGTTTGAATAATACCATTGGTTCTTCAGAGCCACCGCGAGTGAGAATTTCATCTAAGAAGGATTTACCCGTAACTGGATTGAAAAATCCTTCTTCTTCAAAACGAGAGAAGGCATCAGCAGATAGCACTTCAGCCCATAAATAGCTGTAATAACCGGCCGCATAACCGCCCGCAAAAATATGGCTAAAGCTATGTGGCGCTCTTGCCCATTCAACACCTTTTAATCACGGCAACTTTATCTTTCACAGCTTTTAAGGTATCAAGCACTTGGTTAGCTTTTACCCACTTCAAAAAGTATGATGAAGGGTAAAATCAAACAAGCCAAATTCAAGCTGACGTAACACAAACATTGCCGCTTGATAGTTTTTTTCGCTTTTGAGAAGTTGATTTAATTTTTTTCTTCTGGCAATGGTTCGTGCGTTTCAAAGTGACCCGAAATAAAAATCAAGGGCTTCTTTTTCCCAACACCAGTTTTCCATAAATTGACTTGAAGCTCTCACTGCATCCCAAGGCACACCATTGATACCCGCAACATCCGGAACATCAACTTTGGTGAGCATGTGATGAATACCATGACCAAAACTCGTGGAAGAGAGTCGTGACTTCATCATGGGTGAATAGCGCAGGTTTATCACCAATAGGCGCATTGAAGTTAGCGTTAAATAGGGCAACAGGTTTTTTTGAATTGAACCGTCGGCATTGCGTTTTCTGCCGATACAATCATCCATCCATGCGCCACCACGTTTATTTTTCACGCATAAAGATCGAGATAGAAACTGCCGCGTACTTCATCGGTTTCATCAATTAAATCAAAGAAACGCACATCTTTATGCCAAGTATCTACGCCAAAAACGTTCAACTGCACGAATATTAAAAAAATACGCTTAATTAATTCAAATAAACCCGAAATAACGCGATCTTTCAGGGAAATAAGGACGAAGTTCTTCATCATTGATCGCATATAAATGTTGTTTTTTTGTTTTTTTCGGAATAGAAACTGATATCCCAAGGCGCAAGTTCAGTGACGCCAAATTCTTTTTCACAATAAGCTTTGAGTTCCGCTAATTCTTTTCTCACCTTGTGCTTTTTGAACGATCCGCAAGGTTATTTAAGAAGTCTAACACTTGTTGTGGATTTTTCTGCCATTTTGGTCGCAAGTGAGCGTTCAGTATAGGTATTAAAACCCAGCACTTAGCTAATTCCACGCGTAACGTCATGATTTCTTCAATGATCGCCGTATTATCCCATTTACCGGCATTTGGACCTTGATCTGAAGCGCGAGTCGCATAAGCACGATACATTTCTTCGCGTAATGCCGCATTTTCACAATAGGTCATGATTGGCAAATAACTTGGGATTTCTAACGTAAAAGCGATAGCCTTTCAAGCCCCTTACTTTCTGCAGATTGTTTTGTCGCAAGTAATGCAGATTCAGGAAGACCTGCTAATTCACTTTCATCTTCAATGACTTTTTTTCCCAGCCCATAGTGGCATCGAGCACATTATTGCTAAATTGTGAGCTTAATTCAGATAAGCGAGCAACAATCTCACCATAACGTTTTTGTTTTTCTTCGGATAAACCGATACCTGAAAGCTCAAAATCACGTAGTGCATTTTCAATGGCTTTCTTTTGTGCGACGGAATAAGTCGCAAATTCAGGGCTATTTTTTAAGGATAAATAGGCATTGTATAACCCTTCGTGTTGGCCAACCCAGGTGCTGTATTCAGAAAGTAGTGGTAAGCAAGCTTGGTACGCATCACGTAATTCAGGGCTGTTTTTAACTGAATTTAAATGGGAGATCGGTGACCAAGCACGACTTAAGTGCTCGCCTGCTTCAGAAAGAGGTTCAATAAAGTTTTCCCAAGTAAAGTGCGGTTGTTTTAAAACTTGTTCAATGGCTTGACGATTTTCTTCGATGAGTTTTTGGATTGCTGGTTGAATATGCTCCGGTTTGATTTGAGAAAACGGAGGTAAGCCTTCAATATGAAGTAATGGATTAGACATAAATATTCCTTTTGCTAATAGTTTCTTTTAATAAATTGCACAAAATTCTATAATATCAAGGTTGAAAAAAATCTAAAAAAATCAGTGATAATTGCGTATCACTTTTTATTTAGGATTTATGATGGACGGCACTTCCTTTTTCTATTATCATTTTTTTCTGGCATCATTGCTCTTAGTGATCGTTGTAGGTGTTGTTTCACTTAAGTTTTTTTCCCAAAAACTTCTTTTAACCAAGGCTATGTATGTTGCTCTTGGATGCATTTCTTTAATATTAGGTGTTATTGGTATTTTTTTACCTATTCTTCCGACCACACCTTTTTTTACTGCTTACACTTTATTCTTTTTGCGAAAGGTTCTTCTCGTTTAGAGCAATGGTTTTTTTAGGGACGAAGCTTTTATCAAAAGCACCTAAAAATCCTTTAATGAACGTCGTGCATTGACGAAAAAAAGCAAAAATTTCTATTCTAACGCTTTTCAACCACAATGCTTTTTAATTGGCTTTTTATTTTACCCCAAGCGTTGTGGGTCGAACGATCATTGCCATTTTAATTGCGGTAAAAATATTGGTTCTTTTTCTTTTGGATTAAAACAGAAGACGTTAAAAATGGATAATTCTTTTCCTTAATTGGCTTAAAAGTGCGGTCATTTTTCGGTATCGTTTTTGGATTGAGTGCTTGTGATAAATTAAACAGCCAGAAATCGATAAACACAGAAACGGATGAGCAACCAACACAAAGCCAGTCTATCAAACAAGAGAATACTTCAAAAACCGAAATCGTACATTACTGACTCAGGGCGTTTACTCATCCTCCTTCTTTTTGAGCCTTGGTTTGTTCGTTATCCAGAACAAGAGGGCTTATTACGTGATTTATATGAAGGTTTAACCGCTTATGATCCGGAAGGGAGAATCGTGCCGGGTATCGCAGAAAGTTGGGAAACGAAAAGACAACAAAAACCTGGATCTTTTACCTTACGTGAAGGGCTTCGTTGGTCAAATGGTGATCCCTTTAGTTGCCCAAGATGTCATGCTTTCTTGGCAAGCACTGTCCCAATCAAATAGTCCATTAAGATCTTATTTGGCTTATCTCAACTTTAAAAAATGCGAAAGGCGTTTTAGAGAAAAAATAAACCTTTTAAGAGCTTTAGGAATTTATGCGGAAAAATGACCGCACTTTTACGCATTGAGCTCGATAAAGCAACGCCTTATTTACCGGAAATGTTGGCGCATATCAGCCTTGTACCTCAATATCGCGATCCTGATTACCCCAGTGACAAACGGGGCTTATATGATCGAAAGCGAAAGTGTGAAAAGCATATACTTAACTAAAAAAATCCCTATTATTGGCAGAAAAAAATAATGTGGCTTTTTGAGCGTGTAGAATATTTGCCTTTTATCGCCACTAAATTATCTGACTTTGATGTGGTGCTTGATGTACCAGAAGTGCACGCGGACCTTCAACATTTCCCACAGCTTTGCAGTTATTTTTTTATGAATTTAATCTCAGCGATCCTAAAGTTGCTAAGGCCGATGTGCGCAAGGCGATTGCTTCGTTGGTCTCTGTCACCAATATCGTGAATAATGAGATTCCAGCAGCAATTCCAAGCTCGTATTTTTTTACCGAAAGCCATGTTAAATGGCCAAGATTCAAGATGGGAGCCCTGTTGTTGCCGAGCAGTTATTAGCTCAAAAATAAAATTGATGAAAGACATCCATTACATTTAAATGTGCTTTATGATGATGAGCCATTGCATGTGAATATCGCGCGCTGCTTAGAGGGGCAATTGACTCAATCAGATATGTTGCGCGTGGATGCTCAACCAGTCAATTGGCAAACATTACAAAATGAAACGCCAAAAAGGTGATTTCCAAGTCATTCGTTCTGGCTGGTGTGCGGACTTTAATCATCCGATGGCATTCTTGGGTTTGTTCTATTCTAAAAAGTCCCTGATAATAAAAATGGCTATGCCAATGCGGAATATGACCAACTTTTTGAGCAAGCGTTGAAAAGCTTAAATGAAAAAAAGAGCGGTCAGAAATTTACTTAAAAATTAAGTGAGAAGATCCAACAGGAAAACCTTGCTTTTACCGCTTTTTCCAATACACCACGCCAGTTTATCTTTTCTCCAACTATTATGGGAGCGAAGAAAAAAATCCAGTGGGCGTCATTTACAGTAAGGATCTCATGGCGAAAAAGTTGAAAGCTAAAGTTGATTAAGAAAGTTGTTCATGATGTGGTGAACAACTTTTTTTATTAAATTTAATAAAAAGTGTAGAGTAACACTATTTACTTTTTTTATTTTTTTATACGATACAATACACAACAAATCAACCTAGAGGGAAACCTTTATGTTAAAAAAATGAATGATTTGGTTAGCTTTTAGTCAGACACCAAAAATCCACGGTGCTGTACTATGTGAAAGAAGGTTTGTTGCCAGAACCAGTAAAAGATAAACCTAATTTTCATCTCTATGATGAATATTGTGTAGAGTTGCTCAGTTTTATTAAATATCTACAAAGCAATTTCAATGCGACGATTTCACAAATTAAAGCACTTTTTGCTCATCCTCATTTTGATTGGAATAATCCTTATGAAAGCCTTATTGGATTATTGGATATCATCATGGGGGCAGAAAATGAAGTGTTCACTATTGAGCAATTATGTGCAGAATTTCATCTTTCCGCTAAACAAATCGAAGACATGGTAGCGGAAGGATTATTGAATCCTCGTGAAGGCATTTTTACAGCAAAAGAACGTGATATTTTTGGCGATCTTGGCACGTTGTGATGAAGCCGAAATGGATGTAGTGAAAGCTTATTTAGTCAAGAGAAAATGTTAGCGGAAAAAAAGAGGTGAATGTGACTTTAGCGGCATTAGCCAATAGCGAACAAAAAGATGAAAAATTAAAACATTTATTTGATTTATTGTTGGTGTTAAAACCTTATCTCTTGAATATGAAAACCTTTAATCTTTATCAAGCGGAGAGTGCGAAATGAAACTCTTAAAATATGCTGGCTTTGTACCTTATTTAGCCATTGCCTTTATTAATGCCAGTGTGGATTTAGTACATAAAAATTACCATTCAAAATGTGTTGCTGAAAAGTTTTTTTCAGGTGAGAGTTTGTTGTTTTAACGGCATTAATTAATGCCATGATTTTATTGCCATTTATTTTTCTTATTTTCGCCTTCGGCATTTATTAACGATAAATTTTTCTCGCACCAATGTGATTCGTTATAGCAGTTTGGCGACTGTGCTGATCAGTGCTGGGATTTTTATTGAGTTATATGACGGGAATGTTTGCTATTTCCTTTGTACTGACATTGATTTTGGCAGCGCAAAGTGCGGTCTATTCTCCAGCCAAATATAGCATTATTAAATCAATTGTGGGCACTGGAAAAATATTGGTATGGCAAACGGTGTCATTCAAGCGCTCACTATTGTGGCTATTCTATTTAGTTCTTTTTGCATTTTTCTTTCTTCTTTGAAGCGCATTATGTAGCATCAGATGACCCGAATGAAGTATTACAAAGCGTTTGGGTGATAGGTGTAGCATTAGTATTACTGAGTGCACTCAGAAGCCTATTTTGCGTTTAAAAATCCCATTCTTTAAGCAAGAAGCTGAAAAATACGGATGGTCAGTTTGATATGAGAAAAATACCTATCTTTAGGGTATTTAAAAGATAACGTTCGCACATTAAAAAGCAGATCAAAATATTTGGTTGAGTGTTATTGGATTAAGCCTGTTTTGGGGCGTGTCACAAATTATTGTGGCAGATTCCCTGCGCATTATAAAGCGATGTTCAATGAAGATAATGCTATTGTTATTCAAGCGATTCTTGCGGTGAGTGGCATAGGGCTTGCACTTGGTTCATATCTTGCAGGGACGCGCTCTCGTTTGCATATTGAGTTAGGTATTGTTCCGCTTGGTGCGCTGGGTATTTGTGTGTCGTTATTCTTCTTAACCCTAGCCCAAAGTGGAGTGGTATTAGCTCTTTGTTCTTTTGTCTTTGGTTTCTCTGGCGGTTTATTGATCGTGCCATTGAATGCGACTATTCAGTATTTCGCACCTGAGAAAATCAGCGGCAAAATCATGGCAGGTAACAACTTTGTGCAAAACGTGTTTATGGTGGTCTTTTTGCTATTAAGCATTGTTTTTGTGCAACTTAATGTTTCGACTCAAGGTTTATTCTTAGTGACTTCGGTTGCATGTTTTGCTGCGAGTTTATATACCATGTCGAAAGTGCCCCATTTATTTACGCGTTTATTCTTGCTCTTTGCGTTAAAAGCGAATTACCGTTTTCATGTAGATGGCTTAAAAAATCTTCCACAAAGTGGTGGTGTGCTGTTATTAGGTAACCATATTAGCTGGATTGACTGGTTGGTGTTACAAGCTACTAGCCCTCGTGCGATTAAATTTGTGATGTATCGCCCAATTTACAACAAATGGTATCTCACTTGGTTCTTCCGTATTTTCAAAGTCATCCCAATTGGTGGCGGTTCAAGCCGAGAATCTATTGAAACCATTCGTGAATATTTAGCGCGCGGTGAAGTGGTGGCTTTATTCCCTGAAGGCCATATCAGCTATAACGGTCAAATCAATGAGTTCCAAAAAGGCTTTGAGCACGTATTAAAAGATTTAGAGAATGTGACAACTGTTCCTTTCTATTTACGTGGATTATGGGGCGCAGACTTCTCTCGTGCGGATTCTTTTCTATAAGAATTTAACTAAACGCCAAGGTAAACGTGAAATTTTAGTAGCATTTGGTAAACCCATTCATGGCTTTATTGATGCGGCAGCGATGAAGCAAAAAGTACTCGAACTTTCTTTCTCCGTATGGGAAAAAGTCATGAGTAAACGTAAACCGCTGATGCACCATTGGTTGAGTTCAGCAAAATCGAATTTATTCAAAGAAGCTACCGTGGATGCACAAGGCACTAAACTGAATAACCTGAAATTTATTGTCTGCAGTGCTAATGTTTGTGAAAAACCTTAAAAACTGCTTTTAGGGAATGAAAAATGTTGGTGTGTTATTACCAAGTTCATCAATTGGGGCAATTATTAATATGACCCTAATGGTGATGGGCAAAGTACCGGTAAATTTAAACTACACACTAAGCCCAGAAGTGATGGAAAAAGCGTTGAAAAAAGCCAACATTTCGCAAGTCATTACCTCTGAAAAATTCTTGGATAAGTTGAATGCAAAAAGGTTTTTGATTTTAGCCAAGTGGTGGCTGATAAAGCCCTCTTTATGGAAAAATTTAGGGAAATCGATAACTAAAGCGAATAAAGTGCGGTCATTTTTTTAACTGCGTTTTTGGCGCCACAATGGTGGATTAAATTACGTTACTTTGCAGACGTAAGCTTGGAAGATAATGCAACCATCTTATTCAGTAGTGGCAGTGAAGGTGATCCAAAAGGCATTGAATTAAGCCATAAAAAACTTACTGACAAATATTAAAACAGATTGGTGAATTATTAAATTTCCACAAAGATGATGTGATTTTGAATTCCTTTACCAATTTTCCACTCATTCGGCTTAACAGTGACAACTTTATTGCCATTGTGTGAAGGCATTAAAATGGTAAGTGTAGCGGATCCGACAGATGGGGCGACAGTAGGAAAAAAATGTGTGCTCGACATCGGGTGAGTATTTTATTCGGTACTTCAACTTTCTTTAGATTATATGTACGCAATAAGAAATTCCATCCGTTAATGTTACAAAACGTGCGTATGGTTATTGCGGGCGCCGAAAAATTGAAAGCGGATGTAAAAGAAGCCTTCAAACTTAAATTTGGCTTGGAGATTTACGAAGGTTATGGCGCAACTGAAACAGCACCGGTAGCTAGTGTGAATATGCCTAATTTACTTGATCCGGAAACCTTACAGGAATTTACCTTCAATCAAGCTGGTACGGTAGGTATGCCATTACCTGGCACCATTATTAAAATTGTGGATCCAGAAAGCTTGCAAGAATTACCAGTCGGCGAAGACGGTTTGATCTTGATTGGTGGTGGGCAAGTCATGAAAGGTTATTTGAATGCACCAGAAAAAAACAGCAGAAGTGATTGTTGAAATTGACGGTGTACGTTATTACAAAAACTGGCGATAAAGCCATATCGATCATAACGGCTTTTATTACCATTGTGGATCGTTATTCTCGATTTGCTAAAGTCGGCGATGAAATGATCAGTCTCGGCAGCGTGGAAGAGAAACTTTCACAAGTATTTGATGAAGAAAATCAATTTGTTGCCGTTGCCTTGAGCGATGATAAAAAAAGGCGAGAGCATTGTGCTTTTTAATTAAATCTGCACTTTCTTTAGATGAGATCAATGAACGTATTAAAGGATTAAATGTACCGCCGATTATGCTACCAAGCCAAGTCTTCTTAGTGGATGAAATCCCGATGCTCGGAAGTGGTAAAGTGGATTTCAAAGGTGCGAAGAACTTAGCGATGAGTTTGGTTAAGTAAAGAAAATTGTAATAAATAAAAGAGCGGTCAATTTGACCGCTCTTTTTGTTATTTTAATAAACCTCATTTAGGTGTTTTTTTCAGCATCTTTCACCTTACATCAACGTACCGACATATTTTTAACATGACCCCAGCGGCAATAGCCGAGCCAATTACACCAGCAACGTTTGGTCCCCATCGCGTGCATCAGGAGGAAGTTTTGGTTATCCGCTTCCAATCCGATTTTGTTAGAAACACGAGTCGCCATAGGAACGGCAGATACACCAGCAGAACCAATAAGCGGGTTAATTTTGTTTTTTTGCTGAATTTATTCATCAATTTTGCCATTAATACACCGCTACCCTGTACCGATTCCGAAAGCAATTACACCAAGAATTAAAATGCCTAACGTTTGCGGTTGCAAGAATTTATCGGCGATAAGTTTAGATCCCACAGACAAGCCAAGCACAATGGTTACAATGTTAATCAAGGCATTTTGTGTGGTGTCACTTAAACGTTCTACTACGCCGCTGACGCGCATGAGATTACCGAAACAGAACATCCCGAGTAATGGGCGCGAGCATCCGGTAAGAGTAAACCAACGAGCAACAGTAAAATCACCGGGAATAACACTTTTTCACGATTACTTACATGGCGCATTTGCGTCATGCGGATTTTGCGTTCTTCTTCTGTGGTTAATGCTTTCATAATCGGTGGTTGAATCAACGGCACTAACGCCATATAAGAATAAGCCGCCACCGCAATAGCACCAAGCAATTCAGGCGCCAGCTTACTGGTTAGATAAATCGCAGTCGGGCCATCCGCACCACCGATAATACCGATAGACGCGACTTGAGGTAGCGTAAATTCGATAATGCCGAAATAATTTAAGGCTAATGCACCGAGCACGGTAGCAAAAATACCGAATTGTGCAGCCGCACCAAGTAGCAATGTTTTTGGATTGGCTAATAACGGACCAAAGTCTGTCATAGCACCCACGCCCATAAAAATAACCAATGGTGCAATGCCGTATCCAATCGCAACTTTATAGAACAATGCCAAAATACCGGCGCTGTAACCCATATCCACAGATAAAGCTTCTAATTGATTTATCATGGATATTGGCGCGGAAGTCATCGCTGTTTTAATCGCAGCAAGATCGGGTGAAACACCCAGCTGTGCAGCTGATTACTGCAATTTGCTCTGGTGAGCCGAGATGAAGCAAATTATCTAATGCTGTCATGGCTAACCCTGCTTCAGGAATATTTGACAATAATCCGCCGAAACCAATTGGTAGTAACAGCAAAGGTTCAAATTTGCGCGAAATGGCAAGCCACAGCAACAGCAAGCTCACAGCGATCATTACTGCTTGCCCCCATTGCAAATGGAATATGCCCATCCCTTTAATTAACGCAATAATACTTCCATAGACCATTCCTTATGCTAAGGTCATCACGGTGTCACCCACCGCGACAGCATCACCAGCTTTAACGCAAATGCTCAGCGTACGGTACCAGCCTGTGCGACTTTTCACTTCGGTTTCCATTTTCATGGCTTCGAGAATGAATAATACATCGCCAGTCGCTACGGTTTGACCTTCTGTTGCAACAACTTTCCAAATATTACCCGCCATTGGAGCAGTTACTGGTGTGCCACCCAGTTGCTGGAGCAGGAGCTACTTGTGGCGCGGCTTGCGGAGCAGTAGTCGCGACATGAGAGATATCGCCGCCTTCGCTTACTTTCACCACAAAGGCTTTGCCTTCCAATTCCACGGTATAAACAGCAGAGCCAGAAGCAGATGGTGCAGCTTTTAGAAACAGGTTTATTTTCCACCGCACTTTCATTGCCGGTGGGAGCTGGTTCAAAGGCGGCAGGGTTGTTGCGGTTTTCTAAGAATTTCCATGCAATTTGAGGGAAGAGTGCCACGATTAAAGCATCATCTACGGCGTTGTCTGCCAATTTCACGCCTTTCGCTTTAGCTTGTTCTGCAACTTCAGCTTCAATTTTCGCCATTTCAGGCGCAATGTGATCGGCAGGACGGTCAGTTACTGGCGCAGACCTTCTAATACGCGAGCTTGCAACGCACTATCTACCGGTGCAGGCGTTTTACCGTATTCACCTTTTAAAATGCCGGCAGTTTCTTTTGGCGATAGTTTTGTAGCGTTCGCCAGTAAGTACGTTAATAACAGACTGTGTACCAACAATTTGAGAGGTTGGTGTAACGAGTGGAATATGACCCAAATCTTTGCGTACGCGTGGGATTTCTTCTAATACTAAATCTAATTTATCGGACGCATTTTTGTTGTTTTTAATTGGTTTTCCAAGTTAGTGAGCATGCCACCTGGCACTTGTGCCACTAAAAATACGGCTATCTACACCACGTAATTGGCCTTCAAATTTAGCGTATTTTTTTACGTACATTGCGGAAATAGGCGCAATTTTTTTTCCAAACGAGGAATATCCAAACCTGTGTCATATTCAGTGCCTTGCAAGGTGGCAACTAGGGATTCAGTTGCAGGGTGACCATAAGTACCTGACATAGAAGAAATTGCCGTATCAATACCATCTACACCAGCTTCAACCGCTTTTAATAACGCCATTTCTGCCATACCAGTGGTGGAGTGGCAGTGTAAATGCAATTCTACGTCAAAACGTTTTTTTGATTTCGCGTACTAAGTCTGCCGCCACCATTGGATTTAAAAATACCGGACATATCTTTGATGACCAAAGCTGTCGATACCGATTTCAAGTAATTGTTCTGTGGTGTCGAGCCAGGTTTGCATGGTATGAACTGGGCTGGTGGTATAACTTAAAGTCCCTTGAGCATGACCCACCAAATTTACGTACTGCTTGCAACGTCGCTTTCATGTTACGCGGGTCATTGAGTGCATCGAATACGCGGAAAAACATCCATACCATTCGCTACACAACGTTCTACGAAACGTTCTACCACGTCATCAGCATAGTGACGATAACCCTAATAGGTTTTGACCACGTAATAACATTTGTAATGGGGTTTTTGGACAGGCTTTTTTTCAATTCACGCAAACGAACCCACGGATCTTCACCCAAGAAGCGAATACAGCTATCAAATGTTGCACCGCCCCAAGCTTCCAATGACCAATAACCAATATCGTCTAATTCATGGGCAATTGGTAACATATCATCAAGACGCAAGCGAGTTGCGAAAAGTGATTGGTGGGCATCACGAAGCACCAGTTCTGTCATTTTAATTTTTTTAGTCATAGTGAAAATCCTTATGTTATTTGAACTGTTGGGTACGGCGATGGTGTGCGATGGTCACGCAATCACAGGACGTAAACGCTCAAAATCGTCAGTTGGTGCCGCAGAAAGTGCGGTTGAATTTGGGGAAGTTTTTGGTTCGGGTTGTGGTTCAGGAAAGAATCGATTGATAAGTTTAGACATCACTCCAATTGCCCAAATTAAAATGAGCAAAAAGACCAACACAAAACCCATCCCTGAAAACATCAGATTAATTCCTTCGCCTATAAGCTCTGAGGGAGTCATCATTTTCTTCCTTATTTGTTTGAAAAAAATGGACAATTTTTATTCTAATCGTTCTGTTTTAAATAAAACTGTGATGAAGATCATAATTTGAACGATAGGCACACAAGAAAAAGGGGAAAAAGTGAGGTCAATTTGGAAGATATTTTTTTGTTGAGTCAAAATATTATTAATAAGGGATATCTCTACGTAAAACTAAAAGGACTAAGCTCTGTAGATGACAGAACTCAGTCCTTAAATTACGTGAGTCTCACTTTTTTTGATAGAAAGGAAGAGATTATTCTACTTTTTACAATCCAGCCTTCTGGCGCTTCAACATCACCGAATTGAATACCGGTTAATTCATTGTAAAGTTTACGTGTAACAGGGCCCACTTCAGTTTCTGAATAGAACACGTGGAATTTACCTTTGTGTTGAATACCGCCTACTGGCGTAATCACTGCAAAGAGTACCACAAGCGCCCCGCTTCTGCAAATTGATCAGTTGATCGATATATACATCACCTTCGATAGCTTCCATACCTAAACGTTCTTTTGCAATATAAAGCAAAGAGTATTTGGTGATACTTGGTAAAATGGATTCAGATGCAGGGGTGATAAATTTGTTATCTTTGGTGATACCAAAGAAGTTTGCTCGCACCCACTTCTTCAATTTTTCGTGTGAGTTTTTTTGGATCAAGATAAATCGCATCAGCAAATTTACGTTCTGGCGTACCTTTTCTCTGTCGCTAGTTCATGTGGAAGCAAACTTGCGCAGATAGTTACCACCCACTTTTACACCACCCGGTTCCCATAGGGTGCAAAGACGGTCGTAATCAGTCGTAATGAAATTAGATGGTGTTAAACCACCTTTGAAATAAGCGCCAACAGGGCAGCAGAATACAGAGAAAATAAATTCAGGTGCGGTTTTTACACCGATATTCGCGCCTGTACCAAAGAGGAATGGACGTAAATATAATGTTGCGCCAGATCCGTAAGGACCTAACCATTCTTGGTTTGCTTTCACCACTTCTTTACAAGCACGGATAAATAATTCTGTTGGCACTTGTGGCATTAATAAGCGATCAGATGTGTGTTGCATGCGTTTTGCATTTTGATCAGGGACGGAATAGAGTTGATTGAACTGTCTTTACAACGATAGGCTTTTTAAGCCTTCAAAGCATTGTTGACCGTAGTGAATAGCCGTTGAACCTTCGTGGATATGTAGCATATTATCGGTGGTGAGTTTACCTTCATCCCATTTTGCCATCTTTCCAATGTGCGATGAAACGGTAATCTGTTTTGATATAACTAAATCCAAGATTGTTCCAGTCTAAGTCTTTCATTTTGCTTCCTTAATTTGTATAAATAAATTTTATGAATGGAAAATGCTGAGTTAATCTACACCATTACGATGACTATGAAAACCTTTAAACACAAAAAATATTGTGATTTCTCAAAAATTTTTGATTGGATTTTTTTCAAATTTGTGAAGTTGGTCAGGAAATAAAAATTTTGCTTATGCTAGAATGCCAGGAATAAAAAACGCCGCTCGAAATGAGCAACGCTTAACCAGAATGGTTTAATATATACAGGAAGTAAATGAGTAACTTAACTGTTACTCCAGTTCGGAGAACCGAACTATATGCAAACACAACATCATACTTAAGTCTGAAACTCATTAACTTGTAAGGAATTACCAATCATTAAGTATGGGGGTATTGTAGGTAGAAGGTCATGAAAGGACAAATGATGTTTTTTTATTTGATGCATTAAAAACTAATCCGATATAAATCTTAACCATTATAAACTAAAAAAATTAGCCATTGGGAAGAATTATGTATAAACGTTTGCCTCCCCTTAATTCATTGAAGTCTTTCGAGTCTGTCGCGACGACATTTGAGCTTCACAAAAGCAGCTGGATGAACTTTTTTTGTGACACAAGTCGCAGTGAGCCATCAAATAAAAATTATTAGAAGATTTTTTTAGGTGTCGATCTTTTTATACGTAAAAAAATCGTTCGCTCGAATTGACGGAATTTGGGAAAGCCTACTTTGTTGATATTAATAAAGTTTTACGAAAATTGAATGAAGCGACTGAACGTTTATTAACGCTTAAAAGCTGAACCACATTTGGCAATTAGCGTGCCACAAACCTTTGGTATTCAATGGCTTGTGCCACATTTGAGTGATTTTAATAAGCAACATCCTGAAATTGAAGTACGCTTGAAGGGTGTCGATCAAGATGAAGGTTTATTGAATAAAGAAATAGATATCGCCATTTATTATGGCAAAGGCGATTGGGAAAAATTTACAGGTCGATCGTTTAGGCGAAGAAAATCTCGTGATTTTGGTCACGCCTTCATTGCTTGAGAAAACACCAGTAAGTTGTCCTAATGATTTGAAAAAAAGCATACGTTGATTCATACGCATACCCGAGATAACTGGCAAGCGATGGCGGATTATCTCAAATTAGATGATTTGAATATTCAGCAAGGCCCGTTATTTAGCCATACTTTTTATGGCATTGCAAGTCGCCGTTCATGGGCAAGGGTATTGCGTTAGCTAATCGTATTTTTGGCTCAGCAAGAAATTGAAAAACGGTCATTTGCAAATTGTGTTACCAACCGAATTGCGGGATCCAAAAATCATTCTATGTGGTCAATCATTTAGATCGTTTAGATGATGAAACAAATTCAAGCCTTTAGAATATGGATTAAAGATTCAATTAAATTAGGAAAAACATGAATAAATTAGCCTTATATTGTCGAATTGGTTTTTGAAAAAAAGAAGTCGCCGCAGAAATTACCGACCGAGCCTCTGAGCGTGGTGTATTTGGTTTTGCTCGCGTAGAAGAAAAACAGCAGCTAGTGTCATTTTTGAATGTTATCAACCGGGTGATGCGGATCGTTTAGCACGAGAAATCCCTTTTTAATCGTTTGATTTTTTTGCGCGTCAAATGATCGTTGTTTCAGATTTCTTAGAAAATCTCGATCCTCAAGATCGTATCTCGCCAATTCTGGCTCAATATAAACGCATTGCAGAAGACATTAATCTTAAGCAAGCGGTAGAGCTATTTGTCGAAACAGCAGATACCAATGAAGCCAAAGAGCTTTCGACATTTTGCCGAAAATTTACCGTGCCGTTACGCCAAGCGTTGAAAAAACAAGGTTGGTTACAAGGTAAGGTGAACGCAAAGTGCGGTCAGATTTTACATTGTTTTTTTCACTCAGTCGAATTGTCGCTATGTGGGGTATTCCTATCTTGGCAATAACTCTACCCATTTTATGGGGATACCACGTTTGAAATTCCCAGCGGATGCGCCAAGCCGTTCAACTTTAAAATTGGAAGAAGCGATTTTTAACTTTTATTCCTCGAAAGTGAAGAAAGTAAACGCTTAAATGAAAAATATGGTTGGCGTTGATCTCGGTGCATGCCCTGGCTACTGGACCTATCAATTAGTGAAACGTGGTTTATTTGTGTATGCAGTTGATCACGGCAAAATGGCGACTAGTTTGCATGATACTGGCAGAATAGAACATTGCCCAGAAGACGGATTTAAATTCCAACCACCAAAACGTAAGCATATCGATTGGCTTGTGTGTGACATGGTGGAGCAACCAAGTCGGATTGCGAATTTAATAGGGAAAATGGTTGATTAACGGCTGGTGCCGAGAAACTATTTTTTTAACTTGAAATTGCCAATGAAAAAAACGCTATCAAGAAGTGATGTTGTGCCTAGAAAATCTTGCAGTGATGTTGGCAGAAAAAGAATTGGAATTTGACATTCAGGCTAAGCATTTGTATCACGATCGCGAAGAGATTACGGTGCATATTGCCTTAAAATAGAAGAGACAGTCCTAGGTATTTAGGACAGTTTTCCGTTTAATATTGAGTTTAATGCTATCTATAATATTTACAACTTTTTAGTAAGCTCATTATTTCCTTTAGATCTTTTTTTATCATGATGTTCTTCTGTTGCATAATGGTACGCATCATATCCGAATTCATTTTTTTATGTTTGGCTTGGCGCCATTCTCTAAAAGAACTTCAATAATATCAAGATTTCCATAAAAACAGGCATTTTGAATCGGAGTAAAGTTCAGCTCACCTTGCTGATTCACGTTTGCGCCATTTTTCTATTAATAAGATAACATCTTTTTTTATTTTGAGAGTTAACTGCTAAGTTTAATAATGTTTCCCCATGCATCCTAAATCATGTACGGAAGTAATTGGCGAGTAACTGAAAAAAAGTTGGGTGATCTTGATATTTTAAAAAAAGTTTTGTTAAATCGTCATTCATCATTGTTCTCTAAATTATCTAATCAGGTCAAAGTAGGATAAATCCTGCTTTACCCATCGTTTTAATGTAAATGCTATTCGTAATTTTGATAGTTTGTTGAGGTCACAACTAATTAATGATTATTCAAATTTTTTTCTAGCATCATTTTTTTCTTAATTTTGTAAGATTTTTTTGATGAATTATTTTTTTAAGTGCTAGATAAATTTCATTGTCAACTCTATTTTTGAGTTAATAGCATATTTTTCAATATAAGGTATAACTTTCACAGAGTTAATTGAAATCAAGAATGCAATTATCTCATTATATATGTAAGAATTTATATTGGTTTGATTTAGTCTGTTAATTAATAATAGCTCAATTGATTTTTGATTTATAGTGTTTTTTTCTCTTAATGAATATAAAAATCCATGAAATAATTTGTGATTTTTTTGCTATTTAAGTTTTTTTATTAGGTATTTTTATATATAGTTTCTGTGGGGGAAGTATGCAGAACTAAATGCAACAGCTAAAAATGATAGAATATCTGTTTATATCCCAAATTAAGTTAATATCCTTTTTCTATTTCGTAAAAACGCTTTTTTTCTCCTAAATTATAATGTCGAAATAGATGCCCCAAGGAAAATATTGCTGATGACTTTACACTTATACTTTTATCATGACAAATAGAATAAACTAATATAGATAAAATCTCATTTAGTTCAACATCATTAAGCTGTACCTGTATTTGCCCCAAGATAAAAAAACTGCAATTTCTCTGTGTTGGCTATATCGACTGGCTAAAAGAATATCCTTAATTATATCTCTAATTTCATTATACTGAAAAAAATTGTAGTTTTCAGGTACTTCATATTGAAAAAAACCGAATTAGAATTTAGTACTTTATTCAATAACTCTGTCTTTGATAAATTTTTACATGCTAAAAAAAGCATCAAAAATTTGAAAAAAATTTTCGCTTACCATGTCATTTCCTAGTACATTTATCTTTATCATTGCTTAGAGTAACAGCCTTAAATAGAAAAGAAAGAGCGGTCAAAAAAATCATTGAATTTTTTTGACCGCTCTTTTTATTTAAGCAATTATTTATTGGCTAAAATCACTGCGCGAGTTGGGGCTTGATAGCCTTCGATGGTTTTTACTGTGATCATTTGGATCTAAGAAATCAATCAAACTTTCATTTTCTAACCAATTAGTTTTACGCTGTTCTTCTAATGTTGTGGTGGCGACATCCACACAACGCACATTAGTAAAGCCGACTTTTTTTCCAACCAATTAATGAGTGCGACGAACAGAAGGAATAAAAATATACGTTCTTCATTTTTTTGCATAGCGATCTGAAGGTACTAATACCGTATTCACATCGCCATCAACCACTAAGGTTTCTAAGACGAGTTCGCCACCTTTTACTAATTGATTTTTTAGTTGAGTGAGGTGATCGAGCGGTGATTTACGGTGATAGAGTACGCCCATTGAAAATACGGTATCAAATGCCGCAAGTGGTTGCATTTCTTCAATGCCTAATGGGATTAAGTTAGCTCGACGATCGTTATTTAATAATTTTTCGAACGGCTTCAAATTGGCAAAGGAAAAAGTTCGGTTGGATCAATACCAACCACCATTTTTTTGCACCTTCACCAACCATTCGCCACATATGATACCCGCTACCGCAGCCCACATCTAAAATCGTACGATTTTTTAATGGCGCAAGATGAGGCAAAACACGATCCCATTTGAAATCAGAACGCCATTCGCAATCCACGTGAATATCAAATAAATGATAAGGTCCTTTTCGCCACGGCATCAATTGCTTCAAATGATGGATAAGGCGTTGTTTTTCGCCCTCTGAAAGTGGGGAAGTGCGGTCAGATTTCACCGTATTTTTTAAATCGATGGTATCTGCCTGTAAATCAGGGAGAAAGTCCACGATTTTTTTGACCATTTGGCATAATCACCATGGGTTTGTTTTTTTCCCATTCTTTTTAACTGCAAAGGCAACGTTTCTAGCCAAGCAGATAAATTTGTAGTAGCAATTTGCTGATAAAAAGGACGAAAAATCAATCATTATTTTGCTTCCTTATAAGCTTTTTCTGCTTTCTCAAAGGTTTCTTTAACCTCATTTTCCGGTTCTCCAGACAGAAGAGAAACCACAATAATTGCTAGGCTAGCAAGCGTAAAACCAGGGATCATTTCATAGACATTAAACCATTCGCTGGTTTGAGGAATCATGGATTTCCAAGCAAAGACAACCACTGCGCCAACAACCATGCCCGCCATCGTCGCTGATGAAGTCATGCGTTTCCAGAATAAAGAGAAAAGCACTACGGGACCAAATGCAGAGCCAAATCCCTGCCCAAGCAAATTCAACGAGTTTTAATACTTTGCTTTTTTTCATCTTGAGCAATCCAAATTGCAATGCTAGCGATAACTAAAAACCATTGCACGACCTAACCAGACTAATTCTTTTTCAGCTGCTTTTTGGACGAATAAACCCTTTATAAAAAAATCTTCAGTGATAGAGCTTGAAGAAATTAATAATTGTGCAGAAAGTGTACTCATCACAGCCGCTAAAATTGCAGACAGTAGAATACCGGCAATCCATGGATTAAAGAGCAATTTAGCCAGTTCAATAAATACTTGTTCTGGTTCGTGATTTACTACGCCAGCCACATTTGGGTTAGCAAAGAAATAAGGAATACCGAAGAAACCAATACTAATCGCACCAGCTAGGCAAATCACCATCCATGTCATACTAATACGGCGTGCTTTTGATTAACGATTTCACCGAATAAGCCGCCATAAATCGAGCCAGAATATGTGGCTGACCAAAATAACCCAATCCCCAAGCGGCTAAACTTAATAAACCTAATGGTGTGGTCGCCGTGAATAAATCGGTGAAGTCTTTACTTTGCAGCAATTTCAGCTTTGATGGAGTACTTCAGTAAATTGTGATGTATCGCCCAAACTTAAAAAAAGATGAAGAGTGGCGTTAAAATTAAGGCAAAAAAATCATCAAAGTAGCTTGAATGGTATCAGTCCAACTCACCGCTAAAAAAATCCACCGATAAAGGTATAAATAATAGTTGCTAATGCACCGTACCAAATCGCCGTAGAGTATTCGACAGAAAAATAAGTTTTGGAATAATTTCGCGCCTGCAACCACACCCTGAAGCACAGTAAATCGTGAAGAACGCTAAGATAATTGTTGCAGACACAATTTTTTTAAGAGATTATGTGATGTACCAAAAACGATGGTGAAAATATTCTGGTAATGTGAGTGCATTATTATTAAATTCGGTATAGATCCGTAAACGACCCGCCACGAGTAACCAGTTAAAATAAGCGCCGAGAATTAAACCAATGGCGATCCAACCTTCTACTAAACCAGATACATATACCGCACCTGGCAAGCCCATTAATAGCCAGCCTGACATATCGGATGCACCCGCAGACATGGCGGTTACAAAAACTCCCGAGTTTACGGCCACCTAAAATGTAATCGGATAAGTTATTTGTGTAATAATAAGCAAGGACACCGATTAAAATCATGCCGAAAATATAAATACTAAAAGTAATAAGTGTTGGGTCTAAACCAAACATTAACTACCCCAAAAAAAGTCATGAAAATTTGAGAAAGGTCATATTTTACCTGATTTGGGTCTATTATTCTATTTTCCTTTTCGATAGACTTATACCATTAAAACTAAGGTCGAAAAAATGAATTCTGTTGAATTATTAATGAATGTTACGCCCAATGAAACCCGCGTTGCGTTGGTGGAAACGGGCGTTTTAAAAAGAAGTTCATATTGAACGTCAAGCCAAATGTGGCATCGTGGGGAATATCTATAAAGGGAGAGTAACCCGTGTTTTACCGGGGATGCAGTCCGCATTTGTGGATATCGGTTTAGAAAAAGCCGCATTTTTACACGCTTCCGATATTGTTTCACATACCGAGTGTGTAGATGTGAACGAACAAAAAGCAATTCCGTGCAAAAACCATTTCTGAACTCGTGCGCGAAGGGCAGGATATCGTAGTACAAGTGGTAAAAGATCCGTTTGGGCACCAAAGGTGCAAGATTAACCACAGATATTACATTGCCTTCTCGTTATCTTGTCTTTATGCCGGAAAAATAGCCATGTTGGGGTATCGCAACGTATTGAAAGCGAAGAAGAACGTGCAAGATTAAAAAGCGTTAGTTGAGCCTTTTTGTGATGAGTTAGGCGGCTTTATTATTCGAACCGCTACTGAAGGTGCAACGGAAGAAGAATTGCGTCAAGATGCAGAATTTTTAAAAACGTTTATGGCGTAAAGTGCTGGAGCGTAAAGGAAAATATCCAACCCGTTCTAAAAATTTATGGTGAACCAGCATTGCCACAACGTATTTTGCGTGATTTTATCGGTGCCAATTTAGAGAAAAATTCATATCGATTCCAAACTTTGTTTTTAACGAAGTGAAAGAATTTACCGATGAATTTCATGCCTGAATTAAGTGAAAAAAATTGATGCTTTATACGGGCAATCAGCCGATTTTTTTGATATTTATGGCGTAGAACGTGGTATTCAAAAATGCACTTGAAAAAAACGCGTGAAATTTAAAAATCAGGCGGCTATCTCATTATTGAGCAAACCGAAGCCATGACGACCATTGATATCAATACGGGTGCATTTGTTGGACATCGAAATTTAGATGAAACAATTTTTTTAATACCAATATTGAAGCCACTAAAGCCATTGCACAGCAGCTACAACTGCGTAATTTAGGCGGTATTATCATTATTGATTTTATTGATATGCAAACCGATGAGCATCGCAATCGCGTGATTGAATCCTTGGAAGAGGCTCTATCAAAAGATCGCGTGAAAAACCAATGTGAAATGGTTTTACTCAACTTGGCTTAGTGGAAATGACCCGTAAACGTACTCGTGAAAGTTTAGAACACGTATTGTGTGATGAATGCCCAACTTGTCAAGGTCGTGGGCGCGTGAAAACGGTTGAAACAGTATGTTATGAAATTATGCGTGAGATCATCCGCGTCAACCACTTATTCTCGAGTGAACAATTTGTGGTTTATGCGTCTCCAGCTGTAGCGGATTACTTAATCAAAGAAGAATCGCACGGTTTATTACCAGAGATTGAAATGTTCATCTGCAAACAAGTTCAAGTCAAAAACAGAACAGTACTACAACCAAGAACAGTTTGATGTGGTGGTGATGTAAAAGACAAAAGTGCAGTCAAATTTGACCGCAACGGTTAAAATTAGCACTTTTTACTAACTACTTCAATCTTTCTAACTGTTGAATAATGGCTTCATCAGGTTGTGATTGGATTTTTTTCGCATACGTATAAAGAGTAAAGCGGCAGCAATAGTTAATGCAATGATAAAGGCAACCCAGAAACCTTTTGCGCCGATGCTTGGTACGATCCAATCCGTGCGGGAAAGAATATAACCAACAGGGATACCTACGCCCCAATAAGCAAGTAACGTGATATAAAGGATAATTTTAGTGTCTTTATAGCCACGTAAAATACCGCTCACAACGACTTGCACTGAATCTGAAAAATTGATAAATCGCCGCCATCGCTAATAAAGTCGCCTGAAAGGGCAATAACGGTGGCATTATCGCCAACAATTAATGCGGCAATCTCTGCACTGAATACCCAAATCACCAACGCCAATACACTTGCCGCAATCAAACCGAGAATAATAGCGGCGTGAGCCATGATTTTGGCTTTTTGTGGCGCGTGATTACCGAGTTCTTGCGCCACTAAAATGGTTGCGACCATCGCAATAGACATGGGGAACATAAAGGCTACGGCACTGGTATTTAAGGCAATTTGGTGGCTGGCGACCACATCTGCGCCTAATGGGGAAAGTAATAAACTACTCAAGGCGAACAGTGAGACTTCACTGCACAGCGCAATAGCAATAGGCAAGCCAAGTGCGGTCAATTTTTTCAGTGTTTTGATGTCTGGCTTTTCAATAATCTTTTCAAAGACTTTCAAACTACGTTCGTTATAGTTTTTGGCCGAATAGGTAATCATCAAAATTGCCATCGCCCAGTTGACAATAGCCGTTGCCACACCACAACCGACACCGCCCAACGCAGGTGCACCAAATTTGCCGTAAATAAACATATAATTCAGCGGAATATTCAGCATTAACCCCATGAAAGTTATCACCATGGCGGGTTTTGTTTTGGCAATGCCATCATTCAAACAGCGGAAATTAATCAGCAATAAATAGGCAGGTAAGCCCCACACCATCGCACGCAAATAATTCATTGTCACATCTGCCATGTGGGCATCCATATTCATAAACTGTAATATGAAATCATTATGATAGATGATGAGTGCAAGGGGAATCATCACTAAAAATGAAATCCAAAGGCCTTGTCTCACTTGGTGAGCAATGCGATGGCGTTGTCCTGAACCATTTAAATAGGAAATTGTTGGAGGCAAGGCGAGTAATAATCCTTGCCCGAAAAGTACCAAAGGTAGCCAAATAGAGGCACCAATACCGACACCGCCTACATCAGCAGAGCTCACACGCCCCGCCATAATCACATCCACAGTACCCATGCCAGTTTGAGCCAATTGGGCAAGCCCGATAGGTGTCGCAATTCGGATAAGTTTTTTAATATCAATACGGTATTGAGAAAAAAGACGAGAATTCATAAATTTTGCTATAATATTGGAAAAAAATTTTTAATGAAGGAATAATAATGTTTACAGGTATTGTACAGGGCATCGCCCAAATTCATGCAATTAAAGATAGCGATAATTTTAGAACACAGATCGTAAAATTACCAGCTGAAATGCGAAAAGGCTTGGAAATCGGTGCATCAGTGGCGAATAATGGCGTGTGTTTAACGGTGACTGAAATTCACGATGATCTTGTAGGCTTTGACTTAATGCAGGAAACCTTGCGCATCACCAATCTTGGCAACTTAAAAGCAGGGGATTTTGTCAATATCGAACGTGCGATGCAAATGGGCGCTGAAATTGGTGGGCATATTTTATCTGGCCACGTTTATTGTACCGCAAGCGTTTCACAGATTATCGAAAGTGAAAACAATCGTCAGGTTTGGTTTAAATTACCTACTAAAGACGTGATGAAATATATACTCACCAAAGGATTCATTGCGATTGACGGTATCAGTCTTACTATTGGTGAAGTGAAAGACGATGAATTCTGCGTGAATTTAATCCCTGAAACCTTGCACAGAACCTTGATCGGCAAACGCCAAATTGGTGATTTAGTGAATATTGAAATTGATCCGCAAACACAGGCAATTGTGGATACGGTGGAACGATATTTAGCGACTAAAAGCTTAGTTGGAATGAAAAAAAGTGCGGTAGAAAATGATGCTATTTTTTTACCGCACTTTTTAATTCTTCCGAAGGAAGGGATAGCTCCCTTTTTCATTTCGCAGTGCTATAATTTCCTGATAATAACAAGAAATTCCCTGTTAGTTGTAGCTCCCTTTTTTTCATTTCGCAGTGCTATAATTGGTAGGTAAAATAATAAGGTCAGACACAAGTTGTAGCTCCCTTTTTTTCATTTCGCAGTGCTATAATAAAAACCAGAAATAAAAAAAGCTCTCATTGCAGTTGTAGCTCCCTTTTTTTCATTTCGCAGTGCTATAATTGTTAAGGCAAGCGAAAATGCTCGATTGCAGTTGTAGCTCCCTTTTTTTCATTTCGCAGTGCTATAATTGTTAAGGCAAGCGAAAAATGCTCGATTGCAGTTGTAGCTCCCTTTTTCATTTCGCAGTGCTATAATATCTGATCTCTATCGTATCTAACGTGCAATGTTGTAGCTCCCTTTTTCATTTCGCAGTGCTATAATTGCTGAGGGTTGCATGGCAACTCCATATAAGTTGTAGCTCCCTTTTTCATTTCGCAGTGCTATAATTAGCCGAAAGCACGTCCGCACCGCCTAGAAGTTGTAGCTCCCTTTTTCATTTCGCAGTGCTATAATTAGTTCTGGACAAGCCCTCAACACTCCGATAGTTGTAGCTCCCTTTTTTTCATTTCGCAGTGCTATAATACTTCTCACGCAAGCCAGTTTCTGGATTTTGTTGTAGCTCCCTTTTTTTCATTTCGCAGTGCTATAATCTTAAAATCAACACTCTTCGCCAAAGATTGGTTGTAGCTCCCTTTTTTTCATTTCGCAGTGCTATAATAGGGACACCCAAAAAGCCCCGTGCCGTAAGGTTTAGGGGCTTTTTGTTTTGTCTAAAAAATGGCTAAAAAAAGCAATAACTGATTTGAATTGACCTTTTTTTCTTGCAGTTTTTTTCTCCCACTAAAAATTTCCATACTCGCAAATTGTTTTTTTCTGTAATAGATAAACATCGAATTGATCCCTCTTCAGGTAAGTGTGCGACGAGTCTTTTTATGATGTTTTTTTCTAACGCATCTCGCCCTTTAATAATTCGAGTGTAAATAGAAAGTTGCAACATTTGATAACCATCTTTAAGTAAAAAAATTGACGAAATTGGTTTTGCGACCCGCATTTTTTTGCTTTTAGTGGTAACCGGTAAATCGAATAAAAACAATCATACGCATAAATACTTCCTCACTCATATTGATATTCCTGCAATGTATCGATCTCTGGTAACTGCAATAATGCTGCATTTTTTTGAATAAGTGCAATTTGTAAAGAGGCAATGGTTTTATCAATAGCAGTCAAAACACTCACTTTTTCCTGGTTAAAGCGCAGTTGATGATGCAAGATTTTGATTAATTGCTGTTTTGATATAGGAGTAAGATTTGTGGTGATTAATCCTTTTTTTCGAGCAAGTTCCATACCAGCAAATCAACAAGAGGGCGAAAAGGTTCAATAAAATCATCCGCTAAATTAAAGGCATTAAGTTCGCTATGATGAAATAAGCCTAATTGAGGTAGCCAACCATAAAGCACAAGGCTTCTAGCCACTGCTGAACGAACAACGGTATAAGCATAGTTCAGATGTATATTAATCGCATTGTCTTCTTCTTTTCGTCTGAAATGAGAACCGAATAATCCAGAGAAATAAATGACCGCACTTTGTGCCTCAAGATTATCTTTATCACCTGATTTCACTAAATTAGCGAGCCGGAGTAACCGCTCTGATTTTGTCCTGATACTGACAGAGTGATAAGACTTTTGCTTGATTACGAATTTTTTGTTGCACAATACGTTGCCAAAGTTGTTTTTTCAGTGGCAAGCTCGTTTCAAGTTGTAATTTAAGGGTTTTTAATTGTCGATAATATTGATTAAAAAGGGAGCCATTGACCACAAGGGTAAAAAAATTGTTCATCACAACTCAATAAAGTAATCCCGTATAAACCGAATGCAGAGAGTAAAGGAAGGGTAATCACCGTTTCTCGGCTTTCCACAACTACAATAGCAATATCTTCTAAAGGAACAGTAAATTCGTTTCCTTCTTGCTGAATAAGCATTTGCTGCTGATGCAAAGAGAGTTTTCCCCCTTTGCTAATGAGAAGACTTCTCCATGTCATAATATTTCCTTACAAAAAAACCCCCATACGTAATACGTATGAGGATTAAGTTGAGATTAGCGAACATCTAAGCGTTTACTTCTCTTACATAAATTAATGTTTTTCCCAAGTTCATCAATGTGATATTTTTTTCAATAAATGATTGATTTTTGAAAGCTAAACCTAAATGAATTCTTTTTCTTTTTTTTACTAAATCCATCGGGAATTATTGCATTGTCTTGCAATTTTAATATCCATCTAGGTTCATCGTCAGGGCGAATGAAATATGCAAATAAATACTCCGATTTGTTGTTTGGATTAGGTATTTTAACTAAGTCATTTTTTTTAAACAGGCTAAACTGAAATATGTAATTATCATCTAAAAAAATAAACCAGTAGATGTTTCTTTAGATAAAAATCCCTTTTGCGACTTGCCAAGCATAGATATTTACAGCATGATATTTTTTTCTCTTTTTTAAAATACATCAACTCTAACAATATCTCCATTGTCAGCAATTGTTTTACCATTGTTTAATTCAACATATTTATTTTGAGTTTTATACAGCCTGATAGATTTTACTTCTGTCCCACCTTTTTTTAAAGAATTTTTCTCTTTTGAATAGTCTCCGTATTTTTGAAAAAAATGTTCTTTTAATGATTGATAAAGTTCAGGTTCTTTTTTTCTTTATTAACCATTCTTTCTAAATCTGTTAACTTTAAATTACTTAATCGTTCTTTTTTTATACTTTTTCCTTCACTTAATTTTTTTGGAGAACGCAAAGTTTCCTCATGTGCTTTACCTGTCATTTTGCGTATTGGCATTCGAGATACAAACAGAGGTTGGACAAATTCATGATTGGCTTGTGGACGATCCGGCAATCTATTTTCTAGCTCAAGTTTAGGATTATCACTAAAAATACGAAGTTCAACTTCTTGCTTGAAAAATTGCCATGGTGTAGGGAAGTGTAATGGAATGATTTCACCCGTTTCACGATCTATTCGTTCACCAGTGAATACATCACCAGCTTCAAAACGAACAAAACGTGTGATTTTTTGCTGCATGGCGACGGTTGAGCAAGCAACCACAACGGCATCTAAGGCGTGATGGCGGTCATTGTCTTCACGTGATTTTGCTAATCCCCAACGGCTACGAAGTAAAGCGGTAATTTGCCCGTTGGAAGCAAATACTTTGCGTTTTCCTTCGCCTGTTAAGTGCATATTATCTGCAATAAAGTTACACAAGAAACGAGCAACATAGCGAGTATCGTTTAAGTTACGCTCAATAAATCCTTTCTCATCAAGCTTTTGGCTTAGGATGCGTTGTTTTTTCGCATAAGGGAATGCGCTCGTTTCAACTAATGCTTTGAATGTTCTCCAACGTTCGCTGTTATTTTTTTACCATCAAGCCATTCAAAAGGTGTTAAATTGCCTTTGTTTTGGTTTTCATTAGCCAGCACTAGCACTTTATTATTAAAGCTATCATCCCAAGTACGGGAAAGAGGTAAAGCGTGATCTACTTCTACATACTTTTGTTCGAACAAACGGTGTAATTCTAAAGGTTTACAGGAATATAAACATTTTGCATTTTGCTGATAGTATAAGCGCATTTTTCAAAATGTCTTTGCCCTTAGGTTCACCAGAAAAAAATTAGGGAATAGTGTTTTTTTATTTCACTAATTGTTTTTTTCACGCTGTTTACGATTTTTCTTCCTGACGTTTTTTTAGTTCATGGCGATCTTTTGTAAGATTTGCCAACTTCTCGTCCTGTTTCAATATGAATACGAGCAGGTGAACCATATAATCTCACTACACCATTAATCACTTTACGAGCCTGCGTGAGTGTTCTTAAAACCACAGGATTACGGATTTCATCAGCTGGAATCTGTGGTAAGAAGTGATGGGTTTCTTCTGTTTTTTTACCATAATGATCGCCATAAATTTCACGGCAAGCCTCGTCATAGCGTAGTCCTTGTTGCATTAATGGCAGAAGTTTATATAAAGCTTTTAAGAGATAATTGGATAAATTTATCAAAAACTAAGATTTTTCCAATAAGGCATTTAATACAGGTTGAGAGAGTTTTTCCTGCTAAGTAAGCGCTGATATCTTCATCAGTTTTATATAATGAAAAATGCCGTACCAATTTCATCTAATAATGTTGGATTTGCCTTTAATGCTACCCATTCAGCTTTTTAGGTTATTACCTTCCAATACTTTACGAATTTGGTGATAGGCTTTCATTTCCATCAGCGTTGTTTTAGTTTCAATGGCTTTTTTTATCTTCACCGGAATAACGGACGCCTTTAAAGATTGCATCATCAGATAAATTTAATATTGAACGTACTTGAGCATAAGTTAATTTAGCTTTTTTTCATAAGGTTGTTCGATTAGCATTAAACGTTCATTATCATTTAAAAACACGCTCTAAGCCATTTTTCTTGAATACGTAAATTATTTAATTTCGTTATCCAGACAAAAACGTTCTGCAGTATAGGTATTTTTTTAGTCGCTTTATATTCATCTTCAAAAGTACATTTACCGAGCATTTTTTTAAAAATGGCTTCACCAGACAAGGCGGGCTTTTGCCACATTAAAAGTGCGGTTAAATTTTCTAATAATTTTTCTGAAGCGAATGGATTACCAAAGTGTTGTTGACGAGAGAAGAGAAGTTCCATTTCAGCGAGCAAGTCTAGTCGGCTAAACGTATGAGTATAGGCACCTTGCTGGTTACGGATATGACCTTCTTCGACCTCAAATTTTTTTACAGCAAGTTCCGCAGGCGTGCGATATGTAGCTTGTTGCAGTAATTCATGGTTACTGGCTACACCGCTTAATAACGTGCCTAGCTCTTTATTTTCGCTTTTACTTTCATTTTTACGCTGAGATAAATAACCACGGTGCTTAATTAAATGTAATAATACTGCAGCCCATTCTTGGCGTTCTAGTTTACGATCTAGACCTTCGACACGTAGTCGCCAAACTTGATGAGGAAGACGTTCATCAGTGGATAATAGGATATTTTCTGATTTTTAGAAGTCGTTTTGCTTTTTTTCAGACGAGCAACGCGACGCTGAGTTAATCGACGAGCAGAGCGGGCTGAACGGCGAGAAAGAGCTAAGCTCTCACCTTTTTGCGTTTCTGCTCGTTCGAAAGTACGTACACCAACATCAATTAAACGCAGAGGATTCTCTTTTTGTCAATTTCAACCACAGCCCAGCCAACAGAGGCGATACCAAGGTCGAGACCAAGGATATAATGTAAGTTTTTTTATTTTCCATAAGGTTGGTTCCTTTTTTTATTAGTTTTTTTGTTTAAATTTTAACAGATTTTTTTGTATAAAAAAATATATTGACGATAAAAAAATAAATAGATAGAATTCACCTCGTTGTAATGGCACTGCGAAATGAAAAAAACGTTGTTACAATAAGAGAAAAGATTTCTGCAAAGCTCTGTCCCTTGAAATGTAAGTTTCAAGGGACATCTTTTTCTGCTTATTTAGAAAAATAAAGATGTGAGAGTAGGTTAATAAAACAAAAAAACGCTTAATAAAATTATTAAGCGTTTTTTTATTAACGAAAAATTTATAAAAATTTTAACCGCACTTTATAAGATATTATTTAGCCTGTTTCTTCGCTTTTTTTCCATTTCCAGAATAAGAAAACCGCTAATGCACCAACAAGGATGTAAATTACAAGCTGACCTTTTTTTGAATTTGTTCGTGTAACCAATCTAAGTTTTTTTAGCACCTAATTCGCCAAGATAAACCCAAATTGGTACGGAAATAATGGCAGCACAGAAATCAATTAATACAAAGCGTGTGTAACTGACGCGGCGGGTAATACCAGAAACCATATAAATTGGGCGCGTAATCCTGGAAGGAAACGAGCCACAAATAAAAACACGGTTGCCGTATTGGGCAAATTTTTTTCACGCACCATTTTTTTAAGCGTTGTAAGGTGAGCACTTTTGCGCATTGGGCGGAAACGAAGAATTCGGGTGCCGTAAATGCGACCAAGCCAATACATACAAGAGTCACCAGCAAGCACACCAATCATACTGACTAACAACATTAAATGGGAATTGACACTTTCAGGATAAAGACCAGCAATTACGCCACCGGATACGAGCGTGATATCTTCTGGAATAGGGTACACCAAAAGCCACAAATAATAAGAACAAATAGCACCGCCCAATAACCGTAATCGGTAAAAAAGCTGATAAGAAATTCCATTTGAAACCCACTTACAATCAGTTAGTTAAAATTAATTAAAAATTGGGGCTTATTTTAATCGCTTTGCCTTGAAAAGCCTAGAAAAAAATTGCTGTGTAAATTTGCATTGTGGGGCTGAATATTTTATAATCCGTCGCTCTCAAAGTTTGTCTTTGAGCAAATTTAGGAAAAAATTGCTGGGTCGCCTGCAATTTTTTTATTTTAAACTTTTAATCAAGAGAACATTAAAATGGCATTTAAATTTAACGCTGAAGTTCGTCAAGCGCAAGGTAAGGGTGCGAGCCGCCGCCTGCGTCACAACGGTCAAATCCCTGCAATCATTTATGGTGGCAGCGAAGCACCTGTTTCAATCATCTTAAATCACGATGAATTAAACAACGCACAAGTTCACGATTCTTTCTATAGCGATGTAATCACTTTAGTGGTTGAAGGTAAAGAAGTTGCAGTGAAAGTTCAAGCAATGCAACGTCACCCATTCAAACCAAAATTGGTTCACATTGACTTCAAAAGAGCATAATCCAGTATTTACGCTATCTAAAGTCAATTTTAATTCCGAAACATTTTTGCTATTTTTTTAGGTTTTTAAATCTTAATAAAATCAATGAGTTTAAAAAAACGTTTCGGAACGTGATTTATGACAAAAAAAGGCTCTCATCGTAGAGCCTTTTTTTATTATCTTGGATAAATTGTTGATATTCTGCAAAGAATGCCTTCCATGCTTTGGCAAAAAGTGGAGAGCTGTAATGGTTCGCTATTATCTATTTCAATGAATAGTTTCATATTTTTTTGTCTATAGTGTAATGTGCTTCAGCTACCATAACCGTTCCTGAATTCTAGATACAAAAAAAGCCATTTTTTTGACGGCTTGAAAGTGGGGGCCTAAATGATTGAGCGGTGAGTGTCAATAAAAAGCCCCGATTTTTTTCGGGGCTTGGAATTATTCATCAGAATTGTTTTTGTTCGTTTGGTTTGTCTTTTTGTATCACTTTACCAATAGCAAATACAGAAGCAAGTGCAACAAGTACGACGCACATCACTGTAACCGCAGAGCTATATTGTTCTTTATTAATTAATTCAAAACAGAACCAAATAACTAAGCTAACACTTGCCATCCCAAAACATAGCCCTAATCCTTTTAGGAATAAAGACCACTTTGGAATTGCATAGCGATTTTTCTGCTCATTCTCAGCCATTTTCATAATACGATCGGCGCCATTAGGAATGACTTCATCGTATTTTTTTCATTTCGCTTGCCATTGGTAGCGGGCCAGAATGGCTTACTTGTTGCTGAACAAGCATTGATACTACACCGGCTATTTGTGGCGTTCGCAATACTTGCTCAAGCAATTCCGCATCGTTAATTACGCTTTCAATAAGCTCTTGTTTATTTTTATCAACGAGAGTCTGTTCTTGATTCATTTACTTTCCCCATTGATTTATTGAGATAGTTGCCAATGGCTTGCCAATCTTTTTTTAAGATTAATGCGATCATTTTGTGGCGTTCCCGTATTTACAGGGAGAGCATAGACTGAACCGATATTAAGTATGCCGCCTACGCCTATCATAAAGCTGGCTAAATAGCGACGGTTTGTTGGTGTTAAGAGGTTTTTTTCATTGTGCAGTTACTCCGTTTTAAATACGAAAAAAACTTGCTCAAGTAACCTTAGCAAGTCGCTTGTTAAGCGTCTAAAAGAACAATGATTGCTTTCACCAATCACGTGTAGTGCACACATTATAGTGTTGCAACTTTATTTTTACAAATAAATATTTGTGCAACAGTTAAAAATAAATTACAAAACTGTAAAAAGTGCAGTGATTTTTTTCGTTACTTACCAGCTATAATATTAACAACTGGTAATACACTAATAGGACTAAATCGATTGAATGAAGAATTAGTTCCAGTGTTTATCCTACATTTTTTTGCCACTCGATTTAATCGTCTGCTGTTTGGTGATGGGGGATTTGAGTTTCAAATTCATGAAGTGTGCTTAAATTAGATCGCACTTTTTTTAATTTTTAAAAATAGCATTATCATAGCCCTGTAACTTTTTGTAATTTCGGAAATAAATAATAATTACATTTTAATAATTATTTGATTTTATTTATTAAATTCTGGTGTTTGAAAAATTAGTGTGATTTGACTTCAAAAAGAGCATAATTTTTTTAGCTTATGATAAGAACACCAATAATGATGAGTTATTGGTGTTTTTTCTTTTCGGGCAAAGTGCGGTCAAATTTGAAATCATTTTAGGAGTATTTTCCAATGAAGATAGCCTTAGGCATTGAATATAACGGAAAACAGTATTGTGGCTGGCAGCGACAAGAGAAAATACGCAGTGTGCAAGAAGAATTAGAAAAAAAGCATTATCTTTTGTGGCAAATGAAAAAAATTGAAGTATTTTGTGCGGGCAGAACAGACTCTGGTGTGCATGGCACGGGGCAAGTTGTGCATTTTGAAACCACAGCGGTTCGTCCTGAAAAAGCCTGGGCATTTGGTACCAATGCGAATTTGCCTGATGACATTTCAGTGAGTTGGGCAAAGGTGGTGAATGATGAATTTCATGCCCGTTTTTTTCGGCAACAGCGCGTCGCTATCGTTATATTTTTGTATTGTAATAAATTGCGTTCAGCCATTTTGCCGGAAGGAATTACCCATTGCCATTTAGATTTGGACGAAAAGAAAATGCACCAAGCGGGGCAGTTCTTATTAGGTGAAAATGATTTTTCCTCTTTCCGTGCGGCGCAGTGTCAATCAAATACCCCTTGGCGAAATGTGCATCATTTAAATGTGGTGCGAAAAGGGCAGTACATTATTGTGGATATTCAAGCCAATGCTTTTGTGCATCATATGGTACGCAATATTGTGGGAAGCTTGATAGAAGTCGGTGCCGGCAATCAACCTGTTGAGTGGATGAAATGGTTGTTAGAGCAAAAGATCGTAAATTAGCTCGCTCCAACAGCGAAACCCGAAGGCTTATATTTAGTGAATGTCATTTACCCTGAAAAATTTGCGATTCCACAGAAAAATTTAGGGCCGTTGTTTTTAGAAGATAATCTCATCTGACTAGCAAATTTCGCTAAATTATGATTAAATACGCAAACTTTTCTAGTTAATAAAAAAGGTAAAAAAATGAGCTGGATTGATAAAAATTTTTTTAGCAAAGGAACCTCTTCCGCTACATCACGTAAAAGCAAACGTGCCAGAAGGGGTTTGGACAAAATGTACCTCTTGCGAACAAGTCCTTTACGGCGAAGAAGTAAAAACGTAATTTACATGTTTGCCCAAAAATGCGGCCATCATATGCGCATTGATGCTCGTGAGCGCCTTTTTAGCCTTATTAGATGAGGGGTTCAAGCCAAGAATTATCGGCTGATTTAGAACCAAAAAGATATTCTTAAATTTAAAGATTTAAAAAAATATAAAGATCGTATTACTGCTGCACAAAAAGAAACCGGTGAAAAAGATGCGTTAATCACAATGACCGGTACACTTTACAACATGCCTGTAGTCGTTGCCGCATCTAACTTCAGTTTCATGGGCGGTTCAATGGGCTCTGTTGTGGGTTCAAAAATTTGTAAAAGCAGCAGAAAAAAAGCAATTGAATTAAACTGTCCATTTGTATGTTTCTCTGCAAGTGGTGGTGCACGTATGCAAGAAGCGCTTTTCTCATTAATGCAAATGGCAAAAACCAGTGCGGTATTAGCTAAAATGCGTGAAAAAGGTGTGCCGTTTATTTCAGTATTAACGGATCCGACATTAGGTGGTGTATCTGCAAGTTTTGCGATGTTAGGTGATGTAAACATTGCTGAGCCAAAAAGCATTAATCGGTTTTTGCGGGCCCACGTGTTATCGAACAAACCGTACGTGAAAAAAATTACCAGAAGGCTTCCAACGTAGTGAATTCTTACTCGAGAAAGGGGCGATTGATATGATCGTGAAAGCGTTCAGAAATGCGTTCAACCCTTGGAAACCTTTTAAGCAAACTCACCAATCAACCTTCACCTTTTTGTTGAAGTAGAAGTTGTTGAACATGATGAGTAATACAATGAATTTAAAAGCCACTTCGCCACTCGCTGAGTGGCTTTCTTATTTGGAAAACAGTCACTTTAAAGCTATTGATTTAGGGCTGGATCGTATTAAATCCGTGGCAGAAGAATTGGAACTTTTGAATCCCGCACCTTATGTGATCACGGTGGGGGGCACAAATGGTAAAGGCACAACTTGCCGTTTGCTTGAAACTATTTTTGTTAAATCACGGTTTTGCGTGTAGGGTGTGTATTCCTCACCTCATTTATTGCGTTATAACGAACGTGTTCGTATTCAAAATCAAGACTTGCCAGATGAAATGCATACCGCTTCTTTTTGATTTCATCGAAAAAGCATAAAACGCAGTCCCTCACTTATTTTGAATTTAGTACCTTATCAGCTTTGCATTTATTCAAACAAGCGAAGCTTGGTGTCGTGATTTTAGAAGTAGGGCTTGGTGGACGCTTAGATGCAACCAATATTGTTGATAATGATCTGGCGGTTATCACCAGTATTGATATTGATCATACGGATTTTCTAGGTTCAACTCGCGAAGAAATTGGCTTTGAAAAAGCGGGGATTTTCCGTGCGAATAAACCGGTTGTAATTGGTGAACCCAATGTCCCGCGACCTATGTTAGAACAAGCGGAGAAATTACATTGCCACGTTTCACGTCGAGATGTCACTTGGTCGTTTAAAGCCAATGAGCAAACTTGGATGTGGCAGAGCAATAAAGTGCGGTTAGAAAATCTGCCGTTTTGCCAAATTCCATTAGCTAATGCGGCAACAGCTTTTGGTCGCTGTTGAACAGATGCCTTTTGATATTTCTGTCGATACCATTAAACGTTCATTAATTGAAGTGGAATTGGTGGGTCGTTTCCAACAATTGAAAGGTAATCAATTAGAAAAATTGGCAGAACGCTTGAATGTATCTTATTCACAGTTGCCAAAAGTGATCATCGATGTTGGGCATAATCCTCATGCGGCAAAATATTTAGCCGAAAAATTGACCGCACTTAAAACACAAATTTCAGGGTCGAATCATTGCCGTTTGCGGAATGTTAAAAAGATAAAGATGCCGAGTCGGTGTTTACCCAACTTACTTCCATTATCGAACAATGGCATTGTGTCACATTAGGCGGTTACCGTGGTCAATCGGGTGATGACTTAAATGCAAAATTAACATCAGTTTACCCATCAGCAAAAAGTGTTTCTGAAGACTCTGTCATTGAAGGGGTTCAAAGTGCGGTTAAAAATGCCGATAAAAATGACATTGTACTGGTATTTGGATCTTTCCACACCGTAGGGGAATTTTTTTAGAATATTTAGCATAATGGGTTTGCAAAGTAAAAAGGCTGACAAAATGTCAGCCTTTCTTTTTATATTTTATTAGTGAAGGTATTTAACAAGGTTTAAGAACATTTTTTTAAAAATACCATTATTTAATAAGTCGATAAAGAACGCCCCTACCATTGGTACGATTAAGAACGCTTTGTGAGAAGGTCCGAAACGACTAGTAATCGCTTGCATGTTAGCAACGGCTGTTGGTGTTGCACCGAGACCAAAACCACAGTGACCCGCACTTAATACAATCGCATCATAATCTTTACCCATCATACGGTATGTGACGTAGATGGCGAAGAAAGCCATGAAGGCAACTTGAACCGCTAAAGATAATGAGTACATCTGCTGCAAGACCTACCAATTCCCAAAGTTTGAGAGACATTAAGGCGATGGCTAAGAAGATAGATAAACCTACACTACCTAATACGTCAATCGCTGAATCAGCCACTTGGAATTTGAATAAATTGGTTAAGCTGTTACGAATAATTACACCAGTAAACAAACACCATACGAATGTTGGTAATTGCATTTGTGTACCTTTTTGTTAAAGCCATCTAAGTATTGACCGATGAGTAAACATAAAGAAAGCATTGCGATGGTCTCAATGATTGAGCGCGCATTTATTTTACGTTTGTAAGTCAGGGTGTTCAAATGCCTCTTGTACGTCATCTACTTCATCATTCTCTGGGTTTCTCACCTTGTTTTTTTGACGATTTAATAAATAACGAGATACTGGACCACCTAAGATACCACCGAAGACTAAACCGAATGTGGCACATGCCATGGCAATTTCTGTTGCAGACAGGTAGGTTAAATTCTTTGGTGAATGTTTCTGCCCAAGCTGCACCTGTACCATGACCACCCGTTAAGGTAACAGAACCTGCAAGTAAACCGTAAGCAGGATCAATGCCTAATAATTGAGTACCTAAAATACCGATGGCATTTTTGGAAAAACAATGAGAAGGGCGGCGACAAGTAGGGAAGATAACTAATGGTTTTCCGCCTTTAACTAAGCGGGCAAAGTTTGCACTTAAACCGATAGAGGAGAAGAATACTAACATCATAGATGTTTGTAAGCTTTTTCTCAAAAGGTAAATGAGGTGCCGTTTACTTTGTATAAAATGGTTAATGCAATAGCCACAATAAAAGCCACCAACAACAGGCTCAGGGATGTTGAATGTCTGTAAAAACGCGAATACGTTTTACTAGAAAAATAACCAAGTAATAATACAAAAGCTTGCTAAAGTAAGAGTTTGATAGGTATCAAAAACAATATTCACGAAATATCCTCCTATTTAGTTTGGTTTCGAGAGTTCTTATGAGTTGTGTTTGGGTTCAACTACCACAATATCAACATTGCTATGTAATCCACGTGGTAATTGGGAGCCTTTTCTGCCGCGTTCCGCTCGGAATTTTTGCAGATCTTCCGGTTTTTAATGTGATTTTTTTCGTTTACCGGAATGGAACTCAAAGGCTAGCTTGCTCTGAAATTAAGAACAATTTCACCAATAATTCTGACCGCGCTTTTGCATTCGCTGCTGGAATACTGATGATTTTGTTGCCTTTCCCTTTTGATAATGCCGGTAAATCCCGTACCGGAAAAATCAGCATTCGACCCGCTGAAGTGAGGGACACAAGAAGTGAGGCCGACTCGGAAAGTGTCTCAGGTTTCAAGACTTTCGCATTTTTCTGGCAAAGAAATCAAGGCTTTTCCTGCTTTATTACGTGCAATTAAATCTTCAAATTTGCAAATAAAACCATATCCTGCATCTGATGCCATCAATAATTCTTGTTTTTCAGGTTCCATAATAACCTGTTCAATGGTCGCACCTGCCGGTAATGTCAGTTTACCGGTGAGCGGTTCACCTTGTGAACGCGCAGAAGGCAAGCTTAATGGATCTAAAAGCATAGCTACGACCAGTGCTATCAATGAAAGATTACCGGTTGATTACTTTTACCGCAAGCGTGCGCCAGATATTTATCGCCGGCTTTATAGCTTAATCCTGCCGGATCAATGTCATGACCTTTTCGCACAGCGTACCCAGCCCATTTCAGATAAGATGACGGTAACAGGTTCTGCTGGCGTCATTTCACTTTCAGAAATCGCTTTTCGCTTCTTCACGTTCAACTAATTGAGACATTCTAGGGCTGGCGTATTTTTTTCGCATCTTCTTGAATTTCTTTTTTTGATCAAAGGTATTTAAGCGACGTTCAGATCCTAAAAATTAACTCTAAATTTGACCGCTCTTCTTCGAGTTTATCTTTTTTTCAGCTTGTAATTGATGTTCTTCTAATTTGGCTAAATGGCGTAAACGTAAGTTTAAAATGGCTTCTGCCTGTTCATCACTTAAGTTAAAAGCGAGCCATTAAAAAACTTGTTTTGGTTCATCTTCAGTACGAATAATCTCAATGACTTCATCAATATTGAGGAAGGCAATCATCAAACCATCTAAAATGTGCAAACGAGCGAGTACTTTATCTAAACGATGTTGTAAACGACGTGTCACGGTAGTACGACGGAATGTCAGCCATTCGGTAAGAACTTGAAGTAAGCCTTTCACGGCTGGTTTATGATCAAGCCCGATCATATTCATATTCACACGATAGCTTTTTTCAAGATCAGTCGTCGCAAATAAATGCGCCATCAAGGCATCCGTGTCAACGCGATTTGAACGTGGTACAAGCACGATACGCACAGGATTTTCGTAATCTGCTTCATCACGAATATCTTCCACCATTGGCAATTTTTTCGCGGTCATTTGCTCAGCAATTTGTGCAATGATTTTTGATGGTGAAGATTGATGAGGAAGTGCGCTAATGATGATTTCACCGTCTTCTTTATGCCATGTTGCACGCATTTTGATAGAGCCACGGCCGGTTTCATACATTTTACGAATATCATCTTTAGGAGAAATAATTTCCGCTTCAGTTGGGAAATCAGGGCCTTGAATGATATTGAGTACATCATCTAATCCCTGCTTTTGGATTATCTAATAACAGGACAGCTGCATCCGCCACTTCATTAATATTGTGTGGTGGAATATCTGTTGCCATCCCACGGCAATCCCTGTTGTGCCATTTAACAGAATATGAGGCAAACGCGCAGGTAAATATTGTGGTTCTTCTAAAGTGCCATCAAAGTTTGGTTGGAAATCAACAGTGCCTTGACCTAATTCAGTTAATAGAATTTCAGAAATTTTGGATAGGCGAGATTCTGTATAACGCATTGCCGCGAATGATTTAGGATCATCTGGCGCCCCCCAGTTTCCTTGGCCATCCACCAAAGGATAACGGTAAGAAAAGGGCTGAGCCATTAATACCATGGCTTCATAACAAGCGAGTCACCATGTGGATGGAATTTACCTAACACATCACCAACAGTACGTGCGGATTTTTTAAATTTTGCCGCGGCATTTAACCCCAGTTCAGACATCGCATAGACAATACGACGTTGAACAGGCTTTAAGCCATCTCCAATAAAAGGCAATGCACGATCCATGATGACGTACATTGAATAATTAAGGTAAGCCTTTTCTGTAAAGGTGCGAAGTGGCATCTGCTCGATGCCTTCGTAATTAATATTGCTCATATTTCTTTCTAATCTATTTTTCTTGTTGCACCAGAATTTGTATCTGAATGTTCGTGAGGAGAATGTCCCATATCTATTCCTTTATGACTGTCTATTTCATAAGGAACAGGGTTGCGGTTTTTGTGGATTGGCTTCTTTAAAGGCTTCATCTTTTAATTTACCGGAATAAATATTCGGATTTTTTTCGCCTTCAACCACTATTTGTCCCATTGTGCCTTTGTTTACAGCGCGGAAAAATGGAATGATCCATAAAGACATAAGTACCCGGCACATCAATTCGAGTTTCTACCATGGTGGCACTGCCAGATGGAATCAAGGTCGTTTGAACATTGTGATTAACAAGTGTACCGCCTTCTACATACACATTGTCAAATACCGCACCGATTAAGTGGAAAGAAGAGCATAAATTCGGCCCCGCATTTCCTACAAATAGGCGAATTGTTTCGCCAGTTTTTGCTTTTAAGGCATTTTCATCCATAGTTGCGCCGACTTTGCCGTTGAAGAGGACATATTCTGGGCGCTCATCAATAGCTTTTTTTCATACTGAAACGGTTGCAAGCCAGGATCGCCAAATTCACCTTTTGGTATAGAATTCACTTTGCATAATGTAAAATTCACGATCCACTTTTGGTAAGCCTTCTTTTCGGGCTCAACTAAAAACTAAACCATACATCCCTTTAGCAAGGTGAATATCCACAGGCTGGCTGCCGCAGTGGTATAAATAAATACCCGAACGTAATGCTCTAAATTGGAAGGTGGATGTGCGTGTTGGTGGCGTTTCACTCGCGATAGCACCGCCCATTGGCACAGCGGCAGCATGGAAATCGATACTGTGCGGCATCATTGAGCTGGCTGAGTTGGAAAGTTGCACTTCCACCATATCGCCTTCACGTACACGAATAAATGGCGCAGGCACGCTACCGTTTAATGTCCAGAATTTAAATTGTACACCATCCATTAAATCCATAATTTGCTCAAGTGCGGTCAGTTTTACCACGACTTTTGCAGGGTGATTACGTTCAATCGGTTTTGGCACATTGGGCGCAAGCGTCAGTTCAGCTTCAATTTCTGGTAAATTTTCAACCGCAGTGGTTGCCGTATTAGAGGGCTTTTTCCTCTGCTTGAGCAGAAGGAATAAAGGCTTAAACCTGCACCTAATGTAATTGTTGCTAGGCCTAGTGCACTATTCTTTAAAAAAATCTCGACGTTGTTCGTTCATGATTGACCTCAAATAATTAAACAGCTAAATCCACTTGGTCGCCATTGGTTTGTAACCAATTTTTGCGATCTTCCGCTCGTTTTTTGGCGAGTAACATATCCATTAATTCTAATGTTTCAGCCCCTTGATCTTCGCCTAGCTCATAGGTTAATTGAACTAAACGGCGTGTATTCGGATCCATAGTAGTTTCACGTAATTGTGACGGATCCATTTCACCCAAACCTTTGAAGCGTTGTACGTTTAAAGGTACCTTTTTTTACCTTTTTAAGCGTTCTAAAATGGCTTCTTTTTTTCGCTTTTCATCGAGGGCATAAAACACTTCTTTGCCTAAGTCGATACGATAGAGTGGTGGCATTGCCACATAAACATGCCCATCTTGAACCAATTTCGGGAAGTGACGTAAAAAGAGTGCACAGAGTAGAGTGGCAATATGCAAACCATCAGAGTCCGCATCAGCTAAAATACAGACCTTACCGTAACGGAGTTGAGATAAATCTTCATTATCAGGATCGATACCAAGCGCCACTGCAATATCATGAATTTCCGTTGAGGCAAGCACTTGGTCACTGGCGACTTCCCAAGTATTTAAGATTTTTCCTCGTAACGGCAGGATCGCTTGATATTCACGATCACGCGCCTGTTTGGCTGAGCCACCCGCAGAGTCACCTTCTACTAAGAATAATTCGGTTTTTTTCTAAATTTTGTGATGCACAATCGGCTAATTTCCCAGGTAGGGCAGGACCACTGACTAATTTTTTACGCACGACTTTTTTAGTGGCATTTAAACGACGTTGTGCAGAGCTAATGGCCATTTCAGCTAAGCGATCGGCATCTTGTACGTTTTGATTCAACCATAAACTGAAGGCGTCTTTTAAAACACCCGCAACAAAGACCGCACTTTGACGGGAAGATAAGCGTTCTTTTGGTTTGGCCGGCAAATTGGGCATCTTGCATTTTTGAGTGAAAGAATGTAAGCACAGCGATCCCAAATATCGTCTGCGGTTAATTTCACGCCACGTGGTAATTTATTGCGGAATTCGCAATATTCGGTCATGGCATTGAGCAAGCCTTGGCGAAGACCATTTACGTGTGTTCCGCCTTGTACCGTTGGAATCAAGTTTACATAGCTTTCTGCAATAAGCTCGCCACCTTCTGGTAACCATAATAATGCCCAGCTTACCGCTTCTGTGGATCCTTTAAATTCACCAACAAAAGGTTTTTCAGGTAAGGTTTCAAAACCATTTACTGCTTCGGTTAAGTAATCGGATAAACCATCTTGATAGCACCACACATCTTCGGTGTTATTCACTTTATCGACAAATTTAATTTCTAAGCCTGAACAAAGTACGGCTTTCGCACGTAATAAGTGGCGTAAACGACTAACAGAAAAATTCTTGCTATCAAAATATTTTGGATTCGGTTTGAAGTGAACGGTGGTGCCGGTTGTACGTCTGCCACAAGTCCCGATGACTTCTAATTCTTCTACTTTTGCACCATTTTCAAAGGCAATTTTATACACTTCACCGTTACGTTTAACTTGAATATCAACGCGTTCTGAAAGGGCATTGACGACAGAAATTCCCACCCCGTGTAAGCCACCGGCAAATTCATAGTTTTTATTCGAGAACTTACCGCCAGCATGAAGTTTGGTTAAGATCACTTCGACACCAGAAACGCCTTCAGTTGGGTGAATATCTACTGGCATCCCACGGCCATTATCAATGACTTCAAGCGATTGATCAGCGTGTAAAATCACTTCAACTTTGGTGGCAAAACCCGCAAGGGCTTCATCCACACTGTTATCGATAACTTCTTGTGCAAGGTGATTTGGACGGGTGGTGTCCGTGTACATGCCGGGGCGAATTTGCACCGGTTCGAGATCTTTCAGAACCGTAATTTCTTGAGCAGAATAATTTGTAGTCATTTTTTTAAAATTAGTTACTTATTTATAAAAAAATTAGCGTGATTTTATCAAAAAAATGACGCGTTTATAAAAATCAAAGATGAGAAAAGATAAGGATACTATATTAAGTAAAAAGTGCGGTCAAAATTTGACGTGAATTTTGACCGCACTTGGGGATTCATTTGAATTTATTTAATCTGTTATGGAGTGAGTTATCGAGATACTAAGCTTTTGCTTTTGTTGCTAAATATTCCTGCAAGCCTTTATCTCTCAATTTGCAGCTCGGGCATTCTCCACAGCCTCCTTCTACACCTTCATAGCAAGTGTGGGTATGCTGACGAACATAATCTAACGCATCTAATTCATCAGCTAATGCCCAAGTTTGTGCTTTGGTGAGATACATTAACGGTGTTTTTAAATTGAACGGATAATCCATGGCTAAATTAAGGGTGACATTCATGGATTTGATAAACACATCACGGCAATCAGGGATAGCCACTGAAATCTGTTTCACATACGCCCGTAATGATGTCATTAATACCTTGTCCTTTTGCGTAAATCGCCGCATACAATAAGAAGAGCGCATTTGCGTCCATCCACAAAGGTATTAGGTAATTCACCGTCTTTTTGCTCAATGTCAGCGTTTGCATCCATTAAGGCATTGTGGGTGATAGATTTGATGACGGACGTATCAATCAACGTTTGTTTTACGCCGAGATCTTTGGCGATCCAACGGGCTTTTTCTAATTCTATAGCGTGACGTTGGCCGTATTGAAAGGTGACGGTTTCGACATTTTTCCACGCCATATTTCGGCAATAGCTTGAATTAAACAGGTTGTGGAATCTTGTCCACCAGAGAAGATTACGAGGGCTTTACGATTGTGATTAGGATTTGAAATATTCATAGGATACCTAGTTTTTTTATGTAGGAGGTTTACGAACTACAAGTTAAAAAAATGAGGCGGTATTGTAGAAGTCAAAGTATGAAATTTTTGCAAGAAAAGGACTAATTTAAGCAGGATAAATCGGTCAAAAGTTGTGATACAATTTTGGCAAGTTAGTTTTGAAAAAGGTAAACATAATGAAAAAAATTGATTCTTATCGTTATTGGTGCATTAGTGATTTCAGCTTGCGCAAATAAAGACGTTTATTTTAATGGTTCGGAAGGATCCCATTCAGGCATGAAATTTGATAAAGACACTCGTCATTGGGGCGTTAATCAATAATTGTTTTGATAAAAGAAAAAGCCATACACAGTTGTATGGCTTTTTTATTAAATCACTTCTTCTTGGCAATGTGGGCAAGTCATTAAATGTTCTTCATTATTGTGCACAATGTAATGGCCCATTTTTTTCGCTTTAGTATCAAGATATTTCGTATTGTAACGGTTTTCACCTACATTCAATGGCACACGTTCTACGATATTAATGCCCGCTTTTTTTCATGGTTTCTACTTTTTTTGCGGGTTGTTTGTCATCAAGCGAACTTGCTTTCACACCTAATAATTCAAACATATCGGCACACACATTAAAGTTACGTTCATCAGCTTTAAAGCCTAATGCAAGGTTGGCTTCAATGGTGTCCATGCCTTGATCTTGTAATGAATAAGCACGAATTTTATTAATTAGACCAATACCTCGTCCTTCTTCACGATGATAGATCAACACACCTCGACCCGCTTCACTAATTTGACGTAATGCGGCTGCAAGCTGGAAACCACAATCACATTTTAAACTGTGTAATGCATCACCCGTTAAGCATTCCGAATGAATACGGGCGAGCACAGGCTCATCTTGGTTTGAAATATCACCCATTACTAATGCGACATGTTCTTTTTTTGTATCGGGAAATTCAAATCCGACCATTTTAAATATGCCATATTCGGTAGGCAAATTGGCTTGAGCAACCAATTGGATTTTTGACATAACTTATCCTTTTTCAACTTTATTCTGCTAAAATATGCACTTTATTTTTATTATCAAGAGGCAACAATGTTTAAAAGGCTGTCATTATATACGTTATTCCTTTGTCTTGTACCATTTTTTGTTTGGGGTTTTGCTTATCATTGGCATGGAAACAACCAATTAATGGAATGGGATTATTGGCTTTATCTTTTAACCGAAACAGGTAGTGTGCCTTACGCTTTAATTACCTGTGGTGTGTTTGCTTTACTTTTCCGTTTTCTTTTTTTGAAAAACCGTAAACAGTGGATTATGGGCGTGATTGTAATGGGCCTGTCGGTATTATCTACACAAGTGATTAAAACAGGTTTAAAAACAGTTTTTGCCGAGCCACGTCCTTTTACCGTCTATTTAGCGGAAAAAACAGAAAGTACTACGGATGCTTTTTATCATCAAGATCGTTCAGAGCGTGCAAAATTAGTTGATAAATTTTATTCTACACAAGCCGATACACCAGCCTGGTTAAAAGCGCATTATGAAGATGAAACAGGTTATTCTTTCCCATCAGGACATTCTATTTTTTTGCCGCCACTTGGCTAATGTTAGCCGTTGGATTTAGCCAATTATTAGGTAATCGTTCTTTTAAAGCGGAATTACTGATTGGTGCCATGACCATTTGGGGCGTATTAATGTTGATTAGCCGAGTCCGCCTTGGGATGCATTATCCAATCGATTTATTTGTGGCGATAATTTCAGCATGGATTGTTCATTTAATTATTTTTGGTTTCTTACAGAAGAAAAGGCTTGTTTAACAATAAATAGCATCAAAGACCGGTTTTAGTGATAAAGCCGGTCTTTTTTATTGCTTGTAGAAAATATGATTTTTGTCATGGATTTTCATTTTGATTTCAAGGAAAATACAGCCTATATATTCCAACAAATTTTGACCGCTCTTTTAAGGAGACAATATGTATTACGGTATTGATATTGGTGGCACGAAAGATTGAATTAGCTGCTTTTAATGAAAAATTAGAAAAACTTTATACCGAGCGTGTGCCAACGCCACAAACAGATTATCAAGATTGGTTGCAGACGATCAAAAGTTTTAGTCGAACGTGCAGATGCCCACTTTGGTGAAAAAGGCACGGTAGGCCTTGGGTTGCCAGGATTTGTTAATTTAACAACGGGACTTGCTGAAGTGACGAATATTCGTGTCGCAGATAATAAGCCCATTTTAACTGATCTTGAGAAAATACTCGGGCGTGAAGTGCGAGCTGAAAATGATGCAAATTGCTTTGCGCTTTCTGAAGCTTGGGACGAAGAGAATACCCAATATCCTTCTGTATTTAGGGGCTGATTTTAGGCACTGGTTTTTGGTGGTGGCTTTGTGATTAACGGCAAAAATTCACTCAGGACAAGTGGGGATGGCAGGGGAGTTAGGGCATCTTCAATTAAATTATCATGCCTTAAAATTATTGGGTTGGGATAAAGCCCCTATTTATCAATGTGGTTGTGGTAATCATGCCTGTTTAGATACGTATATTTCAGGTCGTGGTTTTGAAATGTTGTATCGTGATTTAAAAGGGGAAGAATTATCAGCGAAAAGACATTATCGATCGCTTTTTATGCGGAAAGAGGAAAGTGCGGTTGATTTTTGTTCGCATTTTTGTAGAGTTAGCGGCTATTTCTATCGGTAACATTATCACTGCATTTGATCCACATATGATTGTTCTTGGTGGTGGTTTATCGAATTTTTGATTATCTCTATGAAGCGTTACCAAAAAGCATTGCCACCTCATTTAATGCGTAGTGCAAAAGTGCCACCAATCAAAAAAAGCAAAAACATGGTGATTCTGGTGGGAGTGCGTGGTGCTGCAGCATTATTTTTTTAAAAACGTGAATAGATTTAATCTAAAAAAATACAGCAAAAAAATCTGAATAAATTTTTGTGTTATAGGATAAAAAAATCCAGTTTCTTTTTTTAAGAAAACTGGATTTTTTTTCTTTTATCTCTACAATCAAAAATATTGATTTTTTTAAGCGAGGTTTTTTTATGTTGACAGAATTTGGGAACTGGATTGAGCAAGGTTTAACATGGGTTGTTGAACATTTAGATGAGCCATTATGGAATATCACGATTGTTATTTTATTAGGTGTAGGCTTATTTTTTTACGATTACAACAGGCTTAGTACAATTGCGTCTTTTTCCCTGCAAGTATACGTGAAATGTGGTTTGGACGTGCTACTGAGGGGAATTCTTTAACACCATTCCAGGCATTTTGCAACAGGGTTAGCCAGCCGAGTTGGTGTCGGTAATATCAGTGGTGTGGCAACAGCTATTGCGCTTGGTGGTGAAGGTGCCGTATTTTTGGATGTGGGTAACGGCATTTATTGGCATGTCGAGTGCTTTTGCAGAATCTACCTTAGCACAAGTATTTAAAATTCAAGATAAAGGATGGTTCTTTCCGTGGTGGCCCCGCTTACTATATTACACAAGGTTTGAAAATCACGTTGCTTAGCGGTAGCATTTGCTATTTCACTTATTTTTTTACCTTTGGTTTTGCATTTAATTCAGTACAAGCAAACTCAATCGTAGAAGCAACTAAAAATGCTTGGAATTGGCAAGGTGAATATGTTGGTCTTGTTTTAGTTGTTTTAACTGCCGCGATTATTTTCGGTGGCGTGAAACGTATTGCGACCATTTCTAGTAGCGTAGTACCGATGATGGCACTCTTTTTATCTAATTATGGCGGTAATTATCTTAGGCATGCATATTGATATGATCCCAACGGTAATCGCCAATATTTATAAAAGTGCCTTTACTTTCCAATCTGCAGCAGGTGGCATGTTTGGTGCTCTTGTGTCTAAAGCTATGATGATGGGGATCAAACGGGGATTATTCTCTAATGAAGCGGGGATGGGGTCAGCACCGAATGCTGCGGCTGCAGCTCATGTAAAACATCCAGTAAGCCAAGGTTTAGTGCAAATGCTTGGTGTATTTGTAGATACCATGATCGTATGTACTTGTACGGCAGTGATTATTCTGCTTTCAGATAATTACGGCAGTGAAACACTGAAAAGTATTTCCTTAACGCAAAATGCATTGCGTTATCATGTAGGTGAATTTGGCGTACACTTCTTAGCTTTCATCTTATTGCTTTTCGCTTATTCTTCTATCATTGGTAACTATGCTTATGCGGAAAGTAACATTCGCTTTATTAAAAATAAACCGTGGTTTGTATGGTCATTCCGCTTATCGGTGTTGTTCTTTGTTTATTTCGGTTCAGTAAAATCAGGCAATGTCGTGTGGAATTTTGCGGACACTGTGATGGCTGTGATGGCAATTATTAACTTAGTCGCGATTGTTTTACTTTCCCCGATTGTGTGGAAAGTTAATGAAAGACTATCAACGTCAATTAAAAAGAAGGAAAAAGAGCCTGAATTTAAAATTGACCTCTATCCTGAAATTAAAAAACGAGTATTAGATCATCGAATTTGGAAATAAGTTTTGATGGAATATGACAAAGGCGGGATATCCCGCCTTTATTGTTTTAAATTGATTTGAAAATTGACCGCACTTTATCGTTCATTTCGATAAGTCAGGAAGTAATAAGAAAGAGCTGAAATGACCACGCAAGCTGTCATTGTATAGAGCATTGGTGCAGCGGTTTCCATTTTAAAGCTCGCTACCAAGGAGCCCATCACTGCGCCGACACCAAAACGTACGCTTCCCATTAATGAGTTTGCGGTTCCTGCCATAGTTGGGAATTTTTCTAGAATAGAGGCGGTAGCATTGGATGAGATTAATGGGTTTTGACCGACAAAAAAGGCTACACCAATTGCCATTGACCAAAAACCAAAATCAAAAAGTGCGGTTAAAAATAGCCAGATTCCTGAAATAAATTGTACGGCAATACCAATTCGTAACATGGTTTCAGCACCTAGCTTCAATACAAATTTTCCATTTAGATAAGAAGCAGCGGTCATAATCGCGATATTGATCATAAAGAAATAGCCAAATTGATCGACTGGAATGCCATAAATACCGATATAGACAATCGATCCCGCAGTGACGAAAGCAAATAAAGCCACCAAAACCAAAAAGAAGCCACCGCCATATAACCTAACACTTCTTTTTGTTTAGAAAGTGTCATGAAGTTACGGGCAATGATATTCAGGCGCAGGGGAATACGGTTTTCTTTTTTATGGGTCTCGGGAATAATGAAAAAGACAAGCAATGCAGCAAGAAATCCCATGATGCCAATCACATAAAAAATCATATGCCAGTGGAAATATTTCACAATATACCCACCAATTATGGGCGCAACAAGCGGCGCGATCATAAAGACAAGCGTGATGGTGGACATGATTCGAGAGAGCTGATCTTTGCTAAATAAATCTCGTAATAAAGCCCCTGAAAGCACAACAGGTGCAGCTCCAAAGAAACCTTGAATAAAACGCAGCGCAGTGAAACTACCAATAGAATGAATGCCCGTTAAAATAATAGCCGTGATAGCACCAATAATGACCCCTAATAAAATAATTGGTTTACGACCAAAACTATCACCAAAGGGCCCCCAGAATAATTGCCCTGCGGCCATACCATAAGCGAAGAATGTCAGCGTATGCTGAACTTGCTCGGAGTTGATATTTAAGTCTTCAGCTATATTTAAAAAGGACGGAATATACATATCCACGCCCAAAGGCGGTAGCATCGAGAGGATGCCGAGCGTGGCGATAAAAAAATAAAGGTAGGTTTAATATTTTTGGCTCATATTATTTCACTAAATTGTCGATTTCTTCCTGAGTAAGTGGACGAAATTCGCCTTCTTCTAAGCTTTCATCTAATTCAACGTTACCGATTCTCCAACGATGGAGTGCTACGACTTTATTACCCAGCGCAGCAAACATTCGTTTTACTTGGTGATAGCGGCCTTCTGAGATAGTCAGATTCACGTTGTAATCATCTAACACTTCAAGTTTTGCTGGCTTAGTTGGTTCTTTTTCGCCACGTAACAAAATGCCTTTTTCACAAGCTGATGTATAATGGTTTTCAACGGGATCGGCCAAAGTGACTAAATAGGTTTTCTCACATTGATGCTTTTGGTGAGGTAATACGATGTGACCATTGCCCATCATCCGTTAATAGCACGAGCCCTGTTGTATCCACATCTAATCGTCCTGCGCTGTGTAATTTGCCAGAAAGAGGCGGGTCAAAGAATTGATAAATAGTTGGATAGTCACCATCATCATGAGAGCAAACGTAGCCCTGTGGCTTATGTAACATAAAATATTGCCCTTCTTCTACCCAAGTCAACAATTCATCTTCAAAATAAATTTCATCTTCTTGACTTACCTTAGTGGCACCGTTTTTCACAATTTCACCGTTAATTTTGACCGCACTTTGGCGAATGACCTTGGTGGCTTGTGAACAGGGTTAAACCAGTATTCTCGGCAATAAATTTATCTAATCGCATCGTAAACTCTTATTTTTGATTGAACCAGCTAACGTAATCAAACTGGTCGTAATATTTTTCACCATTCCAACCGGAAAAAGTAAATAAATCGCCCACTTCGTCCTTCGTTTTCAAAGCCTTTAATGTAGTAAGCGGATTTTAATTCAGGATATGGCTTGTGGGTAAAGACCACTTTGTTTGGATAAGGCAAGTTATCGAAAGCTTGCAAGTCTTCATATTTTGCACCTTTTCCACCATCTTTATCTGTCATCATAATAAACAAGTTATCGAAAGTCTAAACGCTGTGAGCGAGATTCCCACTTTTCTCGAGCCTCTTGTTCGGAGTGGTAGTGCATAAAGTGTACTTTAAGATCACCTAATAGACCAACGGGATACGGTTTTTCTGTTTGTATAAATTGAAGCGGTTGTGCTTGATAGAATGTGATGTTCTGTAGATACCGAACAAAATCGCTTGGGTCTAAATAAAGGTTAACAAACGGAGAATTAAAAGGCTGATTAAGGTCGTGCAAAATAAACGCGCCGACACAGTTTGCAGAAATCACCGACATGCCTTGATTGGTTAAACGTTTTTTTGATAGGTTTTGTTAATCGCTTTCCGTTGTAATTTATTGATGGCGCTTCTAAATTTAGAAAACAAACTCATTATTTATATCCTGTATATTTTTTTGCGATATAGTAACGTTTTTGCTTCTGAATGTGAAGAAAAAGACAAAAAGCGCTGTCGATTTCACTCATATTTTTTTGTAATAAATTTGTAAAATTTTTTTGCGGTATGTCACAAAATTCTATTTAAAAAGAGAGTATAATGGCGCAAATTTTATTTAGCCTAAGTGAAAAATGGAGTATTTTTATATGAGCGAACAACTACGCCAAGTCGCATTAGATTTTCATGAATTCCCAATTCCAGGAAAAATTGCTGTCACCCCAACCAAATCGTTAGAAACCCAACATGATTTAGCCCTTGCTTATTCTCCCAGGTGTTGCAGAGCCTTGTTTAGAAATTGAAAAAAGATCCTTCAGCGAGCAAGTCGTTATACCGCACGTGCTAATTTAGTGGCTGTGATTTCAAATGGTACAGCTGTATTAGGTTTAGGAAATATTGGTGCACTTGCCTCAAAACCTGTTATGGAAGGGAAAGGGGTATTGTTCAAAAAATTTGCCGGTATCAATGTATTCGATATTGAAATCAATGAGCATGATCCAGATAAATTAATCGATATTATCGCTTCATTAGAACCTACTTTTGGTGGCATTAACCTTGAAGATATCAAAGCACCGGAATGTTTCCACATTGAAAAAGCATTGCGTGAACGTATGGGAATTCCAGTATTCCATGATGACCAACACGGTACAGCCATTATCGTCGGTGCGGCAGCATTAAACGGTTTAGAAATTATTGGTAAAAATATCGCAGATGTTCGCTTAGTGGTAAATGGTGCCGGTGCTTCAGCCATTGCGTGTACTAATTTACTTCGTGCATTAGGCTTCAAAAAAGAAAACATCACCATGTGTGACTCTAAAGGCGTGATTTTCAAAGGTCGTGGCGATAACATGGATGAAACCAAACAATTCTACGCGATTGAAGATAATGGCTGGCGTACATTAGCCGATGCGGTTAACGGTGCAGATGTATTCTTAGGTTGTTCTAAAGCAGGTGCGTTAAAACCTGAAATGGTAAAAACCATGGCGGAGAATCCATTAATCTTGGCATTGGCAAACCCAACACCTGAAATCACGCCTGATGAAGCCAAGGCCGTTCGTCCAGATGCGATTGTTTGTACAGGCCGTTCAGACTTTCCAAACCAAGTAAATAACGTACTTTGTTTCCCATTCTTATTCCGTGGTGCATTAGACGTAGGTGCAACAGAGATTAATGAAGAAATGAAATTAGCGGCTTCTCATGCGATTGCAGGTTTGGCGAAAGAACAGGTACCGTTAGAAATTATTGCAAGTTATGGTGCGTTGTCCTTTGGTCCAGATTATGTGATTCCAACTCCGTTTGATCCTCGTTTATTGTTTACTGTCTCTTCTGCGGTAGCGAAAAAAGCGATGGAGACCGGTGTTGCAACGCGTCCAATCACAGACTGGGCAGCTTATGAAAAACAATTAAAAGCATTAGTTGCAGCATAATTTTACTTTCTCAAAGTGCGGTCAAAAATGATGATGTTTTTAACCGCACTTTGTGTTTTTTTATCTGTCTATGAAAGGAATGGCACATTAGCGTGCTTTAAATTAATCAAAGGGTAGCGATTCCCTTAGGACTTATGAGTGTCAAAATGAAACAAACACGTTCTCCTTTATATCCGATTTTCCTCTTCGTCATCATTAATCTGATTATTTTCACCTTGTCTCGTCTTGGGCTTGCGATTTGGCAGGTAGACCGTGTTTCTGCGGTAGAGGGATGGGGACAATTATTTTTGCAAGGCTTGCGTATGGATATCGTGGCCTTATGCTATTTATTTGGTGTGCCTGCATTATTTACGGTGCTATTTCATCATAGCCGAATTTGGAAAATGATTTTACGTATTTGGCTTACCTTAGGTAGTGTGTTTATTCTATTTATGGAATTGGCTACGCCTGCATTTATCGAAACCTATGACTTCCGTCCAAATCGTTTGTTTATCGAATATTTAATTTATCCGAAAGAAGTCTTTTCAATGTTGATGGAAGGCCATTTAACTGCGGTCATTTTTAGCCTTATTTTCACCGTTACGGCTTTCTTCTGTTATTGGAAACTCTCTGGTTATGCGGTGAAAAACTTACGCCCAATGAGCTGGAAATTACGCCCTGTTGTAGCATTGCTTGTGATTGCCGTTGCTTTTTTTAGGTGCGCGTTCGAGTTTCCAACACCGTGGTGTTAACCCTGCAATGGTGGCTTTTTCTTCCGATGGTTTAGTGAATTCTCTAGTGTTGAACTCTGGCTATTCTGTCCTTTATGCGGCACAGCAATTTAAAGATGAAGGTTCATCTTCCGAGGTGTACGGCAAAATGGATACCGATGAAATGTTGAGTGTTGTCAAAGCAAGCCGTGGCCGTCCTGAAAGTGATTATATTTCAGAGAAGATTCCAACATTAACGAAAAACCAAGCCACTTACCAAGGTAAACCGAAAAAAATATTGTGATTATTTTGGAAGAAAGTTTTGGGGGCGCAATTTGTGGGTACGTTAGGCGGAAAACCACTTTCACCTGAATTTGATAAGTTAGCCAAAGAAGGCTGGTTATTTGAAAATCTTTATGCTACGGGGACGCGTTCTGTTCGTGGTATTGAAGCAACCACAGCAGGCTTTACACCCACTCCGGCACGAGCTGTGGTGAAATTGAATAATAGCCAAAGTGGTTTCTTTACTATTGCAGATTTACTTGCCAAACAAGGTTACAACACTTCCTTTATTTATGGCGGTGAAAAGCACTTTGATAATATGGCAAGCTTCTTCTATGGCAATGGTTTCCAAACCATTATCGATCAGAAAGATTACCAAAATCCGAAATTTACTGCGACTTGGGGCGTGAGTGATGAGGATCTATTTGATAAAGCGAACGAAACCTTTACCCAGTTACAGAATGAAGGAAAACCGTTCTTTAGCCTCGTTTTTAGTTCGAGCAATCACGATCCTTTCGAGTTTCCAGATGGCAAAATTGAGCTTTACGAACAACCAAAAGCAACACGTAATAACAGCGCAAAATATGCGGATTATGCGATTGGTCATTTCTTCAAGTTAGCAAAACAATCTAATTATTGGAAAGATACCGTGTTCTTGGTAATTGCAGACCACGACTCCCGTGCTGCAGGGGCAAGCTTAGTGCCAATTAAGCATTTCCATATTCCTGCATTAATTTTAGGAGATCATGTTGCACCACGCAGAGACAGTCGTTTAGTGAGTCAAATTGATATGCCGACAACCTTACTTTCTATTGCAGGCGTAAGCGGTAATTATCCGATGATTGGTTTTGATTTAACGCAAGATGTGAATCCGAATCGTGCCTTTATGCAGTTTGATCAAACCCAAGCTTTAATGAAAGGCAATCATGATGTCGTTATCCAAACACCAAATAGCAAAGCAAAAGGCTATGTTTACGATAAGGAAAAAGACACATTAACTGAAAAAGAAGTGCCGGAAGAAATGAAAAAAGAAGCCTTGGCACATGCTTTACTTGGCAGCTATTTGTATAAAAACCGGTTATATAAAGGCAGTGAAGAGAAGTAAGGCATAGAAAATGTACTTAGAGTTATACTTATCAAGTTTAATATTAAAAACATACAGTAAAGAATTGTAAATTTTGTATTCTTTTCAGTTCTTTTTTTGTACAATTAAACGATTTTTCTGTCAAGCTATAGAAAGTTTAGCATAGGCGTGCAGTTTAATTGTAAAAATTTAATCGCATATGTTTGGCTATTACCTAGTTTTACTAAGGAAAGAAACCTATAAACAATATGTCGTTTTAGACCATAAAGACCAAATTTCCAAATAGTAATTATTTGTGAATTAACCTAGGAATGCCACTGTAGTTAGTTCAATTTAGCAATAAGTATATTGCTAAATTTTGAATATCCAGTGGTTTCTCTCATATACCAATAAAAGAGGACAATTTGTATGTCAAAAAAATTTTACCGTAAAAAAATTAATGACGGAAATAAAACATTAGAAACGGTTAAGCTTAATACTACTAAAAAAAGTAGTAATAAAAGTTCAACCGAATGTTAATTACGAGTTAGTTGATGATGCAACACAGTATGCTCCTCAAAACATAGTAACTAAACGCGTGGGTAATGATTTATATATTGCTTTTGAGGGAACAGACATTAATGTTGATAGTGATTTAGTGTTAGAAGGCTACTATGAAAAATAAAAAAATAATGTCTATTTGTTAGGTATGGCTGAGGATGGTTCATATTACGCATATATTCCAGAAAGCGGCATAAAAAAACAGATGCTGTACCAATGCTTGCAGATCAAGTTTTTTTGCTCCACAGGTTTTAGGTGGAGAAAAAGTTTGCAACACCATTATTTAATCCTAATTGGCTATGGGGGATGGGAGCAGCTGGCATGATTGCATTAGGTGCAGGGCTCGCAGTAGGCAGTCATGGCGGTTCATCCAATACTTCTGAGTCATCTTCATCTAAATCTCCTATCGATGATGCTCTACGTCTAGTAAAAGCGACAGAAGATGCAGAGAAAGCAAAGAGAAAGCGTTAGCGGATGCCAATGCTGATGGCGTTATCAGCCAAGCAGAAGCGGATGCCCTCAATGCATTAAATGCTAAAGCGGCAGAAATGAAAGCAGTGGCAGATGCAGCGGTGAAAGCTCTTCCAACCGATGCGAAAGATGCAGAAGGTAATACGCCAGCTAAATTACAAGCTCGTGTTAATGTTCTTGATGGTATTACTGTGCCTGCGGTTAAAAAAACGAAGATACTAATGCAAGTAATAATGCAGGTAATAACGAAGTTAAAAAAATAACAGTGAAAAAAAGCGGTAGCAGATGCATTAGAGAAAGTGAAAGCGATGGAAGCGAGAGAAAGCTACGGAAGATGCATTAGCAGAAGCAAACAAAGATGGAATCATCAGCCAAGCAGAAGCGGATGCGATTGCGGCATTAAATGACACGGTAAACTAGCACGAAAGCGGCAGCAGATGCGGCGGTGAAAGCATTGCCGGAAGGTGCGAAAGATGCGGAAGGCAACACCAAAGCATCATTGCAAACCCGTACAGACGATGTAAATCCAGTTGCCCTACCAACCGTGACAGATGCGAACAACAACGGCATCAAAGACAGCGATGAAGCGGCGATCAAAGATGCATTGGATAAAGTGAAAGCAGCGGAAGCGGCAGAGAAAGCCGCCGAGAAAGCGTTGGCGGATGCAAATGCAGACGGCATTATCAGCCAAGCAGAAGCGGATGCGATTGCGGCATTAAATGACACGGTAAATAGCACGAAAGCGGCAGCAGATGCGGCGGTGAAAGCATTGCCGGAAGGTGCGAAACAGATGCGGACGCAACACGAAAGACATCATTACAAAGGTCGCGTGAGACGATGTAAATCCAGTTGCGCTACCAACCGTGACAGATGCGAACAACAACGGCATCAAAGACAGCGATGAAGCGGCGATCAAAGATGCATTGGATAAAGTGAAAGCAGCGGAAGCGGCAGAGAAAGCGCAGAGAAAGCGTTAGCGGATGCGAAATGCAGATGGCATTATCAGCCAAGCAGAAGCGGATGCGATTGCGGCATTAAATGACACGGTAAATAGCACGAAAGCGGCAGCAGATGCGGCGGTGAAAGCATTGCCGGAAGGCACGACAGATGGCAGCCAACACGAAAGCACTCATTACAAAGGTCGCGTGAGACGATGTAAATCCAGTTGCGCTACCAACCGTGACAGATGCGAACAACAACGGCATCAAAGACAGCGATGAAGCGGCGATCAAAGATGCATTGGATAAAGTGAAAGCAGCGGAAGCGGCAGAGAAAGCCGCAGAGAAAGCGTTAGCGGATGCGAATGCAGATGGCATTATCAGCCAAGCAGAAGCGGATGCGATTGCGGCATTAAATGACACGGTAAATAGCACGAAAGCAGCAGCAGATGCGGCGGTGAAAGCTTTACCGGAAGGCACAACAGATGGCACCAACACGAAAGACTCATTACAAGGTCGCGTGAACGATGTAAATCCAGTTGCGCTACCAACCGTGACAGATGCGAACAACAACGGCATCAAAGACAGCGATGAAGCGGCGATCAAAGATGCATTGGATAAAGTGAAAGCAGCGGAAGCGGCAGAGAAAGCAGCAGAGAAAGCGTTAGCGGATGCGAATGCAGATGGCATTATCAGCCAAGCAGAAGCGGATGCGATTGCGGCATTAAATGACACGGTAAATAGCACGAAAGCAGCAGCCGATGCGGCGGTGAAAGCTTTACCGGAAGGCACAACAGATGGCACCAACACGAAAGACTCATTACAAGGTCGCGTGAACGATGTAAATCCAGTTGCCCTACCAACCGTGACAGATGCGAACAACAACGGCATCAAAGACAGCGATGAAGCGGCGATCAAAGATGCATTGGATAAAGTGAAAGCAGCGGAAGCGGCAGAGAAAGCAGCAGAGAAAGCGTTAGCGGATGCGAATGCAGATGGCATTATCAGCCAAGCAGAAGCGGATGCGATTGCGGCATTAAATGACACGGTAAATAGCACGAAAGCAGCAGCCGATGCGGCGGTGAAAGCATTGCCGGAAGGTGCGAAACAGATGCGCAGGCAACACGAAAGCACTCATTACAAAGGTCGCGTGAGACGATGTAAATCCAGTTGCGCTACCAACCGTGACAGATGCGAACAACAACGGCATCAAAGACAGCGATGAAGCGGCGATCAAAGATGCATTGGATAAAGTGAAAGCAGCGGAAGCGGCAGAGAAAGCGCCGAGAAAGCGTTGGCGGATGCGAAATGCAGATGGCATTATCAGCCAAGCAGAAGCGGATGCGATTGCGGCATTAAAATGACACGGTAAATAGCACGAAAGCGGCAGCAGATGCGGCGGTGAAAGCATTGCCGGAAGGTGCAACAGATGGCAGGCAACACGAAAGACATCATTACAAAGGTCGCGTGAGACGATGTAAATCCAGTTGCCCTACCAACCGTGACAGATGCGAACAACAACGGCATCAAAGACAGCGATGAAGCGGCGATCAAAGATGCATTGGATAAAGTGAAAGCAGCGGAAGCGGCAGAGAAAGCTGCCGAGAAAGCGTTAGCGGATGCGAAATGCAGATGGCATTATCAGCCAAGCAGAAGCGGATGCGATTGCGGCATTAAATGACACGGTAAATAGCACGAAAGCGGCAGCAGATGCGGCGGTGAAAAGCATTGCCGGAAGGCGCGAAACAGATGCGCAGCAACACGAAAGCACTCATTACAAAGCTCGCGTGCAGACGATGTAAATCCAGTTGCCCTACCAACCGTGACAGATGCGAACAACAACGGCATCAAAGACAGCGATGAAGCGGCGATCAAAGATGCATTGGATAAAGTGAAAGCAGCGGAAGCGGCAGAGAAAGCTGCCGAGAAAGCGTTGGCGGATGCGAAATGCAGATGGCATTATCAGCCAAGCAGAAGCGGATGCGATTGCGGCATTAAATGACACGGTAAATAGCACGAAAGCGGCAGCAGATGCGGCGGTGAAAGCATTGCCGGAAGGTGCGAAAGATGCGAAGGCAACACGAAAGCACTCATTGCAAAGCTCGCGTGAGACGATGTAAATCCAGTTGCGCTACCAACCGTGACAGATGCGAACAACAACGGCATCAAAGACAGCGATGAAACGGCGATCAAAGATGCATTGGATAAAGTGAAAAGCGACAGAAGATGCAGAGAAAGCGCAGAGAAAGCGTTAGCGGATGCGAATGCAGATGGCATTATCAGCCAAAAAGAAGCAGATAACCTAATCAAGTTAAATGCTAAAGTAGCTGAAAACCAAAGCGGCAGCCGATGCAGCGGTGAAAGCCTTACCGGAAGGCACAACAGATGGCACCAACACGAAAGACTCATTACAAGGTCGCGTGAATGATGTTAATCCTGTTGCGGTTCCAGCAGTGACTGAAGCTAAAGTAACCATTGACAACTATACGGATAATTATGGTAGTCAAACAGGTACGTTTGAAAGTGAATCACACACAGATGACAATACGCCGACTATTAATGGTAAAACAACGCTTCCTTCTAGCAAAGTTTATCTCTATGAGATCAACTTAGATGGTGCGTTTGTGAAATTAGGATCAACAACCGCGGATTCTTCAGGTAACTGGAGTTATACGCCGGATTGGTTAACTAACCGTGAACATAATATTTATGCATCTAGCACTGAAATTACATCGAAAGAAGATGCACAATCTTCTATTGTGATCGATGTGGAAGGGGTAACAACACCTCCAACTTCAGTAGGAAACACACATGAATATTGGAGTGCAACGACCGTTGGTGATATCAATGGCGATGGCTATGACGATATCGGTATGGGATCTTGGATTGGTAATAAAGCTGATGCGATCCTAGGTGGTAAAAACTTGACGTTGGCTGGTAACAATTATATCGGTAGTGCTGTATGGCACCAAGCTGGTGTAGGTGACGTGAATGGAGATGGCTATAATGATGTATTGTTTGGGACTGCCGCAGAAACAGGTGGCATGGCTCGACTCTATACTGGTGGTCCAAATGGTCTAACTTCTACAACCAATATCGGTAACGGTGTTGCTGCAGCTGCAGGTGATGTGAACGGTGATGGTATCGCTGATATGATCGTAATGGGAGATAGACTTCTACCGTTTATTATGGCAGCACCACAGGTACTTATACTAATAAGATCTCAAACCTTTCATTTGGTCATAAGAGTGGCGACAATAGTGCATCTTGGGGGGCTCAACAATATGCTGCTGGCGTGGGTGACTTCAATGGTGATGGCTATAATGATGTTGTGACAACTACAGGAATCTATTTAGGTAGTAAAAAAATGGTCTGAGTGAATCCAATAAAATCAGCTTTGACCATGCTGTAACTTCTGCAAATGCGACTGGTGATGTGAATGGTGATGGTTATGCAGATGTCGTTGTCGTTGATGGTAAATACGGTAATTCTTACGTATTATTTGGTGGTGAAAATAAAGCTCCAATTTCACTTTCAACAACAAAAGGAAGCGGTTCAATCTCTGGTGCTAATGGTGGTTTTGCAATTGCTTCAAGTAATCTGCATATCAAACAGTTATATACAGTAATGCTGTAGGGCTTGGTGATGTGAATGGTGATGGCTTAAGTGATGTATTAATTACGACATTTGGTAACAATGGAAGAGGTACTGCGACAAGAGCTTATAATCAGATGACTACTGATTCTTATATTGTATTCAGGAAAAACGAATTCAGAAGCCGTAAATCCAGCATCTTTAGGTAAACAAGGTATTTTTTTGTGCCACATAGTCAAGCGGATGGATCTTCGTCTGTCGGTATGGTTGATGTAAACGGTGATGGTTTGGGTGATATTTACGTTAACTCATACAATAGTTCTGGTAAATTGTTCCTTGGTGGTTCAAGCTTAGGTGCTGAACCAACAGTACAAGGTTCTGGAGAGGTAGAGGTAACGAACACAGTAACTTTATTGCCGGAAGTAATGGTGATGACATCATTTATGGCGAAGGCGGTGCGGATATCATCTATGCTGGTTCAGGTGATGACCGAATCGTATTAAATGCTAATAACTTGCATTATTTAAGCGAAGGATTCCAAAAAGCTAATGCTGATGGTTCAGCAATCAATGAAGGTAAAGGTCGTCTTGCTCGCATTGATGGTGGTAATGGCCATAATACGCTAGCCTTTGACAGTGATGTAACCGAAGTTGATTTAACTAAAATCGACAATGTAGGTACGGGCTTTATGAAGACTGCTGTAGGTATGTCTCGTATTGCTAATATCGACCACATTGATTTAACAAACGGTGGCGCAACTAAATTAGTGTTGGAAGCTAAAGATGTATTAGATATGAACCCTGGGTTTGAAATCTTATGATAAATCTTCAGCGACACACCAATTAATGGTTAGCGGTGAGGCTGGTGATACTGTTACAATCAAAGATGTTGGTAACTGGAACCCGAATCCAACAACAACCAATGTAAACGGACACACTTACAACGTTTACACATCAACAACTGCAAATGGTGCTCAACTCTTAGTTGAGACTGATGTTCATGTTGAATTTGTTGGTTAATTCATAAATTAAGCATAAAAAGCCCTCCTAGTGATAGGAGGGCTTTTTTTATTAACAAGAATAGGTATTTGACTTTGGTGTATAGAAATAAAGTGCGGTCAGTTTTAAGCTAAATTTAAAGGGCGAATGATTTCGCCCTTTTTCTTTATATGATTTACTCTTAGTGATTTTCAGCAATAACACGTGGGAATAAAATATTATTTTCACGGTGAATATGCATCATTAAATCATCTGCAAATTCTTGGATGCCACTATAAAGCGCACGCCATGTATTGCAAGCATCAGCTGGAGGCGTCATATTATTTGTTAATGATTTCAATACATCTAAATGTTCGCCGTGTTCTGCGTGTTCCATTTCCATCATACGAATTGGCATTTGCGCCATCATATAGTTACCTGCTTTGATCATAGGGAAAAGCACGTGCTCTTCTTTCATCATATGGTTGCTCAAATCCTCATAGACATTGCGTAATTCAGCTGCAACACCCATTGGGACAATCTTCACGATCGCCATGAACACTTTCTACACGATCCGCTAAGACGATTAATTCTTGAAGTTGTTCACGGTGGCGTTGATGGTAGCGAACTAAAATATGATCGATAATTTCAGGATAAGTTGCATTAACCCAATATTCTTCAGGGTTTTCTGCTTTGCTGTTTTGAAGCTCGGTTAAACGGGCTTCAATTTCTGCTAAATTTAATCCTTTTTTTCTGCCGCTGCGTTTGCAAGTGTATCGGAACCACCACAGCAGAAATCCAAATCATATTTCACGAAGTAGAGAAGTTGAGCCGGGTACGCTGACTGCGATTTCACTTAATTTTTTTATCTCCAAAAGACATAATGAATCTCCTTATTGATGAGGTAGAGTTAGAAAGTTGAGTGAAAATACTAAGATAATAGCAAAAAAATGCAAAGCCTTTTTTTAGAAAAGTATGATTTCAAATCAAAGCGACGACTCAAATTTACCTTGTTATAGTTAGGAGTTGATGTGTTTAAAAGAGAAAGTTGCATTGCTTTGAATGAGGGTGTTATTATTCGAGCATTGAAAGAGGGGATGTAGATGAAACGAAATTTATCGATTTTTTTAGCTGTTGGATTACTATTGCTGATTTTAGGTGGCTGGGCTATTTTTTTGCGAATTTAACAATTTTTTTGAACGTACATTTATCCAATTAAATACGTCACAAAAAAAGTGAGTTATATTCCTTTTTGAAAAACAAGCTAAATATGCAATGTGACAAGGTTAATGGTTTAATGCCTAAATTAACGTCTTCACATTTTCGTTTGAGTCAATTGGAATGTGCATAAAGGGACAAGATAAGGGTTGGCAAGAAGATTTAGCGAGATTGTCTAAACAAGCTGATTTTGTGTTATTGCAAGAGGCAACGCAGCATCAAAAATTTAAAGCACATTTTTCGACCGCACTTTTTGTGTCCTCTTTTTCTTTTAAAGATCTCTTATCAGGGTGTCAAGACATTCACTAAAACGCAACCAGAATGGTATTGCGGTGGTGGCGTAGCAGAACCATTAATACAAATTCCTAAAGTGGCAAGTGTGATGAGTTTTCCATTAGAAAAAAAGGCAATAGCTTGCTACTTATTAATGTACATTTGATTAATTTTTGAATGGGGAATTTCGGCTTATCAAACTCAGTTAGAGCAGCTCTTTTTCCTTTTTGTGGAAAAATCATCAAGGTCCCCATCATTATGTCTGGCGATTTTAATGCATGGAATGAGCATCGTCTGAAATTTAGTCAATAATTTGATGCAAAAATATGGACTAGATGCAGTGACGCTATCTCAAGATGAACGATTGCGATTTTTAGGTTATCCACTTGATTATATTTTTACGCGAGGCGTAAAAGTGGTGAGTGCAACATCAGAAGTGGTTACTTCGTCAGATCATAATCCATTACTGGTTGAATTCGAATTGGAATAAAGTGCGGTCAGATTTTTGAGAAAATTTTAGGGCTAACGTTATGTTAGCCCTATGTATTATTTAGTTTGGTTAATTAAAAATTGCGTTAATAAAGACACTGGACGACCTGTTGCGCCTTTATTTGCACCTTGAAGCCAAGCTGTCCCGGCGATATCTAAATGTGCCCAAGTGTACTTTTTCGTAAAGTTGGAGAGGAATGCGCCTGCAGTAATTGCACCGCCCCAACGACCGCCAATATTAGCCAAATCGGCAAAATGGGTGATTTTAATTGCTCTTGATATTCTTCACTTAACGGTAAACGCCAAGCTTTGTCAGTAGTTTGCTGTGCGGCTTGTAATAACTGTTCAGCTAAGGCATCATCAGTTGAAACTAAGCCACTGTTATGTTGACCTAAAGCAACCACACAAGCACCTGTTAGGGTCGCAACATCAATCACATATTGCGGTTCAAAAGCGTTCTACATAAGTCACGTATCACAAAAGCACTAAACGGCCTTCAGCATCTGTATTTAACACTTCTACGGTTAAACCATTCATTGTGGTGAGAATATCACCTGGGCGATAGGCATTGCCATCAGGCAAGTTTTCACAACCCGCTAATACACCAATGACATTTAATGGCAGATTTAATTCTGCAATGGCTTTCATTGTGCCGAAAACAGAGGCCGCACCGCACATATCGTATTTCATCTCATCCATTTCTGCGGCTGGTTTTAAAGAAATACCACCCGCATCAAAGGTCAATCCTTTGCCCACTAATACGATAGGTTTCGCATTTTTATCTGGGGCGTTGTTGAAATGCAAAATAGATAGGTGAGCGGGGTGTTGAGAACCACCAGATACCGCTAAATACGCATTCATGCCAAGTTTTGTCATTTCTTCTTCATCAATCACATCTAAGGGAAAGTGCAGTTGATGTTTCGGCTAAATTTTTTTAGCTTGTTCAGCTAAATAAGCCGGTGTACAAATATTAGGTGGCATATTCGCGATATTACGCGCAGCTTTTACACCATTTGCAATGGCTTGTGCTTCTGCGATGGCTTGCTGAGCTTGTGAATCATCGGTATTAAAAATGATTTCTTGAAGTGAGATAGCATCCGCTTTTTTTGCTTTTTAAATTCATCAAATTGATAAAGGCTATGTTCGATGGTTTCAACGGTAAAACGTACATTCCAAAATAGATCGCGATCTTTGATTTCCACATCCGTTAAATTATTTCACCGCTTGTTGAATATTTAATTCTTTTAATGTTTGGGTCACGCGTTGGATGATTTGTTTAAATTGGCGTTCAGTCGTTTCACCTTTTTTGCCACAACCTGCGACTAATACGCGTTTGGCCGCAAGATTCGGTAACGAATGAAGCAGAGTCGCTTGACCAATTTTTGCCTGAAAGATCTTGGCTTTGAGCTAACTGGCTGAGGTAGCCTTGCGTGATTTGATCGATTTCATTGAAACTTTTTTTGTCAATTCATTGTTCTCATAAATGCCGATGATGAGGCAATCGGTTGATTGAGAAAGTGCGGTTGAGTTTGCTTGATATTTCATGTTATTTCCTTATGTTGCTAATTTGCTATTTAAATCAGTCAAAATAAGGTATCATACGCCATCTAAATTAGCCAGTTTCCCGTGTTTTTTAGTTAGAAAAAAAGAATGATATTAACCCGATATTTAACAAAGGAAGTCTTTAAAAGCCAGATTGCAATTTTGTTTATTTTGCTTTTAATTTTCTTCAGCCAACAACTTGTGCGCGTACTTGGTTCAGCGGCAAATGGTAAGGTTCCCGCCGATCTGGTGTTCTCTTTACTTGGTTTAGGGATGCCGACGATGGCGCAATTAATGTTGCCATTATGTTTGTTTATCGCCATTTTGCTGACTTTCGGTCGACTCTACGCAGAAAGTGAGATTACGGTAATGCGGGCTTGTGGTGTGGGACAACGTATCCTTGTTCGTGTGGCGTTAATTCTTTCTTTGTTCACAGCTGGCTTGGCTGCTTACAATGCATTGTGGCTTTCTCCATGGGCCATTCAAAAGCAAGCGGCGATTGTCGAAGATGCTAAAGCGAACCCAACCATGGGGGCATTGGCTTCTGGTCAATTCATGTCCACAAGCAACAATAATTTCGTCTTATTCATTGATAAGATTAACGGTAATCAAATCAGTGATGTTTATCTTTTCCAAATGAAAGCCAAAGGCCAAACGAAACCATCAGTGGTTACGGCTGAAAAAGGTGAATTAAAAGCGTTACCGAATGGCGACCAAGTCTTGAATTTACAGAATACCTTGCGTGTAGAAGGCACATCCGTGCTTCCTGATTTTCGTATTACACATTTTGATGACTACCAAGCGTATTTAGGCCATCAAGAGACAAACTCAGAAAGTGATGAAGCCGCTGAATTATCTTTTGAGCAATTATTAAAAGATAAAAGTGCAGCCGCAAAAGCAGAGTTGCATTGGCGAATTACCTTAATTTTAGCGGTGCCTTTAATGGCGCTTATTGCTGTACCAATGAGTAAAGTGAATCCTCGTCAAGGTCGTTTCGCGAAAATCTTACCAGCATTATTGCTTTATTTAATTTACTTCTTGTTACAAAGCTCATTTAAATCTGCGGGTGGCTGCAGTAAAGCTTTGATGCAGGTTTGTTAATGCCGTTGGTAAATATCGCCTTTTTAATTTTAGGGATTGTGCTGAATAGTTGGGATAGCACTGCTATGCATAAATTCCGTCGTGTATTCAGAAAAGGGTAATAACAATGTTGATGAATACTCTTGATCGTTATATCGGTAAAAGCATCTTAGGGGCAATTTTTGCCACGTTATTTACGTTGGTTGGCCTTTCAGCAATTATCAAATTTGTAGAGCAATTCCGTAGCGTAGGGAAAGGTTCTTATGATATTTGGCAAGCGGTGGCTTATACAGGCTTAACGATGCCAAAAGATGTAGAAACCTTTTTCCCGATGGCGGCCTTGTTAGGTGCCTTAATTGCTTTAGGTAATTTGGCCAGCCGCAGTGAATTAGTGGTCATGCAATCCGCAGGTTTTTCTCGCTTTAAAATTGGATTAGCCGTCATGAAAACGGCACTTCCACTGGTGCTTTTTACCATGATTATTGGTGAGTGGGGGATTCCACAAACTGAACAGTTTGCCCGTGATATGCGTACTCGTGCACTTTCCGGTGGTTCAATGCTTTCGGTAAAAAATGGTGTATGGGCAAAAGACGGTAATAATTTCGTGTATGTTCGTCGTATTACCGATGATGCACAATTAGAAGATATTTATATTTATACCTTTGATGAACAGCGTAATCTCACTCATTTGAAGCATGCAAATCAAGCACAATATTCTGCTGAAAATAATCAATGGCAGTTGCGTCAAGTGAATAATTCAGCGGTATCAAAAGAACAAATTACCACAACAAACCGTTTAACAGAAGATTGGGCAACAAGCTTAACGCCAGATAAATTAGGCGCAGTTTCATTACGTCCAACGTCATTATCCATTTCCGGTTTGTATGAATATATTGCTTTCTTAAAACAAACAGGACAGGATTCTCGCCGTTTTGAATTAACCTATTGGCGTAAGATTTTTCAGCCCCTTTCTGTAGGTGTAATGATGATGCTTGCGTTATCTTTCATCTTTGGTTCATTACGTAGTGTCACTGCAGGAGCGAGAATCGTAACGGGGATTTGCTTTGGTTTCTTGTTCTATGTCGTCAATGAAATTTTTTTGGACAAATGAGTGTGGTATTTAATGCGCCAGCTTTTTTAGGTGCACTAATGCCAAGCCTCTTGTTTATGGCGATTATTTGGTGGCTACTTGCAAGAAAACGAGATTAATACAAAAAATGAAAAAGGCGAACATATAAAGTTCGCTTTTTTGTTCGCTAAAAAAGTGCGGTTAAAATTGACCGCACTTTAGGAATTTAATCTTCTTTAAATTCTCTCATCATTTCTTCGGCTTTTTTCACCATTTCTGCGGAACCGATGAAAAGTGGTACACGTTGGTGAAGTTCAGTTGGTTGAATATCTAAAAATTCGATTGTAACCATCAGATGCAATACCGCCGGCTTGTTCTGCTAAGAATGCCATTGGATTGCCTTCATAAAGCAAACGAAGCTTACCATTTGGATAGTTAGTTGCACTTGGGTAAATATAGATACCGCCTTTTAATAAGTTACGATGGAAGTCAGCCACTAATGAACCAATATAACGTGACGCATAAGGGCGGTTAGTTGCTTTATCTTCCTCTTGGCAGTATTTAATGTATTTTTTTACCCCTTGTGGGAATTTGAGATATTGTCCTTCATTGATGGAATAGATTTTGCCCTCTTTTGGCATCTTGCATATTTTCATGAGAAAGACAGAATGTACCGATAGATGGATCATAAGTGAAACCATTTACACCATGACCAGTGGTATAAACCAACATGGTAGACGAACCATATACGATATAACCCGCAGCGACTTGTTTATTACCCGGTTGCATAAAGTCTTCTAAGGTAACAGGTGAGCCAATAGGGGATACACGACGGTAAATAGAGAAGATCGTCCCAACAGAAACGTTTACATCAATATTGGATGAACCATCAAGTGGGTCGGTCAAAATAATATATTTTGCATTGCGAGCACGTTCAGTATCAAAAGCGATAAAGCTTTCTTCTTCCTCTGAAGCAAAACCTGCCACTTCTTCACGTGACATGAGGGCTGCATTCATGGTGTTATGGGCGAATAAGTCCAATTTCATTTGGCTTTCACCTTGCACGTTTTCGACACCAGACTGACCAAGAATATTGGTTAAACCTGCTTTGTTGATATCACGATGAATGATTTTTGCTAATAAACGAATAGAAGACAAAATACCACTAAGTTCCCCTTTTGCATTTGGGTACTCTGCTTGGCGTTCAACAATAAATTCACTCAATGTTTTCATGTTTATTCCTTTTTTATAATTGTTAAATAAATAATAGACCCTTTTATTATATGTTATTTAGCACTTTTGATTGAGATCAAAATGTGAAGAATGAGATCTTTGTCACATTTTATTTTTGATACAAAACCTTGACAAAACCTATAAATATCCTTTAAAAGAGAGGTGTAACAAAAAAATAACAAATAACACAACATTACACTAAAGGGTGTCCTATGAATATAACCCCGATCAGCGAGTCGGCGGTGGTTTGCTCTTTACCACCACCGGCTTCACTTCAACAACAACGCCAACTCTGGGCGTTTGCCAATCAACTACAGTCTGAGCAAGATATTGTAGAAGTTGTCGTGGGAATGAATAATCTCACGGTCTTCACTGATTTTTTTACGTAGATTTTTGAGCCGCTTATTCAGCGCTTGGAACAATGTTGGACAGAATTGAAAGTATCTACTTTTCAAGGTCGTCATATCGAAATTCCGGTAATTTATGGCGGCGAATTAGGTCAAGATTTATCTGAAGTGGCCAAATTACATGACACCACGCCAGAACGAATTGTTCAAATGCATAGCGAACCGATTTATACGGTATATATGATTGGTTTCCAACCTGGTTTTCCCTATTTAGGTGGTTTACCTGAAAGCCTGCACACGCCACGTCGTGCTGTCCCAAGAACACTTGTTCCTGCCGGTTCTGTTGGTATTGGGGGAGCTCAAACAGGCATTTATCCCTTTTCCTCTCCTGGCGGATGGCAATTAATCGGTCATACCAAGCAAGCGCTATTTGATAAAAAACAGACGCAACCAACCTTATTACAAGCAGGTGATACAGTGAAATTTGTGGTGGAGGGCATTGAGCTATGATTCATGTTATTGATGTGCAATCCCGTGCCACAATTCAGGATTTGGGCCGTTTTGGTTTACGTCGATTTGGGATCAGTCATTGCGGAGCAATGGATAAATTAGCGTTACGTGCTGGTAATATTTTTACTAGGGTAATGCAGAGGATGCCCCAGCAATTGAAGTTCCCTTTAGGTGGTATCACATTGCAATTTCAGCAGGATATGAATTTTTTTGTGTCACTGGGGGCATTTTTATGAAATGACCTTAGATGATAAACCGGTTTTTGCTTACTGGCGTTATCAGGCACGAGCGGGGCAGGTGCTGAAAATGGCGCGAGCCAGAATCGGAATGTATGGTTACCTATGTGTGCAAGGTGGCATCCTATTACCCCAAAAGAGTTAAATTCTTGCAGTACCGATTTACGGGCTCAAATTGGAGGAATAGAAGGACGTGGTTTACAAGTGGGCGATCAACTGCAAACGGTAAATGATCCTATTTTGCGTAGTGAAATTGGGATTGCACCTATTCCACTTAAGCATACGATTCATGCGTTACCGTCCTCTGAATATCAGGCGTTTAAACGAAAATCCCAATATTATTGGTGGCGAAGTAAATGGACGTTGCAAAGCAACAGTGATCGCATGGGTTATCGTTTTCAAGGGCAAAAATTAGAATTAAAGCAACCGCTGGAAATGCTCTCTCATGCTATTCAATTTGGTAGCGTACAAGTGCCACCAAGTGGTCAACCAATTATTTTAATGGCTGATGCACAAACTACGGGTGGTTATCCCAAAATTGCCAATGTGATCGATGCGGATCTTGGTGCGTTGGCACAGGTACGTTTAGGCTCAACCATTCAATTCGAGGCAGTTAGTTTAGAACAAGCCGCAAAATTGCGTCGTAAAAATGAGATATACCTCGATCAAATTAGGAGAATTGTCGATGAAAAAAATTGATTTAAATGCCGATATTGCTGAAGGTTTTCCTTTTGATGAGGCATTATTGAAATTACTTTCTTCTGCCAATATTGCTTGCGGTTTACATGCCGGTGGAGCAAAAGAAATGCAAAGTGCGGTCAGATTTGCGAAAGAAAATCAGGTGCGTATTGGTGCTCATCCAGGCTTTTCCAGATCGAGAAAAACTTTTCGGGCGTACTCAAATGGATTTACCTGAACAGGAATTAATTGCGCATTTGCGCTATCAGCTTGGTGCCTTAAAAGCAATTTGTGATGGGGAAGGCACGGAAATTAGTTATGTTAAACCTCACGGTGCTTTATACAATCAAGCTGCTAAAGATGAAAAGTTAGCCCGTTTAATTGCACAAACTATTTATCAATTTGATCCGAGTTTAAAATTAATGGGATTAGCAGGCAGCTTAATGTTACGCGTAGCTGAGGAAGAAGGTTTACAAACAATTTCTGAAGTGTTTTGCGGATCGCCACTATATGCCTGATGGGAGTTTGGTACCTCGTTCGCAACCGAATGCAATGGTGGAGTCTGATGAGGAAGCCATTCAACAAGTGTTACAAATGGTAACAGAAGGTCAAGTCAAAGCCATTGATGGAAGCCTTGTGCCAGTAAAAGCAGAAAGTATCTGTTTACATGGCGATAATCAACATTCTCTACAATTTGCAGCACGCATTGTGGAAGAATTAGAAAAAAATCATATAACAATAACGGCATAAGCCGAATAAACATAACACACAACATCAACTTAACAAGGGAGGTGCTTTATGGCATCAATCACTCACCGCCGAAATGCGGTGCTGGGGGCGGCATTTTTTTAATGGCGACTTCAGCAATTGGTCCTGGGCTTTTTAACTCAAACTGCAACCTTTACAAACACCTTATTAGCCAGTTTTGGCTTTGTGATTTTTATTATCGATTTTTGTTAGATATTGGTGCTCAGCTTAATATTTGGCGAATTGTGGTGGTATCAGGAAAGCGAGCACAGGATATTTCTAATGCTGTTTTTTTCCAGGCGCAGGATATTTTCTTGCGTCACTTATCGTGATGGGCGGGTCTGGCTTTTAATATTGGTAATGTAGGGCGGTGCAGGCCTTGGGCTTTAATTCAATCTTTGGTATCGCCCCAGAAACAGGGAGCTGATTATCAGTGGCATCATTGCAATTTTAATTTTCTTGCGTAAAGAAGCAGGGATTGTTAATGGATCGCTTTTGCCCAATTAATGGGTTTTTATTATGATTGCACTGACATTTTGTATGTCATGTTTAAAAACAGAACCACCTGTGGTAGAAGCAGCATATCGTACCTTTATTCCAGAGCAAAGTTGATCCTATCGCAATTGTGACATTAGTTGGAGGGAACCGTAGGGGGATATATTACCTTTGCTGGCGCTCACCGCTTTATTAGATGCAGGGGATCCAAGGTGAAAAAAAGCGATGGCTGAAGTGAGTCGTAGCTCTGTATCGGCTATTTTAATCGCCTCAACTATGCGTGTTGTGTTATTTCCTCGCGGTGCTTGGGCATAGTGGTCAAAAGGCGTTCCGCTGAATCCTAAAAAAATCCGGCTGAAACGCCTTTTTGAATATCGTGGCAGGCCATTTTGGCCAAAGTCTTATTTGGCGTAGTGATTTGGGCAGCTTCTATCACATCAGTTATTGGTGCCGCTTATACATCGGTATCATTCCTCACGAGCCTTTGTCCAACAATTGAGCGTAACAGTAAACTGTTGGATTATTGGGCTTTATCGTGGTTTCTACAGTTGTTCTTGGTGACTGTCGGAAAACCTGCTGCTGTATTAGTCTTTTGTGGGAACCCTTGAAATGGTTTAATTTCTCCCAATTGCACTAGCCTTGATTTTGTTAGCCGCTTATCGAAGTGATATTGTTGGAAGCTATAAACATCCAATTTGCTTAGCTTTTGCTGGCTGGTTTGTAGTGATTATTATGGCAATATTAAGTGGAAAAACCATAATTTCTTATGTATCTAGTTTTCTTAGCTAACGATAAAATACCCGCGAAATTGCGGGTATTTTTTTATCTATTTCTTGATTATGCGGTTACGCAAACGTTTGCCTTTTTGGTTTTCTTAGTATTAGAATGCCTCGATTTTTATTAGGAAGGAGACTATTTAATGAGTTCGGAAAATTTTAGTTTAAAGCCAGTCCCCTATAATGAGCGAAAAGGTGCGATAGCGTTAACATTTGTCATGTTAGGTTTAACATTCTTTTCAGCGAGTATGTGGACAGGGGGAACATTAGGGACATCGTTAACCTATAATGATTTCTGGCTTGCCGTTATTTTAGGTAACCTAATGTTAGGTATTTATACCTCTTTTCTCGGGTATATCGGTGCAAAAACAGGGTTAACTACGCATATTTTGGCACGCTATTCATTTGGTATTCGAGGTTCGTGGTTACCATCTTTATTGCTTGGGGGCACTCAAGTCGGTTGGTTTGGTGTTGGCGTGGCGATGTTTGCAATCCCAGTTAATAAAGTAACTGGGTATTGATGTTAATTATTTAATTCTGGGTTCTGGTTTATTGATGACGATTACGGTCTTCTTTGGTATTTCAGCACTAACTATTCTTTCCACTATTGCGGTGCCAGCTATTGCCATATTAGGTTCTTACTCAGTTTATCTTGCCGTTACGAATGCGGGTGGCTTAGAAGTATTGCAACATATTGTGCCAAAAGAAAAGCATTTCACTCTCAATGGCGATCACATTAGTTGTGGGCTCCTTTATTAGTGCAGGGCTCATTAACTGCCGATTTTGTTCGATTTGGTCGAAAAGCAAAGCAAGCAATCATTATTAGTATGATTGCTTTCTTTTTAGGTAACTCATTAATGTTTATTTTTGGTGCAGCAGGCGCGGCAGTAACGGGAATGTCAGATATTTCTGATGTGATGGTTGCTCAAGGTCTTATTATTCCAGCTATCATTGTACTCGGCTTAAACATTTGGACGACAAATGATAATGCGCTTTATGCTTCAGGTTTAGGTTTTGCGAATATTACGGGATTAAGTAGCCGCACTTTATCTGTCGTTAATGGTATTATCGGAACCTTATGTGCCTTGTGGTTATATAATAATTTTGTCGGCTGGCTGACTTTCTTATCTTCAGCAATTCCTCCTGTTGGTGGTGTCATTATTGCTGATTATATTTTACGTCGTAAAGCCTATGAAAATTTTGAACAAGCTAAATTCTTAAATATAAATTGGACTGCGATCGTTTCAGTCATTATTGGTGTGGCTTGTGGTAAATTATTACCAGGCATTATCCCTGTGAATGCGGTGATTGGTGGGGCAGTTTACCTATTTGGTTTTAACACCATTACTCGGTAAAAAATTAGCGATGAAATAAGGAAAACGGATGTTAGTTAAAAAAATGTACACATTCATAATCGAGAAGGGTTATGGCAGATTTTAATTGAAGAAGGAAAAATTAGTCGAATTTTTCCTCAAGATGAGGTTTTTAATTATTCAGGTGAGATACTCGATGGTGAAGAAGGTATTATTTATCCGCCATTTGTAGAGCCTCATATTCATTTGGATGCAACACAAACAGCTGGGCAGCCTAATTGGAACCAATCGGGTACCTTATTTGAAGGGATTGAGCGTTGGGCTGAGCGTAAATCATTATTAAGCCATGAAGATGTAAAATCTCGAGCATGGAAGACATTAAAATGGCAGATTGCAAATGGGGTTCAGTATGTTCGTACTCATGTTGATGTCTCTGATCCAACATTAACAGCATTAAAAGCCATGCTTGAAGTCAAAAAAGAAATCGCCCCTTGGGTAGATTTACAGATTGTAGCGTTTCCACAAGAAGGTATTTTGTCTTATCCAAATGGCGAGAAACTATTAGATCAGGCTATGGAGATGGGCGCTGATGTTGTTGGAGGTATTCCACACTTTGAATTTACCCGTGAATATGGCGTGGAATCCATGCATATCGCTTTTGATATTGCTCGTAAGTACAACAAACAGATTGATATCCACTGTGATGAAATTGATGATGAACAATCTCGTTTTGTTGAAACTGTCGCGGCATTAGCCTTGAAATATGACATGGGGGAAAAGGTAACAGCAAGCCATACAACGGCCATGCACTCATATAATAATGCTTATGCATCACGCCTTTTCCGATTACTAAAAATGTCAAAAATTCATTTTGTGGCCAACCCATTAGTGAATATTCATCTTCAAGGACGCTTCGATACCTATCCAAAACGTCGTGGTGTAACACGAGTAAAAGAGATGCTCAAAAATAACATCAATGTCTGTTTTGGGCATGATGACGTGTTTGATCCTTGGTATCCGCTCGGTACAGCGAACATGCTGCAGGTATTACACATGGGATTACATGTGTGCCAGCTGATGGGATATGGTCAAATTAATGATGGGTTGAAACTGGTCACTGAAAATAGTGCAAAAGCATTAGGTTTAACGGATTATGGAATCAAAGAAGGTAACAGTGCAAACTTTATTGTATTGCCTGCAGAAAATGGCTTTGATGCCGTACGCCGTCAAGTTCCTACACGTTATTCTATTCGTCATGGTAAAGTGATTTCTGAAACTCAATTGGCGAAGACTACTATCCATTTATCCGATAGTGAACAAGTGAACTATCGTTAATCATTGAAAGTGCGGTCAAAATTTAAGAGAAATTTGAACCGCACTTTTTCTTTTAAATTTTATATCAATTCCATTCATATAAAATCACAATAAAATTCACATCCATCTAGACGTCTAAATCTTTAATGAGAGACGTTAATTTTTGTTACACTCAATCTATCTTTAAAATTAATTAAATATAGGAAAGCAAAATGAGTAAACTTTTTTTCCAAATGCCACTATTCGTACTTCTGCGCCATATCGTTTTGATATTGTAGGCAGTTTTTTACGTCCAGAGGCTTTAAAACAGGCTCGTCATCAATGCAGTTGTGGCGATATTTCTTGTGCTGATTTAACGCAAGTTGAAGATGCAGAAATTGCAAAATTGGTAGAGCATCAAAAAAATGTCGGATTGCATGCCGTGACTGATGGTGAATTTCGTCGTACTTTTTTTGGCATTTAGATTTCTTAGCTGCATTAGATGGCGTGAAAGAAGTGGATGCTGAAAAAAATTCTCAGTGCAATTTAAACACGATAATGTACGCCCGAAAACATTAAAAATTGTGGATAAGATTGGTTTTTCAGAGAGCCATCCTTTCGTTGAACATTACCGCTCATTACAAAAAATCGCAGGGGAGACTGAAGTTAAATTAACGATTCCTTCTCCGTCAATGCTGCATTTAATTTGTACAGTACGTGCTACAGATTATCAGCCGATTGAACGTTATAAAGATAACAATCAGTTGTTATTAGATGATATTGCCGATGCTTATATTGACGCGATGAATATCTTCTATAAATTAGGCTGTCGTAACTTACAGTTGGATGATACAAGTTGGGGCGAATTCTGTGCGGAAGATAAACGTAAAACCTATACTGAACGTGGTTTAGATTTAGACCAAATTGCCAAAGATTATGTATATATGTTAAATAAAATCGTGGCAGCGAAACCAGCAGATTTAGCGATTACAATGCATATTTGTCGTGGTAATTTCCGTTCAACTTGGTTCTCTGCTGGTGGTTATGAGCCTATCGCAGAAACCTTATTTGGACACTGTAATGTGGACGGTTTCTTCTTGGAATACGACAGTGATCGTGCAGGTGATTTCAAACCTTTACGCTTTATTAAAAAAATCAACAAGTAGTGTTAGGGATTAATCACCTCTAAATCGGGCGAGTTAGAAAACCGTGATGAAATTATTGCTCGTATTAAAGAAGCAGCGCAATATGTGGATATCAATCAACTTTGCTTAAGTCCACAATGTGGTTTTGCTTCAACGGAAGAGGGTAATATTCTGACGGAAGAACAACAATGGAAGAAACTCGAATTTATCCGTAGTATCGTGGAAGAAGTTTGGGGTAAATAATTTCAATTGGAATGTAAAAAGAGATAATCGTTAAGATGGTTATCTCTTTTTTTCATGAAAGTGCGGTTAAAAATGACCGCACTTTTACACAATAAAAAAGGAAGTCAATAGACTTCCTTTTATGTTATTTCAATTTAATTATTTTTGACGCATTGCAGGGAATAGGATCACATCACGGATAGATGGAGCGTTAGCATAAAGCATTGCTAAGCGGTCGATACCTAAACCTTCACCTGCTGTTGGTGGTAAACCGTGTTCAAGTGCAACAACGAAAGTCATCATCTTTAAACATCGCTTCATCATCACCCGCTTCTTTCGCTGCAACTTGTGCATCAAAACGTTCATTTTGGTCTTCGGCATCGTTTAATTCTGAGAAAGCCGTTACCAATTTCACGACCACCGATGAACAATTCAAAACGGTCTGTTACTTCTGGGTTTTCATCGTTACGACGTGCAAGTGGTGAAATCTCTGCTGGATGCGCCATTAAGAAGGTTGGTTGAATTAAGTGATGTTCAGCCACTTCTTCAAAGATCGCATTCACGATAGAGCCTAAGCCCCAAGATTTTTGTACTTCGATACCTAAGCGTTCAGCGGTTGCTTTTGCACGATCGAAGTCGTAAAGATCTTCTTTTACGATACCTTTATCTGCACCATATTTAATGGTTGCATCATGTAATGTGATACGCTCAAACGGTTTGCCGAAGTCAAATTCTAAATCACCGTATTTCACAATGGTTGTACCAAGAATATCCATCGCGAGTTTGCGTAATAATTCTTCGGTGTTATCCATTAAATCATGATAATCCGCATAAGCTTGGTAGTATTCAAGCATGGTGAATTCTGGATTGTGACGAACAGAAACCCCTTCATTACGGAAGTTACGGTTTAATTCGAAGACACGTTCAAAACCACCAACCACTAAACGTTTTAAGTAAAGCTCTGGTGCAATACGAAGATACATATCTACATCTAACGCATTGTGGTGAGTGATAAATGGACGAGCAGATGCACCGCCTGGGATCACTTGTAGCATAGGGGTTTCAACTTCCATGAAACCTTTAGAAATAAAGAATTCGCGAATACCCGCAATCACTTTTGAACGAATAATAAATGTGCGGCGAGATTCTTCATTAGAAATTAAATCTAAGTAACGTTGACGATAACGTGCTTCCATGTCAGTTAAACCATGGAATTTGTTTGGTAATGGACGAAGCGCTTTGGTTAAAAGTTGAACTTCCGTTGTTTTAATGGTTAATTCATTGGTTTTGGTTTTGAAAAGTGTCCCTTTCACCCCAATGATATCGCCTAAATCCCAGTTACCTACATCTTCAGCATAAACGCCTTCAGGAAGGTTATCACGAGCAACATATAATTGGATTTTGCCACTCATATCTTGCAAAGGTAATAAAGGTTGCTTTACCCATTGCACGACGAGTCATAATACGACCAGCAACGGCCACTTCAATCGCTTTGTCTTTTAATACTTCGCCATCTTCGGCTTCATACTTATCATGTAAATCTTGAGCAAGGGCATCTCGGCGGAATTGATTCGGGAACGCATTACCTTTTGCACGTAATGCGGCTAATTTTTCACGGCGAACGAGCATTTCACCATTGAGATCTAATTCTTTCACTTCTTGTTCAGACATATCCTTTACCTCGCTAGTTTGTAATTAGAATGTGATTTATTGAAAATAAAAAGGTTTCTTCTATTCTACCCATAGCATGGTTTTTTTGTTAAGCCTTTTTTTAATGAAGTCATCTGTTTTTATAGAGAAAGTGTTGGTGATAAATGCAGGAAAGCAAAAATTGTGCTATTTTGTTTTAATCACAATATGTTTTACATTTTATGTTTGAGTTAGATATTTCATATAAACAAAAAGAGCGGTCAATTTTTCAAAGGTTTTTAAACGCTGAAAAATACTGACCGCTCTTTACGTAGAATGATTAATTAAAGATCGAAATCACCGAAATCATTGGTATCGACTTTAGAGTCAATTTGACCAACAAGGTAAGAACTCACTTCGACTTCTTGTGGCGCTACTTGTACGTTGTCAGAAACAAGCCATGCGTTAATCCATGGAATTGGGTTAGAACGCGCACCAAATGGCAATGGAAGACCGACCGCTTGCATACGGATATTGGTGATATATTCCACGTATTGCACCAAAATGTCTTTGTTCAAACCAATCATTGAACCGTCTTTGAACAAGTAATCCGCCCATTCTTTTTCTTGTTCTGCTGCGGCTAAGAATAAATCATAGGCTTCTTGTTTACATTCTTCCGCAATTTCTGCCATTTCAGGATCGTCTTGACCTGCAGCCATAATGTTTAAAATGTGCTGTGTACCGGTTAAGTGTAAGGCTTCATCACGTGCGATAAATTTAATAATTTTCGCATTACCTTCCATTAATTGACGTTCAGCAAAGGCAAAGGAACAAGCGAAAGATACGTAGAAACGAATCGCTTCAAGTGCGTTCACACTCATTAAGCAAAGGTAAAGTTGTTTTTTCAGGTTGCGTAATGTTACAACACATTCTTTCCCATCTACCGTGTAAGTGCCTTCACCATACAGGCTATAAAGTTGGCTATCACGGATTAAATCATCGTAGTAAGAAGAAATATCACGCGCACGTTTGATGATTTCTTCGTTGGTCACGATGTCATCAAACACGATAGACGGATCGTTCACAATGTTACGAATAATGTGCGTGTAAGAACGAGAGTGGATGGTTTCTGAGAAGGTCCAAGTCTCGATCCAAGTTTCTAATTCAGGAATAGACACTAACGGTAATAATGCGACGTTCGGGCTACGACCTTGAATAGAATCTAATAAGGGTTTGATATTTTAAGTTACTGATGAAAATGTGTTTTTCATGCTCAGGTAACGCGGCATAGTCGATACGGTCTTGTGACACATCCACTTCTTCTGGACGCCAGAAGAAAGAAAGTTGTTTTTCAATGAGCTTTTCAAACGTCTCATATTTTTGTTGATCGTAACGTGCAACGTTAACGTTTTGACCAAAGAACATCGGTTCCTTTTAACTGGTCATTTTTGTTTTGTGAGAAAGTAGTGTATGCCATATGGTTTTATCCTTTTTACATAGTTTATCTATAAATGCTTGTGTTTTTAAACAGTTTTTAACGGGAATTCTTTAGTATATTGTTGCCATGAATAGCAGTGATTCGAGCTATCTGATCAAAGTCTCTTTATCCATTTGCTATTTCTATTGCAACATCTACATCTAATCACCTTTGTAAAGATGTCCCACTATAAGATTGTTATCTAGACATAGATAGAATTTAGATCACTATAAAATCATTAGTCTTTAATATCTAGTTTCTGAGTATGTCTCTGATGAAATTTCTCTTTATTCAGCGAAAAACTATGAATTCTTCTAAATATCTTTTTAGATATTTTTTAAGACATATCGAGCTAAAATTTACTGTAATTAGTCATTTGTATATCCTTATTAGATCTTACACGCCCCACCAGCACAGCCGTCATCTAAATCTTCTTGACTGTCTTCTGCACCATCACGGGTGTTTTGATAGTAGAGGGTTTTTAAGCCGTATTTGTAAGCAGTTAAAAGATCTTTTAACAATACTTTCATCGGCACTTTACCGTCTTCAAAAACGTTTTTGGATCGTAGTTGGTGTTTGCAGAGATCGCTTGATCCACGAATTTTTTTGCATAATGCCGACTAAGTGCAAGTAACCATCATTGCTTGGAATATCCCAAAGTAATTCGTAGTTGTCGCTTAAGTTCTCATAATCTGGTACGACTTGTTTTAAGATACCATCTTTTGACGCTTTAATACTTACATGACCACGTGGAGGCTCGATACCATTTGTTGCGTTAGAAATCTGTGAAGAGGTTTCTGACGGCATTAATGCAGTTAAGGTTGAGTTACGTAAACCAAACTCTTTGATTTCTTGACGTAACGTTTCCCAATCATAATGCAATGGTTCTTGCGTTAAGCTATCGATATCTTTCTTATACGTATCGATTGGTAAAATACCTTTCGCATAATTGGTTTCATTGAAGTATTCGCATGCACCTAATTCTTTTGCTAAATTCATGGATGCTTTCAATAGATAGTATTGAATCGCTTCAAACGTACGGTGAGTTAAATCGTTCGCTGAACCATCAGAATAACGCACGCCATTTTTTTCGCTAAATAATACGCATAGTTAATTACACCGATACCAAGTGAACGACGACCTAATGAAGAGCGTTTCGCCGCAGGAACAGGGTAGTCTTGGTAATCAAGTAATGCATCTAATGCACGTACTGCAAGATCGGCTAGGTTCTCTAACTCATCTAAATTATCTAATTTACCCTAAGTTAAATGCTGAAAGTGTACAAAGGGCAATTTCACCATTTTCATCATGGAAATGTTGTAATGGTTTAGTTGGCAATGCAATTTCTAAACATAAGTTAGATTGACGCACCGGTGCAACAAGCGGATCAAACGGTGAGTGAGTATTACAGTGATCCACGTTTTGGATATAAATACGACCGGTTGATGCACGTTCTTGCATTAATAAAGAGAATAACTCAACGGCTTTTACAGAACGTTTGCGGATATTTGGATCCTGTTCGTATTTCACGTAAAGTTCTTCAAATTTATCTTGATCAGCAAAGAAAGCTTCATAAAGTCCAGGTACGTCTGAAGGGCTGAATAAAGTAATGTCTGCGCCTTTGATTAAGCGTTGATACATTAATTTGTTTAATTGTACGCCGTAGTCCATATGACGAACACGGTTATCTTCCACACCACGGTTATTTTTTTCAATACTAATAAGCTTTCAACTTCTAAATGCCAAATCGGGTAGTAAACTGTCGCCGCACCACCACGTACGCCACCCTTGTGAACAAGATTTTGACGGCACTTTGGAAGTGTTTATAGAATGGAATACAGCCAGTATGGAATGCTTCACCACCACGAATCGGGCTACCTAACGCACGGATTGCACCCAGCATTTACCCCGATACCTGCACGTTGTGAAACGTATTTCACGATTGCTGCAGAGGTAGCGTTGATAGAATCTAAGCTGTCACCACATTCGATCAATACACAAGAGCTGAATTGACGCGTAGGCGTACGAACCCCCGCCATGATAGGCGTAGGTAAAGAAATCTTAAAGGTTGATGTCGCATCATAGAAACGACGAATGTAATCCAAACGGGTTTCTTGTGGATATTTTGAGAATAAAGCTCGCTGCAACTAATAAATAAAGGAATTGCGCAGATTCATAGATCTCACCGGTTACACGGTTTTGAACTAAGTATTTCCCTTCTAATTGTTTTACTGCCGCATAAGAAAAGGTCATATCACGCCAGTGATCAATAAACCCATCCATTTCATCCCATTCTTCACGAGTATAGTCGGCTAAAAGTGCAGGATCGTATTTGCCCATACGCACTAATTTTTTCACATGATCGTATAAACGAGGCGGATCAAAATGGCCATACGCTTTTTTACGTAAATGGAAAACCGCAAGACGTGCAGCAAGATATTGATAATCAGGGGTATCTTTGCTGATTAGATCTGCTGCTGCTTTAATAATGGTCTCATGAATATCGGAGGTACGAATACCTTCATAGAATTGAATATGAGAACGCAATTCAACTTGAGAAACAGAGACGTTTTCCAAGCCTTCAGCCGCCCAAGTAATCACACGGTGAATTTTGTCTAAATTGATTTGTTCAAGCGTACCATCGCGCTTTGTAACCATTAATCCTTTGTTCATGGGAGATAAAACCTGCTAGAGAGATGACTTTAAAAAAACACAAGATATAGTGTTATGAAAAATAACGATGCACAAGATAGAGTGTTTTAAAATTGAATTCAAGCAGTAAATTTTTTACTTACATTATTGACAAAAAGATAAGTCATTTAAAAATAAAATAACTTTTTTTCGAAGTGATGTTTTTTTAAGCAGGATCTTTTTTTGTAAATCTTTAGTAAAAGAAAAAAAGTGCGGTCAAAAAAACGAGATCATTGTTGACCGCACTTTCAAGAGTTAAAAAAATTAATTAATTCAAATATTTAAATACTTTTGACAACTTTTTTTGAACACCAGTAACTTTACTTGCAATTTCTGCAGCTGAGTCACCTTGTGATTGAGTGACGTTTCCGAGTAAGAATACTTCACCGTTTTTCGGTGATCACTTTCACATCTGTTGCTTTTTACATTATCGCCTACAAAGAGTTTAGATTTAATTTGTGTCGTAATCCAACTGTCTTTTGTAATTTGTCCAAAAGTAATTTTTGGCCCAACACGTAATTCATTGTATACGTCATTTACACCTTCTACGCCTTTTGCAAGACTGGTTGCAGTTTCTTTTACACTTTCACTCGGTACTTGACCAATTAATAATACGCGACCACTGTAAGAAACAGCATTTACACGACCTTTCAGATTTAATTTGTGCATCTTTATCTAATGCATTTTCAACTTTTATTTCTAGAGTTTCATCATCTACTTGCGTACCCATCGTGCGAGGATCCGTTGCAACTTTTGCGCCAGCTGCTGCGCCACCAACAACCGCAGCTACACAGCCTTGTAACATAATTGATGCGCCTAGGACGAAGGCTAATTTTTTAAATGGGGTCAATTTCATTATTAATCTCCTTTTTATAAATGAGTGAGCTAATTAATTAGTCAATTAATTTTAGAAATAGTTTGGTTGGAAAATCCTTTAATGTCAAGCTCTTGGGAAAAGTGTGCTATCAACAAGCTCACAAAGTGCATTAATGACGAATAAATGATTTTCTAAAATACGTGTTTCTTTATTGGCTGGAATGGATATTTCTAAATCTGTTTCAGCCAATACACCTTGAATAGCATCGTTATTTGAACCCGTTAAAGCAATCACCTGAATTTCTTTATTAACTGCATTAGAAATCGTATTTAGCACCGCTTTTTCTGTTCCTAAAGGGGCAAAGGCGAGCAATAAATCGCCAGGTTTAGCGATAGCGTTAAATTGATGTTGATAAAGTTGATCGGTGGGTTGATCAAAAACCAGTGAAGAACCGACCGCACTTTCAAGGCTAAGCAGTACAGAAGGCAGACTAGGGCGTTCAAAATCATAGCGATTAAGCAGATTTGATACTAAGAATTGCGCATTAGCATAAGAGCGAGATACCCCGCAAGCAATGACTTTATTACCGCTCAGTAAACATTGCATCACCATTTGTGCGGCAGTGGCAATATTTTCTGATAGTAGGCTAGAAGCAGAAATTTGAATCTGAATACTTTCGCTATAAATATCTTTGACTTTTTGTAACATAATTAGAAAAGATTAATCGAGGAAATTAGGAAACCATTGAATATCGCTGGTCGTTTTACCAAAGGCTATAAGATCAAAACGGCAATCCGCATCTTCAAGACTTAGATTGCGTTTAGCAAGCCATAAATTTGCGGCATTCAGCCATTTTTGTTGCTTTTGCCAATCCACACTTTCAACAGCGGATCCAAATGTTGAGCTGGATCGTTGACGTACCTCAACAAAAACGATCGTTTGACCGTCTTGCATAATAAGATCCAATTCACCGCATTTGAAATATTGATTCGCTGCGATGAATTTGAGGCCTTTGGTTTCTAAGAAAAGGCGGGCTTGATGTTCAAAGCCCGCCCCTTGTTGACGTTTTAATGAAAACATGGATTAGTTTGCAACCGGCACCACGTTACTATCTTGTACTTGATACCAAGTCATATCACGATCCACATTACAGTTTGGACCTGCGCTAAGCTGACCGGTTAAACCGCTTAATGTGTAGCCTGGCACTTGGCGTAATTCATTAAAGTGGTTGATGAGCAACCAAGCATCGGCACCCATTGCATATAAACGCATTAATTGGAATTCGCCACCAGTTGAACTTGCCACTTTTTGATATTGTGAAGAATCCGTTTCTTTAAAGAATGGAATATCACTAAATTGAACGCCATTCATTTTTTTGCATAGTATTCCGCAGTATTGCTTGCCGCATTTGAACGAGAACTTGCATAAATGCGAACATTCGGATTGCTGGTATCTAAATAACCTTTAATTTCCGCTAATTCATCTGGCGATGACACAACATAAAGTCCAGCTGTATCTTGTGGAGCACCTTGGAAGAAGTAGGTAATATCAGCTGGTAAGTTATAGTAGCGAATATTCGCATCTGTACCCGCTAAACGTTGCCAACGTACGTTGAACGCATTACCCACACGTTGTCCTAAATCATTTTGTGGCATGGCAACGATTGGGTTACGAATACCGTCTTTCCACATTTTGTTTGCTGCAGATTCTGCTTCATCTTCAGGTGATAAACCGTAATAGCACACTTGGTTAATCGCACGTGCATTTGGTGTTGCATTTAAGGCTAACACATCCATACCTTGCACTTCAGCAGGGTTTGAAATAATGGCATCCACGTTTTGTTTGAGCAATGGTCCTACTAAAGCTTTAATACCAGAAGCTTTTGCTTGTGCAATAATCTCATTAATTGGAGTCGTAGAGGAGTCAAACACTTGCACTGGAATAGTTGAATCGCCTTTTGCTTCATTAAAACCCTGATTGAATGGTTGAGCCTAAAATTTGGCCATCACCACTTAAAGGTAACACTAAACCAATTTGTGCAACATTAGTTTGTTGGAAATTCAACATACTTTGTAATTCTTTCGGGAATAAGATTGCAGCTGCATGATTTGGATAAGCCGATTTCCAGCTTTGTAACGCTTGGCTTAATTGCACTGGCTGACGAATGTTATCGTTATATGCTTTGATTAATGTGAGCCAGCCACCTAATGCGACACTGCCTTCATCTGATGCATTATTAATGACACCTGTATTGGCTGAACGCAATAAAGCCCAAGTTTTATCTACATTATCTTGACGGCGTTGTACATCTGTTAAGTTTTCATCCATTTTGATGCGTGCTTTTCACCGCTTCAATCACGTCTTTACGATTTTCTGCAGTTTGAGCAAAAGTTTCGTAATAACGAGATTTTTTTGTGATGGACTTAATTTCGTGAGATCAAGCGCACGTAATTTACTTTCAGCCATCTCATTAGCGCCTTTCGCCGCAGCGATACGTGCTTCAACTAAAGTACGGTCTAATTGTTGCGCTTCGTTTAAGTCAACCAATTCATTTAATAACTCTTCGGCTTGTGGCACTTTATTTTCAGTAATTAATACACGTGCTGCTAAGAGTTTGTAAGTTTGTTGATCTTCTTTATCTTGTGCTTGTCCTAATTTATTCATATAAAATTCAGAACTTGCATTGGCATCACGTTGTAATGTTTGAGTAAAGCTGCTGCCAAATAAGTTAGAACAACCCGCTAACGCAACAGACAATAAAATCGGCATTAAACGTTTTTTAAAACGACCGCCTTGTAATAGAATAGACATATTCGCTCCATAATGAATAAATCAATAATGGTCGATCTTACTTATCTCACAATGTAAAAGCAAACAAAAATGAATGATTTAACCGGAATTTTATATATTGTCGCCACGCCAATCGGGAATTTACAAGATATTACACAACGTGCTTTAGAGACCTTTTCACAAGTGGATTTAATTGCTGCGGAAGACACGCGCCACAGTGGTTTATTGCTCAGTCATTATGGTATCAAAAAGCCTTTTTTCGCCTTGCATGATCACAATGAACAAGAAAAAGCCCATGTGTTGGTAGAAAAGCTAAAACAAGGTACCAATATTGCATTAATTTCTGATGCGGGAACGCCTTTAATTAGCGATCCGGGTTTTCATTTAGTACGTCAATGTCGTGAGGCAGGCATTAAAGTGGTGCCATTACCGGGCGCTTGTGCAGCGATTACTGCATTATGTGCATCGGGCATTGCGTCAGACCGTTTTTGCTTTGAAGGTTTTTTACCCGCCAAAACCAAGGCGCGTAAAGATAAGTTAGAAAACGTTGCGGAAGAAGACCGCACTTTAATCTTCTATGAATCAACCCACCGAATTTTAGATACCCTTGCCGATATGCAAGATGTATTAGGTGGCGAACGCTATGTTGTACTTGCCCGTGAAATTACGAAAACGTGGGAAACCATTGCAGGGGATAAATTAAGTGATCTTCGTCAATGGTTAAGTGAAGATCCGAATCGCACAAAAGGTGAAATGGTATTAATTGTAGAAGGCAAACCCAAATCAGAAGATAGCGAAGAATTTTCACCACAAGCAATTAAAGCACTCACTTTGATTGCCAAAGAACTCCCTTTAAAAAAAGCCTGCAGCGATTGTGGCAGAACTTTATGGTTATAAGAAAAATGCCTTATACCAATTTGGATTGGATAATTTAGATTAGTCAAAAAACTATCTCCCTCTTTAGCAAAGAGGGGCTAGGGGAGATTTGGCAGAATTAATTTTTATAAATTTCGGAGAACAAATGTTAAAACAGGTTTCAGATACCTTACTTGCACCAAGCAATTTATCGCATCAATCATTGCTTAATATTTTTGATGTGATGTCGCATCGTCATATTGATTATGCGGATCTTTATTTTCAATTAAGCCAAGATGAAAGTTGGGTATTAGAAGACAGTATTATCAAAGAAGGTGGCTTTCATATTGATCGCGGTGTTGGTGTACGCGCAGTTTCTGGAGAGAAAACAGGCTTTGCGTATTCCGATCAAATTAACTTAGCGTCATTACAACAATGTGCAGAGGCCGTAAAAGGTATTGCACAAATTAAAGAAGGCAATTTAATTTCGCCTCAAGCATTTAATGCAGTGAATGCGGTTCAGCGTTATGCGGCGATTAACCCGTTAGAAAGTTTAAGTAAAGAGAAAAAGATCGAGTTATTACACTTAGTGGATCGTACAGCGCGATCTGAAGATCCTCGTGTTACGCATGTCTCAGCGGCATTAAGTTCGATTTACGAAGAAGTGTTAGTGGTCGCAACAGATGGCACACTTGCTGCAGATATTCGTCCACTTGTGCGTTTATCCATTTCTGTTCTTGTTGAAGAAGATGGTAAACGTGAGCGGGGTAGTTGTGGTTCAGGTGGACGCTTTGGCTTAGATTGGTTCTTTGAAGTGGTAAATGGGGACATTCGTGCCGTTAATTTTGCAAAAGAAGCGGTTCGTCAAGCCCTTGTGAATTTAAGTGCGGTTGCGGCGCCAGCAGGATTAATGCCTGTGGTATTAGGGGCTGGTTGGCCAGGCGTGTTGCTTCATGAAGCAGTAGGGACATGGTTTAGAAGGGGATTTCAACCGCAAAGAAAGCTCCTTATTTACAGGGTAAAAATTGGTGAGTTAGTGACGTCGCCATTATGTACGATTGTGGATGACGGCACATTACAAAATCGCCGAGGTTCTTTAACCATTGATGATGAAGGTGTGCCAAGTCAGTGTAACGTTTTAATCAAAGACGGGATTTTGCAAGGCTATATGCAAGATAAACTCAACGCTCGATTAATGGGTGTGAAACCAACAGGGAATGGTCGCCGTGAGTCTTATGCGCATTTGCCAATGCCACGAATGACGAATACCTATATGTTAGCGGGTCAAAGCAAATTTGAAGATTTAGTGGCTTCAGTAGATCGCGGTATTTATGCACCGCACTTCGGTGGTGGGCAAGTGGATATCACCTCGGGTAAATTTGTGTTCTCGACATCTGAAGCTTATCTTATTGAAAAAGGCAAAATTACCAAACCGGTTAAAGGGGCTACATTAATTGGCAGCGGTATCGATGTGATGCAAAAAGTTTCGATGGTTGCAGATGAAACTGATTTGGATCTTGGTATCGGTGTATGCGGCAAAGATGGCCAAAGCGTGCCGGTCGGCGTTGGTCAGCCAGCCTTGAAAATAGATGAAATCACCGTTGGTGGAACCAATTAAACATAAGCCCGATAATCATATCGGGCTTTTATTTCCTTCGTATCTAAGTGCGGTCCGTTTTTCATCTATTTTTGATTAGTCAGTTTCTGATGAATAAGCATTGCGTTAGGCTCAAAGTTAAACGCGCCAGGCTTCATCTGGTATTATGTAGTAGTTGCACAAAGTCAAAAATTCAAACTTAACCGCAATAAAAAAATTTCTGATGTTATTTAGAGGGGATATTATCATTTCCCCCTTTTTAGAATGATTTATCAGATTAAGTCTGATTATCTGTATCGTTTATTTTATAGCAATACTTTTTATATTTTTCTGCAATACGTCTTATTACAGGAACTACTACACTATTTCCCGCTTGCTTGTACAAATTCGCATTACTAAGCTGTGGTAAAATAAAAATCTTTTAGGATAACCTTGGAAATTAAAAACATTCTCTTGGTGTTAATTTCCTAACGGTTGAAAGGCAAACCTTGTACATTTAATAATGGTACATTATGCCCCCCGTTCCCATATTAGCCGTTAGTGTAGGGACAAAAGATTGTTTTTTTATTTTCACGAACATATTGTCTTCTCCATTGATAAAGTGTTTTTTTGCATCTTTAATACTTTCAACTAAAAACACTAAAAAAATGGTGTTTTGTCTGTATAGAAATATTTGCTATCTATGCTTTTCTCATCTTCTAACATATCTTTTATAGTACTAGTTAGTGTTATTTTTCTCTGGGAAATTAAATTTTTTTCAGCCAACTCCTTATCTTTAAAGCAAACAATATAAATACGTTCACGATTTTGTGGAATATTTCCATATTCACAGGCATTCATGACTTGATATTTAATGTGATAACCATTTTTTTAGTAGAGAATCTTTAATGATCGAAAAATGTTCTGCCCTCATCATGACTAACTAAGTTTTTTTACATTTTCAAGAAAAAAATAATCGATGGTTTCTTTTTCAACAAAAAAATACGTTCTAATTCAAAAAAATAAATCACCTCTGCCTTTGTCTTCAAAAACCTTTTCTGTAGCCTGCAATAGAAAAATGCTTGGCAAGGAAAAGCCTGCTAACATTATATCAAAATCAGGGATTTCACTTGCAGAAACATCAATAATGCTACGATGATCAATAAAAAAATATTATGATTTGCTTTTAAATGTTTCTACTGCAAATTTATCTATTTCATTTGCATAGGTAATTTCAAAAACCAGCTTGCTTGAATCCTAAATCAATTCCCCCAACACCTGCAAAAAAATGATGCGCATTTCATTTAATTATTTTTCCTTTTTTTCTTAGTTTTTTTACCACCCAACCTATTGCATCAGCTGGTGGATTTTTCTTTATCAATCCAAATAAAAATCAAGTCCAATACCTCTGTGTGGATCTTTGAACTTAACCAACCTAATACCATTAATACCAATTTCATTTAATTTTTTTAACAGTTAAAAAGCTCTCTTTCTTTTTAACTGAAAAAAACTTCCCATAATACCCATTTACCAAGAATATCTTGATCGTGTATAGATTGGATAGCTTTACCAAGATCTTGATTTATATACGCCTCTATAAAGTTTCCTGATGCAATAAATTCTAATCTAAATTTTTCTCTGCTCTTTATTTAATGCTAATTTTTTTCCATCATTTTTTTAAATTTACCTACATTTTCTCCAAAAAAATGAGGTCTAGTAGTATGGAATTCTTTAGATTCAGGAATTGGAATATACATTTCTGTTGATGAACGATAGACCAATTTCTCAACATATTTTAGTAATTCTTGATTGCCTATGAGTCTTACTAAATCCATTAATTTCTGTCTTAATACTTTTCTTTCGTGAATATCCGATTTTTTTGAGACCAATCTTTTAGAAGAATCTCCCTTAATAAAGAGGACAAAGTATTTAGTTTATCTTCGGATATTTTATTTTTTTATACTCTTTCTCTACTTTAATGATTTCTTTTTTTCCCTTTTATCTTTAGATAATTTAGTAGAACCATCAAAAAGCGTTAAATCCTGAGCTCTCCTCCAACTCATTTTGTTCATTATATAGGACCCAAGAAACAGAGTCTGTATATAATTCTTCTGTGTCAATATATTTATTTAGATTTTTCGAAAATAGAAAAATGGATTTTTTTCATATAGTTAACATCCCAAGACTCTTTCACAATATCCTCATCATTAAAAGTCATCAGTAATTGGCTATCTGCTTGAGTATATTTATATATATTTGCTCCATCCGTAAATTTAAAGTTTTTTTGGGATTTTTCTCGCTTAGTAGAACCAAGAATTTTTTTAAATTTTCTATATTTATAGGTAAATATAGAGCTTCACCAACATAAATCTTAGGTTCTTTTTCCCTTTTTTTGAGGTCATTAATACATGATATACCGCTTTGACATCAATATTATCAGCGTTAAATCCTTTAATTTGAGCTTTTGATGAAGCAATTCTAGTATTTCGTAAATCGGAAATTTTTTTATAGCTAACTCTTTGTAAAGTATTTCATTTTTTTATTATCTGCTTCTTGTTTACTTCCCGACGCATTAGCATTATCTTGAATTTGTAAAAAAATAATTCAGTCCAATCTTTAGATACGCTTACGCTCTTAAATTGTGCAATTTTCTGATCACCAGATTTATATCCAAAAAGCTTTTAATGCCAACAAGAAATTTACTACCATCAGAAAGTTTTACTGAAGCATCATAAGATGTATTTGCAATATCCTCACTAGTTGCATTAAAAAGCTTTTTTTGGAAAGCCCTTTCTTGAAATTTAGAATTAATAATTGGAGCAACAAATTCATTCTCATAGTTTTCTATTTTTTTGTGAAAAATGCTTCACTTAAACTAGCAAAAATTAGTAATTAGTTTTTTTGTATTTTTTTCTTTCTGTTCTACTGGTAATAAAGACCACATAATATTATCACTTTAAATAAAAAAATTTAGATGTTACAAAAATATTTATAATAAATATTTAATATGAATTAGTTGTATATGAAATGATATGGATAATGCTTTCATGTATTTTCTACTTCCCTGATAAGAATTTAAATGATACATCAAATGCTATTTTGGTATCATTTGACATCATTCGGTAATAGTCAATTAGCACCTTCTCTTTTTCGGTTAAATCACTTTCACCAACTGAACGACGAAACATTTTTTTCCTTCACCAAGCATCAACCAGTTTAAATCGACATTAAGCATTTCACTTACCTTGATTAAAAACATCAGCACGTGGATCACGCTTATTGAGCAAATAGTTTTGAAGGGTGCGATAAGGTATCTCAAGTAATTCAGCGAAGACTTTGATATTTAAACCTTTATACTCCATAACTTCTCTCAATCGGTTGCTTATACTCATTTTTTTATATCTCGCATTACATGTTATGTAGTTTTTTTGAGTATGATTAGATCATATTATATACCCATATTATACATCATTTTTAGATTTATGACTCAATATTTTCTTCTATGCACTACGCCTAAAGAATAAGAAAAAGTGACATCTCGGTAGACGCATAACAGAAAAAAACAATCCAAGCCAAACAAACGTGTTGTATTAGTGATGCGTGATCATTAGTCGCTTCAACCGCCAGTGAATCCAACAGCATTACACCAGTTCTTTTCGTTATACATCACTCACATCAACAAATAGTCATTGCCCTTGTAGTTCAAGCAATTATTCCGCAATTTCACCGTAACTCAGATTAAAGACATTGTAATCCACGGAGGGGGAGGTTCTTTAGGTATAAAGGATAAGGTAAGCTTATTGATTTTTCTGCGTTAAAAGCCTTCTGTTGCTGTAGTAAGATTTTTTTACTTTTTTTCCTTAAAAGTAATAATCTCTCAATCAGCTCTAGCTTAGATAACTTTTATGTCATAATAGAAAAAAATCCCTATTGAATCAAATTTCAATAGGGATTTTAATGTTTTCAATTGATGAAATCTTTGCGTATTGTCACACAATGCTACATTCACCTCGATTCTTTTTATGATCCCTATCACAATATCTTGTAAAAACCAGTTAAAAAAATTCCCCAAATAACCGTAATAAGTGATACATTTATCATCGCGTGACTTTTTGTCATTTAAGAGACAGGGACAGGCGTGAGTTTGTCTTAAATTTCATCAACCAGAGGGAAACATTTATGTTAATTGGTGTACCTAGAGAACTGCTTGATAGCGAAAAATCGTGTGGCGGCGACGCCAAAAACGGTTCAGCAGATCTTAAAAACTGGGCTTTGACGTCATCGTAGAACACGATGCGGGATTCAAAGCGAGTTTTGAAGACCAAGCATTTATCGATGCCGGCGCAAAAATTGGCTCAAGTTCAGAAGTGTGGCATTCAGATGTGATTTTTTTAAAGTGAATCCACCAACGGATGCAGAAATTGATCAAATGAAGGAAGGTTCAACACTTGTGAGCTTCATTTGGCGCGCACAAAAATCCGGATTTAATGAAAAAAACTCACGTCGAAAAAAATTAATGTATTAGCGATGGATTCTGTGCCACGTATTTCCCGTGCGCAAGCGCTTGATGCATTAAGCTCTATGGCGAATATTTCTGGTTATCGTGCGGTGATTGAAGCGACTCATGAATTTGGTAGTTTCTTCACTGGACAAATTACCTGCAGAGGTAAAGTGCCACCGGCAAAAGTGTTAGTCATTGGTGCGGGTGTAGCAGGTCTAGCGGCGATTGGTGCGACCAATAGCCTTGGTGCGATTGTACGTGCTTTTGACTCTCGTCCTGAAGTAAAAAGAACAAGTACAAAGTATGGGCGCGTCTTTCTTAGAAATTGATTTCAAAGAAGAAGGCGTAGCGACGATGGTTACGCGAAAGTAATGTCAGAAGAATTTAACCGTCGTGCGATGGAACTTTATGCGGAACAAGCCAAAAGAAGTGGATATCATTATTACCACCGCGACGATTCCAGGTAAACCAGCCCCTCGCTTGATCACGAAAGAAATGGTTGATTCCATGAAACCAGGTTCTGTAGTGGTGGACTTAGTACGCAACTGGTGGTAACTGTGCTTACACTGAAGCAGGAAAAAGTCGTCACCACTGAAAACCAAGTAAAAAAATCATTGGTTATACCGATTTTCCAAGTCGTTTACCAACACAATCTTCCCAACTTTACGGTACAAACTTAGTTAATTTATTAAAACTACTTTGTAAAGAAAAAAAGACGGCAATATTAATATCGATTTTGACGATGTGGTATTACGCGGTGTGACAGTGGTACGTGATGGGGAAGAAATTCCACCAGCACAAATCCAAGTATCAGCACAACCAAAACAAGAAGCGAAAGCGGCACAAAGTGCGGTTAAAAAAGAGGAAGAAAAACCAGCAGATCCTCGCATCAAATACGGTGTGATGGCGGGTGTAGGTGTATTATTCCTCTGGCTTGCATCTGTGGCGCCAGCAGCATTCCTTTCTCACTTCACCGTATTTGTATTGGCTTGTGTAGTTGGTTACTACGTGGTTTGGAACGTCAGCCACGCTTTACACACCCCACTTATGGCGGTAACCAATGCGATTTCAGGTATCATCATTGTGGGTGCATTACTGCAAATTAGACAACCAACAGGCAACTTCTTTATTGATGCATTAGCCTTTGTGGCAATCTTGGTGGCAAGCATCAACATCTTTGGTGGTTTCCGTGTAACCCAACGTATGTTGGCGATGTTTAGAAAAGGTTAAGGAGAAGACGATGTCTGAAGGTTTAGTACAAGCGACCTATATTATCGCCGCATTACTTTTTCATTATGAGCTTAGCCGGTCTTTCTAAACATGAAACGGCAAAAGCCGGTTGTTGGTATGGTATTGTCGGTATGACAATTGCCCTTGTTGCAACCATTTTCGGCCCACAATCTGAAGGCACATTATGGATCATCATTGCGATGATTATCGGTGGCGTGATTGGTGTTCAACGTGCATTAAAAAGTTGAAATGACAGAAATGCCTGAACTCGTTGCAATCCTTCATAGTTTTGTAGGTTTAGCAGCTGTGCTCGTAGGCTTTAACAGTTACGGTTTAACAAACGAAACTGATCCTGTGTTAATGAATATCCATAACGTTGAAGTATTCTTAGGGATCTTCATCGGTGCGGTAACATTCACGGGTTCTATCGTAGCATTTGGTAAATTAAGCGGCAAAATCAATTCAAAAGCATTAATGTTGCCACATCGCCATAAATTAAATTTAGCGGCATTAGTGGTTTCAGCTTTCTTGATGGTGGCATTCTTAAACAACCCAGATAATATCTTCCCAGTGTTACTCATGACCGCGATTGCTCTTGCATTCGGCTGGCACTTAGTGGCATCTATCGGTGGTGCGGATATGCCGGTTGTGGTTTCAATGCTTAACTCATACTCTGGTTGGGCAGCGGCTGCAGCAGGTTTCATGCTAAGCAATGACTTGCTTATCGTTACCGGTGCATTAGTAGGTTCTTCTGGTGCGATTCTTTCTTACATTATGTGTAAAGCGATGAACCGCTCATTTATCAGCGTTATCGCAGGTGGTTTTTGGTAATGATGTTCAAGTATCTTCTGATGAAGAACAAGGCGAACACCGTGAAACAACCGCAGAAGAAGTGGCTGAATTACTCAAAAATGCAAGCTCTGTGATCATCACGCCAGGATATGGTATGGCAGTAGCACAAGCGCAATATCCAGTGGCTGAAATTACGGCGAAATTGCGTGAGCGTGGTATTAACGTGCGTTTTGGTATTCACCCTGTTGCAGGGTCGTTTACCGGGTCATATGAACGTACTTTTTAGCGGAAGCAAAAGTGCCTTATGACATCGTGCTTGAAATGGATGAAATCAATGATGATTTTCGCGGATACTGATGTGGTATTGGTTATCGGTGCAAACGACACCGTAAACCCAGCGACAATGGAAGATCCAAACAGCCCAATCGCAGGTATGCCAGTGTTAGAAGTATGGAAAGCACAAAACGTTATCGTATTCAAACGCTCTATGGCGGTGGGATACGCGGGCGTTCAAAACCCATTATTCTTCAAAGAAAAACACTCAAATGCTCTTTGGTGATGCAAAAGAACGTGTTGATGACATTCTTACTGCATTAAACAAATAAGCAAAAAAACTGAAGTAAAACTGACCGCACTTTGAGAGATTAAAGTGCGGTTTTTTTGTATGTTTTTTTAAGTGCGTATATGATTAAATAGCCGAATTCTAATAAGTGATACACTAACTTTCCAAAAATCAAAAATAGGCGAGGGAGCTATAAAATGAGATTCATATTACTACTATTATTACCTATAACTTTGTTTGGTTGTTCTTTTGGAGGATTTCAACCACCACCACCATACTATAGTTGGCGTTTACATAATGTGGATGCATTATTCCCTGAATCAGATCCTAATGTTTTTAACTAAATATGTTGATAGAAAAAGAAAAAGATATGAAGGATTGCGGTATGGATTTTGTTACCGGTGAAAGTGATGATCCAGAGGTGAATCTTTGTTTAGAGAAAAAAAGGCTGGTATTTAAAAAGGCGGACCTGTTTGTGAAAAATACACTAATGTGGAATAGACCTCCATGTATTCAATGGCGAAAAAAACACAGTAAACCTGATGCTAAGCCTTGGAAGTAAGTATTAGGTATCATAACTTTCGTTTATTGAATTTTTTTCTTGTAATTATTTAGAATAATTCAATATTTAATTTTTTTAAAGAGAATTTTTATGAATAAATCCTTATTTTTTTCTTATTGCTTTTTTTCTTTTTCAACTTCTGCTTTCGCATTATTTCCAATTGAGAATGACTGGACAAAACATCATTTGCAAGGAAAAGTTAAGTCGATTAAATCTAAGGAAGAAGGTAATTCAGCCTTGCCCGATAATGGGACAGTAAGTTATCTAGATAGCTTTTATAACGAACAGGGCTTTTTGATAAAAAGAAAAGGAACAGGGCGTTCTTTTTGATAAAGAAAAGATCACAATTCGTTACTATAAGTATGATGATCAGAATCGATTATTAGAAATTCAAGATGATAATGTGACTGAAACTAACCCAGAGCTCAAAAACCTTTAGTAAATTTTTATCGTTATTTAGAAAAATCAGGATGGTAGTGGTGTCGTGCAGTTTGTAGAATATAAGGATACACCAGATTTTTTTCATCATCATATAAAGAACATTTTTATGATAAAGCGGGTACTTTGCTCAAAAACTCAAGAGTATGATGTAGAGAATAAAAACAACATCAGATATAAAAAAATATGACTATGAGAATGGTAAACTGAGCAAAAATATGTCGTATTGAAGATAATGTAGAAAGGGATTGTGATACTTATCATTACGAAAAATGATGGTTCATTTACCGAATCTTTAAACGTTTTTTTATCAATAGTGTGAAAAAAATTCTTTTGATAAAAAAATCATCGCTTATTAAAAAGTGAAATGTTTAGCGTTGGAATACGCATCAACTGGATAACCGTATCATACCAATTTGATAAACATGGCAATGTTATTGAAGAGATAATCTATAACAAAGATGGTGTATGGAAAACCAAAAAAGGCTTATCAATATGAGTATTATGAATAGGATTCAATGTAAGCGCTGATAGTAAAAATGGAGTTGTTTTTTTATCAGATGTGTCTTGCTAAAAAAATATAAAAAGTGCAGTCAAAAATTGACCGCACTTTTTTTACATTAACGTTGAATCAAATAGCGTAATTTAGTGCCATCTTGTTCCACGCTTAATAGTGTGTAACCGTGGTTTTTAGTATCAACAGGAATGTTGTTGATAGATTGGGCACAGTCACTTAATAGCTCTAAAATTTCGCCTTTTTGCAATTGCGGCATGGTTTCGAGCATCACGATCGCTGGATACGGGCAAGGTTCACCTAGCGTATCTAACGTATAATCTGGGGGTGATGTCTTTTGGATCTTTATCTAATTTTTTTGAACAACGGTAAATGCCATAATAATGTCCTCTTTTTTTGAATGAATTCGTTAATATTTAATTAGCAACCACAAGCTTGTGGATTTGCTGCAGCGATTTTTGCTTTGGCTTTTTTCAAGAAGTGGTGTTCCCACCAAACAACAGCGATTAAGCAGAGAATAAGCAAGCCGTAATTTACTAATAAACCGCCAACTGGGCCAAAGGATTTCAATAAGTTAAGTTTTTTTCGTAATCTAATGCGAGCACTGGTGCGAGATCGTCCCATGCGTAGGCTAAATAGGTTGAACCGATAACATTGCCTAAGCCCACCCACATAAAGTGAACTTGACCTTCCATTGAGCGATACATCCAACCGGTTTCACATCCGCCCGCTAATACAATACCGAAGCCAAATAATAAACCACCGATAATGGCATTTGGACCCGCCCACATGATTTTTGGCTGGTACGCCTAATTGAATGTAGCTGAATACGCCGAGCGTACCCACGATAATACCGAAGATAATCGCTTTTTGCCATATAAGCACGGCCAGTTACCCATAAATCACGGAAGGCAGAGGTAAAGCAGATTTGAGCACGTTCAATTAATAAGCCAAAAGCTAACCCACAAAGCATTGCAAAACCGAGTTTGACGGAGTTTGTCATCACATAAAGTGAAGCAATCAGGTAAGCAAAAAAGATCACCATACCAATCCAAAAACGACGACTCGCTTGTTTCGGGTCAGTTTCTTGTAATTTTGCTGCGCCTTTTTTTCAATTCTAATTTCACACGGAACATCGGAAGTAAGGTGACTTTTACTCCGGCATAAGTACCTACAGCAGTCGCAATAGTAAAGAACCAAGCATGAACCGAAAATTGTGGAATACCCGTGAAGAGAGAGGCAAGGTTACAGCCCATTGCTAAACGAGCGCCGAAACCGGCTAATGCACCACCAATGAGCGCTTGAACAATACGGCGTTTGTGCGGCTGGTTACGCCATTTCACATTATTTGCCCAAAGTGCAGCAGAAATACAACCGGCGAACATACCTAAGATCATTACACCATCAATACGGGTGAAGATCGTGCCTTGCATGCCGATAATTTTATAATAGCTCCAGTCGGATACGTCGACGCCTAGCGCTTGCAAAGCATGTCCACCCCAACGGGTAAATTCCCCGGTAACCGCCCAATAAGTGCCAGTTACCCCAAAGTAATAAGCTGAAATGAGTCCGGCAGCAATAACTGCGGCGACAGGATTCCAGTATTTGATCAGATAATTTTGTTTGAATTGCTGCAAAATCTCTTTCATTAGTGAATAAATCCTTAAATTGAAATGATGATTTGCAAGTGAGGTATAAAATGAAGATATTTTGAAGTGTCTGCCATTTTCCTATACACAAAACTTGCGATATAAGACAAATGAATTGTCGAGCAAGATAATAGCATTTGTTTTTTTGTTAATGCACGAGGGAGGGATAATTATTTGTGGGTAATTTTGAATTTTAAGATGAGAGAATAAAGTCAATCTATAGTCCTTATTTTTTTCCTCAATATCAATTTTTTTCAATTAAAAAAACGAGGACTAGGGTAATAAGCATCGTAAGTCCACCAGCTAGAATAGCTAATAAACAAATTACCCAGGCAGATTTGTCTATATTAAGGAAAGCAAAGAAATAGAAACCAAATAGTAGGGAAAAATATACACCATAATCCCCAACTTAATTTGGAATATTTATTGAATAGAAATTCAAATAACCCTTCAAAAAAATAAACGGAAAAAACATTCAAAGATAATATTACCCATACGTTGTTTTCAATGCTAAGTCATAATAATGATTTGTTTAGACAAACTTTCTGTCTACCTAAATGTTAAGAGAAAAACTTAAACAGGCAATTTCATTTCTCGGATACGCATGGTTAATCCATCGATTAACAACAAACGTCCACATAAATTTGAACCGATTTTTTTAACCGCACTTTGATGGCTTCTAAGGCTTGAATAGAGCCAACAATACCCACAATTGGTGCCAGTACGCCAGCTTCTACACAACTTAAAAACATTTTGCCCAAAGAGCTGGCTAAGTTGGCGATAGGTTGGGAGTATTGGGTTCGTAAGTAAAGACGGATACTTGTCCTTCTAAACGGATCGCAGCACCAGAAATTAGCGGGATCTTCGCTTTCTCACAACCACGATCGAGCGCATTACGAATATCCACGTTATCGGTACAATCGAGTACCACATCAAAGTGCGGTATGATTTCCGCGAGTTTTTTTCTTCGGAAAGTTGCGCATTGATGGTTTTAATTTCTACGTGTGGATTAATCTGTTGTAACGCGATTTTTTTGCTGATTCCACTTTAGGCATATTTAATCGGCTATCGGTATGCAATACCTGACGTTGCAAATTAGAAAGCGATACCGTGTCAAAAATCCAACAAGGTTAAATGCCCCACGCCAGCGGCAGCAAGATATTGACTTGTCGCACAGCCTAAACCGCCCAAACCGACAATTAACATTCGGCTGTCTTTCAGCTTTTCTTGCCCGTCAAAATCAACTGCTTTTTAAGATAATCTGGCGGTTATAACGCAATTCTTCTTCGTAGCTTAATTCAGCCATTATTGCCCCAATAGGTGATTAAACGGTTCAATGGTGACGATTTCGCCCGCGCCACATTGCCGCGATCTTTTTCGAGGCGAATAAAACAGTTACTTTTCATAAAAGAACTGAATAAATGCGAGCCTTGGAAACCCCACTGGTTGCACTTCAAGTTGGCCATTTTCATTGATTTGATAGAAACCGCGTTGGAAATCTAAACGTCCTGGTGATTTTTTTCAAATTAGTTTGGGCAATCGCTTGAAAGTGCGGTTGTTTTTCGGGTGTTTTTTTACCGCTTAATTTGGCAATAGCAGGTTGAACTAATTGATAGAATGTCACTAATGCAGAAACGGGATTGCCAGGTAAACCGCAGAACCAAGCATTTTCTAATTTACCGAAAGCAAATGGCTTGCCGGGTTTCATCGCAATTTTCCAGAAATTCACTTGGCCCACTTTTTCTAACACGGTTTTCGTAAAGTCAGCTTCACCCACTGAAACACCACCACTCGTGATAACAAGATCTGCCTGAGCTTGTGCTTTCACAAAAGCCGCTTCAAATTCTGCTTGGTTATCCGGCAGAATACCGAAGTCGAGCACGTCACAATTTAATTTTTTTCTAGCATTAATTTCACGGTGAAACGGTTGGTATCGTAGATTTGTCCCGCTTCTAATTGTTTGCCAACAGGCACTAATTCATCACCCGTTGAAAGCACAGCCACTTTTAATCGTGGGTAAGCTTTCACTTCAGCGATGCCTAATGATGCAAGTAAAGGTAAAGAAACGGCATTTAATTCATCCCCTTGATGTAATACCACATCACCTTTTTTCACATCCTCACCAATACGACGGATATTTTGATTGGCTTTTGGTAATGCGGAAAAAGTCACAGTTCCATCTTCATTAACGGTGACATCTTCTTGCATAACTACTGCATCAGCATCTTCTGGAATCATCGCACCTGTCATAATTCTGACCGCACTTTGTGCTCCCCATTCCCTTGAAACGGATTACCCTGCAAAGGATTTTCCCGCAACAGAAAGTGTCATGGATTGCTGTAAATCGGCTAAACGAACCGCATAGCCATCCATCGCGGAATTATCAAAAGAAGGCACGTTAATCGGAGAAACCACATCTTCCGCACAGACACGATCTGCGGCTTCAGTTAAAGGTAGTGTTTCAGTTTTTGTTGGGAAGGGAAGTTGGTTGAGCATTTGCGCCAAGGCATCTTCAAGTGGCAACATAATCAATCCTTTGGGTTGAGCGAAATAAAAGTGGATATATTGTAGCCCGAAATACAATATGAAGGAAATTAATAAATTAGGGTGATTTTTTTCGCATTTTACGAATAATTCATCTTTTGCTAAAAATGACGCATTATTTTTTTATAAATGGAAAGTGAATGAACGCTATTTCACCTGATGCGGAAAGTGTCCGCTGCGCCTTGGTAGCCAAAGGCATCGAAACACCAATGATTGATCCGACTCAATGTAAAGATGAGCGCCGTGTGGCGATTGCTTCGCATATGCGTGAAGTGATGAAATTGATTGGATTAGATCTCACGTGATGATAGCTTAGAAGAAACGCCAAATCGTTTAGCTAAAATGTTTATTGATGAAATTTTTCAGTGGAATGGACTACGCCAATTTCCCGAAAAATGACGAAAAATCAAAAACCAAATGAAAGTGAGCGAAATGGTGCAGGTGAATGACATCACCTTGACTAGTACTTGCGAGCATCATTTTGTGACAATTGATGGTAATGTTGCCGTCGCCTATTACCCGAAAGATTGGGTGATTGGCTTGTCTAAAATCAATCGCATTGTGGCGTTTTTTTGCGCAACGTCCACAAGTGCAAGAGCGTTTAACCGAACAGCTTTTAACGGCATTTCAAACCATTTTTAGAAACGGATGATGTGGCTGTTTATGTGAAAGCGACACATTTCTGTGTGAAAGCTCGCGGAGTAAAAAGATACCCATAGTTATACCGTGACATCAGCCTATGGCGGGGTCTTTTTAGAAGATCGCGAAACTCGCAAAGAATTTTTTTATCTTCCATTCAGAAGTAATGAGCAGAAGCACCGAATACTCGGTGCTTTTTTTTGTTTATTAATTGTACGAATATAAGTTAAAATTAGCCATTTTCATTTTTTTATTTCGATTTTTATTTTTTTCTTGAGGATTCTGATGACGAAAAGCAAATTCAAAACTTTTTCTTGTTTTATTACTCGGTGTCCTTTCAGCATTTGGTCCGTTTGTGGTGGATCTTTATTTACCTTCATTACCACAACTTGCCACCTTTTTTTGAAACAAGTCCTTCAATGACACAACTTACGCTCACCACTGCCATGATTGGTCTAGCGGTGGGGCAGTTACTTTTGGTCCTCTCAGTGACAAATTTGGGCGAAAAAAATTCCGCTTATTATTTCATTGGTAATTTATATTATCAGCACGGTCTTAATCGTTTATGCACCAAATATTGAAGCGATGATTGTCTTGCGTGTGATTCAAGGGCTTTCTTCGGCAGGGAGTGTGGTCATTTCTCGTGCGGTCGCAACGGATCTGTATCGAGGCCGTGAAATGACTCGTTTCTTTTGGTTTATTAATGACAATTAACGGACTCGCCCCAATTATTTCACCAATCCTTGGTAGTTTATTGTTGGAATACATCAGTTGGAAAGGCATATTTATTTTCCTTGCATTGATTGGTGTGATTGTTTTGCTTTTTCTGTTTCCGTTTAAAAAGAAAGTTTGAATCTCGAAAAATCGCTTACAAGGTTCAATATTCTCCACCTTTTTGACGTTTAGTGTGATTATCAAAAAAATCGATTATTTATGAGCTATGTAGGAATTCAAAGTTTCTTACTTGGTTCCATGTTCGCTTTATATTGCGACTTTCGCCATTTATTTTTTTCAAAGTTTTTTTATGGATTGAGTGCATTTGTCTTTAGTTTATGTTTTGGTGCGAATGGCGCGACGTTAGTCATCGGGGCAAATGTTGGTGGTAAATTACCAAATCGTAAGGCTTTTAGAGATTGGCGTATTGGCTTTTTGTGGTGGTCGCACTTTATACCATTGCCGTATTAATTATTCAGCCATACTGGTTGTTTGTTGAAATTGGTTTCTTTGCGATGTTGTTATTAATGGGCATTACTTTCCCGGCTATTTCTTCTTTAGCGATGGAAAGTGAACGTCAATATGCAGGCAGTGCATCAGCTTTATTAGGTTTTTGCACCTTTCTTTTTAGGTGGCGTGGTTTCACCATTAGTGGGGATAGGCAATATTTTCTATTCAACGGCTTTGGTCATTTTTGGCTTGTAGTGTATTAGCTTTTAGTTATTTATTGGATGGTTCGTCATAAAAATTCCAAATTCAGCAGAGTAGTGAAAAAGTGCGGTCATTTTTGACGGCGTTTTTGAGAAAGAAAAAGGCGAACTTAAATAGGTTCGCCTTTTGTTATTTTAGCAATTAGTTTCGAATACTTAACTTCTCAAATTCATCGAAGAATGTTGGGAACGTTTTTAGTCGTACATTTCGGATCTAAAAATCGTGACGGGTGTATCCGATAATGCAATCAACGCAAAGCACATTGCCATACGGTGATCGTTATAGGTCTCAATTTCGGCATGTTTAAATTGAGAAAGGGCAAGCGGCTGAATACGAATAAAGTCTTCACCTTCTTCAACGTCTGCACCGACTTTTCGTAATTCAGTCGCCATAGCTACAAGACGATCGGTCTCTTTCACACGCCAGTTATAAATGTTGCGAATAACGGTTTCACCCTTTGCAAATAAGGCGGTTGTGGCAATCGTCATGGTCGCATCAGGAATGTGGTTCATATCCATATCAATGCCATGGAGTTCAGCTTGTTCTGCTTGAATAAAAATCTTCACCCCAAGTGATTTTTTTGCACCCATTTTTTTCTAGCACGTCGGCAAATAGGCGATCGCCTTGAATGGAATGTTTGCCAATTCCTGTCACTTTTACATTGCCTTTAATCGCGGCGGCGGCAAGGAAATAAGAGGCAGATGAAGCATCACCTTCCACCATATATTTGCCAGGTGACAAATAGGACTGGTTACCTTTCACTTTAAACACTTGATAATGTTGATTTTCAACCGAAACACCAAAAATCTTTCATCATTGCGAGGGTAATATCAATATAAGGTTTTGAAACTAAATCACCCACAATATGGATATCTAAATCGCCCTCAGCAAGCGGTGCGGACATTAAAAGTGCGGTCAAAAAATTGAGAAGAAATCGAACCGTCAATTTTTAACCATGCCACCTTTAATCCCTTTGATTGCGAATCGCAACTGGTGGGTAACCGTCATTTTCTAAATAACGAACATTAGCGCCCGCTTGAAGAAGCGCATCTACCAAATGTTTGATTGGACGTTCTTTCATACGAGGCTCACCGGTCAAAATGACTTCGCCTTCAGTGTTGCCTTTTAAACAAAGCGCCGCCGTTAAAGGGCGCATAGCTGTGCCGGCATTGCCGAGAAACAGCGACAAGCCATTTTCAACCTGAAATGCGCCACCTAAGCCTTCAACTTCACAGCAAGTTTTGTCTTCAGAAAGCTGGTAATTTACACCCTAAAGCTTTAAGGGCATTTAGCATATGGCGAATGTCATCACTGTCTAACAAGTTAGTGACCGTTGTGGTACCTTTAGCCAATGCGGCTAATAATAATGCTCGGTTCGATAAACTTTTAGAACCCGGTAAGTTGATTTCACCTTCAATACGAGAAATCGGCTCTAAGGTGATAGCTTTCATTACAAGACCACCGTTTTATTTTTTTATACACAAAAAAATACGATCATGTAAGGCAAGATCAAGCGCACGACTTAATACTGTTTTTTTCCACATCACGGCCTGCACGCATCATGGCATCGGCAGAGTAGGTGTGATCCACATTAATCACATTTTGCATAATGATCGGACCTTGATCTCAATTCATTATTAATAAAGTGAGCCGTTGCACCAATAATTTTTCACACCGCGTTCATAGGCTTGTTGATAAGGTTTTGCCCCAATAAATGCGGGTAAGAATGAATGGTGAATATTAATCACACGATTTGGATAACGAGCGACGAATTCTGGATTTAATACACGCATATATTTTAGCTAAAACAATATAATCAGGTGCATATTCATCAATTTTTTTTCAGCGAGCAATTTATCGTGTTCTACACGAGTGAGACCTTCATGGCTGACACAATGGAATGGAATATCAAAGCGTTCAACTAATTCGCGTAAATTATCGTGATTGCCAATTACTGCCGCAATTTCTACGTCTAACGCACCGTAGTAATTTTTTTCATTAAAATATCACCTAAGCAATGTGCTTCTTTGGTCACTAAAAATTACGATACGTTTACGTTTTGCACTGATTAGGCGACAGTTTGTCCCTTTTCGGCAAACTATAATCTAAATCAGCCAACAGGGTTTCTTCATTAAAAATCCCTTCTAATTCTGTACGCATAAAGAAATGCTTTGTTTCAAAATCAACAAACTCATTATTGTGAAGGATATTTAATTGATGTTTGTAACAAATATTGGTGATTTTTAGCGATTAAGCCTTTGTCATCTGGACAGTCGGTCAGTAATATTTTTTTTTCTAACATAATGAATATTTTTGCAAGATAAATAAAAAAAGAGAACCCATAAAAATGGGTTCTGCATCGTTGATAATGAAATTAGATTTCGAAAGGAAGCTAAAGAGGCACCTTTATCTAAGGCCTTTTTGAATCACACGAGGTGTACGACCTTGGCCAGTCCATGTTCTTTTCTTGACCAGTTTCATCAGTATATTTGTATTTTGCTGGACGAGGTTCACGTTTTTTTACGAATTGAAGAAGGGGCAATACCGATAATTGCAGTTAATTCTTCCGCAGTGATACCTTCTTGTTTAATTAATTCTTTATATTTTGGCAATACGAGCACGACGTTCTTGTTCCGCTTGTTCAATTTCAGCCACTTGAGCACGTTTTTTTCTTCAACGGCAGCTTGTAATTTTAAAAAGTGAGCTTTCGGCTTGCTCTAATGTTAAATCGCGTACAGCAGCACGTAAACTACGAAGGTTCGTTAAACCTTTTGTTAATTCGTTCATTATTACCCCTTTATATGTGTGAATGCTTAATTATTTTTCTAGATAGATATAATAGCGAAAAATAATATATTTGGTAAATATGAATTAGCCTAAATACGGGAACTAATTGGTCGGATGTCCTCATATTTCACTGTATAAAGTTGATTGTTTTTTTCACGTTATTGCAAACGTTTGCTTATAAAACAACTTAACAAAGTCTTAACAACCGCATTAGAAACTTTAAATTAAAAAAATAGATTTAGGGGAAAGTATAAGATTTTATTGGTAATTTCATTCATTTTTAATGTAATCTCTCACCATCCTATACAACAGTAGAGGTGCGATCATTATGAGTATTTTCCTGGAGTGGATAGCGTTGAAGGGAAAGGAAAGGAATGATTGCCGAAATCGAATAGGCGTCATCTTATTCGGTTGGTCACGTCTTCGAAAGGAACGTGACTGTCATAGTTTTTGTGTATTAACTATGGAGCGCTACGGTTCGGTCTGGTCATGCTTGTGTCTTTTTCTTGCCGTTGTCTCCATTAAATTATTAGGTATAACTTAATGGAACTAGTCGATTATTCTTCATCAATTTATTCAATTATACCCGCATTACTTGCAATTATTTTTAGCGATTGCAACACGTCGGGTTTTGGTGTCTCTGAGTGCAGGGATTGTTGTTGGTGCATTAATGTTGGTTAATTTCAACCCATTGAATGCATTCATTTATTTAAAAGATAATGTTATTGCATTAGTTTATAGTAGCGAAGAAGGCATGAATTCAAATATGAATATCGTGTTTTTCTTAGTTTTGCTTGGCGTATTGACCGCACTTTTAACAGTGTCAGGCAGCAACCGTGCGTTTGCTGAATGGGCACAAAAATAAAATTAAAGGTCGTCGTGGTGCGAAATTATTAGCGAGCATCTTTAGTGTTTGTGACATTTATCGATGATTACTTCCACAGTCTTGCTGTCGGTGCTATTGCTCGTCCAGTCACTGATCGTTTTAAAGTTTCTCGTGCAAAATTAGCGTACATTCTTGATTCTACTGCTGCACCAATGTGTGTCATGATGCCAGTATCAAGCTGGGGAGCATATATTATTACTCTCGTAGCAGGTTTATTGGCGACTTACTCTATTACATCTTATACGCCAATGGGCGCATTCGTTGCGATGAGCTCAATGAACTACTATGCGATCTTCTCATTATTAATGGTGTTCTTTGTTGCTTATTTTTCATTTGATATTGCATCAATGGCTCGTCATGAAAAATTAGCCATGGAACGTGATTATAAAGAAGAAGTCATTGACGGTGTAAAAGGCAAAGTTCGTAATTTAATTTTTACCGATTGTGGTTTTTAATTGTTGTGACTGTATTTATGATGATCCACACTGGGAGTGAAGCATTAGCAGCAGATGGAAAACCATTCAGTATCTTAGGTGCATTTGAAAATACGACAGTAGGAATTTCACTTGTTGTAGGTGGTTCAAGTGCGGTTGCAATGTCAACATTATTGATTATCCTTGAGCGTCAAGTTTCTTTACAAGAATATGGAAAAGCATGGATTGCTGGTATTAAGTCCATGTTAGGTGCAATTGCCATTTTATTCTTTGCTTGGACAATTAATAAAGTAGTAGGTGATGCTCAAACAGGTAAATACTTATCTTCTTTAGTGAGTGGTAGCATTCCTGTTCAATTTTTACCTGTTCTTTTATTTGTACTTGGTTCAGCAATGGCATTCTCAACAGGGACAAGCTGGGGGACATTTGGCATTATGTTACCAATCGCAGCAGCAATGGCGACTAACTCAGCACCAGAATTATTACTCCCTTGTCTTTCAGCCGTAATGGCTGGCGCAGTATGTGGCGACCACTGTTCACCAGTTTCGGATACAACGATTCTGTCATCAACTGGGGCAAAATGTAACCATATGGATCACGTCACCACACAATTACCTTATGCAGCAACTGTTGCGACAGCAAGTGCTGTGGGCTACATTGTGGTTGGCTTTACAGAATCAGGTTTAGCGGGATTTGTTACAACTGCAGACCGTATTAGTTGCTTTAGTGTTTATCGTGAAAAAAACGTTAATCGATAAGTGAAATAAAAAGAGGGCGTATCATATGATACGCCCTTTTTGTATCGGTTATAAAAATTATAGTAATGGACTAAACAAGAAAAATAACCGTTCGATAATTCGATGATAGAAAGGTCGATTGAGCCATTCTTGCATATTAAGTTCCGATGAATTCGCTAAATAATTTTTCGTGGAGTGTTGCCACTTCATTAGCAAAAATTACGATCTTCGACAGCGATAGTGATTTCAAAATTAAGTAAAAAGCTACGCAAATCCATATTTACAGTGCCAACAAGTGCAAGTTTATTGTCAATCAGTATACTTTTTGTATGCAGAAGTCCCGCTTCAAAATGATAAATTTTTACCCCCGCTTCGAGTAAATCATCAAAGAAAGTTCGGCTTGCCCAGCGAACCATTAGGGAATCATTTTGTTTCGGTAAAATAAGCGTGATCTCAACGCCACGGAATGCGAGCAATACGTAGTGCCTCAGCAATATTGTGACTTGGTACAAAATAAGGTGAGGTGATCACAATGCTTTCTCTCGCAGCATAAATCGCGGTGGCAAGGGATTGTGCAATTAAATCATCAGGGAACGCAGGACCACTCGCAATCACTTGTACGGAGTGGGTATCATTGTCATCAATTTCCACAATTGGACAATTTGGTAATAAAAGCGGTAATTCTTCCGTAGTTTCAATTTCCCAATCCCAAGCGTGTAAGCTGTTTAAAATCGGTGAGACGGGGCCGTTAATTCGCACCATTACATCTACCCAATTGCCCACATTACTTTCTTGTTTGAAGAAATTGGGATCCACCATATTCATACTACCTGTATAGGAAATTTGATTATCAATGACGATAATTTTTACGGTGTTGGCGTAAATCAATTCGGTTGAAGAACATCCGGAATAAATTTACGTGTAACGCTTCTGTAATCTCAATGCCTTTCGCTCGCATTTCTTTACAAATAGCACTTTTAAGAAAGGCTTTACTACCAACGGAATCCAGTAAAAGACAAACTTTTACGCCACGTTGCACTGCCTCTTCTAACGCTTGTTTAACCTCATTAATTAATCCATCATTACTCCAAATATAAAAGACCATATTAATAGAATGTCGAGCTTGTTGAATATCACCGATGATACTTCGAATAATGGTTTCCGGGGTATCGAGAATATGTAATTCATTGCCTCGAATATTCGGAATGCCTAAGCGTTGGTGGACTAATTTAAATAAAGCACGATAACGCGGATCTTTAGAATGAGTGACCACATCTTTTTGCTCTGAAAGCAGATTAAGCCATTTGATGTATTTAGGTTTTAACAACTGAAATGCTTTTGGCACGGCGAGCGCCGAGTTTCACTTCACCAAAAAAATTAAATAGGCAATGACACCAATTAGTGGCACGAGGTAAATAATCATTAGCCATGACAACGTAGCGGAAACCGCTTGTTTTTTGACGAGCAACCGCAAGGTGACAGAAATAACTGCCACCCAAATTAACACGGGAATAATATAAACCAGTATAATATGTTCAAAATTCATTAATTTTTAACCGCACTTATGAAATTAGACATTATTTATCAGACCGATGATTTTATCATTATTTACAAGCCTTGTGGGCTGAGCGTGCATAAAGATCAAAGCGAAATTGGTTTAACCACTTTGCTTGCTGAGCAGCTTGGTATGTCACAAGTTTGGCTTGTGCATCGGTTAGATAAAGTGACATCAGGTTTACTCATTTTGGCATTGAACGCCGAAAGTGCGGCTGAATTTTTCCGACTTTTTGCCGAACACCGTATTCAAAAAACTTATCTCGCCCTAAGCAATCAGAAACCCAAAAAGAAACAAGGATTAATTGTCGGGAATATGCAAAAGGCCAGAAACGGCGCCTGGAAACTCTGCCAATCTAAAGAAAATCCCGCGATTACGCGTTTTGAAAGTGTAAGTTGTGAGCCTAATTTACGATTATTTATCTTAAAGCCACAAACCGGTAAAACCCATCAATTGCGTGTGGCGATGAAAAGCTTAGGTAGCCCGATTTTAGGCGATGCGCTTTATGGCAAAAAGACGGAAAAAAATTGACCGCACTTATTTACACGCTGCAAGATTGCAATTTGAATTTAAAGGTCAGGCATTTGATGTGTTCATCCCTCCGAAAGAAGGAGAGTGGTGGCATCGTGATGCTGTTCAATCTCATATTCAAAAATTTGGCTCAGCAAATGCTGAGCCAAAGAAATAAACGTGATTGATTATTTCGCTAATCCGATACCCGTATAGCCACGTTCACGCATGGTGGCTTCTTTTGATTTACGAATTAAGGTCTCAATTGTCATACCTTGTACGAGAATGGAGAATGCCACTACTGCATATGTCATACCTAAAATAAGATCACGAACATCCATTTCTAATCCTTCAATATAAAATTGGCCACTTGGAATAGAAAGTGCCATAGCGAGCGCTAATCCACCTCGTAATGCGCCCCAAGTGAGTACTTTCATAGTGTAAGGGTTGTATTTACGGTAGCGTTTCATGACTTGGAATGGCAACCAGACACTTGCATAGCGACAGATTAAGCAAACCGGAATAGCAAGGAAAATTAAAATTAACCCTTGCCAAGACACATGAATCAATAAAATTGCTAAACCAATCAAAATGAAGAGTAATGAGTTGAGGAAGTGATCGATCATTTCCCAAAAAGTGATCCAAATAACGTTGGCTTTGTTTAGAAAAACCGGTGTACCTAGTCCAGTTCCCGATTAAAATCCCTGCAACAACCATCGCTAATGCACCTGAGACGTGCAAGAGATTAGCAAGCATAAAGCCCGCGGTTGGGACGATTAAGGTCAAAAGAATTTCTAACGAACCATCATCGGTGGCTGAAATCAGATAATGGGCGAATAGACCTAAAAACCAATCCAAATGCAATCCCGCCTAAAAGCTTCTTTAAAAAAATAAATGGAGAATGCCACTAGCTGTCAGTTCATGCCCGCCAAATGCGACAGCAAAAAAACCGTAGTAAAAAAATTACCAAGCCAATCCCATCATTAAAAAGTGATTCGCCTTCCACTTGCATAGATAAGCGTTTTGGTGCTTTTTAAGTTTTTGATAATGGCAAGTACGGCAATCGGGTCATCAGGCGATATGAGTGCACCAAATAAGATGCAGTAAATTAAATCAATATGCCAGCCGAAAAGTGAGGCAACGCCATAAAGTAGAAAACCAATAAAAAAAGGTGGAGGCAAGCGTTGAGAACAGAGCGAAAGTGGTAATTTCCCATTTTTTTGATTGTTTAAGACTGGAAGCTTAATGCCCAAGGCACCAGCAAAAAGCAAAAAAAGCCTAAAAATTCCGTTTAATAAGAAATCTTTAAAAATCAATGCGTTCGATAACGCGTGTTGCAATATCATCCAAATTAAAACCAGCCGAAATACCCCAATAACACTAGGAAAAAGCGAGCCCTGCCATAGAAGTGGCGGTGATGGCGATGGTATATTGGATATTATCGTTCAGTTTACGTGTGATAAAACTGATAAGAATGGCTATTGTGGTGAGAAAACACAAGTAAGTATAAATATTCATAAAATGATCCGAGTAAAGTAATAAAAGCGCCGCCAGTATAAGCAAGTTAGTTTTATTTATAAAGTGCGTTTTTAGGAAAAATTTTAATGAGAAAGGAGGAGCAAATTCATTTGATTAAAACTGAAGAGTAATTACATTAATAGGCGTAACTTCTTCCGTTACAAGAGGAAAAAGTGCGGTTAAGATTTCAATTATTTTGTATAATAGCCAAAAATTTTTCACATTAGGAACAAAAATGAAATTTATCTCTTTTTAATATTAATGGTTTACGAGCCCGCCCTCATCAACTCGAAGCAATTATTGAAAAAAATACCAACCGGATGTGATTGGTTTTACAAGAAATTAAAGTCGCAGATGAAGATTTTCCTTATGCAATTACTGACAATCTGGGCTATCACGTTTTCCACCATGGGCAAAAAGGGCATTACGGTGTAGCACTGTTAACCAAACAAGAACCAAAAAGCGGTGCGTCGTGGTTTTCCAACAGATAATGAAGATGCGCAAAAAAACGCATTATTATGGTGGATTTAGAAACCCCGTTTGGTTTGTTAACGGTAATTAATGGCTATTTCCCACAGGGCGAAAGTCGTGCACATGAAACCAAGTTTCCGGCAAAAGAAAAAAATTTTATGCGGATCTTCAACGCTATTTAGAACAAGATCACGATAAAGCCAATCCAGTGTTAATTATGGGGCGATATGAATATCAGTCCAAGCGATTTAGATATTGGCATTGGCGATGAAAACCGCAAGCGTTGGTTGCGTACTGGCAAATGCTCATTCTTACCCGAAGAGCGTGAATGGTATCAACGCTTATACGATTATGGATTGGAAGATACGTTCCGTAAATTAAACCCAACAGTCAATGACAAGTTTTCGTGGTTTGATTATCGCTCAAAAGGTTTCGATGATAACCGTGGATTACGTATCGATCATATTTTAGTGAATCGTCAATTAGCAGAGCGTTGCGTTGATGTTGGTATTGCATTAGATATTCGTGCAATGGAAAAACCGTCAGATCACGCACCAATCTGGGCAGAGTTTAAATAGGAAAGCAACATGGATATGGCAAATTGGCAGAATTATCGTTCGCAAGTTAATGGCATGCCTGCCGTGTTTACCGCAAATATTGAAGATTTAGATGTTTATCATGGTAAGCATCTTAGTAAAGTTGTGCAATTTACCGTGCCTTATCAGGGAGATGAGGACGGTTTGCCGAATGAAGACGAATATGAAAAAAATTGATTAACCGCCTTTTTTTAAAAATTCTTGCACAATTGACCGCACTTCCAAATGTTTTTTTGCAGGGCACTTTATTTGTAACCATCAGGCAAAAAATGCATTTCTATTGTGAACATGATGCTTTGCTTAAAGAAACCCTTCAACAACTCGATTTTGTCTCAGAAATCAATGTACAGGATGATCCCAATTGGGATACCTATTTCGATTTCTTATTGGCTTCTCCATTGGAAATGAAATTAAATGCGACGGAAGAGATTTTGAGTATGCTGAATAGCAAAGGGCGTAATTTAAGTGACACTTATTTAATTGAGCATACTTTCCATTTTGATGAAGAAGAGAAAGATGTTTCCCTTTATGGATGAATTAACGCTCGGACAAGTGTCTTTTAATACGTTGAAATATTCTAGCCAAGCCATCCAGACGGAAGAAGATGAACAGCCTTATTTCATGGTGAAATTGGAGCAAGAGCTTTCATTAGACAGCAATGAGATCTTCGAGTGGGTAGAGCGCTTTGAAAAATTAGCCATGGAGTTTTCTGGCGATTATATCGGCTGGGAATGCGATAATTTAATCGATGATCGTTCAGCATTAAATTAGCCTGATAATTCATTAAATCAGTATAGATTAGATAAAAAAATAAAGCCCATCAACACGATGGGCTTAAATTCTTTTGGCTACTAATTTAGAATTCGTAAAAGGAGACAAACGAAAGCTAAAACCAAAAAGAGAAATTTGGCTCCTCCTGCGGGACTCGAACCTGCGACATATGGATTAACAGTCCACCGTTCTACCGACTGAACTAAGGAGGAATAAATTTGGTATCACAAAGAATAGGCGCGCATTTTAATGATCGGACCACTTCTTGTCAATACCAAAAAAATGAAAAAAATCATAAAAAAATTTTTGCACTTTTTTTCTATCCACAAAGCCTGTGGATAACTTTTGTGGATTGTTTTTTTGTTTAAAAATGGTCAACCACTGGTGCAGACTGGCTTTTTCCTTAAATTGTTCATCTATTAGCCATAAGTGAATATTCTTTTTAAATATCAATATGTTGTATAAAGTCCAGCAAAAAAATAAAAATATTTTTTTCAATTTTTGAAGTGTTTAAGACTTGACACGCCTAAGTATGTGTAAAACTTGGATTTTTATCACTCAATTTGGAGCAATAAATGTGCTAAAATAGCTCCATTTCTAAAATACCTAAAAAATTGACCGCACTTATGGCAGAGAAAATTAATACTAAGCCTTTTATCCTTCATTCCGATTTTAAACCTTCTGGCGATCAGCCCCAAGCAATCGAAAAATTAGTCGAAAATTTAGAGGATGGTTTGGCCCATCAAACACTTCTAGGGGTAACGGGGTCAGGCAAAACATTTACCATTGCAAATGTCATAGCGACATTAAATCGCCCGGCGATGTTACTTGCCCCAAATAAAACCCTAGCTGCTCAGCTTTATGCAGAAATGAAAGCGTTTTTTCCAGAAAATGCAGTGGAATATTTCGTCTCATACTATGATTATTATCAGCCAGAAGCTTATGTACCGAGTAGTGATACCTTTATCGAGAAAGATGCTTCTATTAATGATCAGATTGAACAGATGCGTCTTTCGGCTACGAAATCGTTCTTAGAACGTCGAGATACTATTGTAGTAGCGTCTGTATCAGCGATTTATGGTTTGGGCGATCCCAGATAGCTATTTGCAGATGATGTTGCATTTACAGCAAGGTGCCATTATCGATCAGCGTCAGATTTTAGCGAAGTTAGCGGAATTACAATATACAAGAAACGATCAAGCCTTTCAGCGTGGTACATTCCGTGTGCGCGGTGAAGTGATTGATATTTTCCCTGCTGAATCTGACGATCGAGCGGTACGAATTGAATTATTTGATGATGAAATTGAACGTCTAAGCTTTATTTGATCCTTTAACTGGCACAAGTTTTGGCGCTGTTCCGCGTTTTACGGTGTATCCGAAAACCCACTATGTGACGCCAAGAGAGCGTATTTTAGATGCTATTGAAAAAATCAAAGCGGAACTTGTACAACGCCGTGAATATTTCATCAAGGAACATAAATTACTGGAAGAGCAGCGTATAACCCAACGTACGCAATTTGACATTGAGATGATGAATGAGCTCGGCTATTGCTCAGGAATTGAAAATTATTCACGCTATCTTTCAGGCCGAAATGAGGGGGAACCACCTCCGACATTATTTGATTATATGCCGTCTGATGCGATTTTGATTATTGATGAATCACACGTGACTGTACCGCAAATTGGTGGGATGTATCGTGGAGATCGTTCTCGTAAAGAAACCTTAGTGGAATATGGTTTCCGTTTGCCTTCTGCATTGGATAACCGTCCATTACGCTTTGAAGAATTTGAACGTTTGGCGCCGCAGACGATTTACGTTTCTGCAACACCAGGCCCTTATGAGTTGGAAAAATCGGGTACTGAAATTGTCGATCAGGGTGGTACGTCCAACGGGCTTACTCGATCCACAAATTGAAATTCGTCCAGTGTCCATTCAAGTGGATGATTTGCTGTCTGAAGCCCGTCAAAGAGCGGATAAAAATGAGCGTGTTTTAGTGACGACGCTAACGAAGAAAATGGCGGAAGATTTAACGGATTACTTAGATGAACACGGTATTCGTGTACGTTATCTGCATTCTGATATTGATACCGTTGAGCGTGTAGAGATTATTCGTGATTTACGTTTAGGGTGAGTTTGATGTGTTGGTTGGTATCAACTTATTACGTGAGGGCTTGGATATTCCAGAAGTTTCTCTTGTCGCCATTTTAGATGCGGATAAAGAAGGTTTCTTGCGTTCTGAGCGCTCCTTAATCCAAACCATCGGTCGTGCCGCTCGAAACTTGAATGGTAAAAGCGATTTTTGTATGCTGATAGCATGACTAAATCTATGGAAAAAGCCATTACCGAAACGAATCGCCGTCGTGAAAAACAAATGAAATACAATGAAGAGCAGGGCATTGTTCCACAGGCATTGAATAAGAAAGTCGGCGAGTTGTTAGATATTGGTCAAGGTGCAAATCAAAAAGCGAAATCGAAACAGCGTGGAAAAACGGCGGCTGAACCGACCGCACTTTACAATGCACCTAAATCAGCCAAAGAATTCCAACAACAAATTAAGAAATTGGAACAACAAATGTATAAATTTGCTCAAGATCTTGAGTTTGAAAAAAGCCGCCTCAGTACGCGATCAGCTTCATCAATTGAGAGAGCAGTTTATGATATCGGAATAATAGGGATATATTATGCTTTTTGTAGTGTTGAGAATGACTTATATCATTGTTTAGATTTTTTTATACTTCCATCAAAGTTAGTGTCAAAACCATCAGTATATTTATCTAAACTTAGTTCAAGTTTATTTTTGGATTTCTCTAATCCAAAAAAACAAAAATTGAAGAAAATATGAATGTTTTCAATGTTCACCTCAAATATACCGTTGTCTTGATGTGAAATTTGTAATTGTTCTAATATAGAAATAAACTTATCTATGTTAGATCTTATGTCATCTATGTTGGCTTTTTTTAAGTTCATTAATAAAAATAAATTTCATCATTTATATTAATGATTGTAGGATAGCCTATTAACTCTTTATGCAGTGACTCTATCAACATATATTTTTTTAGTCATGAGGTTGTAATCTGGCCAGTGTATTCATCATACCAAAATCAATCGCACTTTTTACCTTCTTAAATTTAAAAAAATTAAAACAAATTCTTGATTTACCATTGACTTTTTTTGACCTGTAGCCCTTACTTTACAGATTGATGTTTCATCAACTTTATTCTTTGTAAAATAAGGAGCTTTTATGCAATCTCGCATTGTTGTTAATTCACAGGAAGAATCACTACTTAGCACACACAAAGTGCTACGTAATACCTATTTCTTATTGGGATTAACGATGGCATTTTCGGCGGTTGTTGCTTATATTTCTATGAGCTTGAACTTGCCTTATCCTAATCTTATCGTATTACTTGTGGGCTTTTTACGGTTTTACTTTTTTTGTGACAAACCGTTTAGCAAATAGTGCGTGGGGGATCTTGGCTGCATTCGCGTTCACTGGGTTTATGGGCTATACCATTGGGCCAATTTTAAACATGTATGTGGCGAGAGGAATGGAAGATTTAATTATGCTTGCATTCGCAGGTACAGCCATCGTCTTTTTTGCTTGTTCAGCTTATGTGCTAACAACGAAGAAAGATATGTCTTTCCTTTCTACCGCAATTTTCTCATTATTTATCGTGTTATTGTTAGGGATTGTGGCAAGCTTCTTCTTCCAAATTCCAGCACTAGCGGTAGGGATCAGTGCATTGTTTGTGGTGTTCTCAACAATGACAATCCTCTATGAAACCAGCAATATTATCCACGGTGGCGAAACAAACTATATTCGTGCAACTGTGAGTATTTATGTGTCAATTTACAACTTGTTCATTAGCTTATTAAGATTACTTTCTATCTTCTCAAACGATGACTAGTCAGTATTAAATTTAAAGACGCTCCTTATTAGGGGCGTTTTTTTGTTTTGAACTAATTTTTTTAAGATAAGTCTTAGCATACAAGTTCGCTTGTCGAACCTATTAATAACAAAACAGGAGTTTTTATGAAATCTTTAAAATCACTTTTAACATTAACATCACTTGCATTAGCCGTATCTGGTTCTGTATTGGCAACGAATACATCTGTATTACCAACAAAAGAATCAGTCGTAACTAATTCAAAATCAATGGTTGAAAGTACAAAAGCTGATGTGAAAAATGCGGCAAATGATAAGCTTAAATCAATGACTGATAGTGCGAGTTCAACAAAATCAAATGCATTAGATAAAGTAACTGAAGCTAAAGAAAAAAGCAACATCTGCGAAAGATGCAATGAAAGATAAAAGCAACTTCTGCAAAAGATGCAGTAAAAGAGAAGGCATCTGCTTTAAAAAGAAAAAAAGCGACTTCAACAAAAGAACCAGCTAAAGAGAAAGTGGCTTCTTCTGCAAAAGTAAACATCAATAAAGCGGATGCAGAAACATTACAAAAAAACTTTCTGGTATCGGTGAGAAAAAAAGCACAAGCGATTATTGATTACCGTAACAAAGTGGGCAAAATCAAAAAGTGCTGCCGAGCTTTCTAATATTGATGGTATCGGTGAAGCTACAATTGAAAAAAATCACGCCATTCTTAAGTTTCTAAGAAAAACTCAGATAAAAACAGACCGCACTTTATGTGCGGTTTTTTTGTTGAAGTGAGATCACAAAAATTGTAACAAAGTGTGATTTGAGGATTATTTCTTTTTTTATCCTATGTATAATGGGCGGACAACATCATGTAATACAAAGGGGTAGATATGCAGCATTACAATGCCTTTGATGAATGGTTGGCTTCAACCGCTTTAGGGTGGTTCTAATCAATCGTATATTGAGGAATTATACGAACGTTATTTAGAAGATCCATCTTCAGTCGATGAAAGCTGGCGTGCTACGTTTGATGCATTGCCGAAAAACAACCGCAGTAGAGCAACCACATTCACCAGTCCGTGATTATTTCCGTCGCTTAGCGAGAGAAAAATACAACAGAAGCTGTGACGGTTATCGATCCAGAAGCCAGTGCCAAATTAGTTAAAGTCCTCCAATTTATCAATGCTTATCGCTTCCGCGGTCATTTAGAAGCGAAACTTGACCCAATCAATTATTATCGTTGGAAAGTATCCACCGTACCTGAATTGGATTACCGTTATCACGGTTTTTACCGAGCAGGATCTCAATGAAACCTTCAATATTAATCACTACGTCTATCATCGCGATAACATCAAGTTAGGTGATTTAGCTGAAATGCTGAAAGAGACCTATTGTGGCTCAATTGGTCTTGAGTTTATGCATGTTCAAGATATGGAGCAAAAAAAGTTGGCTACAAAGCAAATTAGAAAGCCAATTAAATAAACCGCTCTTTACCAAAGAAGAAAAAATTAATTTATTAAGTGAATTGACCGCTGCAGATGGCTTAGAACGCTATCTCGGTGCAAAATTCCCGGGGGCAAAACGTTTCTCTTTAGAGGGAAGTGATGCCTTTATTCCATTGATGAAAGAAATTATTCGTCATGCGAGCAAACAAGGTGTACAAGATGTGATGTTTGGTATGGCACACCGTGGTCGTTTAAACATGTTAGTAAACGTGCTCGGTAAGAAACCCGAAGATCTTTTTCGATGAGTTTGCAGGGTAAACATTCAGGCGAGCGTACAGGTGACGTGAAATACCACCAAGGTTTCTCTTCTGACTTTGCTGTAGATGATCGTCGCGTGCATTTAACCCTTGCATTTAACCCATCCCATTTAGAAATTGTTAGCCCAGTAGTTATTGGTGCGGTACGTTCTCGTCAAACGAAAAAGAACGATACAGAGCGTAATCAAGTATTAGCGGTTACTGTTCATGGGGATTCAGCAGTAGCGGGACAAGGTGTTGTACAAGAAACCTTGAATATGTCTAATGCACGTGGTTATACCGTTGGTGGAACAATCCGTATTGTGATTAATAACCAAATTGGTTTTACCACCTCTAACCCAAAATGACACCCGTTCAACAGAATATTGTACAGACATCGCGAAAATGATTCAGGCACCGATTATTCATGTGAATGGTGATGATCCTGAAGCGGTTGCTTTTGCGGCGAGAATGGCGGTGGAATATCGTAATTTATTCAAACGCGATATTTTCATTGATCTCATTTCTTATCGTCGTCATGGTCATAATGAAGCAGATGAACCATTAGCCACTCAACCAATGATGTATAGCATCATTAAAAAAACATCCAACGCCACGTAAAGTCTATGCAGATCGTTTAATTGCTGAAGGGGTGATTACCGAAGAAGAAGCCATTGAAATGATGAATCTCTATCGTGATGCCTTTAGATAACGGTGATCGCGTAGTGAAAGAATGGCGAGAAATGGATATCGCCCAAATGGACTGGTTGCAATATCTCAACTATGACTGGACATCCCCTTACGAAAGTAAATTCCCACAAGAACGTTTCCAAACTTTAGCGGAGCGTGTCAGTGAATATCCAGAAACCTTGCGTGCTCATCCTCGTGTAGAAAAAATTTATGCTGATCGCCGTGAAATGGCAAAAAGGCGAGAAATTGTTCGATTGGGGTATGGCAGAAACTATGGCATACGCAACCTTATTAGATGAAGGTGCTAATGTTCGTTTATCGGGTGAAGATGCGGGACGTGGTACGTTCTTCCATCGCCATGCAGTTGTGCATAATCAAAATGACGGGACAGGCTATGTGCCATTAACGCATTTACATGCCAACCAAGGTCGTTTTGAGGTGTGGGATTCAGTATTATCCGAAGAAGCCGTATTGGCTTTTTGAATATGGCTATGCGACAACAGATCCAAAAACATTAACCATTTGGGAAGCGCAATTTGGTGACTTCGCAAACGGCGCACAAATCGTGATTGACCAATTTATTAGTTCTGGCGAACAAAAAAATGGGGCAGAATGTGTGGCTTGGTGATGTTATTACCACATGGTTATGAAGGCCAAGGCCCAGAGCACTCATCCGCTCGTTTAGAACGTTATTTACAACTTTGTGCAGAACAAAATATGCAAGTGTGTATTCCATCTACACCAGCACAGGTTTACCACATGTTACGTCGTCAATCGATCCGTAAAATGCGTCGTCCATTAATTGGTATTTCACCAAAAATCTTTATTACGTCATCCACTTGCCGTGTCAAGTTTAGATGAATTAGTAAATGGCACATTCCAAAACAGTCATTGGTGAAATTGATAATATCGATCCGAAAACAAGTTAAACGCGTGATCCTTTGTTCAGGTAAAGTGTATTACGACCTTTTGGAACAACGTCGTGCAAATAACCAAACAGATGTGGCGATTATTCGTATTGAACAGCTTTATCCGTATCCACATGAAGATGTGAAGAAAGCACTAGAGCCTTATGCTCATGTGACGGATTATGTATGGTGTCAAGAAGAGCCATTAAACCAAGGCGCTTGGTATTGTAGTAAGCATAACTTTGACAGCTCGCTTCCAGAGCATGTGAAGTTAAAAATATGCAGGTCGTCCTGCCTCTGCTTCACCTGCTGTAGGTTACATGTCTTTACACACCAAACAGCAAAAAAACAATTGGTAGAAGACGCACTGACACTGTAAAAAGTGCGGTCGAAATTTCAGTAATTTTTTTAAAAGAAAGAATAATTTGAAGGAAAAATAAAATGACAATCGAAATTCTTGTTCCAGATTTACCGGAATCCGTTGCGGATGCAACTGTTGCAACATGGCATAAAAAAAGTTGGTGAGACGGTAAAAACGTGACGAAGTATTAGTAGAAATTGAAACAGATAAAGTGGTACTTGAAGTGCCGGCACTAAGCGATGGTGTGGTGGTTGAAATTCTTCAAGAAGAAGGTGCAACCGTAGTAAGTAAACAGCTTTTAGGTAAACTTTCAACCCAACAAGCGGGCGATATTTCAACTGAAACAGTGAAAGACAATGAGCCAACACCAGCCGATCGTCAAAGAGCAGCCATTGAAAAATAGTCACAATAATTCAGCTGATCAAGGTCCAGCTATTCGTCGTTTATTAGCTGAACACGATTTAGATGCTGAGAAAAATTCAAGGTTCTGGTGTGGGTGGTCGTATTACCCGTGAAGATATTGCGCGTGAAGTGGCAAAAACGTGATGCTCAAAAAAAGCAAAACAAGATGTAGCGACAGAGCAGAATACAATTAGCACCGTGGCATACAGCTCGCGTTCAGAAAAAAACGTGTACCGATGACCCGTTTACGTAAACGTATTGCAGAACGCTTTATTAGAAGCGAAAAAATACTACCGCAATGCTCACTACATTCAATGAAGTGGATATGCAGCCGATTATGAAATTACGTAAAACATACGGCGAGAAATTTGAGAAAACAGCATGGTGTACGTTTAGGGCTTTTATGTCTTTCTACATCAAGGCTGTAGTTGAAGCGTTAAAACGTTATCCAGAAGTGAATGCCTCAATTGACGGTGATGACATTGTGTATCACAACTATTTTGATATTAGCATTGCCGTTTCAACGCCGCGTGGTTTAGTAACACCAGTATTACGCAACTGCGATAAACTCAGCATGGCGGATATTGAGAAACAAATTAAAGCACTAGCAGAAAAAAAGGCCGTGATGGTAAATTAACCGTTGAAGATTTAACAGGCGGTAACTTCACCATTACTAATGGTGGCGTATTTGGTTCTTTAATGTCCACACCAATTATCAATCCACCGCAAAGTGCAATTTTAGGCATGCACGCCATCAAAGAACGCCCAGTTGCGGTAGATGGTCAAGTGGTGATTCGTCCGATGATGTATTTGGCCTTATCTTATGACCACCGCTTAATTGATGGTCGTGAATCAGTTGGTTTCTTAGTGGCGATTAAAGACTTATTAGAAGATCCAACTCGTTTATTATTAGAAATTTAGCACACAGGCTTTTTCTCTTTTGAGGGAAAAAGCCTTTTTTTACATTGATGTGAATAAAAGGGCGGGAACAATGCCCGCCTTTCTATAGTTAAAATCCGATCTTTATTTAGCTATTTTTGCGTACTAAGATTGCTAAGATAAAGGTAATGATGATAACAGGGAAAGTCAGACCTAAATCGGTTTCCCAACCCTTTGCCATAAGAAAACGATAGAGTACGAAGCCGACAAACCAAACGCCGAGTCCAACACTATCAACAGATTTTTTAACATCATGCTGTTTAAGCACAAAGAAATCAGCGATAAGCACGGCGATCATTGGCGCGAATACTGAACCAATAAAGAACAAGAAATGTTCGTATTCTGTCACTGGTAAGGTTGAGGCTAATATAATGCCCACAATCACGGTAAGTACGGAGATTGGCGTGACTTTTAATTGAGGGAAGATATTGTTTAAACTCATACCGGTGGAATAGGCGGGAAGTGCAGTGTTAATCATGGTAGAGGCGATGACAATTAATACACCAATAACACTTACACCAGCAAGAGAAAGAATTTGTGAGATTTCAGATTTACCGGTCACTAATGCTGCACCTAAGCCGAGAGCATACATCCAGCAGCTGGTCGCGGTATAAGTTAGCGTTGAAAGTGCGGTCGTTTTAAATGGTGTTTCGCTGTTCTTCGTGTGGTCAGATACTACTGGTAACCAAGAAAGTGGCATGACGGCAGCAATTTCTACAGCAGTACCAAATTTAATATTTTGTGCAACGTCCATGGCAATAAATGGTTTATTAGCTACTTGAATACTTAGCCACAGCATCAGTAAAAACATGGTGACAAGTGAGAGGCTTTTGAAGATACCTAATTTAGTGAAGCCGAGTAGTAGCCAAAGTATGATGAGTATGCCTAAGCCAAGTGTAAGGAATGGAAAGATGGAAGCATCAGCTGTTTGATTTAAGATAGAAATGACTTCAGCCCCCATATAAATCATGACAGCAGTCCATCCCATCAGTTGCATGGTATTGAGTAAAGAGAAAAGGGCAGAACCTTTTTCACCAAATGATATTTGTACCGTTTGCATGGCACTTTTTTTGGGTTTTTTTGCACCGATATAACCTGCACAGAAAAAAACATCGAACCACCAATAAAGTGCCCAACGACGATGGCAATTAAACCTTGTTGCCACCCTAGAGGAGCAAAACCAAGTACCAGTGAGAATTTCTGCCATTGAAATAGCAGCAGTAAACCAAATGAGCGCAATCGCAAGATTGCTTGATTTTTTTGTTTGCATGTTGTTATCCTTAACATGGATTGTGGTTATTCTGGCTCAGTATATAACTCAATATGTAAAGAGCAAGCCCAGAATTTAAAATAAAACAAAGTGCGGTCAAATTTTTGTTTGTTTCGCTAAACAACATCAAAATAGGAAGGAAATATGAATTTACATGAGTACCAAGCCAAGCAGCTTTTTAAGCAATATGATTTGCCTGTGAGTGAAGGTGTCGTATGTCAAACAGCAGATGAAGCTGAAATGGCGCTCTTTCAGCTAAATGGCGATGTTTGGATAGCGAAATGTCAAGTTCACGCAGGGGGACGTGGAAAAGCCGGTGGCGTGAAGCTTGTTCATAATACAGAAGAAGCACGTGCTTTTCGCAGATAAATGGCTTGGACAGAATTTAGTGACCTTCCAAACCGATAAAAAAGGCCAACCCGTTAATAGCATTTATATTGAAGAAACCTGCCAGATTGATAAAGAACTCTACTTAGGGGCGGTGATTGATCGTGCTTCACAGAAAGTTGTTTTTATGGCGTCTTCAGCTGGAGGCATGAATATTGAAGATGTGGCAAGAGAAACGCCTGAGCTAATCCATAAAGTCGCCATTGATCCGTTGATTGGTGGTATGCCATATCAAGGTCGTGAATTAGCCTTTAAACTTGGCTTAAGTGGTGAGCAAAATAAACAATTTGCTCGCTATTTTTTTGTGAAATTATCGCAGCTTTTTATCGAAAAAGATTTTTCTTTAGTTGAAGTGAATCCTCTCGTGGTGACGAAAAGAAGGTCACTTAATTTGTCTCGATGCGAAAGTAGGCATTGATGATAACTCACTTTATCGTCATCCTGATTTGCTAGCTTTACGCGATTTAAGTCAAAGTGATTCTCGTGAAGCAGAAGCAGAAAAAAATATCAGCTCAACTATGTTGCCTTAGAAGGTGATATCGGCTGTATGGTTAATGGCGCCGGACTGGCTATGGGAACCATGGATATCGTGAAATTATATGGTGGTAATCCTGCAAACTTCCTTGATGTTGGTGGTGGTGCAACGAAAGAGCGTGTAGCTGAAGCCTTCAAAATTATTCTCACGGATAAAAAAATGTGAAATCTGTTTTAGTGAATATTTTTTTGGTGGAATCGTACGTTGCGATCTTATTGCTGAAGGGATCGTTGCGGCGATTCAAGAAATAGGTGTAAAAGTGCCCGTTGTGGTTCGATTAGAAGGAACCAATGCTCCACAAGGCAGAGCAATTTTAGCAGAAAGTGGTGTGAATTTAATTGCAGCGCATACTTTACAGGAAGCTGCACAAGCGGCAGTGAAAGCGGCAAAAGGAGAATAATCATGGCGATTTTAATTAATAAAGAAACAAAAGTAATTTGCCAAGGTTTCACCGGTGCGCAAGGGACATTTCACTGCGAGCAAGCATTGGCTTATGGTACAAAAGTTAGTCGGTGGGATTTCACCGAATAAAGGTGGAACAACGCACTTAGGTTTGCCGGTATTTAATACAGTACGTGAAGCAGTAAAAGCGACAGGCGCTACGGCAACCATGATTTATGTACCAGCGCCATTTTGTAAAGATGCAATTTTTGAAGCCATTGATGCAGGCATTCAGTTAGTAGTTTGTATTACAGAAGGTATTCCAACATTGGATATGTTGTTAGTGAAACAAAAATTAAATGAAACGGGTGTCGTGATGATCGGGCCGAATTGCCCAGGCGTGATTACACCAGATGAATGCAAGATTGGTATTATGCCAGGCAATATCCATAAAAAAGGAAGAGTAGGGATTGTTTCTCGTTCGGGTACTTTGACCTATGAAGCGGTACAACAGACAACAGATGAAGGTTTTTGGTCAATCTACTTGCGTAGGGATCGGCGGCGATCCTATTCCAGGATCCAACTTCATTGATATTCTAAAACGTTTCCAAGAAGATCCTGAAACTGAAGCTATCGTGATGATTGGTGAAATCGGTGGCTCTGCAGAAGAAGAAGCAGCAGCGTTTATTAAATCTCATGTGACAAAACCTGTGGTGGCTTATATCGCAGGCGTGACGGCGCCAAAAGGTAAGCGTATGGGACACGCAGGAGCGATTATCAGCGGTGGAAAAGGAACGGCAGAAGATAAAATTGCTGCACTTGAAGCGGCTGGCGTGAAAACAGTGAGAAGTCTTGCTGAAATCGGTTCAGCCCTCCGTGAATTATTGAAATAAAATACTTAAAAATGGACCGCACTTTGGATTCGTTTTCAAAGTGCGGTCGTTTTTATAACAAATTCTTATAACTACATCTAAATCGGTGTATAATCTCGTCAGTTTTTTTAAGGACAAAATTATGAGCCAATTTTTCTATATCCACCCTGAAAACCCGCAAGCACGTTTGATTAATCAAGCGGTAGAAATCTTGCGTCAAGGTGGTGTCATTGTGTACCCGACAGATTCGGGCTATGCCTTAGGCTGTATGATCGGTGATAAACATGCGATGGATCGTATTGTTGCGATTCGTAAATTGCCAGACGGGCATAATTTTACGTTGGTATGTAGCGATTTATCCGAGCTTTCAACCTACGCAACGGTGAGCAATTCGGCTTATCGTTTAATTAAAAAAACAATACGCCGGGGCGTTATACTTTTATTTTGACGGCGACGAAAGAACTTCCACGCCGATTGATGACGTCAAAAACGCAAAACTATTGGTTTGCGTGTGCCGGATAACCAAATTGCTTTTGGATTTATTGAACGCATTAGGGTGAGCCGATTCTATCTTGCTCACTGATGTTGCCTGATAATGAACATATGACTTATTCCGATCCAGAAGAGATTCGTGAATGTTTAGAACGTCAAGTGGATTTAATTATTCATGGTGGCTATTTAGGTCAAGAGCCAACAACTGTGGTGGATTTAACGGAAGAATCGCCAGTCATTTTACGTGAAGGAAGTGGTAGCACCGATCCTTTCATTTAACTTATTTTTAGACGCTTGGGAAAGCGACAAAGGAAAACAGATGAAACCTATTCAAAAACCAGTCAGACAAGAACGTGAAAAACAAGCGGGAAAACAACCGCACTTTGAGCGTAAAGATCGTAAAAAGTGCGGTCAATTCTGACATCAAATCAACCCCTAAAGCTAAGGTAGCTAAGCCCATCTCGTCAATCTACTGTAGAAGGTGAAAAATTACAGAAAGTGCTTGCGCGTGCAGGACAAGGCTCTCGTCGTGAAATTGAAGCGATGATTGCTGAAAACCGTGTGAGTGTTGATGGCAAAATGGCGACTCTTGGTGATCGTATCGATGTACATTCTGGTGTAAAAGTGCGTATTGATGGTCGAATCATCAACCTTCAACAAGCACAAAAAAAGAAGTATGCCGTGTATTAATGTATTACAAACCAGAAGGCGAACTTTGTACCCGCAGCGATCCTGAAGGTCGTGCAACTGTATTTGATCGTTTACCACGCTTAAATGGCGCAAGATGGATTGCAGTCGGTCGTTTAGATATTAATACTTCGGGCTTATTACTTTTCACGACAGATGGTGAATTAGCTAACCGTTTAATGCACCCAAGCCGTGAAGTTGAACGTGAATATTCCGTTCGTGTATTTGGTCAAGTGGACGATGCCATGTTAGCGCGTTTACGTAAAGGTGTGCAGTTGGAAGATGGTCCAGCCAATTTCAAAGAAATCAAATTTGCGGGCGGTGTTGGGATTAACCAATGGTACGACGTGACTCTAATGGAAGGTCGTAATCGTGAAGTGCGTCGTCTATGGGAATCACAAGGTATTCAGGTGAGTCGCTTAATTCGTATTCGTTACGGCAACATTAAGCTAATGAAAGGCTTACCGCGTGGTGGCTGGGAAGAAATGGATCTGGAAAACGTCAACTATCTACGTGAGTTAGTGGGCTTACCACCAGAAACTGAAACCAAATTAGACGTAACAAAACCTCGTCGTCGACCAAAAATCAGGTCAAATTCGTAAAAGCAGTAAAAACGTTATACTGAGTTAAGTAAACGCTATAAAAAAATAGGTGGTATTCGCGATGAAAAATGCAGCAACTCCGCTACATTGTTGAGATTGTAAACCAAAAATTTAAACGTGACAGAAGCGGCTAACGCACTTTATACCTCTCAACCCGGTATTAGTAAACAAGTTCGTTTGTTAGAAGATGAATTGGGTTTAGAGATTTTTGAACGTAATGGTAAACACATTAAATCTATTACACCAGCGGGTAAAAAGATTGTAGCTATTGCCCGTGAGCTTTTGGTAAAAGCACAAAGCATTAAATCGGTTGCGAATGAATATACCTGTCCGAATCATGGCGTGTTACGCATTGCGACAACCAATACACAAGCGCGTTATATGCTGCCAGGTGTGGTGGAACGTTTCTCTAAACAATATCCAGATGTAAGTTTGCATATTCATCAAGGTTCACCCACTCAAATTCATGATGCGTTGATTTCTGGTGAAGTAGATTTAGCGATTACGACAGAGGCGCCGTATCTTTTTGATGATTTAATCCAACTGCCTTGCTATTTATGGAATCGTTCGGTGATTGTTAAACCCGATCATCCTTTAGCAAAAGTGAAAGAGCTTACCGTTGAAGAATTAGGTAAATATCCGTTAGTCACTTATACCTTCGGCTTTACCGGTGTGTCTGATTTAGATTATGCCTTTAACCGAGCGGGTATTTTTGCCGAATATTGTGTTTACTGCAACGGATGCTGATGTGATTAAAACCTACGTGCGTTTAGGATTAGGTGTGGGCATTATGGCATCTATGGCGCATACGCCAGCCGATACGGATTTAGTAGCGATTGATGCAGGGCATTTGTTCCGTGCGAGTATGACGCAAATTGCGTTTAAACACAGCACTTTTTTACGCAACTATATGTATGATTTTATCGAATTTTTCTCACCGCACTTAACGCGTCCAATGGTTGAAAAAAAGCCGAGAGATTGCGTGATAACAATGCCGTGAAGAAATTGTTTGATAATGTCGAATTAGATGTGAAGTAAAAATAGTAAAAAAATAAAAGGGCGGTCAGAATTTAATGCGAATTCTGACCGCTCTTTTTTACAATAAAAAAATAAATGCGGCACTAAAGTTCATGACGATAACTGTTGCGATAGAAAGCAATAATCGTGATGAGCCAAAGATAAAGCCTCGGTTGGTACCATTATCAAATTTTACTAATAAATTCGCCATTGCCGTTAAGGCATAGACTTCAATCACCGTGAAGATGACTAAGTAAATATAAGCAGAAACCACAGAAATATATTTCAACGTAATAAACCAAGGCAAGATAATACCAATAGCCAGGATTGGCGCCACCCATAGGGTTTGTTTAATCGTTAAATTAATTTTTTGAGAAAAATAACTTTGTAATGAGACTGTCAGTAAACCATTCACAAAAAGTGCAATGGGGGAGTGTTCTGGCATCCCTAATTTGTTATCAAAAAGAAACGGGAAGATCACAAAGAATGAGGTTGCAATGGAAAGAGGAATAAACAACATCAAATGCACCAAATAAAAAAATTCTTTTGGTGATGATTTCTTTTATTTGGGCAAAGCGAAATTTCACTAAGGTTTGCAAAGTTTGGATTTGATAAAACGGTTTTACCATTAAGGCAAAGAGAACCGCTTCCATAGCAAAGCAGACCCAAATCAACCATTCAATATGATTGTATTTGATAAAAGGAATCACTAACAAAGGTGCAAACATAGACGACATAGAGGAGACTTTTAAATATTTTTCCCTGTAATCGAGTTTTCTCTTTGTATTCTTCACCCGCGAGCACCAATAGGCAGGCTTTCGCATTGGTACCAAACAAACAGCTGCCTAAGCCAAAACAGGTAGTGGCAATTAAAAGCAGAATGTAATTGTCTGCAGAGAGAAAGAAAATATAGGCGATCACATCTAAAAAGCATCCAAGCAACATCATTTTGGCCAGTCCAAAACGATCGCCCCAGATACCGGCTAAAATCGCTAATGCTTGGTTGCAGAAGAAAAGCAACGAGAGTGAAAAGGCTATTTCACTGTTACTTAAGCCTTTTCCTTGTAAATAGATGAAAAATACCGTTTGCATGGAAAAGAATGCAAGGGTAGAAAAGAAACGACGAGTCAGTAAAAGTTTTTGTAAATTCATTGTGTTATTAAAAAAAAGAAAAGCACGCGTTAAGAACGCGCGCCAGTAATTTGGTTAAGTGAGGTCAAAAATTCACGACGATTTTTAACCGCACTTGAGATTAAAAAGAATCGTGATGTTTCACTAAATCTTCGCGGCTAATGGCAAATACACCTAGACCGCCATTTTTTAGTTCAACCCATTCAAATGGTACATCTGGATATTGTTCAATGAGGCTCACCATGCTGTTGCCCACTTCACAAACGAGCATGCCATTGGGCGTTAAATAATCCGGTGCTTGTTTTAAAATTTGTTTCGTGATTTCTAACCCATCAACACCGGAACCTAAGGCTAATTCAGGCTCATAATGGAATTCTTCTGGCATATCTGCCAAATCTTCTTCATCCACATAAGGTGGGTTGGTTACAATTAAATCATATTGTTGACCGAATAGATTTTGGAATAAATCTGATTGAATCGGGAAAACACGGTGTTCTAATTGGTGGCGTGCAATATTGATTTCCGCCACATTTAACGCATCCACAGAAAGATCGACTGCATCCACTTCAGCCTCAGGAAAGGCTTCAGCTGTTGCGATTGCAATACAACCACTTCCTGTACAAAGATCTAAAATACGTTTTGGTTCAGATTTTAAAAGCGGAGCAAATTTATCTTGGATTAATGCACTGATTGGTGAGCGAGGAATAATCGTACGCTCATCCACATAAAACTCTAATCCGCAAAACCACGCACTATTCGTTAAATAAGCAACAGGGACACGTTGCTCAATTCGGCTTAAGACTAATTGAACTAAAGTTTCTTTTTCTGAAGGAGTAAGTTTGCTACTGAATAAATCTTGCGGCAAATCGAGCGGTAATTGAAGTCCTGCAAGCACTAATTGAAGAGTTTCATCCCACGCATTGTCATGGCCTTGTCCGTAATAAATATCAGAACGGTTAAATGTGCTGTATGTCCAGCGTAAAAAATCTTGAATGGTCGTTAATTCACTTGCCACATTATCTTCTAAAATTGTCGCAACAAGTTCTTGATTGTGTAAGGTTTCCATTTTGTGCCTCAATAAAAATTTTGGCTAGTTATACCATAGAATAGATGTGCTATCATTAAGCAAAATAACAAATTGAGAAAAATAATGACAGAACAAGATGATTTCGATCTTTTTCGGGCGGAAACAAAAGGGATCAAACCCATCAAGCAAGATACCTTTGTGGCACCGCGTCAAAAGAGCGGTCAAAAAAAATCCCATTTACGTGATATTCGAGAAAAAGAAGATACGCTTTTCTATTTTTCCGATGAATATGAACCCTTGCTAAATGAACATGATGGTGTCATCAAATATTTACGCGAAGGGGAAGATAGCCATTTATTGAAACAACTTCGTCGTGGCGATTTTTCACCCGAATTATTTTTGGATTTACATGGTTTAACCCGTGAGCAAGCCAAAATGGAATTGGCAGCACTGCTGTTAGCTTGTGAAGATGAGCATGTTTATTGCGCAAGCATCATGACTGGCTATGGAACCTTTACGTTGAAAAAACAAATTCCACGTTGGTTAGTTCAGCACCCTAAAGTCCGAGCGTTTACACCAAGCTCCCAAAGAATGGGGCGGAGAAGCAGCGATACTCATTTTAGTGGATGTATAAAGAAAAAGTGCGGTCGAAATTGACCGCACTTTTTTTACATTTTTTCGATTGTCTTAATGCCTAATAACTCTAAACCTTGTTTTAAAGGTTTTCTCTGTAAGAGAAGCGAGTTTTAAACGGCTTAATTTTACGTTTTCATCTTCTGCATTTAAGATTGGGCAGTGTTCATAGAATGAAGAGAATACACCTGCCAATTCATATAAATAAGCACAGAGTACATGCGGTGTACCTTCTTTGCCCACCGTTTGAACGGCTTCTTCAAATTGAAGTAATTTGATCGCTAATGCACGTTCTTTTTCATCAGAAAGCTGAATCTTAGCTTCAGCAAGTGCGGTTGGATTTCACATCTGCTTTATTGAAGATTGAACGAATACGCGTGTAAGCATATTGCATATAAGGCGCGGTATTACCTTCAAAGCTGAGCATATTGTCCCAATCGAATACATAGTCAGTCGTGCGGTTTTTAGAAAGATCCGCATATTTCACCGAGCCAATACCTACCGCTTCAATAACCGCTGTTTTTTCATCGTCAGATAAATTGGTATTTTTCTCGTTGATTAATACCGTTGCACGCTCAATCGCTTCATCTAATAAATCTGCTAATTTTACGGTGCCGCCAGTACGAGTTTTGAATGGTTTACCATCTTTACCCTAACATCATGCCAAAGTTTTTTTATGTTCAAGTGAGAAAGCTGTCTGGCACATAACCTGCTTTACGCGTAATTAACCAAGCTTGTTGCATGTGTTGGCTTTGACGAGTATCTGAGAACACTAATGCTCGATCTGCTTTTAAGGTTTCATAACGATATTTAGCAGCAGCAATGTCAGTAGTAGTATAAAGGAAACCGCCATCTTTCTTCTGAACGATAACGCCCATCGGTTCGCCTTCTTTATTCTTGAATTCATCAAGATAAACGACTAACGCCCCTTCATCTTCAACGGCTAAACCTTGTTTTTTTCAGATCTTCAACGATAGCAGGTAACATCGGGTTATAAAGACTTTCACCCATCACATCTTTTTCGGTTAACGTGACATTTAAGCGATCATAGTTGCGTTGGTTTTGTTGCATGGTGATATCAACTAATTTTTTTCCACATGGTGCGGCAATATTCATCTCCACCTTGTAATTTCACCACATAGTTACGTGCTTTTTTTCAGCGAAACGCTTCATCTTCATCATAGTGTTTTTTTGCTTCACGATAGAACGCTTCAAGATCTTGAAGTTCCATTTCGCTCGCATGTTCATTTTCCATTTTTTTCAAGATAAGCAATTAGCATACCAAATTGTGTACCCCAGTCACCCACGTGGTTTGCACGAATAACGTTGTGACCTAAAAAAATTCAAGGGTACGAACAACAGCATCGCCAATAATAGTAGAGCGTAAGTGACCTACGTGCATTTCTTTTCGCAACGTTTGGTGAAGAATAATCAATTACGATAGTTTGTTTTTTTCATTTGCGCTTACACCAAGATTTTGATCTTTTAATGCAGCAGAAACATTATTCGCTAACCAAGTTGGGTTTAAGAAAATGTTGATAAAACCCGGACCTGCAATTTCAGTTTTTTTCCGCAATATCAGAAAGATCAGCATGATTCTAAAAACTTTTTGTGCAAATTCACGTGGATTTAATCCTAGTTTTTTAGCTGCAGCCATGATGCCGTTTGCTTGGTAGTCACCAAATTGCGGTTTACCAGATTGACGTATAAGCGCATCACATTGCTCATCTGCACCAGCGGCAATCATCGCTTGTTTAATTTTTATCGGATAAAAATAGATTGAATATTCACGGTTTTTTTCCTAATCTTGAAATTGAATAATGAAAAATAATCGGCTATGATACCGTTGTTTATAGATTTCTCAAAGTAAGAGCAGGAGAAAATGTCAAATTTAATGGAAAAAAATCAACCGCACTTTATCAAGAATTGCCTTTATTTCAGGAAAAAATTCAGCAATTAGCCGCCGTTATGAAAGTGAATTTGAATGATTTCCAAATTGATCATTTAGCTTTAAGAGCAAATAGTGAAGAAAAAGCAAAAAATTGGCTGACAGAGTTATTAAAGTGCGGTAGAATTTTAAGCGATAATATCGTCAATGGGCGTCCTATCTATTTGATTGAATTAGATGAGCCAGTTGATTTCATTGGTCAGCCTGTCGATGTTATTGAATTACCGTTTCCTAAAAATAAACAATATCCCCAAGAAACTTGGGAACATATTGAAATTGTAATGCCGTTTTTATCTCATGAATCTGTTGAGGATTGGGTTAATCGGATTTGCAATACGTTTTTATGGAAGGAACTAACTCAATTAACCATGAAGGTGAGCGAACCTAAGGTGGAAGGGGAGCAATTGCCCAATCCATCAATTGCAGTGAGTTTTGTTGATAAAACAGAAAAATCACGTTTGCATAAAGGTTCATCCTTATACAATAAAGAAAAATACTCGAGGTTTAGTGTAATGAAAAAAATTACCTTAGCATTAACTGTCTTATTAAGTTTAGGTTTATCAGCTTGTTCATCTCAATCACAAAAAGATGAAAGCGCTTATAAAGGTCAAGTTATCTTCACCGAATTACAAGGTGATGATGTAAAATTAACCGTTCGTAAAAAAACGACTGCTCATACAAACAAGAAGGTGAAACCGAAGTTATCGTTCACAAATACGATTCAACTTTAGTAACTGGTGCCTGTGTGAAAGTATCTGACAACGGTCAAGGCGTGAAAAAAACGTTTCTACTTGGTCTCCAAGAAACCCAATCTAATTTATTTTTTTAGAAGGTTAGTTTTATGAAAAAAAGTAACAGTAGCATTAGCACTTATGATGTCTATCGGCTTAACCGGTTGTGCAAATACCGATATTTTTTTAGCGGTGATGTGTATGAAGCTGGACAAGCAAAAAGAAGCTCGTTCAATTAGCTATGGTACTATTGTTTCTGTCCGTCCTGTTAAAAATCCAAGCGGATAATCCAGGTGTAATTGGTACAGTTGGTGGCGGTGCTTTAGGTGGTATCGCTGGTAGTACAATTGGCGGTGGCACTGGACAAGCAATTGCAACTGCAGTAGGTGCAATTGGTGGGGCGATTATTGGTAGCAAAAGCTGAAGAAAAAAATGAGCCAAGTTAATGGCGCAGAACTTGTTATCAGAAAAGATAACAGAGAAGAAATCGTTGTGGTTCAAAAAGCAGATCCAAGCTTCCAAGCAGGTCGTCGCGTAAGAATCGTTGGCGGTTCATCATTAAATGTTTCTGTTATTAACTAACTAAACGAAAAATAGAAAAAAAGCGAACCATTAGGTTCGCTTTTTTTATGCTTAAAATCAAAAAGAAAGTGCGGTTGTTTTTTTTGCTTGAAAGTCAAAAAAATATGATAAAACTATCAACCGTTATTTTCACATCGACAATAGGAAGCAAAATGTCAAATTTACAACAAATTATTGAAGCAGCATTTGAAAAAAACGTGCAGAAATCACGCCTAAAAACAGTTGACGCACAAACTCGTGCTGCAATCGAAGAAGTGATCGAAGGACTAGATAGCGGTAAATACCGTGTTGCAGAAAAAATTGATGGTGAATGGATTACTCACCAATGGTTGAAAAAAGCAGTATTATTATCTTTCCGTATCAATGATAACCAAATGATTGATGGCGCAGAAACTAAATACTATGACAAAGTGGCATTAAAGTTTGCTGACTATACAGAAGAGCGTTTTGCTCAAGAAGGTTTCCGTGTCGTACCTTCTGCAACAGTACGTAAAGGCGCATACATTTCTAAAAACTGTGTATTAATGCCATCTTATGTAAATATCGGTGCATACGTAGGTGAAGGTACCATGGTTGATACATGGGCAACTGTGGGTTCATGTGCGCAAATTGGTAAAAATGTTCACTTATCTGGTGGTGTAGGGATTGGTGGTGTATTAGAGCCATTACAAGCAAACCCAACCATTATCGGTGATAACTGTTTTATCGGTGCTCGTTCTGAAGTCGTTGAAGGCGTGATTGTTGAAGATGGTTGTGTGATTTCTATGGGTGTATTCATCGGTCAATCAACGAAGATCTCACGATCGTGAAACAGGTGAAGTATTCTATGGCCGCGTTCCTGCTGGTTCTGTAGTGGTATCAGGTAGCCTTCCATCTAAATGTGGTAAATACAGCTTATACTGTGCAGTGATCGTGAAAAAAAGTTGATGCAAAAAAACTTTAGGTAAAGTAGGTATCAACGAATTATTACGTTCTATTGAAGAGTAATTAAAATACTATAAAAAAATGACCGCACTTTATATGACAAAGTGCGGTCATTTTCTTTTCTAAATTAGCGAATTATTTTTTTCTTGCTAACATTGTCGCAAATTTTAATTTAATGCGATTGCCGTTTTCATCAGTTTTATGTAATTCGCCCATATTTTCATTATATTCTAAGAATTCCCAATCTTTGTAATATTCTTTTTAATTCACCTTCAGAGAATGTAAATGAGAAGGCTAATGGACAAGGCACTTCAGGCGTGGACATGGCTGCATACAATTAAGTTATAACCACCTGGGATTGGTGTGTTCTTGCATATTCTTAATAATAGCTGGAATTCGCTCACGATTTAAGAACATAAATACCACGGTAGATAAAATGAAGTCGTAGTTTTCTTGAATATTGGCGGTGTTAATATCATAAACAGCGGTCTTAATATTCAAGTTTTCTTTGTCTTTAGTTTCGTTCAAGAAGGCGATGCTGTTTTCGTTGTGATCCCAAGAGGTTACATCATAGCCTTTTAAACTTAAATAAAGCGAATTACGACCTTGTCCGCAGCCTAAATCTAGCACTTTACAAGGTTTGATAATTTTAGCTGCATCAACCACATCACCATGCGTTGCAGTCATATTATATTTTTTGCTGAAGTAATCTTCTTTTGTGCAATAGAAACCAAGCGTACATTCTAAGTCATCAGAAAGTGCTTCAACTCGGTGCCAGGCTTGTGGCTCGACAAATGGAATGTTACTTTCTGGGGTGAAAATATGTTCAGCAATGACATCGCCATCTTCGGTTAGCTCATAAAACTTAAGTTTACCTTTTAGCACCGTAAGTTTGCCCCAAGTTCCCACTTTAGTATTGTGTTTTTCTTGGAACATTTTAGGTAATTTATCTTTTGTCCAAACCGGCATTTGTTTATAGCAGATAAGTTCGTTTGTCATAATGAATTCCTTTTAATTAGCGTGATAAATAGCTGATTGATATGGTAGGGTATTTGATTCTATTTGGCAATAAAAAAGGCGACCGAAGTCGCCTAAATAGTAAATTATTTTACTTGCATACCCGCAGTGACACCGCTATCAGCTGAAAGTAAGAATAAATCACTTCCGCCAGTACCAGCAGAAAGAATCATCCCTTCCGATACACCAAATTTCATTTTACGAGGTGCCAGGTTTGCAACCACAATGACAAAACGACCTTCTAATTCTTCAGGTTTGTTGTAAGCTGCTTTAATGCCAGAGAACACTTGGCGAGTATGGTCACCTAAATCTAATTCAAAGCGCAAGAGTTTGTTTGATTCTGGTACTGCTTCGCATTTCAGTACTTTTGCCACACGCATATCAATTTTAGCAAAATCGTCAATGGTAATGGTGTCAGCAATAGGTTCGACATTTGAAAGTGCGGTCGCTTTTGCCGCTGTTTTTTCTGTCGCTTTGTTTGCTTCAGCAAAAAGAGCTTTAGTTTCTTCTACTACTGCATCAATTTGTTTTTTCTCTAAACGAGAGAAAAGCGCTTTAAATGGAGCAAGTTGATGACCTAATAGTGGTTGTGCAATATTATCCCATGTTAGTTCTGTTTGTAAGAACGCTTCTGCACGTTCAGCCAGTTTTGGAAGAACCGGTTTTAAGTAAGACATCAATACACGGAAAAGCTCGATACCCATTGAGCAAACCGCTTGTAATTCGGCCTCTTTGCCTTCTTCTTTTGCAATCACCCAAGGCGCTTTTTCATCAATATATTTATTGGCTTTATCGGTTAATGCCATGATTTCACGAATCGCTTTGTTGTATTCACGGCTTTCATAATAAGCAGCGATTTGTTCAGCTTTGTGCAGTGAAATTCAGCAAAAAGTGCTTCGTCTTCTAATTTATCTGCTAATTTGCCCTCAAAGCGTTTTGCGATAAAGCCTGCATTACGAGAAGCTAAATTGACTAATTTATTAACGATATCCGTATTGACACGTTGAACGAAATCTTCCAAATTGAAATCAAGATCTTCGATACGATCGTTTAATTTTGCTGCGTAGTAATAACGTAAACATTCCGGATCAATGTGATTTAAATAGGTGCTGGCTTGGATAAATGTACCGCGTGATTTTCGACATTTTTGGCGCCATCTACGGTGACATAACCGTGAGCAAAGACATTGGTTGGTTTGCGGTATTCGCTCCCTTCTAACATCGCTGGCCAGAATAGGCTGTGGAAATACACGATATCTTTACCGATAAAGTGATAAAGTTCTGCATCGCTGTTTTCTCCCCAGAATTCATTAAAATCAATGCCTTCACGATCGCAGAGATTTTTGAAAGAAGCCATGTAGCCAATTGGCGCATCCAACCAAACATAGAAGAATTTATCTTTTGCACCTGGAATTTCAAAACCAAAATAAGGTGCATCACGAGAGATATCCCACTGTTGTAAGCCACTTTCAAACCATTCTTGCATTTTATTTGCAATTTCAGGTTGAAGTGAGCCAGAGCGCGTCCATTCTTTTAACATGCCTTCAAAAGCAGGTAAATCAAAGAAAAAGTGTTCAGATTCTTTGACGATTGGTGTTGCACCTGACACTGCAGAACGTGGATTAATTAAATCCATTGGGCTATAAGTGGAAGCACAAACTTCACAGTTATCGCCGTATTGATCTTCTGCTTTACATTTTGGGCAAGTCCCTTTGACGAAACGATCCGGTAAGAACATATTTTTTTCAGGATCGAATAACTGAGAAATGACTTTCGTTTTTAATGAAAGCCTTTTCGCTTTTAATTTATTGTAAATGTCAGCGGTGATTTGTTTATTTTCTTCACTGTGAGTAGAGTGATAGTTATCAAAACTGATATTAAAACCTGCAAAATCACGTACGTGATCAGCTTTTGCTTTTGCGATTAATTCTTCTGGTGTAATGCCTAATTTATCGGCATTAAGCATAATTGGTGTACCGTGCGCATCATCTGCACAAACAAAATGAATTTTATTGCCACGCATACGTTGGAAACGTACCCAAATATCCGCTTGAATATGTTCTAACATATGGCCTAAATGAATGGCGCCATTTGCATAAGGTAATGCACAAGTGACTAAAATTTTACGAGGTTGAGTTGTCATTATTTTTCTCTTATTCTTTTTGCAAAAATTGCGAGTATGTTACCCGATTAGTGCGATTTTTTCTAGTTTAGTTATACTTTTAGCTTAACATTTGAGGTGTAAAAAGGGTAAAATATCCCTGACAAATTTACTCTACTACCTACTACTATTAAAGGAATATTATGGCAACTGCTTTTTCTGAAAATTTAACGGCAGAACAACAATCTCAAGTTCTGCAAGTTTTCCAACAATTCCAACATCCAAGTTTGCAAAAAGACTTAATCGCATTAAATACTTTGAAGAAAGTAGAAAAAGGCGGTGACGTATTACGTATTGAATTACAACTGCCTTTTGCATGGAACACTGGCGTGGAGCAAGTGAAACAACAGCTTTCTGATGCGTTATTAAAAGCAACGGATAGCAAAGAAATCAAATGGGTGGTGAATTATCAAATCGCTACTTTAAAACGTGCGAATAATCAACCGGCTGTAAAAGGCGTGAAGAACATCATCGCGGTGACTTCGGGTAAAGGCGGGGTAGGGTAAATCTTCTGTTTCGGTGAACCTTGCCCTTGCTTTACAAGCTCAAGGTGCTCGTGTGGGTATTTTAGATGCGGATATTTATGGTCCATCTGTTCCGCATATGTTAGGCGCCCCACATCAACGCCCAACTTCACCAGATAACCAACATATCACCCCGATTAAAGCACATGGTTTATCTGCAAACTCGATCGGTTTCTTAATGGATGAAGATAATGCAACCATTTGGCGTGGTCCAATGGCAAGTAGTGCATTAAGTCAGCTTTTAAATGAAACATTATGGGATAGCTTAGATTACTTAGTGATCGATATGCCACCGGGTACAGGGTGATATCCAATTAACGCTTTCACAACAAATCCCTGTAACGGGTGCGGTAGTGGTCACAACACCACAAGATATTGCGTTATTAGATGCGGTGAAAGGTGTATCGATGTTTGAACGTGTATCTGTGCCAGTGTTAGGTATTGTGGAAAATATGTCTATGCATATTTGTAGCAATTGCGGCCATCACGAAGCGATTTTCGGCACTGGGTGGTGCAGAAAAAATGGCACAAAAATACAATGTGAAAGTATTAGGCCAGTTACCGTTGAATATTCAAGTTCGTCAAGATTTGGATGCAGGTAAACCAACTGTGGTTGCTGCACCAGATAGTGAAATTGCGAAATCTTTCTTAGATTTAGCAGAGAAAGTATCAACTGAGCTTTACTGGCAAGGTTCTGTGATTCCAAGCGAGATTTTATTCCGCGAAGTGAAATAATCACAAAAACATCATAAAAATTAACCGCACTTTAGGTCATCCAAAGTGCGGTTATTTTTAGCTAAATTTGCTTATTTTAAATGATCCGCATCATTTCATTTTCTCAACGCGAAAACCGTTCTCATCGTCATAATGTACAACACTAATTGAGGTATTAATGAGCGATACCGATTTATCTTCATCGCGGTGATTTTGCCACGTTGCGCCGTTTAACAAGGCAAGCAATAAACGCAAGGTATGGCCATGCGACACAATGAGAATATTACCTTGATCGTGGATCTTAATAATATCCTGTAATGCTTTCATGGCACGTTCGCCTAATTGTTCAAACGTTTCTCCACCGTTTACTTGAGCTTTGTAATTGGCGGGATCTTTAATAAGTTGTTTAAATTCAGGGTGTTCTCTTAACGTATCGACAACTTTGCCTTCCCAAGAACCAAAATATTGCTCATTTAAACCTTGGTGATGGAAAAGGGGAATATCACGTTCACCAATAATATGAGAGGCGGTTGCGATAGTACGTTTTAATACGCTGGAATAAGCGGCAATGAAAGGAATATGATTAAGTGCCACACCTGTTTTTTTCGCACCATTAACGCCTTCTTCTGTTAAAGGGGAATCGCCATGACCTTGCATTAAACCTTCCGTATTCCAAACAGTTTTACCGTGGCGAATGAAATAAAAAGTCAGCTGTTTTTTCATTTTTCATGTCCATAAAAAAGATTAAGGAAGCCGAAACTTCCTTAATCATGATTTTAACGGGAGTAATAACCTGCCATTGAACTATATACGGCATTTTCTGCTTGAATGATGTTGTATTTTGCATTCAAGATAGAAAGTTGAGAGCTTTTCTCTGTATTTGCCGCGGCGAGCCATTCACGTAATTCAGATACGCCCGCATTGTAACGATCACGATAGTATTTGGTGATACGTTGGTTATAGCTGTGTGTTTTTTGCAAGTTAGCAAAGGCACTTTGTGCTTGTGTGTAGGCGAAGTAGTTGGTATCTACATCATTCAAGGCTTTAGTGATGCTTTGCTCATAGTTTAAACGTGCGGTTTCATAATCTGCTTCAGAGATTTTCACGTTCCATTTTACCGTATTCCAGTTGAGGAATGGTAGGCTAATGCCGATTAAACCTGTACCAACTGGATTGTGCAATGCATTACCGATTTTGGTGCCACTTGATGTTAAGCTACCGCCTAAAGTGACTTCAGGGAACCAACCTTTTTCAGTTGCTTTTTGCATTTTTGAATGCACTGCTTAAGCGATATTGATAGCCTTTCACATCAGGACGATTCGCAATCACAGAAACTGGCACATTTAAATTTACGCCCACATTTTTCACATTAAGAATGTGTGGGAAGTTGATATTTAATGCTTCTTCTGGTTTTAAGTTCAGTAAGTTACGTAAAGTTTGTTCTGCAGTTTTACGTTGTGTTTGATAGTTGATCAAGTTATTACGTGCGTTCAATACTGCTTGTTGCGCTTGATCTACACTTGCGCTGTCAGCCACACCTTGTGATAAACGACGTTGCATAATGCTGCTAATATCGTTGTAGTATTTAATGCTTTCTTGCGTGGTGCTGATCGCATCATTCAAGTAGGCAATTTGATAATAGGTTGTTACAACAGAGTTGATGAGTGAAAGTTTCGTTGCTTCTAAATCTTCAGCCGTTGCTTTGTGTGACCATTCTGCGGCATCAGCGGTATCCGCTAAACGTTGCCATAAATCTAATGTATAACTCACATTTAATGCACCTTTATGACTGATGGTTGAGCTGCCACCTGTTTTTACATTTTTACTTGCAGAAGATTGGGTTGAACCACTAAATGCCGGAATTAAATTCGCGCCTGCAAGGTTTGCATTATATAGAGCACGGTTTACGGCGACAGACGCTTTAGCTAAATCTTTGTTATTTACTAATGCTTGTTCTACCACACGATTTAATTGTGAATCATTGTAAAGCGCCCACCAGTTTTCTTTTACATTAAATTGTTTGGTGATTTCCGCATAATTTTGGTAATCCTGCTGGCTCGCTTTATAAGAATCGCCGATGTTAGCACAACCTGCTAGAGCAGTTGCCATCGCGATTGCTAAGGTTAATTTTTTCATTTTTAACATGGATTTTTTCCTTTCTTTTTAATTAAAGTGCGGTCAAAAATTAGTGAGAATTTTAACCGCTCTTTTGTGTTTTACAAAATTTCTTTATTCTCTCGCAAGAGCTGTAATTGGATCTAATTGTGCTGCACGTTTTGCCGGCATATAACCGAAGATCACACCAATCAGGGTAGAGAAGACCACCGCGGCAACAATTGAGCCAGTTGAGAATGCCATCGTAAAGTCAGTCATAAATACGTTAAATAGCAGACCGATTAAACCCGAAAGCAGAATACCCGTCACACCGCCAATTAAACAAATCAGCACGGCTTCAATTAAAAATTGTTGCAGAATATTAAATTGTCTCGCGCCAATAGCCATGCGCACACCAATCTCTTTAGTTCGCTCTGTCACGGAAACCAACATAATATTCATCACCCCAATCCCACCAACGATTAATGAAATAAAGGCGATAGAGGAAATGAGTAATTTCATCGTGCCGGTTGTGCTTTCAATGGTTTGTTTAATGGTGTCGCTATTCATGATGAAGAAATCTTTTTTACCATGACGCATGGTGAGCAATTCAGTAATTCCTTTTTCAGCGACAGTAGTATTCACGGAATCATCTACTTTAACGGTAATCGAACCAATCTTTTTGCTACCCGAAATACGATTCATCACGGTAGTGTAAGGGGCATAGAGATTAAGTGAACTGCTTGCTCCCGCCCATTTGTTTATCAGATACCACGCCAATAATACGTAGTGGACGTTTATTAAACATCACGATTTTTGCCGATAGGATTTTCATCAGGGAAAAATCGACTTTTTTTCGCACTTTCATCGATTAAGGCTACTTGATTGTTATCAGCAACATCTTGAGCTGAAAATAAATTACCGGATTTTAGTTTTAATCCATCTACATCAAAATATTGTTCGCCTACACCTTTTAAACTGGTCGAGGAGAAAGTCTGGTTACCATAAATTAATGTGCCACTTGATGAGCTATTTGGCGTGACGTTTTGCACATAGCTTTGTTGGTTTAAGGCAGTGGCATCATTAATCGTAAGATTTTGCATTTGTTCAGCACGACGATCACCAAAGCCTGTACCATTAAAAGATGGTCATGGTACTTGTACCAATGCCTTTAATGTTTGCCAAGATTTTTTTGTTGTGAACCGTTTCCCAATGCCACAACGGAAACCACAGACGTAATCCCGATAATAATCCCGAGCATGGTTAAAAGAGAACGCATTTTGTGGGCAATAATCGCACTCACCGACATACGAAAGGCTTCAACAAATTGATCTTTGCTGAACCCAAAGTGCGGTTTAGATTTGGTTGGATTTTCGACCGCACTTTTTACCGCTTCTTTTTGCGTATCGCCAATGATTTCGCCATCTTTAATTTCAATCACGCGATTCGCACTGGCGGCAATTTCTCGGTCATGGGTTACCATAATAATAGTGTGACCTTCTGCGTGTAATTGACGCAGAATTTCCATCACATTTTGACCGCTTTGTGAATCCAATGCACCAGTGGGTTCATCGGCTAAAATAATTTCACCGCCATTCATCAACGCACGCGCAATACTCACACGTTGTTGCTGACCACCAGAAAGCTGGCTTGGTTTATTTTGCCATTTATCGCCTAAACCTAATTTTTCTAAAAGTTGTTTCGCACGAGAAAGACGTTTTTCTTGCGACATCCCCGCATAAATTGCAGGCAAGGCGACGTTTTCTGCTGCGGTCAAGCTCGACAATAAGTTATAGCGTTGGAAAATAAAGCCGAATTTTTGGCTACGTAAATCTGAAAGTTGATCTTTGCTTAATTCAATGGTTTCTTTCCCATTGATTTTGTAAGAACCACTGGTTGCCGTATCCAAGCATCCGATGATATTCATCAAGGTCGATTTACCGGAACCCGATTGCCCAATAATCGCGACGAAAATCGCCTTTTTCTATATTTAAAGAGACATTCTTTAAAATATGAACTCGATTTTCGCCTTCACCGAAGTAACGGTTGAGATCCTTAATTTCAATAATATTCATTAATTTTCTACCGCACTTTTAGAACATTCTTGGACCACGAGGCATAGAGCCAACTTGTTCACCATTCGCAACTTGCGACACGATGACTTTTTTTCACCTTCGTTTAAACCCGATTTGATTTCAGTTTTGAAATCATTTTGAACACCGATTTCAACTTCACGCGGTTCAGGTTGATTTTTTTATCATTCAATACATTTGACAAAGCTTTTTGCCATCACGTTTTTTTGAATAGCCATATTGGAAACCAATAACACATCTTTCGCGTTGGCAATTTTGATGTTGTTTTTCTGTCGTCATTCCGATGCGTAAAGTACGATCAGGGTTATCAATCAAAACATTGGCGTAATAGTAGATCGCACTGGTCGTTGAGCTGCTACTTGAACTTGTCGAAGATGATGTTGAAGAACTATCACTTGTCGTGGTATTGGCTGGATCAACAGAATCAATGACGGAGTGATACACGGGTTTGGCTATCCGATAAAAATAGTAAAACTCACTTCTTGACCTGCTTTTGACTTTGGTAATGTCGCCTTCTGAAATTTCAGGCTTTAATTTTCATTTTGCTTAAATCAGCAATGGTCACAATTGTTGGCGTCGTTTGGTTGGCATTAACGGTTTGACCTTCTGAAACAGGCACAGAAATAACGGTACCGTCCATTGGGGCGGTGATTTTGGTGTAACCCACATTGGTTTCTGCGGTATTTACTTCAATTTCAGCTTGTTTGATATTGGCTTCAATGGCTTCCATTTCCGCTTTTGCATTATCAAGGGTGCTTTTTGCGGTATTCACACTATCCAAAGATGTCGCTTTTTGTGCGTATAAAGTTTTGATAAGCGGTTATAGCTTGAAAGGGCAACATCATAAGCGGTTTTCTTCGCTTTTAATTGTGCTTGATAGCTAACCAATGCCGCCTTTTTGGTATTTAAGGTATTAATTTGGGTTGTGGAATCAATATCAGCGATCATTTCGCCTTTTTTGATTTCTTGCCCTAATTTGACATAGAGTTTGGTGATTTTACCCGAAGCTTGGGCGCCGACATCGACTTCATTCACGCTTTCAACTGAACCAGAAGCGACAACTGTTTTTTCCAACATTGCCACGGGTAACCGATTCAGTCAGATAAGTCGTTTCTTGTTTGCTATTGCTAGAGAAAAAATAATAAGCCGCACCAGCAGCAACGAGTAATCCGAGTAAAATAAAAAAGCGTTTTTTCATAAAGACTTTGTCATCCTAAATAAAAAAATGAACGTTTGTTCAGTGGAAGTGTATTCTAAAGGTAAACTTTTTCAGTTTGCACGAAAAATCTTCAAATTAGACCTAAAAATCCTAAAAAATTCAGTCTTAATTTGATGAAAGTGCGGTTAGTTTTGGGATCAAATTCACAACGCCTGACTTTTCGTATAGAATGAGGAAATTATTTTCAATTTATTGAGAAATTTATGAGCAATACAGAACACACTCTAGAAAATGCGGAAAATACCCGCACACACAATTTCATTACTCAAATTATTGATGAAGATTTAGCTTCGGGTAAACACAAAAGTGTTCATACTCGTTTCCCGCCTGAGCCAAACGGCTATTTGCATATCGGTCACGCAAAATCGATTTGCTTAAACTTCGGCTTAGCAAAAGAATATAACGGTTTATGTAACCTACGTTTTGACGATACCAACCCGGTGAAAGAAGATGTGGAATATGTGGATTCCATTAAAGCCGATGTGGAATGGTTAGGTTTTAAATGGGAAGGCGAACCGCGTTATGCATCTGATTACTTCGATGCACTTTATGGCTATGCGATTGAGTTAATCGAAAAAGGTTTAGCGTATGTGGATGAACTTTCTCCAGATGAAATGCGTGAATATCGTGGTACATTAACTGAGCCAGGTAAAAACAGCCCATATCGTGATCGTAGTGTCGAAGAAAAACCTCGCGTTATTTCGAAAGAATGAAAAACGGTGAGTTTGCGGAAGGTACATTAAGTCTTCGTGCAAAAATCGACATGGCTTCACCATTTATGGTCATGCGTGATCCTGTGCTTTATCGTATTAAATTTGCGAGCCATCACCAAACCGGTGATAAATGGTGCATTTACCCAATGTACGATTTTCACTCACTGTATCTCTGATGCGATTGAGCGTATTACACACTCTTTATGTACATTAGAGTTCCAAGACAACCGTCGTTTATATGACTGGGTGTTGGAAAATATTAGTATTGAACGTCCATTGCCGCATCAATATGAATTCTCTCGTTTAAATTTAGAAGGCACGTTAACATCTAAACGTAAATTATTAAAATTAGTGAATGAAGGCATTGTGGATGGTTGGAACGATCCGCGTATGCCAACGATTTCAGGTTTACGTCGTCGCGGTTATACCCCGGCTTCGTTACGTGAATTCTGCCGTCGTATCGGTGTGACTAAACAAGATAACGTCGTAGAGTATTCTGCACTTGAAGCTTGCATTCGTGAAGATTTAAACGAAAACGCACCACGTGCAATGGCGGTGATTGATCCTGTTCGCGTAGTGATTGAAAAACTTTGAAGGCGAAGAAACCTTAACGGCGCCAAATCACCCGAAATCGTCCTGAATTAGGTGAGCGTCAATTACCGTTTACGAAAGAGCTTTATATTGATCGTGCAGATTTCCGTGAAGAAGCGAAACAAACAATATAAACGCTTTAGTATTAGGTAAAGAAGTACGTTTACGTAATGCTTATGTAATTAAAGCTGAACGTGTCGAAAAAGATGCAAATGGTGAAATCACCACGATCTTCTGTACTTACGATCCAGAAACGTTAGGTAAGAATCCAGCAGATGGACGCAAAGTAAAAGGGGTAATTCACTGGGTATCTGCAGTACATAATCACCCAGCAGAGTTCCGTTTATACGAGCGTCTTTTCACCGTACCAAACCCAGGTGCAGCAGAAGAGATCGAAAGCGTGTTAAATCCAACCTCTTTAGTGGTAAAACACGGTTTTGTAGAACAAAGCCTCGCAAATGCGGAACCAGAAAAAGGTTACCAATTTGAACGCGAAGGTTATTTCTGTGCGGATAACAAAGATAGCCACCCAGAGCACTTAGTGTTTAACTTAACGGTAAGCTTTAAAAAGAAGGCTTCTAATTCTGATCTGCACCCCAAAAACCTGGACACCTAATTTGAGGTGCAGATTATGTCCTACTCTTATCAATTTCGTTTGAAAAATTATCAAACTCGTCATCGAACAGGATTATGGTATCCGTGAGGGTGGCTAAACTTTCATAAAAATTTCCCACGCTCTCGTCATTTATTGGCTAAAAAGCATTTCGGGAAAGAGGGCTTGATGGCGTAAAAATCGCCTCATACAAACCTTCAAACACCGAAAAATAGTGCAGTCAAAGATGAAAAAAAGAAAAGACATTGAAATTCCGGAAACCACAGACTTTTTCACCCTAAAGCGTTTAAAAAAGTTACAACGAGAGCTCGCCTTGGCTCGTGCGGAGATTGCTTACCTAAAGGAGTTGGAGGCGCTCGACCGTCAAAAAAACAACGACAGAAAAAAAGAAAAAAATCATTGAAAGATTGAAGCCAAACCACGCATTAAATGATTTACTTCGTATGGCTAAAAATGCCTCGCTCAAGCTTTTTACTATAAAGAGATTAAGCGAAATTATCACGAGGTAAAAAGAGGCTATCTTATCGCTGTATAAAAAAAGAACAGAAAACGAGATGGTTATCGCCCCATGACGTTTAAATTACGCCAAATGGGTTTTTAATTTGAATCATAAAACGGTGTTAAAGCTGATGAACGAGTTAGGTATTCATTCCATTTTACGCAAGAAAAAGACATGGAAAAACGTGGAAAAAAACATCGCATATTGCCCCAAATTTGCTGAATCGTGATTTTACAGCAACGGCACTCAATCAAAAAAATGGGTAACGGATGTAACGGAATTTCATGTTGGGCAAGAAAAAGCTTTATTTTTTTCACCGTTGATGGACTTGGCTAACTGAGAAATTATTGCCTATAACTTTTCAACACGCCCCAAATTTTCATTGGTGAAAAAAAGATGTTAGAACAAGGGCTTAGTCGAATTAAACCGATAGAATGCCCGATTATTCATAGCGACCAAGGTGTATTGTATGGCACGGCGGAATGGGTGAAAATGTTGGAGGGTAAAGCGGTTCAAAGTATGAGCCGCCGAGGAAATTGCTACGATAATGCAGTGATTGAAAGCTTTTTTGCAATATTAAAATCAGAGTGCTTTTACTCTCGGACTTATCATTCAATTTCTGAATTACAGGCTGAAATTGAAGAATATTTAGTGTATTACAACCAAAAACGAATTAAACTTGGTTTAAAAAGGATTGAGCCCAGTGCAATACCGAGCTCAATATTTAAGTTAACTAACCTGTCCAACTTTTGGGGGGCAGATCAAAGTGCGGTCAAATTTATCATTCTTTTTGACCTCACTTATTTTTTTAGTTGCCGTAACTAGCCCGTATTTCGCATACCTGCGGCAATACCTGTGATGGTAATCATCAGGGCTTGTTCGACATCAGGGCTTGGGATTTTTCAGGCGATTCACGGAAACGACGAAGCAATTCCACTTGAAGGAGATTGAGCGGGTCCGTATAAACATTACGTAACGCAATAGAATCGGCGATCCACGGCAAGTCCGCCATTAACTCATCTTTGTGAGAAAGCGAAAGTACGGTTTTGATATCTGCATTCAGTTGATTACGCAGATTTTCACCTAAGTACCAAAGTTCTTTTTTTCACTAAGTTATGATCATATTGCTCAGAAAGCCAAGTATCGGTTTTACTGAACACCATTTCTAACATGCCCACACGAGTCGAGAAGAATGGCCAAGCTTTACACATTTCTTCAATAATATGACCTTTGCCTTCATCTACAATTTTTTGAATTGCCGCACCCGCCCCCAGCCATGCTGGTAGCATTAAGCGGTTTTGCATCCAAGCAAAAATCCATGGAATGGCACGTAAGCTTTCTACGCCACCATTTGGATTACGTTTTGCAGGGCGAGAGCCGAGTGGCAGTTTAGACAGTTCTTGTTCTGGTGTGGCACTACGGAAATAAGGCACGAAGTCTTTATCACCACGAACAACACTACGATAAATATCACATGATGTGCTAGAAAGCTTATCCATCACAGTACGCCATTCTGCTTTTAGGGTTCTGGCGGTGGAAGTAAGTTTGCTTCTAAAATTGCACTGGCGTAAAGATCAAAGGTTTCAACTGCGACTTCAGGCAAACCAAGTTTAAAGCGGATCATTTCCCTTGTTCAGTCACACGTAAACCATTTTTTTGAGTGAGCGCGGAGGTTGGGAAAGTAATGCCGCATGTGCAGGCGCGCCACCACGACCGATTGTACCACCACGACCATGGAATAAAGTGAGTTCAATACCCAGTTCTTCGGTTAAATTGACTAATGCTTCTTGTGCACGATATTGTGCCCATGATGCTGCCATCATGCCCGCATCTTTAGCAGAGTCAGAATAACCAATCATCACCATTTGATGATTGTTAATCACGCCACGATACCAACCAATATTAAACAATTGGCGCATGACCCCTTCAGAAGCATCTAAGTCATCTAAGGTTTCAAAGAGTGGCACGACAGGAATGTGATAAGGCACGCCCGCTTCTTTTTAATAGTAAATGTACAGCAAGTACATCAGAGGCACTTCTTGCCATTGAAATAATATAGCAAGCAATTACGCCTTGTTTTTTTGTTGGGCAATGACTTTTGCAAGTCTCTAAAATTTCTTGGGTTTCTGCAGACGGCTCCCAATGGGTTGGAATTAATGGACGGCGAGAATTTAATTCACGCACCAAGAAAGATTGTTTTTTTCTGCTTCGCTCCATTGTGCATAATCTCCAATGCCAAGATAACGTGTAATTTCAGCAATCGCATCTGTATGACGCGTGCTTTCTTGACGGATATCCATTTGTGAAAGGGTAACCCCAAAAACAGCGAATACGATGCAAAAATATCCAATAAGGATCCATTAGCGATAATCCGCATGCCACACGCCATTAATGATTGATAGCAATCATAGAGCGGTTCCCAAAGTTGATTATCTTCCATAATGATATCCGCTTGGCTTACGCGTGGTGGACGATTAGCCATGCAATCTTCAAAGTAATCAAGGGTCGCGATAAGTTTTGCGCGAAGTTCTTTGACCACAAAGCGGTAAGGCTCTAAATGCTCACCATATTTTGCGGTAAATTCTGACGTGCATTTCACCATGGATAATTCATCGGCAAGGGATTTGATGTCATTTAAGAATAAATCTGCTGCTTTCCAACGAGCAAGATAGAGGACTTGCTGAGTAATTTTTGAAGTAACAAATGGGTTACCATCACGGTCACCGCCCATCCAAGAAGAAATTCTGACAGGACGTAAGCCTACCGGTAAATCGTAGCCTAAGAATTCACGAGCATGTTCATTTAATTGACGTAAGAATTCCGGTACACCTTGCCATAGACTGTTCTCAATCATGGCATAGCCCCATTTTGCTTCATCGAATGGCGTAGGGCGAACAGTACGGATTTCATTAGTATGCCAAGCTTCAGCAATTAAACGAAGCAACAGACGTTCAATAATGCCGCGTTCTTTCGGTGTTAAGTCATCATGCTCTAATTTGCTTAAACATTTATTGATCTCAACGTGTTTATGGACTAAAGAACGACGCGTGGTTTCGGTTGGGTGTGCCGTTAATACAAGCTCAATAAGCAAGTTTTCAACGGTTTTGTAAACCTCTTCTTTTGAGGCATTTTGTGCTTTTAAACGTTGAAATAAAGCACTTAATGAACGATTAGAAGATTGTAAATCTTTATGTTGGCGAGAGACCGTTTGGTATTGTTCAGCGATATTCGTCAAATTAAGAAAAGTGGCTGAATGCTCGCGCAACAGGGAATAATGTTTTTCGTTAGAAATAGTGGAAAGGGTATCCAACAAGGCTTTTACGTGCTTGGCTATCGCCCGCTCGAGATTGTTTGGACAATTGGCGAACATTTTTCAATTAAGGTGAGAATGTCTTCGCCCTGTGCATCATTAATGGTTTCTCCAAGAAAAACGCCCTAACATATTAATATTATGGCGGAGAGTGCGATACTCATCAGTCATATAAACTCCGATAAAGAAAAAAATAAAAATATAAAAACCAGGAGAGATATAACCAAAAAAATATGTATCAGGGATCAAATGCTATACGTCGAAAAACTTGTATTAAATCAAAAAAATCTGAAAAATAAGTAAAAAAGACCGCACTTTTTTTAGATAAAAATTTAAAAGTGCGGTCAAAAAAATTTAATGTTTATTCAAGTGTACGAACTGATTTTCGTAGTACCAATTCTGGATGGATCGCAATACGATGTTTTTTTCGTGATTGTTGTTATCTTTATTCGCAATACGTTCAAATAAAGAGATTCACTGCCTGTGCACCTAAGCGCGACTTCGATTGGTGAATCGTTGTGAGTGGCGGTGCATAGAAACGTGATGAGTGAATATTGTCATAGCCAATAATCGAAATATCATCAGGCACGCGTAAGCCTTTTTCCGTAATTGCGGAAATTGCACCTAATGCCATCACATCATTACAGCAGAAGACTGCAGTAGGTAGGCTGTCTTGTGAAAGGATCTTGTTCATGCACTCGTAACCGTCTTCTGGCTCAAAGAAACCTTCCATAATCCAATTTTCATGAATAGGCAGATTGGCTTCATTCATGGCTTTCACAAAAACCTTCATAACGGGTTCTTGCGGTAGTTTTTATCCAATTCCCCCGCAATAAGACCAATGGCTTTATGACCACAATCAATTAAGTGCTTAGTCGCAATATAACCGCCCGTAAAGCTGTTATCTTCAATGATATCGGTATCAACATTAGGGCCCCAATCCATTACCACCATAGGTACGGAAGAGAAACCTGAAAGCACATCAAGTGAATGTTGCGTATATTCAGAACACATCACCAATAAACCATCTACGCGTTTTCTTGGCGAGCATTTCGACGTGATTTTTAATTTTTTCAGGATCATTTTGTGTATTACACAAAAAAAGTGAATAACCTTGACGATAACAATGATCTTCAACGGCATGAATGATTTCAGCAAAAATAAGGGGATTCACTGGTGGTCACAATCATCCCAATAGATTTTTGTCGTATTGACTTTCAAACTACGCGCAACAGCACTTGGTGAGTATTTCAAGCTTTTAATGGCTTGCATCACTGCCTCTTCGGTTTCCTTTTGCTACAAAACGGGTTTTATTAATTACATGGGAAACTGTGGTGGTGGAAACACCAGCCATTTTCGCGACATCTTTAATTGTTGCCATAATTTTTGCCTCTAGAGAATTTTTTTCCCATTATAAAGACTGTCACCAAATAGGTTAAGCAAATTATAAAAAAATTTTTTTGAAAAAAACGTACTTTATTGTTAGAATGGGTTATCTTTAACTAAACAAGTGGGAAATTAAAATGGGTGATTTTGGTTACGCGATGCTAACAGTAGTACTTTCTTTAAGTGTTGTAGTTGGTTTAGCAGTTTCAATTTTCTAATTGAAAGAAAAAAACATATTTAGGATTAACCGCGCTTTTAAGCAATTAAAGTGCGGTTATTTTTGTTGTTTTTTTGTCTCTGAGCTAAAAAGCAATGCCAACAGACTATTTCTTTAGTATAATTTGCAACTATTTTCGTTTGTTGCAATCAAAATAACGCAAAAACTAAATTGAGATAATTATGAATAAATATTTGATTTCACTAGATAAAGATGTTCAGCGTCGTGAGCTGTTTTTTGCTCAACCAGATACCGCTGATTTTGCTGTATTTTCAGCGATTAATACCATGCAAAAAGAATGGGAAGAATTGGCAGAAGTGTTCAATCCAACGAAGTTTGAACAGTATTATGGACGCAACGTCACAAAAAGGCGAAATTGGTTGTACATTAAGCCATTTAGCGGTTTATCGCCAGATCGTAGAAGATCAAAATGTGACGGAAAATGACTATGCTTTAGTCTGTGAAGATGATGCGTTATTTAATGCTAATTTATCGCCAAACACAACCGCACTTTTAACCGAAAAATGTGATGCAGATATTGTATTAATCGGGCAATCAAAAATTGCGGAATTTGATGATGTGGAATTGGAAATTAATTATCCGACAACCTTCTCATTTCTTTACGTCAAACAGTGGGTGATGTCACCGTGGCTTATCCATATAAAAAGTTATTTTGCAGGCACGGTAGCATACTTAATTAAAAAAATCAGCGGCACGTGCATTTTTAAAAACAACTTGAACAAGAAAAAAACCGTTTTTGGCTTGCTGATGATTTCTTATTATTTGAAACCCAATTCCAGATTAATAACAATGTGGTTCGTCCGCTTGTAGTCATTGAAAACCCACAATTAGTGAGTAATTTGGAAGCGATTCGCGGTTCAAAATCCAATAATTTAGTGAAGAAATTAATTAAATATCCGCTCAAAAAAATCTTAGCGGTGAAAAAGAATTTAGGAAAAATAACGTAAAAAAATGACCGCACTTTTTTTAACCTTTTTTTATCTTTACGATCCTTGGCTGTTTCCATGTCGTACGAATGTCATTCGTCGCGGGCTTGGCTGCATTGGTTGTCTTGGCTTATCAGTACATTAAAAAGCAGAAAGCCTCAAGGCATCATTCTGCCTTTAGACAGTCTTGCTGTTTTAGGCGGATTGATTGTTTTCAGTGTGATTCCGTTATTGCTTAATGGCACAAAAGATCTTTCTGTTATCACCATGTATGTGAAAGAATTGATTTTATTCCTCTTAGGCGTGGGACTGTATAATGCGTTTTATGCCAATGCAAACGGACAACAACGAGTCGTGCGAGATTTGCAAATTGGTGTTGTGGTGCAATTTGCAGTGGGCATCATTGGCTTGCTCGGCGCATCATTTATGATCGATTTCTTGCTTTCGACCAATGCGGTATTACCTGCACGTTTTTATGGTTCAGAGCAGGAATATCGCTTATATAACATCACCGCAACCGCCTTTTTCCAACTGAGTTTATTCTATTTAATGCTGTTGCATTTCTTACTGGCTTACAACGCTAAACATAATACACTTCCAAGTATTTTAGTGTTTTTTATGCTATGTATCGGATTAATTTCAGGACGTACATTCCTTCTGTTATCGGTCGTAAGCATTTTAGTGTATTTCAAATGGCGTTATGTTCCATCACTCATTGCATTTGCTATTTTGGTCTTGTTATTGGCGTATTTCTTACCAGAAAATCCTTATGTTGCACATGCTTTAGAGCCAGTGATCAATTTATTACACGGTGCAGGTTTTGCGAGTTCTTCAACGGATACTTTGATGAAAAACCACCTGTTCATGCCAACGCTTAAACAGTTTATTTATGGCGATGGCATGTATATGACAGGGCAGTTGGAAGTCGGCCGTTATTATGGTCATACGGATTCTGGTTTCTTACGCCAAATTCTTTATGGTGGCGTGTCTTATGCCTTAGTGTGTTTTGCCGTGACATTTTATTTTGTGCGCAAAGTAGCCTTAAACTGGTTTGATGGCAGCTGGAAATTTATCCTTTCTGCCTTTGTAATTTTGGCATTTTGTAACATCAAAGCGGACACCTTTGCTTTCCCTGGTATTATGTTTGTCATGTTGATGTTCTTATCGCTTTTTGGCACTCACGGTAAACAGCTTATTTTATTTAAACAAAAGGAGCCGAAAGATGTTTAGTATCATCGTGCCTTCTTATAATCGGAAAAGAAGAAATTCCTGCGTTATTGGAAAGTTTAACCAAGCAAACCACTTATAATTTTGATGTGGTGATTGTGGATGACTGCTCGAAAGAACCTGTTGAAGTGACACAAGCATATCCATTTGCAGTTAAAGTGATTCGTAACGAAACCAACCAAGGTGCCGCAGAAAGTCGTAATATCGGGGCAAGAAATGCCGATAATGATTGGTTGTTATTCCTTGATGATGACGATCGTTTTTGCAAATGATAAATGTCAGAAATTAGCCGATGTGATTGCCGAGCATCCCTGATGTTAACTTTGTTTATCATCCAGCTAAATGTGAAATGGTGAATGAAGGTTTTAGCTATGTGACCAACCCGATTGAGCCTCAAGAGATTAGCGTAGAGCGAATTTTACTGGCGAATAAAATCGGTGGTATGCCGATGATTGGGGTGAAAAAAAGATCTGTTTTTTTAAAAAAATTGGCGGATTATCGACCGCACTTCGTTCATTGGAAGACTATGATTTCTTGCTGAAACTTGTGCAAGATCCAACGTTTAAAGCGTGCAAAAGTAGCAGAACCATTAACTTATTGTACCTTCCATACCAAGCGTTCTAGCGTATCAACGGATACGACTAATACGCAAAAAGCGATTGATTATATCCGTGAAAATTATGTGAAAACGGCAGAGCAAGAAAAGAATTTTGCCATCAACGCACAATATATGTTGGCTTACCCACATATAATGAATTTATCCCGTAAAGCGGCTTTTTTTACTATTTTGAGATTTTTTTAAATTAACGAAAAGTATTAAGCAGCTAGTCATTGCCTTTTGTGGTTTTAATTTCACCTAAATTGGCAATTAATTTGAAACGGTTTATGTAGATAACTTATTAGATAGAGAAAGTATGAAATTTTCAGTTTTAATGTCCTTATACATTAAGGAAAAATCCACAATATTTAAGAGAATGTTTTTGAAAGTTTAGTGGCTCAAACCCATCCTGCAGATGAGATCGTGTTGGTGTTTGATGGTGCAGTAACGCCAGAATTGGAAGCCGTGGTTTCTGAATTCGAAACCAAATTACCCTTAAACTTAGTGAAAGTTGCCAAAGAACTTTAGGGCTTTAGGTAAAGCGCTCAATGAAGGATTAAAACATTGTTCACACGATTGGGTCTTCCGTATGGATACCGATGATATTTGTGTGCCTGAGCGTTTTTGCGAAACAAGTGGCGTTTATTGAGCAACATCCGGATACGATTATTTTCGGTGGGCAGATTGCTGAGTTTGGCGAAAAATATTCAAGACATCGTGGCATATCGTAATGTGCCGACTGAAGCACAAGATATCGTTAAATTTACGCAAAAACGTTGTCCGTTCAATCACATGACGGTCGCGTATCAAAAAAGTGCGGTCATTAATTGTGGTGGATATGAAGATTTACAGGAAGATTATTACCTGTGGATTAAGCTTGTAGCACAAGGTCAGAAAGTGGCAAACTTGCCGGATATTTTAGTTTATGCTCGCGTAGGCAATGGTATGGTAGGGCGTCGTCGTGGTTTAAACCAAGCGAAAGCAGAATGGCGTTTATTTAAATTGAAGCACCGCTTAGGCATTCAAGGCTTATTTTCGGGCTTATTTACCTTTGCCTTGCGTTCAGGTTCTCGCTTGCTACCAACCTCATTATTAAAAGCGGTTTATAACCAATTTTTACGCAAATAATGCGATATTTTGATAATTAAAAAAGGAAAAGAAATGAATTTAATCTCAACGTTAAAAATGACTGCATTATCGACCGCACTTTTATTAGTCGGTTGTTCAAGCAGTACTACGACAACATCATCAACAAAAAGTATTCCATCAGTAAGCAGTAATGCTGTTTATAGCAAACCAAGAACCTTAGATAACTTTAATGATTACGTGCAGTTCTTAAAAAGGTAAAAGCGGCGGCTGAAGGCGTGTCTGCTTCTGTATTGAATGCACAAAATAATATTCAATATATGCAAAAGGCCGTGGATTTAGATCGTGCACAAGCGGGCAGAAGTCAGCGTAATGCGGATCAACCACAGTTACCGAATCCAAATGGTACAACCAATTATCTGAATAAAGTACTGACTCAAAAACAAAGTGGATATTGCCGAAGAGCGTTATTGGGAAGTACAAGCGCCATTACAACAAGCAAGCCAACGTTATGGTGTTCAACAGGAATATATCCTTGCCTTTATGGGGTATGGAAAGTAGCTTTGGCTATTATCAAGGTAGCTATGATGTACTTTCAGCTTTAGCCACATTAGCCTTTGATGGCAGACGTGAAGCGTTATTCAGTAAAGAATTTGTGAATGCGATGAAAATGTTAGAACGTGATCATATTCAACGTCACAGAATGTTAGGCTCTTGGGCGGGCGCAATGGGACAAACTCAATTTATGCCAAGTGCATTCTTAAACTATGCGGCAGATGGTAATAATGATGGCGTGAAGGATATTTGGACAAACCAATTTGATGCGTTTGCTTCAATTGCAAATTATCTTCACACTGTAGGTTGGGATAACAAATTGCCTTGGGGTGTTGAAGTCACATTAAATCAACCATTAGATTTATCGCTTTCAGGCATTGAGAAGAATAAAGCACGTTCACTCAGCGACTGGCAGTCTAAAAGGTGTCACCCTTAGCAAGCTTTAGCCAACAAGAACAAGATAAACTAACCGCACTTTCGCAAGCTGATCTTTGGCTAGTTCGTCCGGATAAAGAAGTTGGGCGCGCATTCTTGGTCTCCAATAACTACCGCACGATTTTTAGATTGGAACAAATCGAACTATTTTGGCGTGAGTATTGGTATGTTTGCTGATCGCATTAAGATGGCAACCGGCTTGTAGAAAATTATTTTCCTTTTATAATCCAACAAAGCTTTGTTGGATTATTTTTTTATCTATAATTTGAATATTTGGAGAACACGATGCAAAAAAAATGGCTTTCTATTTTATTGTTTGCACCTTTGATGCAGAGCAATTATGCCTTAGCTGATCAAGCTAAGGAAAAAAAGAATTGAATTATCAAGGATTGGGCGAAGTTCTGTTTTTTTGATAAATCGCTTTCTTTTAATAAAAACACAAAGCTGTTCAACTTGTCACAACCCGGGTACCGCCTTTTTGTGGATCAACGTAAAAAAATTCGGCAAATCAAATGGTCTCTGAGGGGATAATCCGCATCTTCATGGCAATCGAAATGCCAACACGGCACTTTTATGCGATGTTTTTCACCAGATTTTCATTTTGATGAAAAAAATTCAAGATTATGTGGGTGGACAATTCTGGGATGGGTCGTGCAAAAGATTTAGCCGAGCAAGCAGGTGGTCCACCAGTTAATCCTGTAGAAATGGGCATGCCAGATAAAAAAATCGATTGTCGAACGTCTAAAAGCGAATTCAATTTATTACAAAGGCAATTACGGATATTTATGGTGAAAAGTATTTGGGCAGATACCGACAAAAATCTATGCCATTATGGAAAAAAAGCCATTGCGGAGTTCGAAAAAGCATGAATTATTTGCGCAATTCTCTTCAAAAAATATGATCGCACTCTAAAAAGGTGAAGCAGAATTGACCGCACTTGAAGCGGAAGGTAAGGCATTATTTTTTTCGATAAAAACACGAACAAACTGCAGTAACTGCCACCAATCAAGTGACGCGAATTCAGCAAAAGAAACCTTTACGAATTATCGCTATTACAATATCGGCGTGCCAAGTAACCAAGCGTTAATTAAGTTAAATAAACTTGCGGCTGATTATGTGGATAATGGACTATTGGATAATCCGATGGTAAAAGGTGATGAAAAGCAAAAAGGTAAATTTAAAGTGCCAACATTGCGTAACATTGGTGTCACAGCACCTTATATGCATAACGGCGTTTTTCCGTGATTTAAAAAAACCGTTTTACTATTTAAAGACAGTTTTCAATAATCCTAATCGTAAAATTAATCCTGAAACAGGAAAAGCGTGGGATAAAGCTGAATATGCTCAGACCATTAATCCTGAAGTTTTAAAAGCTAAACCGCTTACAGATGAAGAAATTAATGCGTTAGAAGCATTCTTAAAAACGTTAACTGATGAAGCTTACGAAGAATAATTAAACGTCTGAGTTGAATTTAGCAATCGTTTTTCGCTACTATACGTGGCGATAATTATTATCATTTAAATTGTTTAATTTTACTCAGGAGATTTTTTTCTTATGAAAAAGACGTTTTTTTCAACTTTAGCGATTGCCACTATTCTTGGTTTAAGTGCAGGTTTTGCCAATGCTGATCCCGTGAAAGTAAAAAGATATACTTGATCGTGAAGTCACTGTAGATTTACCGGCAAAACGCGTGGTACTTGGTTTCTATTACCAAGATTATATGGCAGTTGGTGGTGACAAAGCGTTAGATAACGTTGTCGGTTTTTCTAAGAAAGTATGGTCTTCTTGGGCACCAGCAAGCTGGGAGTTATTCAGCAAAGGCGGTGCCAAAAATTAAATCAATTAGATGATGTGGGTGAAGTAGAGAAGGCACGTTCTCTGTGGAAAAAAAGTGCTTTCATTAAAACCTGATCTTTTAGTCTTAGCTGATTGGCAGTACGAAATGCTAGGATCTGATTTAGATGCTATCAATGAAGCGGGTATTCCAATTGTTGTATTAGATTACAACGCTCAAACCTTAGATAAACACATCAAATCAACGGAAATTATTGGTCAATTGACGGGGCAGAAAAGATCGTGCCGCGAAAATGGCTAAAGAATACAAAGACATTGTAGAACATATTCAAACGACGGTTAAAAAAATGCGAAAATTAGCAAAAACAACCAAAAGTGTATGTCGAGTTTGGTCGTGGTGGCCCAGCTGAACAAGGGATGACATTCTTCTCAAGCATGTGGGGCTCAATGATTAGCCTTGTAGGCGCAGAAAAACGTTGCACCTGCAGAAATTGGTAAATGGGGTACATTAGCTGCTGAAAAAGTATTAGCCGCGAAACCGGATGCGATTATTATTACAGGCCGTGAAACTGAATTGAAGAAAAAAATCAAGAAGGTATGGTAATGGGCTTTGGTATTGAAAAAAAGCAGAAGCAGAACGTCGTTTAAACGCATTTAAACATCGTGCAGGTTGGGCTGAATTACCGGCAGTGAAAAAAACAACCGTGTTTATGCAGCCTATCATGCGAAACTCTCGTACTCTATCAGACAGTGCTTCTGTTCAGTTTGTAGCTAAAAGCAGCTTATCCTGATCTGTTTAAAGATTTAGATCCGCAACAAACTTACTTAAACTTCTATAAAAACTACTTACCGGTTACTCCCGGAAGGTACGATTTATCTTTTTCCCTGAAACCAAATAAAGGAAAACGTTAATCAATGAAAAAAACAATTCTGTTGTAGCAGATATTGTGGCTAACCAGCGTAAGCTTGAACGCAAACGCTGGTTTGTTATTTTATCTTTTCTTGTGATTGGCGTGGTCAGTCTTATTCTCGATGTGATGACTGGCCCTGCAATGCTATCGGTATCGGAAGTTGTGAATGCGTTATTCGGTATCGGTGAAGTCGATAAAAATGACTAGACAATATTGTGCATAATTTACGTTTACCGATGGCATTAATGGCGCTTGTAGTCGGGGCAACATTGGCTGTAGGTGGGGCAGAGATCCAAACCTTATTAAATAACCCTATGGCAAGTCCTTATACATTAGGACTCGCTGCAGCAGCAGGTTTTGGGGCTTCTGTTGTGATTGCTTTCGGAAGTTTTGGTTTACCGGTACAAGTTGCAGTGCCAATTGGTGCGTTTGTCATGACCATGCTTGCCTCTGGGATTCTTTTCTTGTTCGCGTCTAAACGTCGTTTTAATTCTGAAATGCTCGTACTGGTAGGGATTGCATTGCTCTTTATTTTCCAATCCTTACTCTCATTAGTACAATTTATTTCGGCTCCCGAAGTCTCGCAGCAAATTCTGTTTTGGCTATTTGGTAGCTTAAATAAAGCCACGTGGCAAAGCTTAATCATCATTACTGTTGTGACGACGATATGCGTAGCATTACTTTCAAAAGAGCTTTGGAAATTGACCGCACTTCGTTTAGGGTGAAGATCGTGCGGCGAGTCTTGGTATCAATTTGCAAGTATTGCGTATTAAGGTTTTTAGTTCTTGTCGCAATGATGACGGCGACAGCAATTAGTTTTCGTTGGCGTGATTGGCTTTATCGGCTTAGTTGCACCACATGTTGCTCGAATGTTACTTGGTGAAGATCAACGTTTCTTCTTACCGGGCGCAATGTTAGTCGGTGCTGCATTTCTTTATCCCTTTCTTCGGTATTATCCAAAGTTATTATCCCTGGCGCATTGTTCCCCAGTGGGGATTGTTACCTCGTTTTATTGGGGTGCCTTTCTTCTTTTGGATTATTTTTAAATAACAAGAGGGGACAATAATGTTAGAATTAAAGAATCTTACGGTAAAACGAGGTGATCTCACCGTTGCTGATCACATTAATGTCCGTTTTGAAGAAGGTAAAGTTTACACGGTGCTTGGGCCAAACGGCACAGGGAAAAATCCTCCATGCTGAAAACCATTTTTGGTGAATTACCACATGAAGGAATGATTACCTATCAAGGCAAACAGCTAGAACGGACGAAGTTAGCAGATTGGCGTAAACCAATTGGCTATATGCCTCAAGATAGCCGAGTAGATGCAAGCTTGACCGCACTTGAAGTTGTCCTTTTTGGGACGAATGGATAGTCTAACGATGCGAGTAAGCGATGAGCTTCTCACTGAAGCAGCAAGTATTATGGCACAATTAGGCATTGGTCATTTTAGCCCATCGTGATATTCTGAATCTCAGTGGTGGACAACGTCAAATGGTGATGTTTGCCCAGGTTTTTATTACGTGAGCCACAGATTTTTAATGTTGGACGAGCCGGTGAGTGCGTTAGATATGCATCATCAGCTTAATCTATTAGAAGAAGTTTACACCTATACGAAACAGAAAAATCTGATTACTATAATGGTATTACATGATTTAAGTCTTGCCGCTCAATTTTCAGATGAGTTGATTTTACTCGGCGAAGGTAAAGTGCAAGGCGTGGGCGATGCTCATCATGTTTTACAAGTCGAAACCATTAATCGTTTATACCGTGTAAACGTTGAATTATTACAATGTAGCGCAGGTTTGCCGGTGGTTCGTCCACAACGTAAATCAGCACATTCTTAAGTAAGGAAATGAAAATGAAAAAAATCGCACTTGCAGCATTATTAGGGTTTAAGTTTTTGCTGCTCAAGCCGCTCATCATGACATCAAAATGTTGAATTCAAACAGTGAAGGCTCAATGGTTTTTGAACCGGGTTATTTAAAAGTACAACCAGGTGATACGGTGACATTCCGTCCAGAAAATAAAAGTCACTTTGTGCACAGCAAAGCGATTCCTGAAGGTGCACAAAAATTCCAATCTGAAGAAGATCAGGAACTCACGATCACTTTAGATAAAGAAGGTGTTTATGTTTATACTTGCCCAGTACATCGTTCAATGAATATGAATGGTGTGATTCAAGTGGGTGATAATCTACCAAACAAAGAACAAGCAGAGAAAGTGGTGAAAGACCTTGAGAAGAAATCTATGACGAACAAAGGTCGTCTTGAAAAATATTTTGCTCAAGTAAAATAATTATTGAAATCGATGCGCCAGTTTGATGATTGGCGCATCTTCTTTATGTTTAAACCCGTTATTATTTACTATGCTTACGATTACCACTTGCAAAACTTATCCTTCAGCCCCTCAAAATCTTATTCCTGTACAAACACAACTTTCTAATCAAGGTATTCCTACTCAATTTTTGCCTTGGCAAGAAACATTACAGAGTCATTTTATTCTGCCTTTAGCGGCATGGGATTACGCAAATTTCTACAATGAATTTACTCAATGGATTAAACAGCATAAGAATGCATTCATCAATCCTGCGGAATTAATGTTATGGAATAGCCATAAAGGCTATCTATGTGATTTGCAGAATTGGGGTGTCAATGTTATCCCAACTATTATTTGCTCAACAAAAACATCTGAAATTTTGACCGCACTTGAACGCCAAGATTGGCCTGAATTTGTCATTAAACCTGCTGTAGGGCAGAGTGGTAATTTGGTGACAAAAACTCAAACAAGGTGAAAGCATTACCCAATCTTTCTGCGTATGGTGAGCAAGTTGTGTTACAGCCCGTTTTATTCCTGAAGTATCAATAAATGGTGAAACTAGTTTGATTTTTTTCAATGGTGTATTTAGTCATGCTATTCGCCGACAGCCACCTCAAAATGAATGGCGAGCGAATTCACAATATAAAGTTGAAATTATCCCTGTTGAGGTTGATGGTCATATTATTGAAACAGCACGCCATGTTTTTACATAAATTGCCTGAAATGCCTGTCTATGCACGAGTAGATGGAACGATTATTAACAATACATTTTTTTATTGAATGAATTAGAGTTGATTGAGCCTGCGTTATATTTGAGATCGTTGGGAAGGGGCAACAGAGCGATTTGTGGATGTGTTGAAAAAGCAGAATACTAAAAATAAGCAGCATAAAAAAACCTTACTTGTTACAGTAAGGTTTTTTTCATCTTTAACGATTAATTATTTTTGCAGCTGGAGCAGCTGGTGCTGCAGGTGCAAATTTTTGTGCTAAATCAGCGCTGTCTTTCTTTGTAGTTTAACTACAGCAGCTTGTAGTTTTTTTGTACCTTTTTGCTTGGAGAGCTTTTAGTTTGTTCTTCAGTTGGTGCTTTTGAGTTGCTAAAGTTTAATTGCTCAACTAATAATTCGCTTGATAATGCAAGTACTTCTTTATTTTTGATCTTTGATGCTTTTTCACTGAAGGTGAAGTACATCTAATTTATCTAAGCTTGCAATAGCATCTTCAACAGATTTTGTTGAAAGGTTTTTGATTGCTTCTTCAATTTTTCTTCTCATCTTTTGCTTGAACCGCAGCAGTTAAATCAGATTGAAGTTTTTTTGTTGTGCAGCCATTTGAGCTTGAGTTTGTTGCGTATTCCACTCAAGTAATTTGTTGTAGTCAGCTTGTTCTTGAGCAGGGGTGCTTCAGCTGGTTTAGCGCTTCAGCAGGTTTTGCTGCTTCTTGTTTAGCTTCTGGTGCAGGCTGAGTAGTTTCAGGTTTTGCTGGAGCTGGTTTATCTGCTGGTTTATCACAAGCAGTTAAGAATAATGCAAATAATGCAGTTGCACTGATTTTTAGTGAAATTTGTTCATAAACAATCCTTTATTGATATAAAAAAATTTCTTAGCTTAAAAAAACTAAGCCCTCTTTCTAAGACTTCCTATTTTAAAAATTAGTTTCGATAAAATATCAAAAAAACTATTTTAGTGTTTGAATATATTCACTTAAATTATGAATATCTTGCTCACTTAAACGTTGTTTTGCAGGGCTTCCTGCACCAGTAATATTTCCCGCTTTTTCGTTCTGAAAGTGCGGTTGAAATTTCTTCTGGTTTTAGTTGATTAATAATTTTTGACTCACCCATTGCTGGTTTTTTTCGCCTTGTTTTCCCATGACAAGTTGCACAAGAGCGTTTATATACCTTTTCTGCTTTCACTAAGTCAGCTTCGGCAGAAAGGGCGGGGTGTGGCAAATAAAAAGCCTAAAACGGGTAAAAGTGTAGAGAGTAAGTAAATTCGTTTTTGCATTTTGGCTAGCCTTTAAATAATTTATCTAAATCTTCTGCAGGAATCGCCCCTTCATATTTAGCCTGAATATTGCCTTCAGGTGTGATCACAAAGCTTGTTGGCGTGCCGATAAGCTGATAGCGTTCAGCTGTAATTTTTAATTGGTCTTTGATAACCGGCAACGTAAGCTGACGTTTGGCGACTACAGCTTTGGTATCCACTTTATCCCCATCTACGTTAATAGCGATAAGTTGAACCTTATTTGGATTAGCTTCAGCCAATTTTTCAAATTCTTTTAACTCAGCGACACATCGACCACAGGTTTCAGACCAGAATGTCAGTAGGCGAGTGCCTTTCCAATCATCAAGTTTCACTTCTTTACCTTGTAAATCATAGGCTGCAATATCTGGTGCTTTTTTTGACCAATTGCAGCAACTTCATCTTTACAAGAAACACTGCCGAAAATGACCGCACTTATCGCGAGTAGTTTTACGAATTTATTTTTTTCATTAATGTCCTCTTTTTACAAATTTTTCCGTGATGGAGATAAATAACACGATCGGTTAACTCACCCAATTCAGGATTGTGTGTAACCATAACGATGGTTCTACCTTGGCGATTTAATTCTTGTAGTAAATCCAGTACAAGCTCTTCATTTTTTTCGTCGAGGTTACCCGTAGGTTCATCGGCAAAAATGACTGGAGGTTGGTTCACCAACGCGCGAGCAATACATACCCGTTGTTGTTCGCCTCCAGAAAGTTGGCTTGGACGGTGATCAATACGATGACCCTAATCCCACTTGTTCGAGTACCGCTTTAGCTGCCGCTTCATCAATCACACTGTGATAGTGCTGTGCGAGCATCACATTTTCAAGTGCGGTCAAATAAAGGGATCAAATGGAATTGTTGGAAGACTAGACCAATTTTTTCCGCTCGGAAAACGTTGACGACCCACTTCATCCAGTTGTGCCGCATCGACGCCGTCTAAAATCACTTTACCTTCACTGGCGGTATCTAAGCCAGTCAGAATATTCATGAGTGTGGTTTTACCCGAACCCGATGCTCCCATGATTGCAATAAACTCACCTTGGCGAATTTGAATATTAATGTCTTCTAAAGCAGTGACTTGCCCGAATCGTTTATATAAATGTTGCGTTTCAATCACAAATTCACTCATTTTATTCCCCTTTTAACACATTTGCGGTTTGAATATTTAAAGCGCGTTTGGTTGGTACAATCACCGCAATAAAGGCAACCAATAACGATAAGACGATAGTAATTGGAATAACCGGCAGACGCATATCAATATAAGATTTGAATACGGTTAATCCAAGTAATTGTGCCAAGATGTAGCCGAGAATCAGTCCCGCGACAATTGCACAAAGTGCAATGATCAGAATCTCGGTACTAATTTGCTTAATGATGTCACTCTGTTTTCGCACCCAAGGCTTTTTTTGTAGTGCAAATTCTTTTTGCTCGCTCACCAACAATCGCAATCAACGTGGTATTCACACAAAGGGTGGCGAGAATCAAAATGACTAATGAGATTAAAGCCCATCAATCCTTTAATTTTTATCTAAAAATCTGCCCTTCAGAAGCGGAGACTTTTTCGAATTGGGCGAGCAGTTAGATCGGGTTGGCTGTTGCATAATGTCTTGGGCAAATTGTGCGACGTTACCTTGTTCATTTTTTTCACATTGAGCAAGGCGTTGTTTGCCAATCCTTCTTTATCTAACCAACTTTGTGCAAATTCTAAGCTAACGATTAACATGTTGTCTGTGGCATCGCCTGCCTCAACAATACCTTTTATCGTGAATTCATGTTTTTCAACCGCATTTTTAGACAGAGTTAATTTACTTCCAACACCTAAATTGAGACGTTCAGCTAAGGTTTTACCAATCATGGCATTGCGATCATCAAAATTCACATTAATGGCTGAACCGGTAATTTGCCAATAAGGTGCGAGAACATGCATATCTTCAAACCACACGCCCATAATAACGATTTTTTCTAAATCACTTCGCGCTACGCCATATAAATAAGGGCTGGCTGCTGTGATGAAATTATCCGGTGCATGATGAAGAATTTGCTTTAATTGGCGCTCTTTCATCAAACCACCATTGGCCGCACCAATGTAAAAGTTTGCCCCAAAAGTACGGAGCTCTTGGCTCATTTTGGTATTAATATCGAAATATACTGCTGCCATTGCGGTTACAATAGACGCACCGACAGTCAGCGCAGAGAAGATAATAAATACCCGTTGTAAACGTAGGCGTAATGCTTGGAAGATTAAACGCCAAAACATACTTTTATTGGCGGCCATACAGCACCTCCACAGGGTAAAGTTTGGCAATACGATGGGCTGGGAACCAAGTGCCCACCACAGCAATTAAAATAGACAGCATCAATACGCAAGGGATGACAATCCAAGCGAAACTCAGTGGTACGCCAAATAGCGCTGAACCAATAAATCTTGCTAAGCCCCATCCTGCAATACAACCGAGTGTGCCACCAATTAAGGCACTGATAATGGCTTCGCAATAAAATAATAAGGCAATTTGCCATTGGTATGCGCCTAACGCTTTCATTAAACCAATTTCTTTTGAGCGCTCAATGATCCCTGTACTCATTAATGAGGCGATCCCCATAGCTGCCGCGATTAAAGCGGCGAGAGTAACGACAGCCAACAATAACTGGATTTTACCAATGACGACACCTTCTGACGCCGCAACCTGCCAAATTGGGCGAACAATGGCACCAGAAATGGCTTCTTCTAACTGATGGGAAATAGAAGAAACATAAGCAGTACAATACCAACGATCGTACTCTTCGGCATCTAACGCATCGGTATTGGCACGCGCTTTACGAGAAAGGTCATTTTCAGGTACGGTAAGCGCAGAGACTTTAACTGATTGAATTTTCCCTTCTAAACCCAGTAATTTTTGTACAGCACTGAGTGGCATGACTAATTGATTATCTTCAGCACCACCTGTAGATAAAATACCGGTAATTTCAACCGCACTTTGATTATCAAGTTTATCATTTTGATAGTGGAGCTTGATCTTATCGCCTTGTTTTAAACCAGTTCGTTGCGCTAATTGTTCACCAATGAGCGCAGGAATAAATTCACCTTCAGGCGTTTCAAGATCGTTTACCCATTCCCCTTGAACATGCCAATAAGGGCTAATAATTTTTTGGCCAGTATGGAAATCGTCTTCATCTGGTACAGGAATGTTGTGATCGAAAAATGTACCAAGCACATTAATTTGTTCAAGTGCGGTCGATTTTTCATGAGTTTTATCAGAAAAGAATTTCTGCTTTCACATCTGCACTTAATAATGGCGCAAATCCCACAATGTTATTTCGCCAGAAAATATCTTTAATATTCGGCAGTTCTTTTTCATCGAGGAAATCTTGGCTACTTAAATCTGTGTTGTGACTGAGCTCATCAGGTAAGGCTGCATTACTCGCAGGTTCGACTAAAATATTGGCACCGTAAGATTTTAGCTCTTTCGCCATTTTGTCGCCGATATCAATGGAAACAGCCAATAGTGCAGAGACTAATCCAGCCGCCAAGAAAATAGTCACCACTGCTAAAAACTTACGTTTTATGCTAAAACGCCAAGATTGGAATAACATTCTTGCTAGCATTATTCCCCCTTACCTAAATATTTTTCAGGGTTATCACGGAATAAATCGAGGTTTTTCTCGCTTTCAAAGAAGTAAGTTTTACCTTCATAATTGTATTTGTGCTCCGTTTTAGTGTTTTTCATTTGGGTGCCACTAATCGGATCTTTTACATCGATTTCAACAATCGTGCTAAATAAATTCAGCCCTTCTTCTAAGCCGGTTCGATTAATGAGAATTTCAGTCTCAGTTTGTTGCCAATCTTCAATCGGTACAGGATTACAGCCACCCTGGTTTACCAATAGATGGAATAAACATATGTACGCCACAGCCCTACACAAACCACTTGGTTGCCTTCCATCACATAGCCTTGGTCACCACAAAGCAAGCAGGCATCAAATACCGCAGCTAGACTCAATTTATCTGGTTGACGATTAATGACAAAGAAACGCACAGCTTTACCGTCATCAGCAATCCAAACAAAACGGTGCAATTTGCCATCTTTTACTTGCTCAATTGGAATATGAACTTGTTGCTTTTCATCTAAGGTCAGAGGAATAGCTTCTGAAAGTTGTGGTGGGACGAGAAGCAATTTGCTCCCAATAAAGCTGCGTAGCAAAAAAAGTAATTGCTAAAGGCCAAAATATCCCCAACCTAGTAGGTGAGAGGAAGTACGCAATGCAGCTAATTTTTGGCGTTTTTCAATGGGTTCTTGTGTGGCATTAACTTGTTGCTTGCGTGATAAATGAATTTTGCCGTAAAAGATGGCAAGTACAACTAAGAGCAATGCTGCACAGATGTAATTTAACCAACGAGTGATTTCGCCTGATTTTCGCAACAAAAGCTTAAACGAGGCTTGGTGAGCTCAAGCACCTGAAGTTTCATTAAAAATTAATAAGAGTTCACCGATAAGTGGAACAAGCAAGCAAACTAAGAGAAGGCTAATAGCACCTTTTAAAAGTGCGGTTGATTTTTGTTGTGTTTTTACCGCTTGTTTTAGAAGTAAATCGATCCAGCCTTGTAAGCATAAACAAAAAACAAAGGCAAAAATGACCGCACTTATATGTAAGATCGAATCGGTATTGATAACATCAGTAGAAACGAGGGCTGTAATGTTAGGGATCTTTTTGCCCAGAAACTGCCCGCGATGAGCATTAATACGGTTTGCCAAAAAGGCAGGTAAGCGACCTTTGCCGAAAAATTAAACATAAGGCAAAGATAATCAATAGCGCCAATATTACCGCATTGACGATTAAATTGGTTATTTGTCCCGCAGGTAAACTAAGGCGAAGTACGATACCGGCAATAAAACCGAATAGGCTAAGCCAAATTATTTTTTTTGCACTTACAGTGGATTGTTTACTGTGATAAACACCGAGCAATAATGAAAAAGGTAAAAGTGCTTGAAGCAGGAAAGTAAAAAAATAATTCATAGTTTGACCATTTAATAGGATAAAACAGACGATATTTTAAGGTTAAATGAAATGCTATTGCCTTCCCCTGACAAACAAGGGAAGGCAAGTCGGTAAAATCAATGTTTACCTGAGATTATTTGATGCCAGTGAATTTGAATTCATAGCTTACATCAAATGGTTTCCACCAACGACCAACGCCAGTTTCAGAGTCGGTATGACGGTGCATACCTGCTTTTGATGGAGGGATCGATGTGGTAAGTTAATTTGTAGTTACCTACGCCCATCATTTTCACGTTTGCACCATAGTGAGGACCGTCACCCGCTACCATTGGCATGAAGGTACCTTCTTGTTTTTCACCAGTATCGGTATTCACTAAAGTATAGTTGATAGTTAAGTAAGGCATCCATTCACCATCACCAAAGCCATTTTTGTTACCTTTTACTGCGTGGATATCTGCTTCTAAGTGGATATCTGATTTCGCAGCAGGTAAACCCATGCCACGTGGTTCCATATCGATTGGTTTGAGATAAACCGCTGCAATTTCCATTTCATTCATGGTTACCGCTTCACCGATTGGATACTCTTGGAATGCGTTTGCAGTAGACGCGGTAAAAATACCCGCAAATAATGCTGTTGCTAAAAGTGCTTTTTTCATTGTTTTTCTCCTAAAGGATTGTTGGGTATTACGCGGCTTTTTTGCTTTGATATTTCATAATGAACAGAGCAAATACGGCTGCGATGAGTAAGATTGCTTGTGGGATTAGGGTTTCCATATAAGGATAAATACCTAACCACGAAATTTCAGGCACACCGCTAATCAGCGTTGGCTCGAAAAAGTTTGCCTTCAATGAGTTCTAAAAACAGATTTACCGGCGAATACAAAGGCCATTAAATACATGAAAAGAACCCGTGAACATAAAGAATGGTTTAAGCGGTAATTTCACCACGGTATAACGCATCACGAAGTAGCAAATGGTGAGAATAATTACACCGACAATGATACCTGCGAAAAGGTAGATAAAAACTGACCGCACTTTTCGCATCACCCACTAGGGCATAGTAGAACAATACCGTTTCCGCCCCTTCACGATATACGGCTAAGAAGCTGGTAAGCCATAAGCCAATGAGTGAGCCAGTAGTGAGGGCAGTAGAGAGTTTACCTTCTAAATAACGTTTCCAGTTTTGTGCTTCGACTTTAGACAATAACCAGTAACTCATCATAAAGAGCATGACTACGGCAAAAATCATCGTAAAGCCTTCGAGCAATTCACGGTTTTGACCTGAATTTTCAAAGATAAGTTGGAAGATAAATGCGGTAATCACACTGGCAATTAATGCCACATAAACAGACTGACGGATAACCGGCAATTTATCTTGGTGGTTATTTTTAATTAAGTAAGTCACGATAGCCGCAACAATTAATAAGGCTTCCAAACCTTCACGAAGGATGATTAAAAGGCTATATAAGAACATCGACCAATCGCTTTGTTCTCCGCCCTGTAACATTTCAACCGCTTTAGTTAGATTCTGGTCTAAACCATCAGCTTGTGCTTGTAACTTATCACCTTGTTCAGCTTTCATTAAACTGACTAAACGGGTGAAGTAGCCTTCAAGTTCCGCTTTAAAGTTGCTATCACGAGAGCCAATTTTGGTTTCTCCATGCCACTGCTTTCAAACACATCAAAATAGGTGTCTTGTACAGAAAGAATTGCTTTTTTGCTTTCACCTTGTTGATAGAGCGCAATAGCTTGTTGAATACGTTGGTTGATCTCTTGTTTAATCTTATTCCAATCTTGCTCTTGTTGATTATCTGTTGCTTGCTGTGCTGCATTGGATTGAACATTTTGTTCTTCACGTGTCGTTGGCAGGTTAGGCAAGTTTTCTTCAATATCTTGTAACAATTGCGTACTTTGATAGCCAATCTCTGTGATTTGATCGGCTTGTTCACTTAAACGGATGATGTTGTAAAACTGTTGATTAATCGCCGCTGAAGTTTCTGCAGAGCGATTTTGGCGAATGGACATTTCCATTTCTGAATTTTTATAGCCATCGTATTGCGCTTGTTGGAACAATTTTTTCGCGTTAGCGAGATCACCATTTTGATACGCTTCGAGCCCTTGAGCGAGCAAATCATCAATGGTTTTAAAAACTTTGTTGCCAATAAGGGGCGATCTCTTGATTATCATAAACACCATGTTGACCATCGGCATTGAGCTGATGACCTTCAATCAATGATGGCAACACTTCTTGTAATTCTTTTTTGAGCTGATCGATTTTAGCTTGAATCTCTTGTTGTGAACTGCCTTCACCGATCATTTTACGGATCTCGCCAAAAGTCGCTTCCATTTGGTAACTTTTTTTGTGCCGAGAAATTGATACGAATCGGACCTTCTAGATTTTTCAAACACTTCAAAATAAGCCATTTGCACTTCAGTACGCGCATCATCGGTATTACCTTGCTGGACAAGTTGAGCGGTTTTGTCTAAGCGCGACGTAATATCATTAACCCACTGTTGGTAGTTGTCTTGTGCAAAGAGTGAAGAAGAGAAGGCGAGTGAAAAAAATTAAAAAAGAAAAAAATCGAATAGAACGGAATAGCATCGTCTATTTACCTCATTACCTAAAATGAAATTAATTCCTATTTATAATTATCTTTTGATATCAGTGAAATGACAATAAATAATTTTAATTTTTGTGATGGAGATCAAAAAATTCACAAGAGTCGGAAATGTCTAGAGGGTGATTGTATGCTTAAAAGAATAAAGCGCCTTTGTTAGGCGCTTTATGGAGATATAAAAGTGCGGTCAAAAATAAGCGAGTTTATTGAGCGGGTGCGGCTTCTTCAACAGGCGCTTTATTATCTAACACATCCCATACACTTTCTTGTTTTGCTGATTCAGGTTGCTCAGGTTGTGGCGATTGTGTAGTCTGCGCCGCTGTAGCTGTTGCCGTACTCGTCGTTGGTGCAGAAGCGCAGAAAGTTTTGATCTTTATTTATCCACACAGGGATCGTCCGACTGCTACCACAACTCCAACTGCCGTAAGCATTGATGCCAACCCATTTAATGGTAGAAGGTTGACCGAGTTTCAGTTTTTCAATAACCACACGGTTTAAATAATCTTTATAGATTTGTAATGCACCTGAGGCACCCGTTAATTTGGTTTCACCGTTATCATCACGACCTAGCCAAATGGTGCTAACATTTTTACCATCAATACCCACAAACCACGTATCACGGGCATCGTTGGTGGTGCCTGTTTTACCCTGCAAGACGAAGATCCGCATAATCATTTTGTAAGCTACGCGCAGTACCACGTTCTACGGTTTGTTGCATCGCATACAAGGTTTGATAAGCCGCTTCTCTCGGCACCACTTGATCCGGCACTGTATTGTGTTCGTAAATAATATTTCCTTGACGATCAGCAATGCTTTGAATGGTACTTAACTCAATTTTGCCACCTTGATTTGCAATGGTTTGATAGAGTTTGGTCACATCATAAGGTGAAATACTGTAAGAACCGAGCAAGGTTGCAGGCACTTTTGGAATGGCCACATTATCCCAACCCATGGCTTTTTTTGCGTATCGATCACTTTTGCTTAAACCGACTTTCATCCCAATATTTACCGTTGGAATATTCAGTGAGCGAGCAAGGGCATCCATCAACATCACCGAACCGCTATATTTGCGATCGTAGTTACGAGGTTGCCAAGGTTGGCTACCTTTAACATAAATCGTGATTGGCTGGTTTTGAATTGGCGTATTTAAACGGAATTGTTCCGGATTCATCAGTGCGGTCAAATAAATGGATGGTTTTACCAAAGAACCAATTTGACGTTTTGACATTAAGGCACGGTTAAATCCGGCATATTCTGTTTGTAATCCACCGACAACAGCACGTATTTCACCCAAGTGATAATCCGCGACAATCATTGCACCTTCTAAATGTGGATTTTTAGTTTGTATTTGTAATTGATTAACCGTATTCACCACAGCATTTTCAGCTTGTGCCTGTTGTTTTAAATCCATGGTGGAGAAAATTCTCGCACCAAGTAGTGCAGAGGTTTTATTTTCCCCTAATTGACGGCGAAGATCCGCTTGCAATGTTTGGATGAAAGCAGGGTATTTACGTGAAATTTGTCCTTTAGCTTGCACACCTAATGGACGTTTACTCAACATCTCATAAAGCTCATCCCCAATCATTTGGTGATCAAGCATCAGTTTTAACACCACATTTCGGCGATCGAGTGCATATTGTGGATTTCGCCATGGATTATAAAGGGATGGACCTTTAACCATGCCAACTAAAAGGGCAATTTGGTCTAGGCTAATTTCACGGATGGAGCGGCCAAAATAGAATTGACTCGCCAACGCAAAACCGTGAATTTGGATATCCCCATTTTGACCAAGGTAAATCTCGTTCAGATAGGTTTCTAAGATACGGTTTTTATCATATCGCCAATCTAACACCAATGACATCAATGCTTCATTGGCTTTACGTGTAATAGAACGTTCGCTCGATAAGAACAAGTTTTTAACTAGTTGCTGAGTCAGTGTACTGCCGCCTTGAACCGTTTGACCGGCTTTAATATTGGCAATCATTGCTCGCACAATCCCCACTGGATTAATCCCGTTATGCTCATAAAAAAACGGCGATCCTCTGTGAGTAATAAGGCATCGATGAGTAAACGAGGGTATTGCTGTAACGGAATTGCTAAACGATCTTCATTATCTGATTCCAACATTGCAATTAATTTAGGCGCAAGACGGAATTCATCAACCGCTTTTACGTTGACTAAGTCTTCAATACGAGAAAGTTTGTTATCCGTAAAACGTAAACGTAATACACGTTGTGGTTCAGGCTTGTCAGGATAAGGGAATGCGCGACGAAGTAATACGATGGTATCCTCTTCGAGTTTAAAATCGCCCGGTGCTGCAATCATAGTGGTTTGACGGTATTCGTTATCGAGTAAGATTTGAATCACTTCGTCAAAAGAAAGGTTATCAGACAGTTTTACGCTTTCTAAACGGCTATACACTTCTGCCGGTAAACGCCAAATTTGACCATCCATTTTTTTGGAGCGAATTTGCCAGTCTAAATAGCCACCATAAAATACGGCAAGCGTCCCTAAAGTAAAGGCTGCTTTAGCTAAAAAGATTTTACAAGAACGGCGCTTATCTGGCGCTTGTGTTTCTTGTTGTTCAGGTGAGGTGTTTTCCGTTTCCGACATAATAGTTAGCTTCAGAGAATGAGGTTAAGCAATAAATTCAAAATAGGCATTAAGAAAGTGGATGAAGTCTGTTGTACCGCAGAAGGCGATACTTTCTTCATCATAATAATGGAAGTCGTCTTCTAAAATTTCATCTGTTTCAATCGCAAGGTTATTGGCACGAATCATCACTTCATCGGTATTGATAAAAAGCGTGTATTCGGAACCAATCAGCGTGACTTCATCATTATTTTTAATCTGCTCACAGGCAGAAAGTGCGGTCAAAAACGCTTGAGGATTTGACCGCACTTCTGAATTAAACCAATTGGCTAGCGCAATGTGTTCCATTGAACATTTGGCGTGCACATTGCCTAGATAATGGGTAAATTGAAAATCCATATTAGATGCTGAATGACGAACCGCAGCCACAGGTGCTGGTTGCATTTGGATTGTTCACCACAAAACGAGAACCTTCCAATCCTTCAGTGTAATCAACGGTGCCGCCAATTAAGTATTGTAAACTCATTGGGTCAATCACTAATTGCACACCGGCTTTTTCAATCGTTAGGTCGCCTTCATTGACTTTATCATCAAAGGTAAAACCATATTGGAAACCGCTGCAGCCACCACCGGTGATGTACACGCGTAATTTTAATTCATTGTTTTCTTCTTCGGTAATTAAAGCTTTTTTTACTTTATTGGCTGCCGCATCAGTAAAAAGTTAGCGGCACGGCCATATCTAAATCTGACATATACTGTATTCCCACTTTCCTAATAAAATAATCTGCGTATTATCCAATAACCCGTCAATTCATTCAAGATTTTTCACGGAATTAGTGCTATTATGCGCGGATAAATCTGAATTAAATAAGGAGAAATAATGGGCATTCCATTAAGAACTGAAGAAGAACTTGTTAAGTTGCGTGAAGCGTGTAAATTAGCGTCCGATGTTTTGGTTATGATCGAACCTTATGTAAAAGAAGGGGTTACCACAGGTGAATTGGATCGCATTTGTCATGATTACATGGTGAATGTACAAAAAGTGATTCCTGCTTGCTTAAATTATCATGGTTTCCCGAAAGCAACCTGTATTTCTATAAATGAAGTGGTTTGCCATGGTATTCCAAGCGACGATAAAAAATTAAAACAGGGCGATATTGTTAATATTGATGTGACCGTAATAAAAGACGGTTATTTCGGTGATAACTCTAAAGATGTATGTCGTGGGTGAAACCAATATTCGTAGCCAAAAATTGGTTGAAGCGGCACAAGAAGCGCTTTATGTGGGATTACGTACGGTTAAGCCGGGTATTCGTTTAAATGAAATTGGTAAAGCGGTACAAAAATATACCGAAAGCCAAGGTTTTAGCGTGGTACGTGAGTATTGCGGCCACGGCGTGGGAACTGAATTCCACTGCGAACCACAAGTATTACACTATTATGCTGATGATGGCGGTGTGATTTTAAAACCAGGTATGGTATTCACCATTGAGCCAATGATTAATGCGGGTAAAAAAGAAGTGCGCATTATGGGCGATGGTTGGACAGTAAAAACCAAAGACCGTAGCCATTCAGCGCAATATGAGCATCAAATTGTGGTTACCGAAAACGGTTGTGAAGTGATGACAATCCGTGATGAAGAAATTGCGGAAGGTCGAATTCAACGTATGATGGTCAATATTTAAAGCATTAAAAAGGAAAATTTGATTTATGATGAGATTTAGAACTTTCCTTCTGATCAGTTTAGTTATCGTATTTTTTGCGTGCCTTCCCCTTATTATTTTTGAGGTGATAGGAGAAGGAGAGACTGCAATAGCTTTAGTGTGGATTGGCTTCTTCATTACACTACCAATTGGTGCAGTTGTACTAGGTGTCTTTTGGATCTGTTCAGTGTTTCATTGGGTATTTGACAAAGATTAATTCCTATCATGGTTATTGAAAGCTCATTTTTATGGGCTTTTTATTTAATTAAGAGAACACTATGCTTTTTCCTTATCATTTCGATTCTCCACTCACGCCAAGTGCGGTCAAAATTCAGCGTGAAAATTTGAAGGAATTGGAACGTCAGCATTTTGCTGATTATTCCGTTTTTGAGCTGATTGCTAACCGTACACAATTTTGTGATGATTTGTTAAAACAGCTTTGGCAGCAATTTGAATTAGATAAAGCTCATCTCACCTTAATTGCAGTAGGCGGTTATGGCAGACAAGAAATGTTTCCTTTATCTGACCTAGATGTTCTTATTCTTTCAAAAGAAAAAAGAGAGTCTGAAACGGAAGAAAAAATTGCTCAGTTTGTGCAGTTCTTGTGGGATTGTGGATTCGACGTAGGGCATAGTGTTCGTTCTTTGGAAGAATGTGAAAAGGAAGGTAAACAAGACATTACTATTGCCACCAATTTGCTTGAGTCTCGTTATTTATCGGGAGATGTATCCCTTTTCAATGCTTTAGAGGAAATACTGAAAAAAAGCCAGATTTTTTTGGGCAGTAAAACCATTCTTTGATGCTAAAGTTCAAGAACAAATTGAACGTTATCAGCGTTATCACAACACCAGTTACAATTTAGAACCCGATTTAAAATACAGTCCAGGTGGTTTGCGAGATCTTCACCTTTTATATTGGATCGCATTACGTCATACCGGAGAAATGACCCTTGATGGCATTTTGGAAAGCGGCTTTATTCACCCATCAGAACATCAGCAATTATTAGAGAGCCAAGAATTTTTTTATTCAAAGTGCGGTTCGCTTTACACTTGATTTTTAAAAACGTTATGACAACCGACTGCTGTTTTGATCGTCAAATCAAAGTGAGCGAGATGCTTGGTTTTGAAGGCGAGGGAAACCGTGGTGTCGAAAAAAATGATGAAACGTTTTTTTCCAAGCTTTACGCTACGATTTCTCGTTTGACCGATATCCTGATTAAGCACTATAAAGAGCATTTTTTATCAACAGATGGCGAGCTCTCTATTCATCCTTTGGATGAGAATTTTTGAATTAGTGAATCAAAGTTTGTGTTTACGCAAGGAAGATGTGTTTTTACGTTCACCGGATCGTATTTTTGGATCTTTTTCTATCTTACGCAGCATGAACAAGCCGAAATTCATTCCTCAACATTACGCCAACTTCAGATTGCGTTGGAAAGTTTGACGCAGAAATTGTGTGATATTCCTGAAGCAAGAGAAAAAGTTTATTCGGTTATTTAATCAACCAAAAGCGATTCAGCGAGCATTCCTCCCAATGCACCAATATGGTGTGTTAACGGCTTATTTGCCACAATGGCAGGGGATTGAAGGCTTGATGCAATTTGATCTCTTCCATATTTACACCGTGGATGAGCATACCTTGCGAGTGATGTTGAAAGTTGGAAAGTTTCTTAGCTGAAAGATGAGGCAGAATCTCATCCCATTTGCCATCAAATATTTAGTCAAATTTCTGACCGCACTTTGCTTTTATGTTGCCGCACTTTTCCATGATATAGCGAAAGGGCGAGGGGTGATCATGCGGAGTTAGGGGCTGAAGATATCGCTGACTTTGCTCGTTTGCATGGTTTTGATCGTCGAGAAATTGAAACAATGATCTGGTTGGTAAAAGAGCATTTGCTCATGTCAATTACCGCACAGCGTCGAGATATTCATGATCCGGAAGTCGTGATGAACTTTGCAGAAAATGTGCAAAAATCGTGTGCGTTTAGATTATCTCACTTGTCTGACCGTTGCGGATATTTGTGCGACAAATGGTACATTATGGAATAGCTGGAAGCGTTCTCTTTTTGCCTCTTTATACGATTATACGGCGCAACAATTCCGACAAGGGATGGATTTGTTATTAGATAATGAAGAAAAAATCCTTGAAAATCGTCAATTGGCGTTGACAATTTTATCCGAAGAAAAACCAGAATTATCGGAAGAGAAAATTTCAGCCTTGTGGCAGCGTTGCCCATCTGATTATTTCTTACGAAATAGTCCAAAAACAAATTGCGTGGCATACAGAGTTATTAGCTGAATTTGATGGTGAAGTACTCGTTAAAATCAGTAACCGTTTTTCTTCCGGCGGAACAGAAATTTTCGTTTATTGTCCCGATCAAGCTAATTTGTTTAATAAAGTGGTCTCAACCATTGGCGCGAAAAAATTCAGTATTCATGATGCGCAAATTTTAACATCCGATGATGGCTACGTATTCGATAGCTTTATCATCACAGAATTAAATGGTGAATTGGTTCGTTCAGAACGTCGCCGAGAATTAGAGACGGTATTAACCTCTGTTTTATTAGGGTGAAAAAAATTGCCATCCATGTCTTTTTGCAAATAATCGACAGTTGCAACATTTTCACCGTAAAAAAACAGATGTACGTTTTTTTGAAAGAAACTAAAAAAAGAGCATACTGAATTAGAAGTGGTGGCTTTAGATAAACCCGGTTTATTGGCTCAAATCAGTCAAATTTTTTTAGCGAGTTAAAAACTCAATATTTGTAATGCAAAAAAATCACGACTGTAGGGGAAAAAAGCCGAAGACTTCTTCATTCTGACAAATGAAAAAAAGGCACAGCATTAACCGAAGAGGAAAGGGGATTGTTAGAAAACGTGCTCTATGAACGTTTATAATATGAAATAAAAAAGTGCGGTTAAATTTAACCGCACTTTTTTTATTTTAAGCCACTGCGGCAAATGCAATATCAGCGGCAGCAAGCGTTTTTTCAATGTCTTCATTTGTATGTGCTAAAGACATAAAGCCTGCTTCAAAAGCAGAAGGCGCAAGATAAACGCCTTGATCGAGCATTTTATGGAAGAACACTTTGAATTTTTCGGTATCACATTTCATGACTTCTGCATAAGAGGTAACTTGTTTTTGGTCAGTGAAGAAAATACCAAACATGCCGCCTACATGATTAATCACAAATGGCACATTGTGTTTTTGAGCTAATGCTTTTAAGCCGTCACAAAGTTTAGTGGTTAATTCTGCAAGGTGCTGTTCGTTACCTGCTTTTTTCAATTCAGTTAAACAGGCTAAACCAGCAGCCATTGCAATCGGGTTACCTGAAAGAGTACCTGCTTGATAAACAGGGCCGGTTGGTGCGAGGTGTTGCATAATCACTTTTTTACCGCCAACAGCACCCACTGGCATACCGCCGCCAATGACTTTACCTAATGTGGTGAGATCCGGTGTTACACCATAGTAAGCTTGTGCACCCTGCAAGTGAAACACGGAAACCTGTCATGACTTCATCAATAATGAAAAGTGCACCATATTGGTCACAGATTTCGCGAATGCCTTGTAAGAAACCTTCTTTTGGCGGAATACAGTTCATGTTGCCTGCGACAGGTTCAATAATCACACAAGCGATATCGTTAGGAAATTCTTCAAATAATTTTTTAACAGAATCAAGATTGTTATATTCTGCAGTTAAAGTGTGTTTTGCAAAATCTTCAGGCACACCTGGTGAGCTTGGTTGACCAAGTGTTAACGCACCCGATCCTGCTTTTACTAGAAGTGAATCAGAATGGCCGTGGTAACAACCTTCAAATTTTAAGATTTTGCTTCTATTTGTATAACCACGCGCAAGACGAATGGCTGTCATGGTTGCTTCAGTACCTGAACTCACCATACGAACCATTTCAATAGATGGCACAATTTCACAGACTAATTCTGCTAAATCAATTTCAGATGGTGTTGGTGCACCAAAGCTTAAACCATTTTCTGCTGCTTTTAATACAGCATCCAAAATAGCAGGGTGATTGTGACCTAAAATCATTGGCCCCCAAGAACCCACATAATCGATATATTGTTTGCCTTCGGTATCGTAAATGTAAGCGCCTTTGGCTTTTTGAATAAATACGGGTGTACCACCTACGCCTTTAAAAGCACGAACAGGGGAGTTTACACCACCAGGAATAACTTCTTGTGCACGAGAGAAAAGTGCGGTTGATTTTGTCATGATTTTTAATCCTTATATTAAAAGTGGGCATATTGTACTAAAAAAACTGAATTTGAGAAAAAAATCTTTGTGTGCTGATTTTTTTCTTTATGTTATCCTTTGCAAAAAAATTTTTAGGATACAAAAACTATGCTAAGTCTTCTCGTCACTTTTCTTAGGGGCATTTTTAACCTTAATTGTCATGCGACCAATTGCGAATAAAATTGGCTTGGTTGATAAACCAAATTATCGTAAACGTCACCAAGGTGCGATTCCACTGATTGGCGGTGTTTCTCTTTTTATGGGAAACCTTTGCTATTATTTAATGGAGTGGGATCAACTTCGTTTACCTTATCTTTATATATTCAGTATCTTTATGTTCTACTCGCAATCGGTATCTTAGATGACCGCTTTGATATTAGCCCTTTCTTGCGTGCAGGGATTCAAGCGGTGCTTGCGATTTTAATGATCGATTTAGGTAATGTTTATTTAGATCATTTAGGCCAAATTCTCGGGCCATTCCAATTAACACTTGGTTCTATCGGATTGATTATTACCGTATTTGCCACAATCGCGATTATTAATGCCTTTAATATGATTGATGGTATTGATGGATTGCTAGGTGGGTTGTCTATTGTTTCATTTGCTGCCATTGGTATCTTGATGTTCCGTGATGGACAGATGGATATGGCATATTGGAGTTTTGGCTTTAATTGTAGCGATTTTGCCTTATCTATTATTAAACTTAGGGATTCCGTTCGGACCAAAATATAAAGTGTTCATGGGCGATGCAGGAAGTACTTTAATCGGCTTTACTATTATTTGGATTCTACTTTTAAGTACGCAAGGGAAAGGACATCCGATGAATCCAGTGACCGCACTTTGGATTATTGCTGTTCCTTTAATTGATATGGTGGCCATCATTTATCGCCGTTTACGCAAAGGGAAAAAGTCCATTCCGTCCGGATCGCTTACACGTACACCACTTAATGGTTCGTGCTGGATTAACCTCTCGCCAAGCCTTTTTATTAATTACCTTCTTTGCGGCCATTTGTGCCACAATTGGGATCTTAGGCGAAGTCTTCTATATTAATGAATGGGCAATGTTTATTGCGTTTATTGTATTATTCTTCCTTTATGCTTATTCAATTACAAAAGCATGGAAAATCACCCGATGGGTACGAAGAATGAAACGTCGCGCACGTCGTAACAAGCAATAAATGAAATAAAAGAGGATAGCAATTTGCTATCCTTTTTTACGTTTTAGCACTAAAAATAAACGAATACATAATAAATTCTATACAAATTGAACAAAAATTTATCTTTTGATATTTTTTTACAAAAAAGTGCTAGACAAGGTATTTGGAAATCATTAATATACGCCCCTGCAACGACGCAGTAACGCGTTCGTAGCTCAGTTGGATAGAGCGTTGGCCTCCGGAGCCAAAGGTCGCAAGTTCGAATCTTGTCGAGCGCGCCAGAAGTCAATGCGATGAACAACTAATCAATGGTGGCTATAGCTCAGTTGGTAGAGCCCTGGATTGTGATTCCAGTTGTCGTGGGTTCGAATCCCATTAGCCACCCCATCTTCTCTTAATTGAGAAATCTGACGGCGAGTAGCGCAGCTTGGTAGCGCAACTGGTTTGGGACCAGTGGGTCGTAGGTTCAAATCCTATCTCGCCGACCAATTTATTTTTTTGCTCTTTAACAATATATCAGACAATCTGTGTGGGCACTTGTTGATTGACTTGTTTTAAAAATATTTTTTAATTTTGAAGTCTTAATAGGTGCTAACTAGAAATTCATAATACTTTTTTTAAGTAGTGACATTTTTATGTCAGCAGTATTGAGCGATTAAACTTGAATTGAAGAGTTTGATCATGGCTCAGATTGAACGCTGGCGGCAGGCTTAACACATGCAAGTCGAACGGTAACATAAAGAAGCTTGCTTCTTTGATGACGAGTGGCGGACGGGTGAGTAATGCTTGGGAATCTAGCTTATGGAGGGGATAACTACGGGAAACTGTAGCTAATACCGCGTAATATCGAAAGATTAAAGTGTGGGACCTTCGGGCCACATGCCATAGGATGAGCCCAAGTGGGATTAGGTAGTTGGTGAGGTAAAGGCTCACCAAGCCGACGATCTCTAGCTGGTCTGAGAGGATGACCAGCCACACTGGGACTGAGACACGGCCCAGACTCCTACGGGAGGCAGCAGTGGGGAATATTGCGCAATGGGGGCAACCCTGACGCAGCCATGCCGCGTGAATGAAGAAGGCCTTCGGGTTGTAAAGTTCTTTCGGTAGCGAGGAAGGCATTTAGTTTAATAGACTAGGTGATTGACGTTAACTACAGAAGAAGCACCGGCTAACTCCGTGCCAGCAGCCGCGGTAATACGGAGGGTGCGAGCGTTAATCGGAATAACTGGGCGTAAAGGGCACGCAGGCGGTGACTTAAGTGAGGTGTGAAAGCCCCGGGCTTAACCTGGGAATTGCATTTCATACTGGGTCGCTAGAGTACTTTAGGGAGGGGTAGAATTCCACGTGTAGCGGTGAAATGCGTAGAGATGTGGAGGAATACCGAAGGCGAAGGCAGCCCCTTGGGAATGTACTGACGCTCATGTGCGAAAGCGTGGGGAGCAAACAGGATTAGATACCCTGGTAGTCCACGCTGTAAACGATGTCGATTTGGGGGTTGAACTTTAAGTTTGGCGCCCGTAGCTAACGTGATAAATCGACCGCCTGGGGAGTACGGCCGCAAGGTTAAAAACTCAAATGAATTGACGGGGGCCCGCACAAGCGGTGGAGCATGTGGTTTAATTCGATGCAACGCGAAGAACCTTACCTACTCTTGACATCCAGAGAACATTTCCAGAGATGGATTGGTGCCTTCGGGAACTCTGAGACAGGTGCTGCATGGCTGTCGTCAGCTCGTGTTGTGAAATGTTGGGTTAAGTCCCGCAACGAGCGCAACCCTTATCCTTTGTTGCCAGCGATTCGGTCGGGAACTCAAAGGAGACTGCCGGTGATAAACCGGAGGAAGGTGGGGATGACGTCAAGTCATCATGGCCCTTACGAGTAGGGCTACACACGTGCTACAATGGCGTATACAGAGGGAAGCGATGAGTGCGAGCTGGAGCGAATCTCACAAAGTACGTCTAAGTCCGGATTGGAGTCTGCAACTCGACTCCATGAAGTCGGAATCGCTAGTAATCGCAAATCAGAATGTTGCGGTGAATACGTTCCCGGGCCTTGTACACACCGCCCGTCACACCATGGGAGTGGGTTGTACCAGAAGTAGATAGCTTAACCTTCGGGAGGGCGTTTACCACGGTATGATTCATGACTGGGGTGAAGTCGTAACAAGGTAACCGTAGGGGAACCTGCGGTTGGATCACCTCCTTACCAAAAACGAGAGACAATAAGTGTCCACACAGATTGATTGATATATTGTAGACAATATCGAGCAGAAAGCCGTTATTCCCTTGGGTCTGTAGCTCAGGTGGTTAGAGCGCACCCCTGATAAGGGTGAGGTCGGTGGTTCAAGTCCACTCAGACCCACCACTCAAACTGAGTGAGTGATGAAGGTGAATAAGGTGATAAATAAACGATGACATGGGGATATAGCTCAGCTGGGAGAGCGCCTGCCTTGCACGCAGGAGGTCAGCGGTTCGATCCCGCTTATCTCCACCACTTATCATCGTTAAGTAAATTGAGTTTTTATACTTAATGAGTTTATTTAACGATGATAACTGAAAATGTTATTTCTGTTCTTTAACAACCAGGAAACAAGCTGAAAAAAACTGAAGAGACTTTCAAGTCCTTTTAAAGGATAAGAAAAAAAGTCTGAGTAAGAATAAAATCTTGATTGAACAAAAGCAATCAAGTGTTTAGTTGAAAAACACAACATCAAGAATTTTTGAGGTTGTATAGTTAAGTGACTAAGCGTACAAGGTGGATGCCTTGGCAATCAGAGGCGATGAAGGACGTGCTAATCTGCGAAAAGCTTGGATGAGTCGATAAGAGGCGTTTAATCCAAGATGTCCGAATGGGGAAACCCAGTAGATGAAGAATCTACTATCACTTACTGAATACATAGGTAAGTGAGGCAAACCGGGAGAACTGAAACATCTAAGTACCCCGAGGAAAAGAAATCAACCGAGATTTCGTTAGTAGCGGCGAGCGAACGCGAAGGAGCCTGTTAGTGATAATGACAGAGACAGAGGAACAAGCTGGGAAGCTTGGCGATACAGGGTGATAGCCCCGTACTCGAAGTCCAGGTCATGGTACTAAGCTAACGATAAGTAGGGCGGGACACGTGATATCCTGTTTGAAGATGGGGGGACCATCCTCCAAGGCTAAATACTCCTGATTGACCGATAGTGAACCAGTACTGTGAAGGAAAGGCGAAAAGAACCCCGGTGAGGGGAGTGAAATAGAACCTGAAACCTTGTACGTACAAGCAGTGGGAGCCCTTTTAAGGGTGACTGCGTACCTTTTGTATAATGGGTCAGCGACTTATATTTTGTAGCGAGGTTAACCGAATAGGGGAGCCGAAGGGAAACCGAGTCTTAACTGGGCGAATAGTTGCAAGGTATAGACCCGAAACCCGGTGATCTAGCCATGGGCAGGTTGAAGGTTGGGTAACACTAACTGGAGGACCGAACCGACTAATGTTGAAAAATTAGCGGATGACTTGTGGCTGGGGGTGAAAGGCCAATCAAACCGGGAGATAGCTGGTTCTCCCCGAAATCTATTTAGGTAGAGCCTTGAGCGGACACCTTCGGGGGTAGAGCACTGTTTCGGCTAGGGGTCCATCCCGGATTACCAACCCGATGCAAACTACGAATACCGAAGAGTGATACTCAGGAGACACACGGCGGGTGCTAACGTCCGTCGTGGAGAGGGAAACAACCCAGACCGCCAGCTAAGGTCCCAAAGTCTATATTAAGTGGGAAACGAAGTGGGAAGGCTTAGACAGCTAGGATGTTGGCTTAGAAGCAGCCATCATTTAAAGAAAGCGTAATAGCTCACTAGTCGAGTCGGCCTGCGCGGAAGATGTAACGGGGCTCAAATATAGCACCGAAGCTGCGGCATCAGACGAAAGTCTGTTGGGTAGGGGAGCGTTCTGTAAGCGGATGAAGGTGAATCGAGAGGTTTGCTGGACGTATCAGAAGTGCGAATGCTGACATAAGTAACGATAAAACGGGTGAAAAAAACCCGTTCGCCGGAAGACCAAGGGTTCCTGTCCAACGTTAATCGGGGCAGGGGTGAGTCGGCCCCTAAGGCGAGGCTGAAAAGCGTAGTCGATGGGAAACGGGTTAATATTCCCGTACTTGGATAAACTGCGATGTGGGGACGGAGCAGGTTAGGGTTATCGCACTGTTGGATATGTGCGTTTAAGTTTGTAGGTGGGAAGTTTAGGCAAATCCGGACTTCTATTAAACACTGAGAGATGATGACGAGGCTCTACGGAGCTGAAGTAACCGATACCACACTTCCAGGAAAAGCCACTAAGCTTCAGGTTTATCTAAACCGTACTGAAAACCGACACAGGTGGTCAGGTAGAGAATACTCAGGCGCTTGAGAGAACTCGGGTGAAGGAACTAGGCAAAATAGCACCGTAACTTCGGGAGAAGGTGCGCCGGCGTAGATTGTAGTCCCTTGCGGGCGAAGGTTGAACCGGTCGAAGATACCAGCTGGCTGCAACTGTTTATTAAAAACACAGCACTCTGCAAACACGAAAGTGGACGTATAGGGTGTGATGCCTGCCCGGTGCTGGAAGGTTAATTGATGGTGTAATCGAAAGAGAAGCTCCTGATCGAAGCCCCAGTAAACGGCGGCCGTAACTATAACGGTCCTAAGGTAGCGAAATTCCTTGTCGGGTAAGTTCCGACCTGCACGAATGGCATAATGATGGCCAGGCTGTCTCCACCCGAGACTCAGTGAAATTGAAATCGCCGTGAAGATGCGGTGTACCCGCGGCTAGACGGAAAGACCCCGTGAACCTTTACTATAGCTTGACACTGAACATTGAATTTTGATGTGTAGGATAGGTGGGAGCCTTTGAAGCAGTCACGCCAGTGATTGTGGAGTCGTCCTTGAAATACCACCCTTTAACGTTTGATGTTCTAACGAAGATTACGAAACGTGGTCTCGGACAGTGTCTGGTGGGTAGTTTGACTGGGGCGGTCTCCTCCCAAAGAGTAACGGAGGAGCACGAAGGTTTGCTAATGACGGTCGGACATCGTCAGGTTAGTGCAATGGTATAAGCAAGCTTAACTGCGAGACAGACAAGTCGAGCAGGTACGAAAGTAGGTCATAGTGATCCGGTGGTTCTGAATGGAAGGGCCATCGCTCAACGGATAAAAGGTACTCCGGGGATAACAGGCTGATACCGCCCAAGAGTTCATATCGACGGCGGTGTTTGGCACCTCGATGTCGGCTCATCACATCCTGGGGCTGAAGTAGGTCCCAAGGGTATGGCTGTTCGCCATTTAAAGTGGTACGCGAGCTGGGTTTAGAACGTCGTGAGACAGTTCGGTCCCTATCTGCCGTGGGCGTTGGAGAATTGGTTGGGGCTGCTCCTAGTACGAGAGGACCGGAGTGGACGCACCACTGGTGTTCCGGTTGTGTCGCCAGACGCATTGCCGGGTAGCTAAGTGCGGAAGAGATAAGTGCTGAAAGCATCTAAGCACGAAACTTGCCAAGAGATGAGTTCTCCCAGATTTAAAATCTGTAAGGGTTGTTTAAGACTAAGACGTAGATAGGCATGGTGTGTAAGCGGTGCGAGCCGTTGAGCTAACATGATACTAATTGCCCGAGAGGCTTAACTATACAACGCTCAAGGGTTTTTGGGTGTTGTAAGACGAAAGAAACTCAGAGACGAAAGAGAAGAAGAAAGTTTTGAAGGTTATCAGCTTGTTTGGTTGTGAGCGCTAGAGATAGCGGAACAGAAAGAGAAAAAGTTATTAAAGGAATAATCCTGGCGGCGATAGAGCGGTGGTCCCACCTGACCCCATACCGAACTCAGAAGTGAAACGCCGATGCGCCGATGGTAGTGTGGGGCTTCCCCATGTGAGAGTAGGACACCGCCAGGTACTGAATGTAGAACCCCGAGCTGAATGGCTTGGGGTTTTTGTGTTTTTATAAAATATTAGAATTCATATATAAATGAGTCTAATAATGATAAAATCTTCGCCTATTTCTAGATAGCAATAATTATGAAAAAACAGATAAGTAAGATCTTTTCCAGTGATGGCGAATTGAGTAAGAATATCAAAGGATTTAAGCCACGAGCAGAACAGCTCGAAATGGCTCAATCTGTAGGATATGCTATTCAAAATAAGCGATCGCTTGTTGTAGAAGCTGGAACAGGTACTGGAAAGACTTTTGCTTATTTAGCACCGGCACTTATTGCAGGAAAGAAAACGATTATTTCAACCGGCTCTAAAAATCTACAAGATCAGCTTTTTTCAAGAGATCTTCCCGCTATTAAAAAAGCCTTAAATTATTCTGGAAAAATTGCATTATTGAAAGGGCGATCCAATTACTTATGTTTGGAACGTCTGGATCAGGTTATTGCTCAAGGTGTGCTTGGGGATAAATCTGTTTTAGCCGATTTAAGTAAAGTAAGAAAATGGAATAATGCGACGAAAACAGGTGATTTGACAGAATGTATTGAATTGGCTGAAGATAGCCCAATTTTGCCTCAATTGACGAGCACGGCAGAAAGTTGTTTGGGAACAGATTGTCCCAACTACGCTGAATGCTATGTCGCACAAGCTCGTAAAAAAAGCGCTAAATGCGGATCTTGTCGTAGTAAATCATCATCTTTTCTTTGCTGATATGGCGGTAAAAGAAAGTGGCTTTGGTGAGCTTATTCCCAATGCAGAAGTTATTATTTTTGATGAAGCACATCAACTTCCCGATATAGCAAGCCAGTACTTTGGTCAATCATTAACCTCTCGCCAGCTATTTGATTTATGTAAAGATATCAATATTGTTTATCGAACAGAATTGAAAGATATGCCGCAGCTTGGCACAACTGCAGATACCTTGCTTAAAGTCATTCAAGATTTCCGTCTTCTTCTTGGGGAAGGAAATCAGCGAGGAAATTGGCGTGAGCTATTTAAACAAAGTGCGGTCAAAAAATCGGTTGAATTATTGCAAGAAAAAATAGAGTTTCTTTCTGAAGTTATCAAGATTGCATTAGGTCGCTCTCAGACTTTGGATAGTATTTTTGAACGTACTGAAAGTATTAAAAATCAATTAATGCGTCTTTGTGATACGGCTATAGTCGGTTATTGCTACTGGTACGAAAGTATGGGGCGACAATTTGGTTTGCATATTACGCCACTCACTGTCGCAGATAAATTTGGTGAACAGCTAAATAATAAAGAAGCAGCTTGGATTTTCACCTCAGCGACTCTTGAAGTTGGCGGCACTTTTAATCATTTCTGTCAGCGACTAGGTATTGAGCAAGCAGAACAAAAAATTCTTCACAGTCCTTTTGATTATCCTAATCAATCGCTACTTTGCGTGCCACGTTATTTACCAGCAACGAATCAAAATAATACGTTACAAGCTCTTGGTGAAATGTTGTTGCCTATCATTGAAGCGAATAAAGGGCGATGCTTTGTGCTTTGTACTTCTTATTTAATGATGAGAGGCTTGGCAGAGTATTTTAGAGAAAAGAGTGAGCTTTCTATCTTATTACAAGGTGAAATGCCTAAAGCAAAATTACTCGAACAATTTATTCATGAAACCCATAGTGTGCTGGTTGCAACTTCTAGCTTTTGGGAAGGCGTGGATGTCCGTGGTGATGCACTTTCCTTAGTCATTATTGATAAATTGCCTTTTACCGCACCAGATGAACCTTTACTAAAAGCACGTATTGAAGATTGTCGATTGCAAGGTGGCGATCCATTTAATGATATACAGATCCCTGAAGCGGTTATTACGCTGAAACAAGGTGTAGGACGCCTAATTCGAGATGTAACTGATCGTGGTGCGGTAATTATTTGTGATAATCGTCTTGTTATGCGAAATTACGGCGAAACCTTTCTAAAAAGTTTACCTAATTCAACCCGTACCCGAGATCTCAACAAAGTGGTACAATTCTTACAAAATGAGAAAATGGATTAATAATGAAAAATATCACCTTATTAGCACTTGATACTTCAACAGAAGCCTGTTCTGTTGCACTTTGGCATAAAGGCGAAAAAACATATTTAGATGAATTAGCGCAACGTACACACACAAAACGTATTCTTCCAATGATTGATGAGTTGCTTGCCAATTCAGGTATCAATTTGAAGCAAGTAGATGCGTTAGCATTTGGACGCGGTCCTGGTAGTTTTACTGGTGTCCGTGTCGGTGCAGGGATTGCTCAAGGGCTTGCATTTGGTGCTGATTTACCTGTTATTGCGGTATCAAATTTAACAGCAATGGCTCAGGCTGCATTTGAATTACATCAAGCTGAAAATGTGGCAGCTGCCATTGATGCGAGAATGAATGAAGTTTATTTTTCTCAAGTAAAACGAGAAAAAGTGCGGTCAGAATTGGGTGAGTTTTTTCAATGGAATCCTGTTATTGAAGAACAAGTTTGCCAACCCAGAAAAAGTACTTGAACAATTTTCAGATTTAACCGCCTATCGAGTCGGAACAGGTTGGGCAGCGTATCCTCAATTTAAAGACAGTGGTTTAGAAGGGAGTGATATTATTTTACCTTCTGCACAATATATGCTTGAGCTTGCTTTAACAGATTATGCGCAGAATAAAGTCATATCCGCCTTAGAAATTGAACCGGTTTATTTGCGTAATGAAGTAACTTGGAAAAAATTACCTGGGCGTGAATAATTTTTAAAAAGGAGTTGAAGATGAATAAAAAAACGATCTTAGTTTTGACCGCACTTTCGACCACATTAGTGGGATGTGTTAATGCACCGAAAGGACTGGAAAAAGAACAGTTTACTTTAAAATCATTATCTTCAATTCAACAGAGTGATTATAGCTGTCAGTGCAAATCAATTCGTTTAGGCGGAAAAGTATTAACAGCACAAGCCCAGCCGAATAAAACTAAAATTGAAGTATTAAGCTATCCAGTTTACTCAACCTCTGCAAAACCCATGATTGATGAACAACCTAATGGACGTTTTATTACTTATCTTGATGGTTTTGTTGAGCCTGAAAGTTTAAAAGACCAATTTATTACAATTGGCGGCACCTTACTGAAAACAGAACAAGGCAAGGTTGATCAGGCAAGCTACACTTACCCTGTAATTAAAACCAATCATTATCGTGTCTGGAAGCTTTCTCAAAGCTATTACTATCCAGATGATATGTGGGATGATTGGGGCTTTTTTGGTCGACGACCATATTATTGGTATGGCGAGCCTGAAATTCGCTATTATCTCTACTAACTAAATGATAAAATTAAGAAAATTTTCCAAAGAATAAGGATAAAAAATGGAAAAAGTTTGGTTTCAAAATTATCCAGAAGGTTCACCCACCACGCTGGATACCTCAAAATATGATTCGATTCTCGATATTTTAGATAAAGCAATTCGTGAGCATCCAGACCGTCCTGCTTATATCAATATGGGACAAGTGCTGACTTTTCGCAAATTAGAAGAGCGAAGCCGTGCATTTGCTGCATATCTACAAAATGAATTGAAATTAAAACGTGGCGATCGTGTTGCTCTCATGATGCCGAATTTATTGCAATATCCTATTGCGCTTTTCGGTATCTTACGTGCGGGCCTAGTTGTCGTAAACGTGAATCCACTTTACACCCCACGTGAATTAGAACATCAGTTACAAGACAGCGGTGCAACGGCGATTGTTGTTGTTTCAAACTTCGCTTCAACCTTAGAAAAAATCGTGTTTAACACTAAAGTGAAACACGTGATTTTGACAAGAATGGGTGATCAGCTTTCTTTTGGTAAGCGTAATTTGGTCAATTTTGTTGTGAAATACGTCAAAAAGTTAGTGCCAAAATATAAATTACCGAATGCAGTGACTTTCCGTGAAGTGTTAAGTATTGGTAAATATCGCCAATATGTTCGTCCACAAGTGGATCGTGAAGATTTAGCTTTCTTACAGTATACAGGCGGTACAACAGGTGTTGCTAAAGGTGCAATGCTGACACATGGCAATATTATTACCAATATTTTCCAAGCGAAGTGGATTGCAGAGCCATTTATTGGCGATCATGCGAAGCAACGCATTGCCGTACTGGCTTTACCGCTTTATCATGTTTTTGCCTTAACGGTAAACTGTTTACTCTTCTTAGAGCTTGGCGTTACTGCGCTCTTAATTACGAACCCACGTGATATTGATGGCTTTTGTTAAAGAGCTCAAAAAATACCGCTTTGAAGCGATTACTGGGGTAAATACCTTGTTTAATGCGCTACTTAATAATGAAAATTTCAAAGAAGTGGATTTTTCACGATTAAAACTTTCTGTTGGCGGCGGTATGGCGATCCAACAATCGGTCGCAACGCGTTGGCATGATTTAACTGGCTGTAACATCATTGAAGGTTATGGCATGACAGAATGTTCACCGCTAATTGCCGCTTGTCCGATTAATGTGGTGAAACACAATGGTACAATTGGTGTACCAGTGCCAAATACCGATATTAAAATTATCAAAGATGATGGCTCGGAAGCACAACTTGGTGAAGCTGGAGAGCTTTGGGTTAAAGGTGAACAAGTCATGCGTGGTTATTGGCAACGTCCTGAAGCGACTGCTGAAGTGCTTCAAGATGGTTGGATGGCAACGGGTGATATCGTCATTATGGACGAGAGCTATAGCCTCCGTATTGTTGACCGCAAAAAAGACATGATCTTGGTTTCAGGGCTTTAACGTTTATCCAAATGAAATCGAAGATGTGGTGATGCTAAATTATAAAGTCGCTGAAGTCGTTGCTATCGGTGTGCCACATGAAGTGTCGGGAGAAACCATCAAAATCTTCGTTGTGAAGAAAGATGATAGCCTCACGCGTGATGAATTACGCCAACATTGCAGACAACATCTCACGGGTTATAAAGTCCCGAAAGATATTGAGTTTCGGGATGAATTACCGAAAAGTAATGTAGGCAAAATTTTACGACGCGTACTGCGTGATGAAGAAATAGCAAAACGCTCACAACATTAATAAAATCAGGGATATGTGTTCATATCCCTGTTTAGTCTTTACCTCTATTTGAAAATACATCCTATTACAATGATAAAAGAATGCCAAAATCAACCGCACTTTACATTAATTCAAAATAATGAAGAGCTCGCTCAGGTTTGTCAGTTAGCGCGTCAGCAAAGTGCGGTCGCTTTAGATACCGAATTTATGCGGGTATCGACCTATTATCCTAAATTAGGATTAATTCAACTTTATGATGGTGATCGTGTTTCATTGATCGATCCTTTATCCATTACTGATTTTTCACCTTTTGTGGAATTATTACGCGATCAGCAGGTGACAAAAATTTTGCATGCTTGTAATGAAGATTTATTGGTTTTCTTGCAAGAGTTTGATGCACTTCCACAACCTATGATGGATACGCAAATTATGGCACGTTTTCTAGGTTTTGCTAATTCAGCGGGCCTAGCCAAATTGGTGTTACATTATTTGGGCGTTGAAATGGATAAAGGGGCAACGCGTACAAACTGGCTAAAACGTCCACTTTCCCCTGTACAGCTACAATATGCCGCAGGGGATGTATGGTATCTCTTGCCAGTCTATCAAAAAATGCAAATAGAATTAGCGCAATCACCTTGGCTTCAAGCGGTAATTGATGATTGCCAGCTTGCGATCTCGAAAACCAGTAAATTAGATGATCGCGATCCAGACAAAGCCTATTTAGAGATTCCAAATGTTTGGAAATTGAATCCGCTCGAATTAGCGCGTTTACAGCTATTGGCAAAGTGGCGACAAGAAACGGCAATGGCACGAAATTTAGCCCTTTCTTATGTGGTGAAATCTGACAACCTTTGGAAAGTGGCAAAAAATAATCCTCGTAATACATCAGAAATGCTAGCGCTTGGCTTATCTGAAAATGAAGTCCGTGTACGTGGCAAAAAAATGCTTCAATTACTAGCACAAAGCCGCCGAATTTCACCTTATGATTATCCCTAAGCGTTTAGTGCGTATTGTGGATGATCCTCGTTATAAAAAGGCAATTCGATTGTTACAAGAAAAAGCTTATGAACTGACCCCAAAAGGATTAACTCTCGATATTCTGGCAAGTAAACGAAATTTAGAAGATCTCATTAAATGGGTCTGGTTAAAAAATGAAGATATGACAAAACAGCCCGATTTGCTTTTAGGGTGGCGAAGAGAGATTGGCTTGAAGCTGGTTGAATACTTAAAATCTGTAGAGTAGTCATTAAAAACAATCCTAAAAATAACCGCACTTTGAATATCAAAAGTGCGGTTATTTTCTTTAGTGTTTTACAACAAAGGCTTTAATTAAGCTTGTGTTGCTTGGATCGCGGTTAATGCGATGGTGTAGATGATATCATCCACTAATGCACCACGAGATAAGTCATTAACCGGTTTACGCATACCTTGAAGCATTGGACCTACAGCGACTAAATCTGCAGAACGTTGTACCGCTTTATAGCCGATGTTACCTGCGTTGATATCAGGGAATACAAATACGTTTGCTTGACCTGCCACTTTAGAGTTTGGCGCTTTAGAAGCAGCCACATCTTTCATTACAGCTGCATCGTATTGTAATGGACCGTCGATTAATAAATCAGGACGTTTTTCTTGTGCAATACGCGTTGCATCTTTCACTTTCTCTACAGATTGACCTGAGCCAGAAGTACCGGTTGAGTAAGAAAGCATTGCGACTTTCGGATTTAAACCAAATGCTTTTGCCGATTCAGCAGATTGAATTGCGATTTCAGCCAGTTGTTCAGCGGTTGGTTCTGGGTTTACTGCACAGTCACCATACACTAATACTTGGTCTGGTAATAACATGAAGAATACAGACGAGATAATTGAGCTACCTGGTGCTGTTTTGATGATTTGCATCGGTGGGACGAATGGTATTTGCCGTGGTGTGAACGGCACCAGAGACTAAACCATCTACTTCGCCCGCTTCTAACATCATCGTACCTAATACAACGGTGTCTTCTAATTGCGCACGTGCTTGTTCTTCCGTTAAACCTTTAGATTTACGTAATTCAACCAAACGAGCAACGTAGTTTTCGCGTACGTCAGCTGGATTGATGATCGTTACATCAGCACCTAAAGTCACGCCTTGTTCTGCCGCAACTTTTTTCACTGATTCAGGATCCGCTAATAATACAGATTTTGCGATACCACGTTCAGCACAGATTGCTGCCGCTTTAACGGTACGAGGTTCATCACCTTCTGGTAATACGATGGTTTTACCTGCTTTGCGTGCTAAATCAGTTAATTTGAAACGGAATGCTGCTGGAGAAATACGTGCTTCACGAGCAAGTGGTGCAGAGATTGCATTCGCTAATGCTTGAGCATCTAAGGTTTTAATTTTGCCTGCTTGTGCACCAAATACACCTAAGATTTCAGAGTTGTTCACACCGCCAAATTCTGAAGCAACGGCTTCTACTAATGTGCCTTCTTCATTGTTTGCCACTAAGATAATTTGTGCATCTAAGGTTTGTGCAATCGCGAAGTTTAAGCTATTTGCAAAAGGCGCTTGAGCTGAAGGTTGAACACCTTTAACAACCACTAAATTTGCATTTAATGCTTGGAAATCAGCAACGATTTTTTCTAATAACACGTCTTTTTGATTATTTGCGATTAATGCTTGAGCGGCTTTTACATCTTCTACTGCATTGAATACGACAGCGCCTGTTGTTTTAGCTGCGTCTAATGCTGCCGCTAAATTTGCTTCTGCGCTAGTTGGAATAAGAATAACTGCTTTAGTCATTTTGATATACCTTTTAATGAATGAAAAAACCTGCTGATTTCTCAGCAGGTTTGAAAGAAAGTTGATTAGCCCGCTAAACGTGCTGTATCTTGTGCAATTACTAATTCTTCGTTAGTTGGAAGAACGATTGCTTTGAATGCAGAGTCATCAGCAGTGATTACGCCTGATTTGCCAAAGCGAGCAGCAAGGTTACGTTCTTGGTCTAATTTGATACCAAATAATTTTAAGTGGCCTAATGCTAATTCACGAACGTGAGCTGAGTTTTCACCGATACCACCCGTAAATGCGATGGCATCTAAGTGATCATCACCTAAAACGGCCATGTATGCACCGATGTATTTTGCTAAACGGTAGCTGTAAACATCTAATGCACGTTTTGCTTCTGGTTTAGATGCGTCGTCGTAGTTATCTTCTGCATAACGACAGTCGCTCGTTACTTCAGTTAAACCTAAAAGACCTGATTTTTTCACTAAAGTTTCTTCGATTTGATCCATTGACATACCTAAGTTTTTGTATAGGTAGAAAACGATCGCAGGGTCGATGTCACCACAACGTGTACCCATGACTAAACCTTCTAACGGGGTTAAACCCATAGATGTATCGATACATTTACCGTTACGAACAACAGAAACAGAACCACCGTTACCTAAGTGACAGATGATTGCGTTTACTTGGTCTGCCGGTTTGCCTACGTATTCAGCGACTTCACGAGAAACAAAGTAGTGGCTGGTACCGTGTGCACCGTAGCGACGTACGCCATGTTCTTTGTAAAGTGAGTATGGAAGTGCATATAGATATGCTTCTTCAGGCATGGTTTGGTGGAATGCTGTATCAAATACGACAACGTTCTTATCTTTTAAGTGTGGGAATGTTTTAAATGCTTCACGGATACCGATTAAGTGAGCAGGGTTGTGAAGTGGTGCAAATTGTGCCGCATCTTCAATACCTTTAACCACTTCATCTGTTACAACAACAGATTGGGTGTATTTCTCACCACCGTGAACGATACGGTGACCAATCGAGGTGATAGAGTTTTTAAGCTCATCAGTCATAATGTTTGATGCGATGAAGTTAAGTGCTTCAGTGTGCGCTGCACCAGCACCTAAATCTGCGCTACCTTTTTCACCGTTAAGTTTCCATTTGATACGAGCTTCAGGAAGATAAAATGCTTCTGCTAAGCCTGATAATTTTTCTTCACCTGTTGCAGGATCAAGGATTGCAAATTTTAATGAAGAACTACCACAGTTAAGGATGAGAACAAGTTTTGACATAGGAACCCTATTTTTGATTGAGGTTAATAAAAATCCATTCAAAAGAACGGAGTATAAATCCTATATAGAATACACCTTTTAGCGTATAAAATAAATTAACTGGAGGGTAAAAATACGATCTTTTATTAGAAAAGTTGAAAATTTCAACAATTTCTAGTCAGGGATGACAATTAAACCTAAACTAGAGTATTATAAGAGCGGTTATTTTCAAGGATGTTTTTATGTCATCATTTTTTTCAACCTTAAAACAAGGGCAAATTTATTTGCAAACGTGGCCACTAGAAGCGAAGCTCGGCATGATTTTTCCCCGAAAAATCGCATTATTAAAGCTACAAAATTTGCACAAAAATTTATGCCTTTTATGGCAGTATTTGCGGTGGTCTGGCAGCAACTTTATGCCAAAGCAGATCTTACAGCATTTTCGCTTGCTATTTTGACCGCACTTTGTGCGTTAGTCATGCCATTTCAAGGCTTATATTGGTTGGGGAAACGAGCAAAATCACCCTTAGAACCGCAAAGTTCTCAGTGGTTTTATGAGATTAGTGAACGTTTGAGAAAACAACATGAAAGTTTGCCAACGGTGCAAGATAAACCGACATATCAGCACTTGGCAGAAGTATTACGAAAGGCACAGCAAAAATTAGATAAAGCATTTTGGCAAGAAATCTAGCCAATGGCTTCAAATTTAATTGACGCAAACGTTTTCCTTTTGTTGTTTTTTATGTAAAATACTGCGGTCGCAATGGCGACCCTTTTTAATTGAGAGACTATTTAATGATTGATTACATTATCATTGGCATCATCGCATTTTCGATTATCGTGAGTTTATTACGTGGGTTTGTGCGAGAGGTGATGTCCCTTGCAAGTTGGGTCGTTGCATTTATTGTCGCTAGCCAATTTTATCCTTATCTCGCCACTTATCTCACTCAAATCGAATCTGACTACGTGCGTAACGGCACCGCAATCGGCATTTTATTTGTTTTAACCTTAATCGTAGGTGGCATTGTTAATTATGTGATTAGCCAATTAGTGGATAAAACAGGACTTACCGGAACAGATCGTGTTCTCGGTGCGGCATTTGGCTTAATTCGTGGCGCGTTAATCGTTGCTGCGATCTTATTCTTCTTGGATACCTTCACTAACTTTGAACAAACCGATTGGTGGAAAGAATCAAAATTAATTCCTCATTTCGGCTTCATTATTGAATGGTTCTTCCAACAACTACAAGCAAGTTCTAGTTTTTTAAACTCAACTTTTAAACAATAAGGTAGTCAATCAGTATGTGTGGAATTGTCGGTATCGTTAGCCAAAATCCGGTTAATGAATCCATTTATGCAGCATTAACGTTATTACAGCATCGAGGTCAAGATGCGGCGGGGATTGTCACAATAGATGATGAAAACCGCTTTCGTTTGCGTAAGGCTAATGGTCTTGTAAGCGATGTATTCAGACAAGAACATATGTTACGTTTACAAGGTCATGCAGGCCTCGGACATGTACGTTATCCAACAGCCGGCAGTTCAAGTGTATCTGAAGCTCAGCCTTTCTATGTTAACTCACCTTATGGTTTAAGTCTTGTTCACAATGGTAACTTAACCAACTCAACCGAATTAAAGATAAATTATTTAAAGAAGCGCGTCGTCATATAAATACCAATTCGGATTCAGAACTTCTTCTCAATATTCTTGCTAATCATTTGGATAGAGTGAATAAATACCATCTCGATCCACAAGATATTTTTAATGCAATTCGTGCGACACACAAAGATATTCGTGGTGCTTATGCATGCTTTAGCGATGATTATTGGACATGGTATGGTGGCATTTCGCGATCCGTTTGGTATTCGTCCACTCGTGTTAGGTAAACGAGAAGAAAATGGTTCTGTGGAATATATGTTTGCCTCTGAAAGTGTGGCATTAGACGTCGCAGGTTTTGAATTAGTGCGTGATGTTGCGCCAGGCGAAGCGATTTATGTGACCTTTGATGGCCAGCTTTATGCTGAGCAGTGTGCGGAAAGTGCGGTCTTAAATCCGTGTATTTTTGAATATGTGTACTTTGCTCGTCCTGATTCAACAATAGACGGTGTGTCTGTCTATGCCGCACGTGTTCACATGGGTGAACATTTAGGTAAAAAAATTGCAAAAGAATGGGTTGATGAAGCTGATAACATTGATGTTGTGATTCCAGTACCTGAAACTTCAACAGACATTGCTTTACAGATTGCGAAAATCTTAGGGCAAACCTTATCGTCAAGGTTTTGTGAAAAACCGCTATGTTGGCCGTACATTTATCATGCCTGGTCAAGCACAACGTATTAGTTCAGTTCGTCGTAAGCTCAATACGATTAAAGCAGAATTTAAAGATAAAAATGTGCTATTAGTCGATGATTCTATTGTTCGAGGTACAACATCTGAACAAATTGTGAGTATGGCTAGAGCAGCGGGTGCGAAGAAAATTTACTTTGCATCAGCCGCACCAGAAATTCGTTATCCGAATGTGTACGGCATTGATATGCCAACAAAACAAGAACTCATTGCCTATGGCCGTAATGTTGATGAAATTGCGAAATTGATTGGTGTAGATAAATTGGTTTTCCAAGATCTTGAAGCGTTGACAGAATCAGTGCGTCAAGAAAATCCAGCGATTCAAGGCTTTTGATTGTTCAGTCTTTACTGGGGAATATATCACAGGCGATATCACGCCAGAATATCTCGATAGCATCGCTTCTCAACGTAATGATTCAGCAAAGAAAAAACGGGAAAAAGATGCGAGTAATCTCGAAATCCATAATGAAGGATAAAACAGTCTAAAAGTATAAAGCGCCAAATTCGATGAAGAGTTTGGTGCTTTTTCTTTTTAATTTAAAATGAAGAAAAAAATGACCGCACTTGGTATATTTGAAGTGCGGTTATTTTTTTATGTGTTTTAGTCTTTATAAAAATCGTTATAAAGTGTACTTTCAAATTGCACAAGTGGAGCGCGTTTCGTTTTACTTTCTAAATCGCCAGTGGAGTAACCATTGATAAATTGAACGAAAGCCACTTTTTCACCTCGCGCATTGGTCATAAAACCAGCAAGGTTATAAACACCTTTTAATGAGCCTGTTTTCGCAATGACATTTTTAACCAATGGTGGATTAATTAAGCCACCGCGTCCGCTGATGGTTCCATCTACACCTGCAATCGGGAAAGTTTCCATTAAATGCAGTGTATCTTCATTTTTAGCGATGTACTCTAAAACAGAAAGCATAGTTTTTGGTGCAACTAAATTGTGACGAGAAAGGCCAGAACCATCTGCTAAAATGCTGTTGCCAAATTTAATGCCTTGTTTTTGTAATACTGATTTAACCGCCAATGTACCTAATTGGAATGAAGCTGGGCGTTTATAGTAATTGTAGGCTACCGCTCTAAATAAAGCATCTGCAATTTGGTTATCCGATTTTTTCATCATTTTTTTCAATAACTCAGGCAGTGGTTTAGATAAATGCTGTGCAAGTTTTTGCCCTTGCTGTGGTTTTTGAGGTTGTTTCACTTTACCTGTAAATTCAATGCCAAGACGTTTTAGTTGACGTTGAATAATGGCAGCCGCATAGGCATCTGGATCTTGTACTGCAAAACTGAGCCCAAAAGGTTTTGTTTGACGCGCAATACAGCCTTTAACCTGATAGCGATTATTGTCATGAACCACAACATCTAACTGGCAATAACCAGCTTCTTGCTGATCTGCAATATACACTTGTCCGAAAACTTGAATCGGGAATTGTGCAGGAACGTTAATTTTTACGGTTTCACCTACAGGTTGATTCGCATCCAGTTCTGCATAGAAACAGTTATTATCGATATTTGCCGCTGCTGGAGGAGAGTTAAAGCACATGGTGAGATCGTTCCAAATCCAACCTAACCCACGGTCGTGGCTCGCAAATACAGAGGTATCTAACACGAGATCGCCATTAATTTTCTGAATACCTTGATTTTTTAAATTAGCGAGTAGGGTGTAAAGTTGTCCACTGGTGAGATCGGGGTCGCCAGTAAATTGCACAACAAGATCGCCTTCTAAGGTATTATTCTGAATTTTTCCGTTACTTAAAAGTGAGGTTTCAAACTGGAAGGCATCACCTAATACTAATTTAGCCGCTACAGCGGTAAAGACTTTTTGCGTACTGGCTGGCAACATAAAGGTTGAACCATTGTAATCGGCGATAATTTGATCTTTATTGAGGTTTTTGGCAATGATGCCAGCCGATGCACCTTCCGGTAAATATTGGGTGATTGAAGTGACATCAACTTCAGCCATAGAAGAAAAAGAAAATCCGAGAGTGATAAATGCCGCTTTAAGTGCGGTCGAAATGGAAGATTTTTTACTCATTTTTGTACTGTTCTAGTTGCTATTTTTCTTAAGACGGATAATAATAAGCCCCGAACTCAATTGAGTAAATCATTTTTTATTTTTCATTGGCTACGGCAAGGTTGCAAGACGTTGTCGTGGTTTTGTTTTTACCAAATTTCAAGGAAAAAGAATGAAACAAATTCCAATGACCGTGCGCGGTGCGGAGTTATTACGAGAAGAATTAGATTTCTTAAAAAATGAGCGTCGCCCTGAAATTATCAAGGCGATAGCTGAAGCACGTGAGCACGGCGACTTAAAAGAAAATGCAGAATATCACGCCGCGCGTGAGCAACAAGGTTTTTGCGAGGGACGTATTCAAGAGATTGAAGGCAAACTTGCAAATTGTCAGATTATCGATGTCACTAAATTACCTAATAACGGTAAAGTTATTTTTGGTGCCACAGTTGTATTAGTGAATACCGATACCGATGAAGAAGTGACTTATCAAATCGTAGGTGATGATGAGGCAGATATTAAATCAGGTTTGATTTCTGTGAACTCACCGATTGCCCGTGGTTTGATAGGTAAAGAGTTAGATGATACCGTGAACATTACCACACCAGGTGGAACGGTTGAATTTGAAATTATTGAAGTAAATTACATCTAAAAAACATCCCCTCAAATGGAGGGGATAACAATTATTTACGAGGCAGCTGAATTTTGCCTTCTTCGCTTGGTCGATAAAGAACCAAAATATGTCCGATAGTTTGAACGTTAGATGATTGTGTTTCACGCACGATCGCATCGATGATAAGTTGTTTGGTTTCACGATCTGCGCCAGCAATTTTCACTTTGATGAGTTCGTGATGATTTAATGCATTATCGATTTCAGCTAATACACCTTCGGTTAAGCCGTTACCGCCAAGCATGACGACAGGGCTCAGGTGATGAGCAAGCCCTTTTAAAAATTGTTTTTGTTTTGTTGATAAAATTGTCATAAGGAATCCTTTAATAAAATGAATATTTGTCATGAAGAGACCGAAAAAAACGGTCAGGAAAAATGTGGTTTTTCAGCACTTTTTGGTAAGTCTAGCCTTGAATTTGGCAGATTGTACCCAAATATAGACGAAACTACTACAAAAAATAGTACAAAAGATAGAGATTTATGGGAAAGAAAAAACGTTCAGCGAGTTCATCTCGTTGGTTAAACGAACATTTTAAAGATCCGTTTGTTCAGAAAGCACATAAGCAAAAATTACGTTCTCGTGCTTACTTTAAACTAGATGAGATTCAACAAACAGATAAATTGTTCAAGCCAGGAATGACCGTAGTGGATCTCGGAGCTGCTCCAGGTGGTTGGTCACAATATGTCGTGAGCCAAATCGGTGGAAAGGGAAGAGTCATTGCGTGCGATATTTTGGACATGAATCCAATTGTCGGCGTTGATTTTTTACAAGGCGATTTCCGTGATGAAAACGTGTTGAATGCATTATTAGAACGGGTTGGGGAAGCTAAAGTTGATGTAGTGATGTCTGATATGGCACCGAATTTTAGTGGTATGCCATCGGTTGATATTCCACGAGCAATGTATTTAGTGGAACTGGCTTTAGATATGTGTAAAGCAAGTTTTAGGCAAAAAAAGGCAGTTTTGTGGTCAAAGTATTCCAGGGAGAAGGCTTTGATGAGTATTTGCGTGAAATTCGTTCACTGTTTAGTGTGGTAAAAGTACGTAAGCCGGAGGCCTCTCGTGGGACGTTCGCGTGAAGTTTACATTGTAGCGAGTGGTTATAAAGGCGAATAATTGCTTTGATAGCTTTTCATTGTGTCACGGATGAGATAGTATCTCGTTTTATTTTAATTAACTTAAGAAAGGCAGGTTAAACCTTGAACGATATGGTCAAAAATCTAGTTCTATGGGTTGTGGTTGCAGTTGTCATGATGACGGCTTACCAAAGTTTTAACTCCAATGGCGTGAGTGACTCAACAGATTACACAACCTTTTGTGTATGATGTGAGTAATAGTCAAGTGAAAGAAGCGCGTTTTGATGCGAATGAAATCACTGTGACCAAAAATGACGGTTCTAAATATATGACCGTTATGCCACCGTTGGAAGATAAAAAACTCTTAGATGACTTATTAAATAAAAAAGTCAAAATTCGAAGGTACGCCTTTTGAAAAACGTAGTTTACTATCACAAATTTTGATTTCGTGGTTCCCGATGCTATTCCTTGTTGGGGTATGGATTTTCTTCATGCGCCAAATGCAAGGTGGTGGTGGCAAAGCCATGAGCTTTGGTAAAAGCCGCGCTAAAATGCTGAACCAAGACCAAATCAAAGTCACTTTTGCAGATGTCGCAGGTTGTGATGAAGCAAAAGAAGAAGTCGGTGAAGTGGTCGATTTCTTGCGTGAACCGAAAAAATTCCAAAACCTTGGCGGTAAAATTCCAAAAGGTATTTTGATGGTTGGCCCTCCTGGTACAGGTAAAACCTTATTAGCTAAGGCTATTGCGGGTGAAGCAAAAGTACCTTTCTTTACCATTTCAGGTTCTGACTTTGTGGAGATGTTTGTGGGTGTTGGTGCTTCTCGTGTACGTGATATGTTCGAGCAAGCGAAGAAAAATGCACCATGCTTAATCTTTATTGATGAAATCGATGCGGTAGGTCGCCAACGTGGTGCAGGCTTAGGTGGTGGACACGATGAGCGTGAACAAACCCTTAACCAAATGTTAGTTGAAATGGATGGTTTCGGTGGTAACGAAGGCGTAATCGTTATTGCAGCAACGAACCGTCCAGATGTACTTGACCCAGCATTAACTCGTCCAGGCCGTTTTGACCGTCAAGTTGTTGTGGGTTTACCGGATGTGAAAGGTCGTGAGCAAATTTTAAAAGTTCACATGCGTAAAGTCCCTGTGGCTGATGATGTAGATGCGATGACACTTGCTCGTGGTACACCAGGTTATTCAGGTGCGGATTTAGCGAACTTGGTTAATGAAGCGGCATTATTTGCTGCTCGTAGCAATAAACGCACTGTATCGATGCTTGAGTTTGAAAAAGCAAAAGATAAGATCAATATGGGACCAGAACGTCGTACCATGATCATGACGGATAAACAAAAAGAATCAACAGCGTACCATGAAGCAGCTCATGCCATTGTTGGTTACTTAGTGCCTGAACATGATCCTGTACATAAAGTCACGATTATTCCTCGTGGCCGTGCATTAGGTGTGACTTTCTTCTTGCCTGAAGGCGATCAAATTAGTATCAGCCAAAAACAATTAGAAAGTAAACTTTCAACACTTTATGCAGGACGTTTAGCAGAAGATTTGATTTACGGTGAAGAAAATATTTCGACTGGTGCATCTAACGATATTAAAGTGGCAACCAATATTGCACGTAATATGGTGACCCAATGGGGCTTCTCAGATAAACTCGGTCCGATTCTTTATACCGAAGATGAAGGCGAAGTATTCTTAGGTCGCTCAATGGCGAAAGCAAAACATATGTCAGATGAAACGGCGCATGCGATTGATGAAGAAGTGCGTGCGATTGTAAATCGTAACTATGCGAGAGCAAGACAGATTTTGATCGACAATATGGATATTCTTCACGCCATGAAAGATGCGTTAGTGAAATATGAAACCATTGAAGAAGAACAAATCAAACAGCTAATGAATCGTGAACCTGTTACACCACCATCTGGTTGGGAAGATAACAAAGACACGAGCCCGAAAGCTAAGCCGCAAGAAGAAACAACTGAAAGTGCGGTTAATCATTCAGAAGATTCTGAAGAGTAAGAATAAAGCCTTCCTAATTAGGAAGGCTTTTTTATTTATAATGTCATTCTTTTCATCACTATATTCCGTTATAATCTAGCCTTTAAAATTTGATTTAAAAATTGACCGCACTTTATGAAACTTTATGCTAATAACAAATGTCTAGATTTATCATTCCCTCAAATTATGGGAATTTTGAATTTCACGCCCGATTCATTTTCAGATAGCGGACAGTTTTTTAGTCTAGACAAGGCATTATTTCAAGTTGAAAAAATGCTCAAAGAAGGTGCAACAATTATTGATATTGGCGGGGAATCAACTCGACCAATGGCAGAAGAAGTGCCTGAAACTGAAGAGTTGCAACGAGTGATACCTCTTGTTGAAGCCGTGCAAAAACGTTTTGATTGTTGGATTTCAGTGGATACCTCTAAAGCAATTGTGATGCAAGAAGCAGCTAAGGTCGGCATGGATTTAATCAATGATATTCGTGCTTTACGTGAACCTGGCGCACTCGAAATAGCAGGACAGTTGAATTTACCGACTTGTATCATGCATATGCAAGGACAGCCGCGCACAATGCAGACTAATCCGCATTATGATGATGTAGTCCAAGATGTTTATCAGTTTTTAGAAGCTCGGACTCAAGCTTGTTTAGAGGCAGGGAATTGCTAAAGAAAATATTATTTGGGATATGGGGTTTGGTTTTGGTAAGACCGTGCAGCATAACTATAAACTTTTACAGCAATTAGCACACTTTTGTGAAAGTGGTTATCCCATTTTAGCAGGTCTTTCACGTAAATCGATGATTGGTGCCGTATTAGATAAACCCGTAACTGAACGTGTTGTGGGAAGTGTAGCTGGCGCATTAATTGCTGCACAAAATGGTGCGACAATTTTACGCGTACATGATGTGGCTGCAACGGCAGATGCTTTGAAAGTATGGCAAGCAACGCAACAGGCGTAAGAAAGTAACAGATTTTATATGTTGTAGAGTAAATGATTTCTGCAACATCAATTATTCAATTTATTAAGGAATAAATATGGCAAATCGTAAATATTTTGGTACAGATGGCGTACGCGGTAAAGTGGGTACTTATCCAATCACGCCTGATTTCGCATTGAAATTAGGTTGGGCTGCGGGTAAGGTTTTAGCTTCACAAGGTTCTCGCACAGTATTAATCGGAAAAGATACTCGTATTTCAGGTTATATGTTGGAATCTGCTCTTGAAGCAGGTTTAGCTGCAGCTGGCTTAACTGCTGCATTTACCGGCCCAATGCCAACCCCTGCCGTGGCTTATTTAACTCGTACTTTTCGTTTAGAAGCAGGCATTGTGATTTCTGCATCGCATAATCCTTACTATGATAATGGAATTAAATTCTTCTCTGCGGAAGGAACAAAATTACCGGACCATATTGAAGAGGCTATTGAAGCCATGCTCGATCAGCCAATGGATTGCGTTGAATCAGCTGAATTAGGTAAAGCTCGTCGTATTAACGATGCGGCAGGTCGTTATATTGAATTTTGTAAGAGTACATTTCCAGCTCATCTTGGCTTAGATGGTTATAAAATCGTAGTGGACTGTGCAAATGGTGCGACTTACCATATTGCACCAAATGTATTACGTGAATTAGGCGCTGAAGTGATTGAAATTGGTACAGATCCTAACGGGATCAATATCAATGAGAAAGTGTGGCGCAACCGATGTAAAAGCATTACAGGAAAAAGTGCTTGAAACAAAAGCAGATGTTGGTCTTGCTTATGATGGTGATGGTGACCGTATTATGATGGTGGATCACTTAGGTAATAAAGTAGATGGTGACCAAATCCTTTTCATTATTGCTCGTGAAGCTTTACGTTCAGGTCAATTAAAAGGTGGCGTAGTCGGCACATTAATGAGTAATATGAGCCTAGAAATTGCCTTAAAAATGTTAGGTGTGCCTTTCGTACGTGCTAACGTTGGTGACCGTTATGTATTAGAAAAAATGGTAGAGCATGGCTGGACATTAGGTGGAGAAAACTCAGGCCATATCATTATTGCTGATAAAAATACGACAGGTGATGGTATTATTGCATCATTAGCTGTATTAAGCGCAATGGTTCAACATCGTTTATCTTTAAACGAGCTTGCAAGTGCGGTGAAATTATTCCCTCAAGTGCTGATTAATGTTCGTTTTGCGGGCGGTGCAAATCCATTAGAAAGCGAAGCTGTAAAAGCGGTAGCTGCTGATGTGGAAAAACGCTTAGAAGGTAAAGGTCGAATTTTACTGCGTAAGTCAGGTACTGAGCCACTTATTCGCGTAATGGTGGAATGTGAAGACGGCGCACTTGCAAAACAATGTGCAGAAGAAATTGCAGAAGCAGTTAAAGCGAATTAATTGAATGGGGGCTAGCCCCCATTTTTGATCATAAAATTTATCTTTTATTATTTTTAGGAAAGCAAAGAGATGAAAGTTTTTATTATGCGACATGGGGAAGCTGAAGTTGTCGCTTCATCAGATGAGGCTCGGCATTTAACCGAGTATGGACGCAAACAATCAATATCACAAGGTCAATGGCTTAAAACACATCTAAATTCAACCGCACTTTCAGTTCAGAAAGTGATTGTCAGTCCTTATGTTCGTGCTCAAGAAACGTTTGAGCTCGTCAATTCAGCGTTAGACAATATTCTTAATGATGTTGAAACTTGGAGTGGGATTACACCTTACGGGAATGCGACGCTGGTAGCAGATTATTTATCTGTTTTGCAGAAACAAGGGGTTGAAAGTGTTTTGCTTGTTTCTCATTTACCTTTAGTGGGCAGTATTGTTTCAGAGCTTTATGGCAAGCGAAATCCAATCAGTTTTTATCCCTTCAACGATTGTTCAAATTGACTGGAATGGTGAAAAAGGCACCATTGAAGCTTTCCATTATCCAAAATAGAATGGCTAAAATACGAAAAAAACAAAGTTTATATGATTTACTTTTTAAAAGCAGTCAAAAATAAGCAACACCTAAAATGTGTATTTTTAGGTGTTTTTTTAAAATTTTTTTGATAGACTGAAAATGAGCTATAAATGAATAGCTTAAATTAAGCCATCACAATGACACAAGGAGAGTAGCTATGAACAATAAAATCGAAGATAAAGCAACTGAAGTAAAAGATACGACAGTGAATGCTGCAACACAAGTTAAAGATGCATTAGTTGCAGCGGCTAACTATATTAAAGATGCTGTGACACATAAAGCGTCTGAGGCAAAAAGAAGTGGTTGAAGACAAAGCTACTGAAGTGAAAGATGTAACTGAAGATAAAGTATCTGAAGTAAGAAAAGCAGTTTCTGAAGCAAAAGAAGCAATCGATGATAAAGCTACTGAAATGAAAAAAGCAATCGATGACAAATTTTCTGAAGTAAAAAGAGCCGTCGAAGATAAAGCATCAGAAGTGAAAAAAGCAGTTTCAGAAGCTACAGATGAAGCGGCAGATAAAGCAGCAGAGCTAAAAAGATGCAGCTGAAGACAAAGTTGCTGAAGTGAAAGATGCGGCTGAAGACAAAGTATCAGAAGCAAAAAGAAGCAGTTTCTGAAGCAAAAGATACACTTGTAGACAAAGTAGTTAAATTAAAAGATGCAGTTGCAGATAAAGTTGCAGAAGTAAAAAATGCAGTTTTTGAAGCAAAAGATGAAGCAGCAGATAAAGCAGCTGAGTTAAAACATGAAGCTGAAGATAAAGCATCAGAAGTGAAAAAAGCAGTTTCAGAAGCAAAAGATGAAGTGGCAGATAAAGCAACTGAGCTAAAAGATGAAGCTGAAGATAAAGCATCAGAAGCAAAAGATACGGTCTTAGGTAAAGTAGCTAAATTAAAAGATGCTGTTGTAGATAAAGTTGCTGAAGTAAAACATGCAGTTTTTTTAAAAGCAAAAGATGAAGCTGAAGATAAAGCATCAGAAGTGAAAAAAAGCAGTTTCAGAAGCAAAAAGATGAAGTAGCAGATAAAGCAGCTGAGCTAAAAAGATGAAGCTGAAGATAAAGCATCAGAAGCAAAAGATACGGTCTTAGGCAAAGTAGTTAAGTTCAAAGATGCAGTTGTAGATAAAGTTGCTGAAGTAAAAAATGCAGTTTTTGAAGCAAAAGATGAAGCAGCAGATAAAGCAGCTGAGTTAAAAGATGAAGCTGAAGATAAAGCATCAGAAGCAAAAGATGCGGTGGAAGATAAAGCATCAGAAGTGAAAAAAGCAGTTTCAGAAGCAAAAGATGAAGCTGAAGATAAAGCTGTAAAAGCAAAAGAAGCTGTCGAAGATAAAGTTGCTGAAGTAAAAGATTCGCTTTCAGAGGCAAAAGATGTAATGTCTTCTAAAGTTGAAGCTGCAAAAGATGCAGCAGTAAGCGCGGCAGTACAAGTTAAAGATGCTGTGGTTGCAGCAGCTAACTATGTTAAACATGTTGCGGAAAATAAAAATGACTGAAGCAAAAAGATGCTGTGTGCTCTAAAGCAGAGGAAGTAAAAAAATGTAGATTCTGAAACAAAAGATCAATCTGCAGCCGTAAAAAAAGTAACTGAAAAAGTAAAAAGCAATGGTTAAGGATTATTCAAATTAACTGAGTTGGGTTGTTCAAAAAAAACACAAAAAAGTAATTTTTTATCTTTACAAAAAATAAAATTTTTATAATGAACTTTTTACAAGTCTTTTTAAATTCATAGGGTTATAGTTGTTTTAGAGAGGTGTTATAAAAAAACTATATCTTTAGAAATGTAAATTTTTTTTGGAAGATGTTTTTATTTTAAGTTTTTTTACGTAAACTAGATCACACAAAAGCAAATAGCTTTGGATTAATTCTTAATTATAAAATGGAGAATGACAATGAAAAAAATCAGTATTAGCCGTATTAGTATTAGGTGCATCTTTAGCCGTAACTGGTTGTTTCGATAAACAAGAAACAGCTCAAAAAAAGTTGAAGCGAGCAAAAGATGCAACAGCAGATGCAGCAACACAAGTTAAAGATGCAGCAAAAGATGCTGCAACTGATGTTAAAAAAATGCTAGCAACTGACGCAAAAAGATACTACATGCAAATAAAAATGGCTGAAAGCTAAAAGATGCAGTAGCTGATAAAGCTTTTGAAAGTGAAAAGATGCTGCTGCAAATAAAAATGGCTGAGGCAAAAGATGCAATGTCTTCTAAAAATGGAAGAGTAAAAAAATGCAGCTTTGAAGCAAAAAGATGCGGTCAGCTGATAAAGCTGTTGAAAAGTGAAAGATGCTGCAGCAGATAAAATGGCTGAAGCAAAAAGATGCAATGTCTTCTAAAAATGGAAGCAGCAAAAGATTCAGCTTCTGAAATGAAAGATGCGGCAGCAGATAAAAATGGCTGAAGCAAAAAGACGCAATGTCTTCTAAAAATGGAAGCAGCAAAAAAACTCAGCTTCAGAAACAAAAGATGCTGTAGTAGATAAAGCAGCTGAAATAAAAAGATGCGGTTTCGAAGCGGATAAAAGTGCAGTGTCTGAAGCAAAAGATGCTACATCTGACAAAAGCAGCTGAAGTGAAAAGATGCTGTGACTAAATAATTAAACTTTTGTAAAAATGAAAACCTATCAGAGATTATCTGGTAGGTTTTTCTTTTGGAGCAATAAAATGTTATGTGCGATTTATAAAAGTTTACGTAAACCAGGCTGCTATCTCTATATTTCGAAACGAGATGATTTTTCAGCTGTACCAGAGGTATTAATGCAAAGTTTTGGTAAGCCTCAGTTTCTTATGCCATTTAATTTGAAGGGAAGCAAACCGCTTGTTCATGTGGATAAAAACGAGGTAATGGAAAAAATTACTCAACAAGGATTTTATCTCCAAATGCCAAAACAAGATGATGGCTTGTTTAATAGTTTGAGTGAGATCAAATAAGCCTTTTATTTTTTCCTAAAAATATCCAAATCTTGCTTTATCTCAATATTTTCTTCAAAAAACTCCTTTAGAATTGACCGCACTTTTAAAAGGAGAATAAAAATGAGTAGTTTCTTTGTGGCAGGTACAGATACTGACGTGGGTAAGACCACCGCCTGTCGTGCCATTATTCAGGCATTACAAGCAAAGGGCGTACGAATTGTGGGTTATAAGCCGATTGCTTGTAGCTGTGAAGAGGGTATTTATCCTGTCGAAAATCAGTCTAATGAATCCCAAACAGATTATGATGCTGAAAATAATTCAGATGTGTTAGCTTTAATGGATGCAACGAATGAGCCAGTATCTTATCAAGAAGTAAATAGCTATACTTTTGCTCATTCCTTGCCGATGCTGACTCGAGATAAATCACGCATTAAATTAAGTAAGATTAATCAAGCCTTAACGATATTAGTTCAAAAATATCAATCTGTTGTCGTGGAAGGTTCATTTGGGTTACTCACCCCCATGGCGGAAGGTAAAAGCTTTGCTGATTGGGTTGTTGAGCATAAAATGCCTGTTGTGTTGGTTGTTGGTATCAAAGAAGGGCTGTATTAACCATGCATTGCTGACAGCTCAAGTGATTAAACAGCTTGGCGTTCCTTTATTAGGCTGGATTGCAAATCGAATTAACCCTTGTTTAGGGCATTATAAAGAGGTGGTAGATATTTTAGAGGCTCAGATTGATGCACCTTTGCTAGGTAAAATTCCTTATATCCATAAACCAGAATCCCAAGAGTTAGGGCATTATTTAACGAATATTGATCGTTTAATGTATATGCAGACAGAATTAGTTAAATAGCCACTTTAAATAAAAAGTAAAAGTGCGGTTAAAACTTATTAGATTTTAACCGCACTTTTTTATTCTTCACCTTCAGAGAGTTCTTTTTTCAGGATATCTTCTTCCGCGAGGCTAGATAGGCGAGCAATCGCATTACGGTAAGAGATTTCAAGAGTTTCCCGACTGGTTGCAATAACACCTTGATCTACTAAGAATCCATCATTTACATCATATACCCAGCCATGTAGGGAGAGTTTTTGTCCACGTTCCCAAGCGCTTTTTACGATAGATGTGCGTCCTAGGTTATAAACTTGCTCTGCAACATTTAATTTAGTGAGCATATCTGAACGTTTTTCTGCTGAAAGATTGCCTAATAGATGCCCGTGTTTAAACCAAATATCACGAATATGGAGCAACCAGTTATTGATTAACCCTAGATCGTGATCTTGCATCGCTGCTTTAATACCACCACAATTTGTATGACCGCAAATAATAATATGTTCAATTTTGAGTACATCAACGGCATATTGTACAACTGAAAGGCAGTTAAAATCCGTATGAATAACTTGGTTAGCAACATTACGATGAACAAATAATTCGCCCGGTTCAAGATTTGTGAGTTTTTCAGCAGGAACACGGCTATCAGAGCAGCCAATCCAAAGATAATGAGGTGTTTGGTGATCGGCAAGTTCTTTAAAATAAGTGGAATTTTCTTCTTTCATTCTTTGCGCCCAACTGTAGTTGTTTGCAAAGAGTTGTTTAATTTTGTCCATTTCTACTTTCCTTAATATGATGTATTGAAAGATTGATTCAAACACAATAAATAAAATAGGGATAAAATTTATCGCCTAAAATGATGACCGCACTTTAAAGAAAGTGCGGTCAATTTAAACAATATTTTTAGAAATTTGCATTTCTTGGTGCGCGAGGGAATGGAATCACATCGCGAATATTTTGTACGCCTGTTACATAAACAATTAAGCGTTCAAAACCAAGACCAAAACCTGAATGTGGCACAGTACCGTATTTACGAAGATCACGATACCACCAGTAATCTTCAGGGTTTAAGCCCATTTCTTCCATACGTTTATCTAAAATTTCTAAACGTTCTTCACGTTGAGAACCACCGATGATTTCACCAATTCCTGGGGCGAGAACATCCATTGCTGCAACGGTTTTACCATCGTCATTTAAACGCATATAGAAGGCTTTAATATCTTTCGGATAGTTTTTCACAACAACAGGTGATTTGAAATATTCTTCCGCTAAGAAACGTTCATGTTCAGAAGACAAATCGATACCCCAAGATACTGGGAACTCGAATTTTTTACCTGATTTTAATAATACATCGATCGCATCGGTATAGTCGATTTGAGCAAAATCAGAGTTTACAAAGTTTTCTAAACGAGTAATCACATCTTTATCTACATGTTTTTCAAAGAATTTCAAGTCATCTTTGCGCTCAGCAAGTACTGCACGGAAACACGTATTTCAACATGTCTTCTGCTAATTTAGCATTGTCAGCAAGTGTTGCAAAAGCGACTTCAGGTTCAACCATCCAGAATTCTGCAAGGTGACGAGTTGTATTTGAATTTTCAGCACGGAATGTTGGACCGAAAGTATAGATTTTGCTTAATGCACACGCGTAAGTCTCACCATTTAACTGGCCTGAAACGGTTAAAAATGATTCTTTGCCGAAGAAGTCTTGACTGAAATCGACTTTACCATCTTCACCACGAGGAAGATTTTCTAAATCAAGCGTTGAGACACGGAACATTTCGCCCGCACCTTCAGTATCTGATGCAGTAATTAATGGGGTAGCCACCCAATAGAAACCTTGTTCATGGAAGAAGCGATGAATAGCTTGCGCCAAGCAGTGACGAACACGTGCGACTGCACCGATAATATTGGTACGAGGACGTAAGTGTGCCACTTCACGTAAGTATTCAATTGAGTGACGTTTTGCCGCCATTGGATAAGTATCAGGATCTTCTACAAACCCTGTCACTTCTACTTTTTCAGCTTGAAGTTCAACAGCTTGACCTTCAGCAGGTGACTCAACAATAGTACCGGTTACGATAACAGAGCAACCCGTTGTTAAGCGTAAGACTTCGCTCTCATAATTTTCAATATCGTTATTAACAATTGCTTGAATAGGGTCAAAGCAAGAGCCGTCATAAACAGCAAGGAAAGAAAGACCTGCTTTAGAGTCACGACGGGTACGGACCCATCCGCGTACGGTAACTTTTTCGCCTATAGCGATTTTACCTTGTAACACATCAACAATAGATGCAACTTTAGACATATAAACCTCTGTAATTCATTATAAATTAGGCAATAAAACTGTGTTAGTTTACCTTAAATCGCAAAATTTTCCATAAAAAGTTAGTGTAAATCGGGCTTGCACAGTAAAATAATTCCTTCACTTTATTTAGGAGAAAAACTATGTGGTCTGATATTTTGACCGGCTATGGCATTTTTATTTTAGAGATTTTAACGATTTTACTTGTAATCGCAGCTATCGTGGCAATGATTATTTCTGCAAAGCAACGTAATGCGGCACATCATGGTGAATTAGTTGTGACAGATCTTTCTGAAGAATTTAAGGAAACAGTTAAGCATTTACGCGATTTCCAACTTTCAGAAGAAGAGCTTAAACAAGCGGAAAAAACAGAGAAGAAAGCCAAAAAACAAGAAGCAAAGGCTTTAAAAGCAAAATTAAAAAACGGTGAGAAAGCAGCACCTAAACCTTGTGTTTACGTGCTCGATTTTAAGGGTGATATTTCTGCATCAGAAACAACCGCACTTCGTGAGGAAATTTCTGCGATTATTAATGTGGCAAAAGCCGATGATGAAGTCTTATTACGTTTAGAAAGCCCAGGTGGTGTTGTTCATGGTTATGGCTTGGCTGCATCACAGTTAGCTCGCTTAAAGCAAAAAGGGATTAAATTAACGGTTGCAGTAGATAAGGTCGCTGCAAGTGGTGGGTATATGATGGCTTGTGTGGCAGATAAAATTGTTTCTGCGCCTTTTGCGATTATCGGTTCTATTGGTGTGGTTGCGCAAATCCCTAATATTCATCGTTTATTAAAAAAACATGATGTCGATGTTGATGTGATGACAGCCGGGGAGTTTAAACGTACAGTCACAGTGTTAGGTGAGAATACCGAAAAAGGAAAACAGAAATTCCAAGCTGAACTTGAAGAAACCCATCAATTATTTAAACAATTTGTGGCCCAAAATCGACCGCACTTAGATGTGGATAAAGTCGCAACAGGTGAGCATTGGTTTGGTCAGCAAGCTCTAGAGCTTCAGCTAGTCGATGAGTTAGCAACCAGTGATGATATTATTCTTGAAAAAAATGAAAGATAAGTCTGTTATCTCAGTGAAATACAAAGTGAAAAAGCCACTTTTACAAAAAATAGGTAAACAAGCAGAAGAGAGTATTGAGGGAATTATCCACCGAAATTTAACAAAAAATGGGCAAGATTTTTATTCAATAAGAAAAAAATTTTTTTACTTATTTGACAACTCTTTACACAACTTTACAAAAAAGTTCCATAAAAAATCATTTTTTAATGTTTTTTTATTTACAAGTTAAAGAATTATGACTACCATACGCAATGAAACTTTTTATAGTTTTATTTGTAAAATTTATAAAGTTTAGTTGTGTTGGTTCTTCTTGCAAGGATTGCACCTTAACAGTAAAAAGGTAAAGAAATGAAATTATCTCGTATTTTATTATCTGCAGTTGCAGTAGCAACAGTTGCTGCTTGTGGTAACTTGAGCAAAGTTACAGAAGCTGGTACACCAGAATATAAAGAAGTTGATGGTCAACAAGTACCACAACTTGTATGGCCTAAAATTGATAAAGCAGGCTTCAACCATGATGGTAGCCAGTTCGGTTCATGGCCAAACTGGGACAACGTTCGTATGATCGAACGTGGTATGAACAAAGACCAATTATATAACCTAATCGGTCGTCCACACTTCTCTGAAGGTTTATACGGTGTTGAAGAGTGGGATTATGCGTTCAACTATCGTGAGAATGGTGTTCACAAAATTTGTCAATACAAAATATTATTTGACAAAAACCACAATGCTCAAAGCTTCTTCTGGTATCCAAACGGTTGTAACGGAAACTCAGCATTTACTTTAAGTGGTGACTTCTTGTTCGACTTCGATAAAGATACTTTAACTCCACGTGGTAAAGAAGTTGTTGATAACGTTGCAGCACAATTAAAAGAAACTGGTGCTAAAGAAGTTAAAGTTGCAGGTTATACTGACCGTTTAGGTTCTGATGCTTACAACTTAGATCTTTCTCAACGTCGTGCAAACCGTGTTAAAGCTCGTTTAATTCAAGATGGCGTAACATCTGAAATTACAGCTGTTGGTTACGGTAAAGTGCCACAAGTTAAAGCTTGTAATGGTTACAAACACGCAAGTAAAGCTGAGAAAGACTGTTTACGTCCAAACCGTCGTGTAGAAATCACTGCTTCTGGTTCTGTATTAAAATTACAAGAAGGTGGTCAAACTAACGGTGGAACTCAAGGTCCAGCACCTCTTTATCAAAAATAATTAGATAGAGAAGACAAAAAGAGCGTAATAAAAATTACGCTCTTTTTTATTTTATGTTAAGAAATTATTCAAGTAAAAGTTCTTCAATCAATTTAGTGGTTAAGTTGATATAACTTCCATTAAAACGATGGCTGAAATTGAGTAAATAATAGAGCTGGTAAAGGTGTTTTCTTTCTTCAAAACCTTCTTTATCAAGCGGGAAAGTGCGGTCATAAATTTCATAGAATTCAGGCGAGAAAGGTTGGAATAGTTCACTGAATGCTAAATCACATTCTCTATCCCCCCAGTAGCAAGCAGGGTCATAAGTAAAGGTTTGGTTACCTACAACAGCAGTATTTTCAATCCATAAGTTACCATGTAACAAAGAGGGTTTCGGATTATGTTTTGCAAGCTTTTGTTTTACTTTTCTCAGTTATTAAATCAAGATCGCCAAAATCCAATCCTTTATCTTTGCAAAGCTGTAATTGCCATCCAATGCGTTGTTCTGCAAAGAATTTCGCCCAGCTCCCATTCCATTTGTTAGGTTGATACTCAGGACCAAGCCAAGTATCAAAATCTAAACCATAGTTTTTAGTACCGGATACTTGATGAAGTTTTGCTAATTCTTCGCCAAAATGTGCGGTGGCATCAGTTTGTTGAGTAATAGTAAGCGCTTCTAACAATAAGAAACTATGATTTTGAGAACAGCCTACGCCATACACTTGTGGAAGTCTGATTGTATTGGTTTTGTCTAGTAGGTTTAATTGATCAGCCTCAGCACGAAACATTGAACGATAAGACCGTTCATTCACTTTAACAAAGACAGGTTGGATTCCATCCGTAATAAGCCAAGTTTCATTCACTTCGCCACCAGGAACTTTGTTTTTTTCTTTGATGTTATAGTAAGCACCAAATTGATCAGCTAAGACTTGAGAAATTGATTTCCACATAATACGCCTCCTAGACATGCTCGATTCATCCTCATTCTATCCAAAATGTTAAAAATTACTGTGATATATCTCAAAAAATAGCAAAAATCTTTGTCATTTTTCATCTGAAACATCAATTCACCAATAAATGCGTGATTTTTTTAATGAGTTAGTATTATCATTAAGTGTATTTTTAGTTAGAAAAAGATAATCAGGGGAAACTATGCAACATCTGAAAGATCTTGTTGAGAAAGCAAAATCAGCGATTGAACAAATCGAAAATAAAAGTTTAGCCACATTAGATGAAATTCGTGTGGAATATTTTGGTAAAAAAGGGCATTTCACCCAACTTATGCAAGAATTGCGTAATGTTGCTGCAGAAGAGCGTCCAGCAATGGGAGCTAAAATCAATGAAGCAAAACAAGCGGCATTAGATTTTTTAAATGCTAAAAAAGCAGAATGGGAGCAAGCAGAACTCAATGCGAAATTGGAAAAAGAGCGTATTGATGTGAGTCTTCCTGGTCGTAAAACAGAAACGGGTGGTTTACACCCAGTGACTATTACCATTAATCGCGTAACAAAATTCTTTTCAGAGTTAGGTTTTTCTGTGGAAACCGGTCCCGAAATTGAAAGTGATTATTATAATTTCGATGCATTAAATATCCCTAAACATCACCCAGCACGTGCTGATCATGATACTTTTTGGTTTAATCCTGAATTATTACTCCGTACACAAACCTCAGGTGTGCAAATTCGTACCATGGAAAAAATGCAGCCGCCTATTCGTATTATGGCGCCTGGTCGTGTATATCGTAACGACTACGATCAAACACACACACCAATGTTCCATCAAATTGAATTGCTTTATGTAGATAAAAAAGCAAACTTCACTGAGTTAAAAGGCTTATTACACGATTTCTTACGTGCATTTTTTGAAGAAGATTTACAAGTTCGTTTCCGTCCATCCTATTTCCCATTTACTGAACCTTCTGCAGAAGTCGATGTAATGGGCAAAAACGGAAAATGGTTAGAAGTTTTAGGTTGTGGTATGGTGCATCCTAATGTGTTACGTAACGTAGGTATTGATCCAAATGAATATTCTGGCTTCGCAGTAGGCATGGGGGTTGAGCGTTTAACTATGTTACGCTACAACGTCACAGATTTACGTTCATTCTTTGAAAACGACTTACGTTTTTTAAAACAATTTAAGTAATTAACCGTTGGGTTAAATTGACGATAATGATTAATTTAGAACGTAACACGTTCATCAATAAAGGATACAGAGATAATGAAATTTAGTGAAAATTGGGTGAGAGAATGGGTTAATCCATCAATTTCAACAGAGCAGTTATGTGATCAAATCACGATGCTTGGTTTAGAAGTTGATGGTGTTGAAAAAGTAGCTGGCGACTTTACAGGTGTTGTTGTGGGTGAAGTTGTTGAATGTGCGCAACACCCTGATGCAGACAAATTACGTGTCACTAAAGTAAATGTTGGTGGCGACCGTTTATTAGATATCGTTTGTGGTGCACCAAATTGCCGTCAAGGTTTAAAAGTAGCATGTGCAACTGAAGGCGCTGTATTACCTGGTGATTTTAAAATTAAGAAGACTAAATTACGTGGCCAACCTTCAGAAGGGATGCTTTGCTCATTCTCTGAATTAGGCATTGATGTAGATGCAGATGGTATTATTGAATTACCGTTAGATGCACCAGTAGGCACAAATCTACGTGAATATTTAGATTTAGATGATAAAGCTATTGAAATTAGTTTAACGCCAAACCGTGCAGATTGTTTAAGCATTGCAGGTGTTGCACGTGAAGTTGGCGTGGTTAATAAACAAGTTGTTAATCAACCGCACTTTGATGCTGTACCGGCAACAATTTCAGATAAAGTTCAAATTGAATTAAATGCGCCAGAAGCATGTCCGCGTTATTTATTGCGCGTGGTGAAAAATGTGAATGTTAAAGCACAATCACCAATTTGGTTACAAGAAAAATTACGTCGTTGCGGTATTCGTTCTATCGACCCAATTGTAGATATTACTAACTATGTTTTACTTGAATTAGGTCAACCAATGCATGCTTTTGATGCATCAAAAGTAGCTCAACCTGTTCAAGTGCGTTTAGCCAATAACGGCGAAGAGCTTGTTTTATTAGATGGTACAACCGCAAAATTACAACCGAATACTTTAGTGATTGCAGATCAAACTGGTCCATTAGCAATGGCAGGGTATCTTTGGTGGTCAAGCTAGCGGTGTTGATGCTGAAACAACAAAAGATGTGATTTTAGAAGCTGCATTCTTTGCACCATTAGCGATTGCGGGACGTGCAAGACAATATGGTTTACACACAGATTCCTCACATCGCTTTGAACGTGGTGTTGATTTTACGCTACAACGTCACGCAATGGAACGAGCAACAGCATTGTTACTTGACATTTGCGGTGGTGAAGCAGGCGAAATTTGTGAAGTCGTGAGCGAGCAATATTTACCAAAAGTCAATGAAGTCACTTTACGTCGTGAAAAATTAGATAGCTTATTAGGTCATCATATCGAAACTGAAACCGTGACCGAGATTTTTGAGCGTTTAGGTTTTGCCGTGAAATATGCTAATGATGTTTGGACTGTGACTTCTGCAAGCTGGCGTTTTGATATTGAAATCGAAGAAGATTTAATTGAAGAAGTAGCGCGTATTTATGGTTATAACAGCATTCCAAATAATGCGCCATTAGCACATCTTCGTATGCGTGAGCATAAAGAAGCCGATTTAGAATTAAGCCGAATTAAGACCGCACTTGTGGATGCAGATTATCAAGAAGCGATTACTTATAGCTTCGTTGATCCAAAAGTACAGACTTTACTTCATCCAGAAATTGAAGCGCTTGTATTGCCAAACCCAATTTCAGTTGAAATGTCAGCAATGCGTGTTTCATTATTAAGTGGATTACTCGGTGCAGTACTATACAACCAAAACCGTCAACAAAACCGTGTACGTTTATTTGAAACGGGATTACGTTTTATTCCTGATGCAAATGCGGAATTTGGCATTCGCCAAGAGTTTGTTCTTGCTGGTGTAATTACAGGTACAGCTAAATCTGAATCTTGGACGGGTAAAGCAGAAAATGTAGATTTCTTTGATCTTAAAGGTGATTTAGAAAGCATTCTTTCTCTCACCGAAGTGGGGAGTCGTGTTAAATTTGTGGCAAAAGCACACAGTGCATTGCACCCAGGGCAATCTGCTTCAATTGAATTAGATGGAAAAGAAATTGGTTTTATTGGAACTATTCATCCACTTATCGCTCAAAAACTAGGATTAAATGGCAAAGCAGTTGTTTTTGAAATTTTATGGGATGCCATTGCAAATCGTCGTGTGGTTCAAGCTAAAGAGATTTCAAAATTCCCAGCAAACCGTCGTGACTTAGCTTTAGTCGTTGCTGATAATGTGCCAGCAGGCGATATTATCGAAGCATGTAAGCAAGCTGGCGGAGAAAAATTAACACAAGTCAATTTATTCGACGTATATCAAGGCATTGGCGTTGCTAGCGGACATAAGAGCTTAGCAATCAGTTTAACCATTCAAGATAATGAAAAAACGCTTGAAGATGATGAGATTAATGCGGTAATCTCTGCTGTATTAAACGAAGTTAAACAACGCTTTAATGCGGAGCTTAGAGACTAAACAGGAGACTAACATGGCAACGATTACAAAAATTGATATTACTGAATACTTATTAGATAAGTATCAATTACAAAAAGCTGAAGCTAAAGCATTAGTGGAAGACTTTTTTGAGGAAATTCGTTTATCGTTAGAATCTGGTGGTGAAGTGAAAATTATCAGGTTTTGGTAATTTTGAACTTCGTAATAAAGCTTCCCGTCCAGGGGCGTAATCCAAAAACAGGTGAAAGTATTCCTGTTTCTGCTCGCCGAGTAGTGGCATTCAAGCCAGGGCAAAAATTACGTGCTCGTGTGGAAAACACCAAGCCAAAACAATAGTAAGAAAAGTGCGGTCGTTTTTGACCGCACTTTTGTCAGGATTGAACATGAATAAGATTAAATGTGCTTTTTTAGTCGCAGGAAGTTTTTTACTTTTTGCTTGTTCAAGTGGTGTTCGTGAAGATTATGCAATGAACTATAAAGGTCAGATTGGTGATCCTATTATGGCCATTGCCATGTTAAGTGAACAACAATATGAATGGGCGGGTACACCATATGTTTTAGGCGGGCAATCTCGTGGTGGTATTGATTGTTCTGGTTTTGTGCAAAAGACCTTTATTGACCGTTTTAACATTCGCCTTCCTCGTACAACGAAAGATCAAGCGGGTTATGGAAAACTTGTTCGCAAAGAAGATATCCAAACTGGCGATTTAATTTTCTTTAAGACAGGGCGCGGACCAAATGGGTATCATGTCGGGATTTATGTGAAAGAAGATAAATTTTTACATGCCTCAACCAAAGGTGGCGTGATTTATTCTTCGATGAACAGCCCTTATTGGAAGAAAGCCTTTTGGCAAGTAAGACGAGTATAGTGAAAATAAAAAAGTGCGGTTAAAATTAACCGCACTTTTTCTTTTATGGATTCGCTGCAGGGCGAATGCCTAATGTATGACAAATCGCATAAGTGAGTTCACTACGATTTAACGTGTAGAAGTGGAAGTCATTCACACCTTCACGAGAAAGGATTTTTACCATATCCATTGCCACACTCGCCGCGACGAGATTGCGAGTAGTAGGATCATCATCTAATCCTTCATAAGCTTTAGCCAACCATGCTGGAATTTTTACATTCGTAAATGATGCCATTTTTTGCAGTTGTTTGAAATTAGTAACAGGCAGAATACCTGGAACAATTTCAGCCTCAATACCAATGGATGCACAGCGATCACGGAAGCGAAGGTAACTGTCAATATCAAAGAAGAATTGAGTAATGACATGATTCGCACCCTGCATCAATTTTACGTTTCAAATTGATTAAATCTGCTTGTGCTGATTTTGCTTCAGGGATGAACTTCAGGGTATGCTGCAACTGAAATATCAAAATCAGCCACGGAGCGGAGTAGTTCAACTAAGTCAGCCGCATAGAATGGTTTCTTCGCATAACCTTTTGGTTCATCACCACGTAATGCGACGATGTGACGAATTCCGCTATCCCAATAATCTTTTGCAATTTCTTTTAATTCTTCAGGTGTCGCATCAATACCTGTTAAATGTGGTGCAGCTTCTATGCCTGTTTCTGCTTTAATGGCTTTCACGATGCTATGTGTACGATCACGTTCGCCGGAGTTTGCACCATAGGTGACGGAAACAAATTTAGGATTTAATACTTTTAAGCGATGGATGGAATCCCAAAGCATGCTTTCCATTTTTTCATTTTTAGGCGGAAAGAATTCAAAGGAGACATTAATTTTTTTGTTAGTATCAGCAAGATGTTGATTTAATGTGTTAATTTCGTTTGCGTAGCTCATAGCATGCCTTCTTACGTTTTTATTAGAATGCACTTATCATAAGATAAGAACTAATATGCGTCAATTTCAATGATTTCATCAAAATGATGAATGAAATTAATGATTATTTATTGTGCGTTGTATTTTAAAAGAAAATCAATTTATTTGCACAAAAAGTTAGCATTTTTTCTAAAAATAGGTATAATACGCCGACCCTGTAAATGCACGGATTCCCACCGTGCATTATTTTATCGAGATCACACTCGAAGGGGTGTAGATTAAGATCAATGGTTGTGTTTCGATATGAAACACTGGGTATCAAACTTATATTTTGGTAATTAATTAATGAAAACTTTTGTAGCAAAACCGGAAACAGTAAAACGTGACTGGTATGTGGTAGATGCGACAGGTAAAACTTTAGGTCGTTTAGCTACTGAATTAGCACGCCGTCTTCGTGGTAAACACAAGGCTGAGTACACTCCACACGTAGATACTGGTGATTACATCATCGTTATCAACGCAGACAAAGTGGCAGTAACTGGTCGTAAAGAAACAGATAAACTTTACTACTGGCACACTGGCTATGTAGGTGGTATTAAACAAGCGACTTTCAAAGAAATGATCGCTCGCCGTCCTGAAGCGGTGATTGAAATTGCGGTTAAAGGTATGTTGCCAAAAGGTCCATTAGGCCGTGCAATGTTCCGTAAATTAAAAGTGTATGCAGGTGCAGAACACCAACACGCAGCACAACAACCACAAGTATTAGACATTTAATCACGAGGTTTAGGAAATGGCAGAGAATCAAAACTACGGCACTGGTCGCCGCAAAAGCTCTTCAGCTCGTGTATTTATCAAACCGGGCAGTGGTAAAATCACTATCAACCAACGTGAATTAGACGTATATTTCGGTCGCGAAACAGCTCGTATGATCGTACGTCAACCGTTAGAATTAGTGGAATTAACTGATAAATTAGACCTATACATCACTGTTAAAGGTGGTGGTATTTCTGGTCAAGCGGGTGCAATCCGTCACGGTATCACTCGTGCATTAATGGAATATGATGAGACTTTACGTCCTGCTCTTCGTGCAGCTGGCTTCGTTACTCGTGACGCACGTCGCGTTGAACGTAAAAAAGTTGGTTTACACAAAGCACGTCGTCGTCCACAATACTCCAAACGTTAATTTTTTATTATCGTTTCAAGAAAGCAGAGAGCAATCTCTGCTTTTTTTATGTCTGTAAAAAACAAATTAATTAAAAATCACCGTTCTTTGATTTTTCATTGGTTGTTTATAATTAATTGATTTTAAAGGAAAAATAAGAAATTGTTAGCAATTTACCTGTCGGTTATGTTAAAATAATCGCCCATTTTTAGTAGAAGTATATAAGTTAGTTTGGATCTTCGGAGGAATAAATGTCCAATGCATCAAGTAAACGTTCAGTAATGACTCTTTTTTCAAATAAAAATGACATTTACTGCCATCAGGTAAAAATTGTTTTAGCTGAAAAAGGTGTTGCTTACGAAAACGAAGAAGTTGATCTGCAAGCATTATCAGAAGATTTAATGGAATTAAATCCTTATGGCACATTACCAACCTTGGTGGATCGTGATTTAGTGTTATTCAGCTCACGCATTATTATGGAATATCTTGATGAGCGTTTTCCACATCCTCCACTTATGCCAGTTTATCCGGTTTCTCGTGCGAAAAGCCGTCTTTTAATGTTACGTATCGAACAAGATTGGTACCCAACATTAGAAATTGCTGAAAAAGGCACGGAAGTTGAACGTGAAGAAGCATTAAAACAGCTAAAAGAAGAATTGTTAGCGGTATCGGTTATCTTCCAACAAACCCCTTATTTTATGAGTGAAGAGTTTGGCTTAGTCGATTGCTACGTTGCACCATTATTATGGAAACTACGCAATATGGGCGTGGAATTCAGTGGCACAGGAAGCAAAGCAATCAAAGGCTATATGGATCGTGTATTTAGCCGTGATTCATTCTTACAATCAGTAGGTGAAGCTGCACCTAAAAATTTAATGGATGATAAATAATGACCCACACACCTTCTCCAAAACGCCCTTATTTACTAAGAGCCTATTATGATTGGCTAGTGGATAACGATTTCACCCCATATTTGGTGGTGGATGCTAATTATTATGGTACCAATGTGCCTGTGGAATACGTGAAAGATGGGCAAATCGTCTTAAATCTTTCTGCGGGGAGCAACTGGGAATTTGCAATTAACCAATGATTTTATTCAGTTTAATGCACGTTTCAAAGGTGTGGCTCGTGAGTTATATATTCCGATGGGTGCCGCTTTAGCCATTTATGCACGTGAAAATGGTGATGGCGTGATGTTTGAGCCAGAAGACATTTACGATGAACTCAATCGTGAGCCAACATCAGAACAGCCATTAAGCTTTTGCAGAAGCGGTAGATAAGCCTAAAGCTGAAAAGAAACCACAGAAATCAGCATCTCATTTACGAATTGTGGATTAATGAAAGAAAAACAAAAGTGCGGTTAAAATTAACCGCACTTTTTTGTTTATTGAATTTTGTTAATTGGCACAATCTTTTTGAATGAAATCAATGCGGATAAAACAATGGCAATGATTAAGGCTATGTAGTTTTGTATTGCAAACAATCTGAAGTTTTCAATATTACTATCATTAAATAAATAAGCAACCAAACTGTAATATAACACACCAATCAGAACGCTAAAGGCAAGATGGCGAAAATTCTTGTGGAATCGTGCAAACATGACGGTAAGACCAGTGAATAACATCGGCAATACAGCAATAACCATCATTAAAAGCATTAATGCTACGATGCTATCTAGATCTGTCACTTGCGTTAATAATATGGATGTGATTCCAAAAATAATAGTGCCAAGCAAAGTAAATACAAGAGGAATTAACCAACGATAAGAGGCAAAGCCTTTTTTCTCTATGACTTGGTTAGTTAGATTTACTCCCGTTGAAACAGCCTTAGGCAGTAGTTTTATGCATGATTTGGGATTCTAAGAGAATTCCCGCTTTATTTGGAAAAGCGATTAGGCCAAAAATTGCAGCTAATGCACCATGGAAAAGGCAGAGGTAAAGGTTAATATCACTTAGTGTGGCATAAAAAGAAATTCCAGCAGTGAGTGTTCCGATGAAGGTTGCACTAAGAATGCCTTTAACGCTTCTCCTAAATTGACATAATCCGAGAATAAATCCGGTGGATATTCCCCAAATCAGCATAAAGTAAATTGAAAAAAATATGACTCCAACAAAAAAAATAGTATAGCCAAATAAAACTGCATTACTCAAGACGCCTGACCCCGTAGGGAGGGTCAAGTTTGAGAATAAGAATTGAAATACCAATTTGGCATAAACTGCGGTAAAAGCTAGAAAGTAAAGAAAAATACGCCAGAAAGCGAATTGTTTCCTCAGAAAAGGCACTAGAAAAGACATTTTTGGGTTCCTTAAGCTGTAATATAAAAATTTTCTATTAATTATTTTGTTGCCGTTTTCATATTGCGAACAAATTCGGCAAGTTCAGATAAGCATTGAGCCTGATTATCTAAGTTTCGTTCAATGATTTTTACCGTTGCAGAGCCTGAAATTGCGCCTGTTGTACCCAGTTGAAGGGCTTCTTTCACTTGAGCTGGTTGAGCAATACCAAAACCTTGTAGAATTGGTGGAGCCTTATGGGCTTTAAGTTGTTCTACAAGTGTATCTAAGTTTGCAGCATGAGCTTGATTCTCTGCACTTGTCACACCCTGCACGAGAAACTAAATAGGTATAGCCTTCGCTGTTTTCAGCAACACCTTGTACCGTTTTGGCATCAGCATTTGGTGGGCAAATAAAGACAGGTTGAATGCCATGCTTTTTAGCAGCTTGAACATAGTCTTCTTTTGCCAATAGTGGAATATCTGCCACTAAAACCGCATCTACGCCGACTTCTGCACAACGTTGATAGAAATTATCTAAGCCTTTCGAAAAAATTAAATTCGCACAAAGGAGTAAAGCTAATCGGAATTTCTGGATATTTTGACCGCACTTTAGCGAGTAATTTAAAGCTGTCTTCAGTGCTATGGCCCGCATTGAGTGCACGGTTATTAGCTGCCTGGATAACGGGACCGTCTAATAGTGGATCAGAAAATGGAAAACCTAATTCCAACGCATCTGCGCCATTTTCGACTAACGTGCAAATAATCTCAAAAGAGCGATCAAATGTTGGATCGCATAATGTCACGAAAGGTACAAAAGCCCCTTCTTTTTTCGCTGCAAGTTCTGCAAATTTAGTTTCAAAACGGCTCATTATTGCATTCCTTTTTCTTTTAAAACTTTATCTACGGTGAAAATATCTTTATCACCACGACCAGAGAGATTCACCACTAAAATTTGTTCTTTATTCGGTTCTTGATGAATCATTTTTAGTGCATGTGCTAATGCGTGGGAACTTTCCAATGCAGGAATAATTCCCTTCATGTTTTGCTAATGCTTGGAAAGCATTTAATGCTTCATCATCTGTAATACTTGGGTATTCAGCACGACCAATGCTTTGTAAGTAAGCATGTTGAGGCCCTACAGAAGGGAAGTCTAATCCCGCAGAAATGGAGTAGGATTCTTCCACTTGACCATCTTCAGTTTGCATTAAAGGTGATTTCATACCGAAATAAATACCCACTTTTGCATGACCTAATGGCGCACCATGTTCACCACTTTCAATGCCATGACCTGCAGGTTCTATACCAATTAAACGTACACCTTTTTCATCAATAAAATCGGCAAACATACCAATCGCATTGGAACCACCACCAACTGCAGCAATAACAGCATCGGGTAAGCGACCCTTCTTTTTCTAAGATTTGACGTTTGGTTTCTTCACCAATCATTTTTTGGAATTCACGAACAATTGTCGGGAATGGATGAGGGCCTGCTGCTGTACCCAATAAATAATGGGTGTTTTCATAGTTGGCTGACCAATCACGCATGGCTTCACAGCATGCATCTTTCAATGAGCAAGAACCTTTTTGTACAGGAATCACTTCTGCGCCCATCAAACGCATACGGAAGACGTTTGGTGATTGACGTTCTACGTCTTTTGCGCCCATATAAACACGGCAAGGCATATCTAACATCGCACAAGCAAGAGCTGTTGCTACACCATGTTGGCCGGCACCGGTTTCTGCGATAATACGTGTTTTACCCATGCGTTTTGCTAATAAAATTTGACCTAATACTTGGTTGGTTTTATGGGCACCACCGTGAAGTAAATCTTCACGTTTTAAATAAATTTTTGCTTTTGTGCCTTTGGTTAAATTACGGCAAAGGGTAAGTGCGGTTGGTCTGCCCGCATAATTTTTAAGTAAATCTTGAAATTCACGTTGGAATTCAGGATCGTCTTTTGCTTCAACAAAGGCTTTTTCTAGCTGTTGTAGTACCGGTACGAGAATTTCCGGTACATACATTCCGCCAAATTCACCGAAATAAGGATTTAAAAGGGTTTCTGACATAATATTTCCTTGTTATTTTTGAATTCTTGCGACATTAAGTGGTGCAAAGGTTTGTGCAGTAGGCATCACTTCAATGCGATTAATATTGACATGTTCAGGTTGTTGATTGAGCCATAACACAATATTAGCAATATCTTGTGGACTGACATATTCCACATTTTCATAGAGTTTTTTTGCTCGGGCATCATCACCTTTAAAGCGGATATTAGAAAATTCAGTTCCACCACAAAGACCGGGTTCAACATTGGACACGCGAATTTGTGTACCAGCAAGATCGGCTCGAAGATTTAAACTAAATTGTTTTATAAAACGCTTTAGTGCCACCGTATACATTGCCACCTGGATAAGGATAAGTACCTGCAATTGAGCCTAAATTAATAATATGACCTGAATTGCGTTCAACCATTTGTGGTAACACAAGACGAGTGATGGTGACGAGTCCTTTAATATTGGTATCAATCATTTGCATCCAATCGTCTAAACTCGCTTTATCTGCACTTTCTAAGCCTAATCCTAAACCTGCATTATTCACCAATAAATCAATGGATTGCCAATTAGCGGGAAGGGAATGGAAAGCATCTTCTGTTGCTTGGCGATCTGAAATATCAAAGGCAAGAAAGTGGAAGTTTTCACCTAATTCTTGTTGTAATTGTTCTAAACGAGCTACGCGGCGCCCCGTGCCAATTACACGATAACCATTTTCAATAAGTGTGCGACAAATTGCCGCACCAAATCCGGCAGTTGCGCCGGTTACTAACGCTGTTCTTTGCATAATGCTTCCCCTTAGCAATCAGATTAATTTGATAAAATCGTCTTTAAAAACTGACTGCACTTTTTCGCTGTCTTTTACGCCTGCGGTAGTTTCTACACCAGAATTGAGATCAACCCCTAGGCAACCTTGCTTAATGGCTTGTTCAATATTGTCAGGTGAAATACCACCAGCCAAAATAATTTTGTGTTTCAAGTTTTCAGGAATGACTGACCAATTAAAAGTTTTTCCTGTGCCACCTTGTTGATTAGCTGATTTGGCTATCGAAAATATAGCGAGCAATATTTAAATCATCAGTAAAATCAACCGCACTTTGTGCTTCAGTATCGACTGAAATGGCTTTCCAAATTTGTATTTCTTCAGGCAGTTGGTGACGAAGTGCGGTAATAAATTCAGCGGTTTCTGAACCGTGTAGCTGAACGGCATAAAGCTGCAATTGTTTAGCGATTTTTACAATAAAATCAATTTCTTGATTCTGGAACACGCCCACAAAACGAAGTGGTGATGCTGTCACTAATTCTTGGGCTTGACGTAGGCTCACACAGCGTTTTGAATGTTCGACGAAAATTAAGCCGCCGTATAATGCCCCGTTTGCGTAAACCTCTTTGACATCTTGCGTGCGAGTTAAACCGCATACTTTATTTTCGCCAAAAATCACTTCACGCACAGCATTATTTAAATCTGCACTGCCCATTAGGCTGCTGCCGATTAAAAAGCCATGTGCCACTTTTTGCAAATCACGAATTTGGCTGTGATTATAAATACCCGATTCGCTGATAATACGTGCATCAGTAGGAATGCGATCGGCATATTTTTGTGTGAGTTCTACCACGCGGTTTAAATCAACGGTGAGATCGTGAAGATTACGATTGTTGACACCGATAATTTTTGCACCTAGAGCAAGGGCACGCTCAAACTCTTCTTCATTGCTGGTTTCTGTCAATACCCCCATGCCGAGAGAATGTGCAAGATCAGCCAGTACGCGATAGGTTTCATCATTCACCACTGAAAGCATCAATAAAATAGCATCAGCTTGATAGTAGCGCGCAAGATACACCTGATATTCGCTGATCATAAAATCTTTGCACAATACAGGTTGTGAGACAACGTCACGTACTTGCGGCAAATAGTCAAATTTACCTTGAAAGTATTTCTCATCTGTTAGCACAGAAACCGCTGACGCATAATGTTTATACACATTGGCGATTTCATCTAAATTAAATTCATTACGAATTAATCCTTTAGAAGGGGAAGCTTTCTTACATTCCAAAATATAAGCAGGTTTTTGATGGGTGCCTTTAGCCAACGCATCATAAAAAGAGCGGTCAGATTTTTGAATGTTTTCTTTAAATTGTGAAAGCGGAAATTCAGCTTCCTTTGCTTTAACCCATTGCGCTTTGTCTAAGACGATTTTTTGTAGCACCGTAGCAGAGTCAATTGGTTTGGTGAAATCTTGCGTGATCATAATTTTTCTTCTTATTGTGGCTTATTGTGGCGTATCAAATCAGCCTTTATCTTAATATTTTGTTAAATGTTGTAGTGTCTCAAACGCTTTGCCTGATGCAAGATGAGCCAATACATTTTGAACATTTTGTTTTAAGTCATCATGACCAAATAATTTCAACAATAATGCGACATTTGCGGCTACCGCATTAGCATGTTCCGCTTTGCCTTTACCTTGTAAAAGTGCGGTCAGATATTGGGCATTTTCTTGCGGTTCGCCACCACGTAAACTTTCTAAAGATTGTGTTTTTAAACCAAAATCTTCTGGGTGTTAAGGTGAAGTAGTCAATTTTACCGTTTTTAATTTCTGCCACTTGCGTTTCACCGTGTACGGCGACTTCATCAAGACCGGCACCATGAACCACAAAAGTATGTTGATGACCTAATGCAACAGCGGTTTCAGCATAGGTTTTCACTAATTCAGGGGCATACACGCCAAGCAAATGATAAGTTGGGCGAGCAGGGTTAATTAATGGACCTAAAATATTAAAAAGCGTACGCGTTTTTAATGCCGCGCGAACAGGGGCAACATGTTTAAAACCCACTGTGATATTGTTGAGCAAATAAGAAACATACGCCAATATCATCAAGCGCTTGACGAGCTTGTTCTGGCGTGACATTCACATTTACACCGAGAGCGGTTAATACATCACTGGCACCTGATTTGCTTGATACGCTACGGTTGCCGTGTTTTGCCACTTTAGCACCCATAGAGGCTGCAACAATGGCACTCGCAGTAGAAATATTAATCGTATTTTGGACCATCACCGCCCGTTCCCACAATATCCGCAAAAGGGTAGTCAGGACGAGGGAATGATTTGGCATTTTGCAAGGATGCCGATACCGCACCACTTAATTCATCAATAGTGGCACCACGTACTTTTAACGCAATCAGCATGGCAGCGATTTGTTCGTTATTCAGTTCGCCTTGCATAATGGCATTAAAAATGACCGCACTTTCTTCTTTATTAAGTGTTTTTCCGTTGTAAAGTTGTTCTAATAATTGAGCCGTTTGCATAATCTCGTCCTTTATACGTAAATATCGTAATCTAAATCGCGTGCTTCATCGCCAGTCATACCACGGAAACCCCAACAATGCGCCGGTTGTTCTTTAATCGTAATTTCAACGTTGTGAGATTTAATCCCAATTTTGTATTCCAGTTCGCTGAAAAGCATTTTGATTAAACGTTTTTTTGTACCTTCCATACGACCTTGCATGAGGTTAATTTCAATAACGGTGTAATCATCGTTACGATCGATAGGATAAAGAAAATCTTCTTTATCTAAACATAAAAAACGAATTGCATGCTTTCCACGAGGAATGTCTAAACCAAGGTTTAAACAGTTATAAATTACTTCAGCAATATCTTGACGACGAGGTGCAAGCACTTCTTTTAATCCATATACGGTAATCATTTTTCTTCCTTAATCTCTGTTTAATAACCATTCCACAGATTGTTGTAATAATTTGGAACCTTGCACAGTAAGGATGCTTTCTGGGATGGAATTGGAAAGCACAAATTGGCAAGGTTTTATGACGAATTGCCATCACGATACCATTGTAATCGGCATTGACAATAAATTCGTCAGGCAGATTTTTACCCATTAAAGAGTGATAACGTGCCACAGGCATTGGGTTGGCAATATCTTTAAACATGGCTTGGTTATCGTGTTGAATGCGCGATACTTTACCATGTAATACTTCGCCTGCATGTACAACCTCTCCACCAAAGGCTTGAATAAGCGCTTGATGGCCTAAGCAAATACCAATAATTGGCACATCATTTTTTAAACGTTCAATGAGCGGGAGCAAGATACCTGCTTCTGCCGGAGTACCTGGTCCTGGAGAGAGTGCAAGAATCGTATCCGGTGTATTTAATGCCTCTTGTACCACTTGCTCTAAATTGGTGTCATTACGATAAATTTTTACGTTATGCCCAAGCACACGGAATTGATCCACTAAGTTATAAGTGAATGAATCAAAATTATCTAAAAAGAGAATATTAGCCATAATTTATCGTCCTTATTTTGCTTGGGTATTGATTTGTTTGATTGCTTTAAGCACTGCAGCCGCTTTATGGCGAGTTTCATCCGCTTCCATTTGAGGATCAGAATCCAACACTTCACCACAACCCGCTTGAATATGGGCAATGCCATTTTGTACAAAAGCAGAACGAATCACGATACAGGTATCAAAATGACCATCAGAGGTGAGATAACCGACCGCACCACCGTAGCTGTGACGTTTTTGCTGTTCAAATTGATAGATTAACTGCATCGCTTTAATTTTAGGCGCACCAGTTAACGTCCCCATATTCATACAAGCTTGATAAGCGTGTAAGGCATCAAGTTCAGGACGAAGTTTACCCACCACGCGAGAAACCAAATGCATGATGTGAGAATAGCGATCCACTTGCATTAATTCTGCCACTTTACGTGTACCGCTTTGGCAAACGCGAGCAATATCATTACGGGCTAAATCCACTAACATTAAATGTTCAGCTTGCTCTTTATGATCAAGACGTAATTCTAATTCCAAACGCGCATCTAATTCTGGATCAATATTACCATGCGCATCAAAACCACGCGGGCGAGAACCTGCAATTGGGTAAATTTCTAATTGACGATTATCTGGTGCATATTTCAACGCACTTTCTGGTGATGCACCGAATAAAATGAAATCCTCATCGTTCATGTAGAACATATAAGGGCTTGGATTGTTATGTTTTAATTGTGCATAGCTCGCAAGGGTATTTGGGCAATCTAATGAAAAACGGCGAGATGGCACGATTTGGAACACATCACCAATATTAATATGATGTTTTAATGCTTTGACAATGCCGATAAATTCAGGATCTTCAAAGTTGGTGCTGACCTCATCACTTGCTGCTTTAATGGAAAATACGCCATCAATATTTTTTAATTTTTGAGCAATAGAAAGTGCCGTTTTCGCGACTTCCACTTGTTCTTCTTGACTAAAACAAAAGCTTTTTAATGTGGCTTGTTGGCTTTGGTGATCGATGGTGATTAAATTTTCTGCGAGATAAAAACTGTAATCAGGGCAGTTAATACCATCATCTTTTAATTCAACACCTTGCATTGGAATAAAATTCGCCACCAAATCATAAGCAAATAAACCACCTAAAAAGACGGGTGTGCTGCTATGTTGATAATGGTTAGAAATTACACGAAGTCCATCAAAAATGGTTGCAGCTTGTAATTTACTGTCTTCATCTAATTGATTGTCGAGCGGCGCAAATTGCACAGAAAATTCATTCTCAAAATTGACCGCACTTACGGTACCGAGTTGGCTTAATACTGGATGAATTTCGTTTAATACTTGTTTACCGTTCGCATTCACTGCTCTAAAAGTCACTTGATTGCCTAAACAAGTAATTTTAACGGCGGCATTAATCAGAATAAGGCTCTGTAAGCTGTTTTTACTGCCAATTTCGGCAGAGTCGAGTAGAAGAGAATTTGAGTTCTGTTGGCATAGTGTATTAAAAATTGCGGTGGTGTCGGCATGATAGGGAACCGGTTGAGAGGTCACCGCAATAAAAGGGGTATTTTTCATAATCAATCCTGTATTCTGAACTTTTGCACTATTAAACTAGTACATAATGCATAAGTCAAGAAAAATAATCAAAAAAATTTGGCGTGATTTTTACAATATTTTTTTAATTTTTTTAACCAAAGATATTAAAAAAATAGAGGAAAGTTGATTAGAAAAAAAGCCATTTTCGAGGCATATCTCAAAATGGCTTAATCGAAGAAGGATTTTCAGTGATTAGAGAGAAGCAACGATCTCATCAATTTTATTTCTTGCTGAACGTTGTGCTTTTTCAATTGCCTCTGCACCTAATCCAATACCTTTTGCATAAGCAAACTGAACATCGGTAATGCCAACAAAACCTAAAATCGCTTTTAAGTAATTCGTCACATTGTTGTTTTCATCATACATGCCACCAAAACTTGCTAATACAATCGCTTTTTTACCTTGAAGTAAACCTTCAGGGCCATTTGCGGTGTATTGGAAAGTCACACGAGGACGCGCAATAAAATCAAAATAAGATTTAAGTTGTGTTGGGATGCCTAAGTTATACATAGGTGCACCAATTACAATGATATCCGCAGCCTTTAATTCAGCCACTAACTCATCTGATAAGGCTAAAAGTGCATTTTCTTCTGCAGTTTTAGGTTCGCCACGTACCGCAGTTGCCGCCGTTGCATCAAAATGGGGAAGTTGTTGCGCCGCTAAATCACGTACCACAATGTTGTGGTCTTTTAATTTTTCAATGGTGTAATCGGCTAATTTATTACTTTGAGAGTGATCTGCAAGGATGCTTGATTTCAATACTAATACGTTCATAGAGTTTCCTTTAATTGGTGTTTATCAAAAGTGCGGTCATTTTATCGGAAATTTTGAATAGATAAAGTAGCTATCAGGAAAATCATTATTTACTCATTGGAAAGAATTCAGCGAGATATTAACAAGTGTGGTGGAAAGTGCTAAAATTCTCCGCCGCACTTGGTTTGCTCGATAGTGGGAGTGAATGAAAGTGCGGTTTGTTTTTAATCATTATTTGCATGTTGCCTTTCGTATGGGCGACCACTGTATAAGGAAAAATTATGCCTATTATTACTTTACCGGACGGTTCTAAACGTGAATTTGATCGTCCAGTTTCTGTGTTAGAAGTGGCTCAAGATATCGGAGCCGGTCTTGCCAAAGCAACCATAGCTGGCCGTGTAAACGGTGAACGTCGTGATGCCTGTGACATCATCAATGAAGATGCCAACCTTGAAATTATTACTGCAAAAGATGAAGACGGTTTAGAAATTATTCGTCACTCTTGCGCACACTTGCTTGGTCACGCAATTAAACAATTATTCCCAGATGTCAAAATGGCAATCGGTCCAACGATTGAAAATGGCTTCTATTATGACGTGGATTTAGACCGTTCTTTAACGCAAGAAGACATTGATGCGATTGAAAAACGTATGCTTGAATTGGCGAAAACCAATTATGACGTCATCAAAACTCCGGTAAGCTGGCAAGAAGCAAGAGATACTTTTGAAAAACGCGGTGAGCCATACAAAATGGCTATCTTAGATGAAAATATCGAACGTACCGCAACGCCTGCGCTTTATCATCACGAAGAATACATTGATATGTGTCGTGGACCACATGTGCCAAATATGCGTTTCTGCCACAACTTTAAATTAATGAAAGTTGCAGGTGCTTACTGGCGTGGTGATAGCAAAAATAAAATGTTACAACGTATCTATGGTACGGCGTGGGCTGATAAAAAACAATTAGCGGAATACTTAACTCGCTTAGAAGAAGCGGCAAAACGTGACCACCGTAAAATCGGTAAAGCGTTAGATTTATATCATATGCAAGAAGAAGCACCGGGTATGGTGTTCTGGCATAACGATGGTTGGACAATTTTCCGTGAATTGGAAACCTTCGTTCGTACAAAATTAAAAGAATACGATTATCAAGAAGTGAAAGGTCCGTTCATGATGGATCGCGTGTTATGGGAAAAAACAGGTCACTGGCAAAACTACGGCGATTTGATGTTTACTACACAATCAGAAAACCGTGAGTATGCGATTAAACCAATGAACTGCCCAGGACACGTTCAAATCTTTAACCAAGGTTTAAAATCTTACCGTGATTTGCCAATCCGTATGGCAGAATTTGGTTCTTGTCACCGTAACGAACCATCGGGTTCTTTACACGGTTTAATGCGTGTACGTGGCTTCACTCAAGATGATGCACACATTTTCTGTACTGAAGACCAAATTGAAAGTGAAGTAACCAGCTGTATTAAAATGGTTTACGACATTTACAGCACGTTCGGTTTCCAAAATATTCAGGTGAAATTATCTACTCGTCCTGAAAAACGTATTGGTGCTGATGATATGTGGGATCGTGCCGAAGCAGGTCTTGCAGCAGCATTAGCACATAACGGTCTTGAATATGAAATTCAAGAAGGTGAAGGTGCATTCTATGGTCCGAAAATTGAGTTTGCATTACGTGACTGTTTAGATCGTGAATGGCAATGCGGTACCATCCAATTAGACTTTGCATTACCTGGTCGTCTAAATGCGTCTTATGTGGCAGAAGACAATGATCGTCGTACACCAGTTATGATTCACCGTGCGATTTAGGTTCGATTGAACGTTTCATCGGTATCATTACTGAAGAGTATGCGGGTTTCTTCCCTGCATGGTTAGCACCAGTTCAAGCGATTGTGATGAACATTACAGATAGCCAAGCAGACTACGTTCAAAAAGTGGTGAAAACAACTTTCTGATGCGGGATTACGTGTTAAAGCTGATTTACGTAATGAAAAAGTTGGCTTCAAGATCCGCGAACATACCTTACGTCGCGTGCCTTATATGCTTGTTTGCGGTGATAAAGAAATCGCAGAAGGCAAAGTGGCGGTACGTACCCGTAAAGGTGCAGATTTAGGTACTTTCACCATTGAAGAATTTGCTGAAATCTTAAAATCCCAAGTAAGACAACGTGAGTTGAAATTGTTGGGTGAAGAGTAATTGACTCTTTAAAATTTTAATTAAAAATGACCGCACTTTGATGTGCGGTTTTTTTATATTCACGGTATAAAAATAAACTCAAGTATCTCTTTCTTCTATATAATAGCCTTATCACAAGGAGGCGAATATGACAGCTCAAACTCAACAATTAACACCAGAATTAACGTTAGAACATATCAATGAAATTCCTGTTTTAACTTTAAATCACCCAGTAGGATCAGCTCGAATTGCACTACAAGGGGCACAGCTATTAAATTGGCAGCCTAAAGGGGCAGAGCAGGATATCTTTTTGGTTAAGTGAGATTGAACCTTTTACGAAAGGTGTCGCGATTCGTGGTGGTGTACCACTTTGTTACCCTTGGTTTGGAGGTGTTAAACAGCCTTCACACGGTACAGCGCGTTTACGTTTGTGGCAATTGAGTGATTATGATCTGCAAGCAAATAAAGTGCGGTTAGAATTTTCGCTCTTTTCTGAATATGGTGTGATTGAAGCCAAAATGAAAATGGAATTTACCGATAAATGCACAATGACTTTAACGCATTTAGGGCAAGAACCTGCTCAAGCGGCATTACACAGTTATTTTAATATTGGTGATATTTCACAAATTGAAGTCCAAAATTTACCAAGTCGTTGTTATGACTCATTACAAGGTAAACATACTGACGTTCCTTCGATTAGAAGAATAGAACAAGGCGTCGATTGTATTTATTCATTAGAAGAAAATAAAACATTGTTGGTGGATAAAGCATTTAATCGACGTATTCAAATTACCCATCATCATGCAGATTCAATTGTGCTATGGAATCCTTGGGAGAAAACACCAAGTGCAATGCAAACAGAAGGGTATAGAACATATGGTATGTATTGAAACCGCAAGATTAGAAAAATTACTTCAATTTGGAGAGAGTATTTCAGCTGAAATAAGTGCTTTACCCAGCTGATATTTAAAGGAATAGAAATCCTTGTTGCATAAACGTGGCAAATACTATAAAATTTTGCCCGTTTTTTGTTTGTTTTTATAGCAAATGATTGAAGAAATCTTCTGTTTTAAATGCAGTGGGTTTTATCTTAAATAAATAGAAGGAATAACATTATCAAAACCGTAAAAAAAGCTCCGGCAGCTAACCGCCCGAATCGCATTAACGATGAAATTCGAGTAAAAGAAGTTCGTTTGATTGACCAAGATGGTGAACAAGCGGGGATTGTATCAATTCAACAGGCCTTAGATATGGCAGAACAAGCAGCGCTTGATTTAGTTGAGATCAGTCCGAATGCCGAACCACCGGTTTGTCGTATTATGAACTACGGCAAGTTCCTCTATGAAAAGAGTAAAACTGCAAAAGAACAGAAGAAAAAACAAAAAGTCGTACAAGTGAAGGAAATTAAATTCCGTCCAGGTACTGACGAAGGTGACTACCAAGTTAAATTACGTAGCTTAATCCGTTTCTTAGAAGATGGCGATAAAGCGAAAATTACTGTACGTTTCCGTGGTCGTGAAATGGCTCACCAAGATATCGGTTTAGACGTATTAGAACGCGTTAAAAACGATTTAGCTGATATTTCTGTTGTGGAATCTGCACCGGGTAAATTAGAAGGTCGCCAAGCAGTAATGGTGTTAGCACCTAAGAAAAAATAATTTTTTATTTAGATCTAATCTAGATAATCGAATTTTCACTTCGGTGAGAATACAACTGCATATTGGGCAAACTACGCAGCCTAATTGCTTTTGGAGAAGGGCAATTCAATTTGCCATATTGGAATAATTAGTGCCTACAAGTAATCTTCGGATTCGCCTAATTATGTGTTTAACTTAAAATGCGGAGTTATTTTAACAATGCCTAAAATTAAAACAGTACGTGGTGCTGCTAAGCGTTTCAAAAAAACAGCTTCTGGCGGTTTCAAACGTAAACAATCTCACTTACGTCATATTTTGACTAAAAAGACAACTAAACGTAAACGTCATTTACGTCATAAATCAATGGTTGCGAAAGCAGACCAAGTTTTAGTAGTAGCTTGCTTACCATACGCATAAGCCGTTATTTAAGCAAAACGTACGATTAGTTAAATTAGTTAAAAATATTACATAGGAGATTAAATAATGGCTCGTGTAAAACGTGGTGTTATTGCAAGAGCACGCCATAAGAAAGTTCTTAAGGCTGCTAAAGGTTATTATGGTGCACGTTCACGCGTGTATCGCGTTGCTTTCCAAGCGGTGATCAAAGCTGGTCAATACGCATATCGTGACCGTCGTCAACGTAAACGTCAATTCCGTCAATTATGGATTGCACGTATCAACGCTGCGGCTCGTCAAAATGGTTTATCTTACAGCAAATTCATCAACGGCTTGAAAAAAGCGTCTGTTGAAATCGACCGTAAGATCCTTGCTGATATCGCTGTATTCGACAAAGTGGCGTTCGCTGCATTAGTTGAAAAAGCAAAATCTGCACTTTAATTTTTTAAAGTTTAGATTCAAAAATTAGGACGCTGAAAAGCGTCCTTTTTTATTACCTCCCAAAAAGAAAAAACCGCTACTCAAAACTTGAATAGCGGGGAGGTCTTAATTTATAAGAAACTTCAAAAAGATAACTGCAATATGCAGTGCACTAGCAATGTATCAGACTGTGTGTTTTTGAAATAGTTCGATATTTTTGAAAAAAATATTAAAAATATCAAAATTAAACCAAAATGAACGAATTTAGCCCTTTATAAAGGCAATAATTTGCTCTTCAATCCCTTTTTCATCTAATTTAATTTCAGCAAGCGCTTCTTGTTGTGTGCCTTGCGGAATAAAAATATCAGGTAAACCTAGTTGTAAAAGTGCGGTTGTTTTTCCATGAGAATTTAGCACTTCTGAAACAGCAGAACCTGCACCACCTTGAATTGCATTTTCTTCTAATGTCACAATGACGTCATGGGTATTTCGCCACTTCTAGAATACGAGCTTCATCAATTGGTTTCACAAAGCGCATATCGACAACAGTCGCATTGAGTTTTTCTGCCACAGATAAAGCAGCTGGTAAGAGTGTACCAAAATTCAGAATAGCGATTTTTTCACCTTGACGAACCATTTTTGAACGACCAATTTCTAATTCAGCAAGTGGGGTTAATTCTACGCCGATTGCATTTCCACGCGGATAACGTACCGCAGCAGGTTTACCACATTTATAACCCGTATAAAGCATTTGGCGGCATTCATTTTCATCACTTGGTGTCATAATGATCATATTCGGAATGCAGCGCATAAAACTTAAATCAAAACGCACCTTGGTGAGTTTGACCATCAGCACCTACAATACCTGCACGATCGATGGCAAAGAGAACAGGTAAGTTTTGAATGGCGACATCATGAATAAGCTGATCATAAGCACGTTGTAAGAAGGTAGAATAAATGGCTACAACAGGTTTATAACCACCAATTGCAAGGCCAGCTGCAAAGGTGACAGCATGTTGTTCAGCGATGGCAACATCAAAATATTGTTGTGGGAATCGTTCTGAAAACTTCTACCATGCCAGAACCTTCACGCATTGCAGGTGTAATACCGACTAATTTATCGTCTTGTTCTGCCATTTCACATAACCAATCACCAAAGATTTTTGAATAGGTTGGTTTGGCATTTGATTTAGGAAGTTGGCCGCTTGTTGGGTCAAATTTTGGTACGCCATGGAAACCGATCGGGTCTTTTTCTGCAGGCTCGTAACCTTTTCCTTTTTTAGTTTTGATGTGTAAGAATTGCGGTCCTTTGAGATCGCGCATATTGCTTAAGGTGGCAATTAATTCATCAATATTATGCCCGTCAATTGGTCCAATATAGTTAAAACCGAGCTCTTCAAAAAGCGTACTTTCTGGCGAGAACATCACGCCTTTCATGTGCTCTTCGGTTTTCTTCATAAAGTTTTTAACAGTCGGTACTTTATCTAAGATTTTTTTACTGCCATCACGAACCGTTGAATATAATGAACCAGAGAAAATGCGAGCAAGGTGATTATTCAATGCCCCCACATTTTCAGAAATAGACATTTCATTGTCATTTAAAATGACCAACATATCAGTATGTAAAGAACCCTGCATGGTTTAAGGCTTCAAATGCCATCCCCGCAGTGATTGCACCGTCACCAATTACACAAACGGTTTTTACGACCCGCATTTTCACGTTCTGCCGCAACTGCAATACCTAGTCCTGCACTGATAGAAGTAGAAGAGTGACCAACACTTAATACATCAAACTCACTTTCTTCACGCCAAGGGAAAGGATGAATTCCGCCTTTTTGGCGAATGGTGGACATTTGATCACGACGCCCCGTCAAAATTTTGTGTGGATAAGCTTGATGGCCCACATCCCAAATTAATTGATCAAAAGGGGTTTTAAAAATGTAGTGTAATGCAACAGTCAATTCAACGGTACCAAGACCAGATGCTAAATGACCACTGGTTTGACTAACGGATTCCAACAGATAACTCCGTAACTCCTGACAAAGTTGCGGAAGCTGATCTTTATTTAAAAGACGCAAATCTTCCGGCGAATTAATTAAGGATAAAAGAGGATAGTTGTTCATATATTCGTTAGTCCTAAAATGTGAAAAAAGTGACCGCACTTTGAGAAATCAAAATCAGTGCTGTCACCATTAACTTTTACGATTGACAATAAATTCAGCTAATGCACGCAATGCAGTGGTATCAAAAGGTAAATTGTCTAATTCATGTAAGGCGGTTTGATAGAGTTCTTGTGCTTTTTGTTTCGCGCCCTCTAATCCTAACAGCTTTGGATAAGTGCTTTTATCTAAATCTAAATCAGATCCCACCGGTTTACCGATTTCCGCACTGTCACCTTCAATATCTAAAATGTCATCTTGTACTTGGAAAGCTAAACCAATAGCTTGTGAATAACGTTCTAGTTGTTGCTCTAATTCTTTGTTTTCAAAGTGAGGAGAACAGATAAAACCCAGTTTTTAATGCGGCCGTTAGCAATGCACCAGTTTTATTGCGATGAATAAGCTCTAATTCGTCTAAATTAACTTGTTTATGCTCAGAAATTAAATCTAAACTTTGCCCTAAACACATGCCTTGTACGCCAGATGCTTGAGCCAATACTTTCACTAATTGCAATTTTTGTTCTGCAGAAAGAGAAGGGGCTTCAGTAAGAATTTCAAAGGCAAAAGTTTGTAATGCATCGCCAGCTAAAATGGCCGTCGCTTCATCAAAAGCAATATGACAAGTTGGTTGACCACGACGAAGTTCATCGTTATCCATTGCAGGCAAATCATCATGGATTAAAGAATAAGCATGGATAGATTCAATGGCTGCGGCGGCGTAATCTAGAGCTGGCATTTCTGCCCCCAGCATTTTTACCCGTTGCATAGACAAGGAAAGGACGAACACGTTTTCCGCCTAGCAATAAACCATATTTCATGGCATCACGCAAAGGGGCATTATAAGAGTCAATTTCTTCAAATTGATTGGCTAAAAACTGATTAATGCGATCTTGAACTTGTTTGAGTTCAGTGCCGAATTGATAACTCATGGATTACTCGTCCCCTTGATAATCACTTAATGGGGCGGTTTCGCTTTTTTGTAATAAAATTTGAATACGTTGTTCTGCTTGTTGCAAGCGCTCTTGACCAAGTTGAGCCAATTTAATGCCGTTCTCAAATTCTTTCAGCGCATCTTCCAATGGTAATTCACCGCTTTCAAGTTTTGTCACAATTGTTTCTAATTGTGCAAGTGTTGTTTCAAAATCAGGTTCAGCATTTGCTGGTTTACGCGCCATTAAATTATCCTTTTCAGATGAATAAATTGCTCCGTATTGTACTTGATTTTTATAGGGATGTTAAAAACTTATTTCAAAGTGCGGTCAGTTTTTCGTGAGAATTTGAACTTTGTGGGATCTGGAATTTAGCGTACAATACGGCCATTTTTTATTATTCACAGATTATTATGAAATTTATCGTTAAACTTTTTCCTGAAATTATGATTAAAAGCGAAACCGTGCGTAAGCGTTTCGCGAAAATTTTGACCTCAAATATCCGCAATATTTTACAGAAATATGATGAAGAAACAGCGGTTGTTCGTCATTGGGATTACATCGAAGTGCGGTCAAAAAATGAAGCCAATCGTGAAGAGTTGATTGCGCTTTTACAACGCATTCCGGGGATTCATCATTTTTTAGAAGTGGAAGAAAAACCGTTTACCGATTTACATCATATCTTTGAGTTGACCTTAGCGGATGTTGCTGCTCAACTTGAAAACAAAACCTTTTGTGTACGTGTAAAACGTAAAGGGAAACATGATTTTCAGTTCCATTGAAGCAGAACGTTATATCGGTGGTGGTTTAAATCAGCATATTGAAAGTGCAAAAGTACGCTTAAAAAATCCTGATGTGACGGTGCGTATTGATATTGAAGATGACAAGATGATGCTGGTGAGAGCTCGTCATGTTGGCTTAGGTCGGTTATCCAATTGGGACACAAGAAGATGTGCTTTCATTGATTTCAGGTGGCTTTGACTCAGGCGTATCCAGTTATATGCTTATTCGCCGTGGTTCACGTGTGCATTATTGTTTCTTCAATTTAGGTGGGGCAGCCCATGAAATTGGCGTGAAACAAATGGCTTACCATATTTGGAATCGTTATAGTTCATCACATAAAGTCCGCTTTATTGCCATTCCTTTTGAAGGCGTAGTGGGCGAGATTTTAGAGAAAGTCGATAACGGCCAAATGGGCGTCGTGTTAAAACGAATGATGGTGCGAGCTGCAAGTAAAGTTGCACAACGTTTTGATATTCAAGCCATTGTTACCGGCGAAGCACTCGGACAAGTTTCGAGCCAAACTTTAACCAATTTACGTTTAATTGATGAAGCATCTGATGCGTTAGTATTACGTCCACTTATTACTCATGATAAAGAACAAATTATCGCGATGGCGAAAGAGATCGGTACAGATGATATTGCCAAATCGATGCCTGAATTCTGTGGGGTGATTTCTAAAAATCCAACGATTAAAGCGGTACGTGAAAAAATTCTTGAAGAAGAAAATCACTTTGATTTTGGCGTGTTGGAAAGTGCGGTTGAAAATGCACAATATTTAGATATTCGTCAAATTGCAGAAGAAACAGAGAAAAGAAGTGGTAGAAGTGGATACCATTTCAGTGCTTGGTGAAAACGATATTATTTTAGATATTCGCAGCCCTGAAGAGACAGATGAAAATCCATTTGAATCAGACGAGCATCAAGTAATGCAGTTGCCGTTTTACAAATTATCTTCGCAATTCGGCTCATTAGATCAAAGTAAAAACTATGTGCTTTACTGTGAACGAGGCGTGATGAGTAAACTGCAAGCGCTTTATTTAAAAGAAAATGGTTTCACGAATGTGAGAGTTTTCGGGAAAAAATAAGCAAAAAATGACCGCACTTTAACGTGCGGTTTTTTTATTCGTAATCTAATTCACCCACTAATTCATCGATAGCTTTGGCAAGTAATGTTCGATCATGACGATAGCTGATATCATCCGCATTCAAGCGTTTAGCTAAGATTTTAACGGAAGAAATGGCAGACAAATCGACCGCACTTTTTTCGCGATAAGGGGTAATGGCGCCATTAATGACGGGGTTCGCCGACGATTTCATTAATTTTCTGAATACGATCAGCCAGTGAAAGCTGAGAGGCTGCGCCAATTTCTACCCCTAAATTATCAATAAAAATCACTTTTCGCTTTGCTATTACGCAGGGCAGTCGCTAATTCAGGTAATAATAATGGTGGCATAATGCTCGTCATGAAACTTCCTGGACCAAGTAAAATGACTTCCGCTTGCTCCAATGCTTGGATGGCTTCTTGTGCGGCTTTAACCATGGGCACTAAGAAAAGTGATTGGGGTAATTCTGTTAAATTATCAATGCTCACTTCACCCCACAATACTGGAGCCTGAACCTAAACTCGCGGCAAGATGAACAGGTTCTTCTGACATGGGAATAATGTGAGATTTTACTTTGAGTAATTCACGAATTAAGTTAATGGCTTCAATAGGGCGAATATGCATATCTTCTAAAGCTTTGAGCATTAAATTGCCTAAATTATGCCCAGAAAGTTCACCTTCACCGGTAAAGCGGTATTCAAATAATGCAGATGCCGTGCTTGGCTCAATGATGATTTGGTTTAAGCAATTACGTAGATCGCCCCATGCGATACCACCTCGTTCTTGGCGAATTCGGCCAGTTGAACCGCCGTTATCTGTGGTGGTGACAATACCGGTTAAACGCTCTTTCATAAAACTAAGCGCCGATAATACACGCCCTAATCCATGACCACCACCAATGGCAACAATATGTTTGATTTCGTCTAAATGTTCATGACGGCTGTGACGAGATAAATCAGACATTTTTCTTCCTTTTTTACCTATAAATAATTATAAAAAATAATGTTATATATTTTTTTATATAAGTTAATGCTGTTATTTTTATCAATATAGTCGGGTTATTCTACCAAATTATTGCTATTAACCGCTTGCTTTTATTACAATACCAACACAATTTATTTTTAACGCATAACTCCGAGCTTGTTTAGCCTAAGTTTCACAAGAAATACGGTGGCAAGCCAATAACGCGGTACGTTATTCAGGGATACGCTGGAAACGGTTTATCCTCTCCATATTTAGAAAGGTGTAAAATGCAATCCATTCCTATCAAGAACGTAGGAGAGTCTCGCTTAGTCGATCCTTTCCAACGCCAATATTACTATCTACGACTGTCGATTACCGATCAGTGTAACTTTCGTTGTACCTATTGTTTACCTGATGGTTATCAACCCGAAGCTAACAAACCAAGTTTCTTAACCTTAAAAGAAATTACCCATCTTGCTCAAGCGTTTGCTGAAATGGGCACAGAGAAAATCCGTTTAACGGGTGGCGAACCGACTTTACGCAAAGATTTTATTTCTATTGCTGAAAGCATTGCTAATATTGATGGAATCCGTCAATTAGCCGTCACGACAAATGGCTATCGCATGGCAAAAGATGTGGCTGATTGGAAGAAAGCAGGGATTACGTCTATTAACGTCAGTGTTGATAGCTTAGATCCAAAAATGTTCCATCAAATTACAGGTATCAATAAATTTGATGACGTGATGCGTGGTATCGATCGTGCATTTGAAGTGGGCTACAACAAAGTTAAAGTCAATTCAGTTTTGATGAAAAATTTGAATGACAAAGAGTTTGAGCAATTCCTTGTTTGGGTGAAAGATCGCCCAATTCAAATGCGTTTTATCGAACTCATGCAAACAGGGCGAAATGGATAGTTTCTTTGATAAATTCCATCTTTCAGGACAAGTATTAGCGGATAAATTGCTGCAAAACGGTTGGCAATTACAACACAAATCCCATACTGATGGTCCTGCTAAAGTATTCACGCATCCTGATTATGCAGGCGAAATTGGCTTAATTATGCCTTATGAGAAGAATTTCTGCGCAAGCTGTAATCGTCTCAGAGTGTCAGCGAAGGGCAAACTTCATCTCTGTTTATTCGGCGAAGAAGGCATTGAATTACGTGATTTATTGCAATCCCATGAACAGCAAGATATTTTGCAAGCACGTATTTTTTCTGCACTGCAAGGCAAACGTGAACATCATTATTTGCATATCGGTGATAGTGGCGTAAGAAATCATTTAGCTTCTATCGGTGGCTAAAAGAAAATAGGTGAATTTTACTATTCACTTATTTTGCTTTTGTCACACATGTAAAACATTCAATATTTTAACCGCACTTTATTTTATTATGACTACATTTACGCATATCAATTCTCAAGGCGAAGCCAATATGGTGGATGTTTCTGCAAAAGCAGAGACTGTTCGTGAAGCTCGTGCTGAAGCCATTGTGACTATGTCAAAAGAAACTCTTTCCATGATCGTGGAAGGCAAACATCACAAAGGCGATGTATTTGCTACTGCTCGTATTGCAGGTATTCAAGCGGCAAAACGTACTTGGGAACTTATCCCACTTTGCCATCCCTTATTACTTTCTAAAGTAGAAGTGAATTTAGAACCGTTACTTGAAACCAATCAAGTTCGTATTCAATCTCTTTGCAAATTAACCGGAAAAACCGGCGTAGAAATGGAAGCATTAACGGCTGCAAGTGTAGCAGCCTTAACCATTTACGATATGTGTAAAGCCGTACAAAAAGACATGGTGATTGAGCACGTTCGCCTGTTAGAAAAGAGCGGTGGAAAATCTGGTCATTTTATTGCGGAGGAAAAATAAGATGTTAAATGTTTTATTTTTTGCTCAAACTCGTGAATTAATTGGGGAAGATTCTATTCAGCTTGAAGGCGATTTTGCGACAGCGGAAGCGGTGCGTGAACATCTTGCTCAAAAAGGTGATAGATGGGCGTTAGCGTTAGAAAAAGGGAAGCTTTTAGTCGCTATCAATCAAACCTTGATGCCATTAGAAAGTGCAGTCAAAAATGGTGATGAAATTGCGTTTTTCCCACCGGTAACAGGGGGCTAAATGACGGATATTCAAATTTCAGTACAAGAACAGCCTTTCGATCAAAATGCTGTTTACCAATGGCTTTCTGAGCAACATTCGGTTGGCGCAACGGTTATTTTCGTGGGTAAAGTTCGCGATCTTAATTTAGGCGATGAGGTATCCAGCTTATATTTAGAACATTATCCCGCAATGACAGAAAAAGCCTTACGTGAAATTGTAGAACAGGCGAAAAGCGCGTTGGGATATTCAGCGAGTGTCTGTGATTCATCGTGTAGGGACTTTTACATACTGGCGATGAAATTGTTTTGGTTGGAATTAGTTCTGCTCACCGAGGTGATGCCTATCACGCCAATGAATTTATTATGGACTTCTTAAAATCCAAAGCACCGTTCTGGAAAAAAGAACAAACCAATCAAGGTGAACGTTGGATTGAAGCAAGAGAAAGCGATAAAGAAGCGTTAGAGAAGTGGTAATTCAATATAAAAAAATGGTCATTTTTATGGCCTTTTTTACTTTTATCAGCAGAATAAGTATATAATATAGTATAAAGTATGTTTTAAGTTTATTTAATTTATCTTTAATTTATCTTTTAATTTATCTTTACATTACATTTAACTTTTCCATAAAAAAAACTATTCTTTGTAAGCTTTTGTAAAATCTTGTAAATTATCTATTAATTGCTGAGTTTCGTATTATACTTATTCAGAATCAAGATTTTGTTTTGTCTTGATTAGTTATTTTTAGATTATAGGAAAACTTTAATATGAATCATGTCTTTTAAAATTATTTGGAATAAAGTAAATCAATGCTGGGTTGCTGTTTCAGAACTAAGCAAATCTGTGGGTAAATCATCTCAAACCGATAAACGTAAAGCATTAAATGTAATCATTGGCGCTGCAGTTTTAGCAGGTGCAACGACAAGCGCGATGGCTGAAACCAATGTGGTATCAAATGATCAAGGAAATATTGTTGGTGGTATCTGGTGCGAGCGCTGTAGCTGGAACTGGTACAACAGGGAGATTCTGTTGTTTTAGGTAATAAAGCTAAATCTGAAACAACTGAGAGCGTAGTAATTGGTGGTAATACTACAAATACAGGACGTTGGTCAGTAACTTTGGGTGATAAAGCTAATGGTAATTCTCAATACGGCGTGACGATTGGTGATCGCGCATCAACAGGTAAAGGCGGAAACGCAATTGCTATCGGTTTAATGGCAAAAACCTCTAATGAGAAAGTAGGTGGAAATAGCCAAACTGCTGTAGGGGTTGCATCTTATGCTGATGGTGAAGGGGCTTCAGCCTTTGGTGCAACAGCAAATGCAACAGGCGCTCTAGCAACCGCTGTTGGTAGAAACTCAAAAGCTCTCGCACTAAGTGCTTCTGCTTTTGGTGATAGTGCATCAGCTTCAGCATGGGGCGCAACAGCATTAGGGTCGTGGTGCATCGGCTAGAGCAGATAATTCTATTGCTGTGGGCTCAGAAGCAGTGACAGAAGGGCGAGAATCAACAGCATTAGGTCGCCGCTCTTATGCGGGCGCTCAAAGTGCCACAGCTTTAGGTACTGTAGCAAATGCAAGTGCAGTCGTTTCGACTGCTGTAGGTAATGGGGCTAAAGCGAGTGCTGTAGCAGCTTCAGCATTAGGTAACGGCGCAGAGGCTAGTGGTAGAGGTTCAATGGCTTTTCGGTTATGCATCTAAAGCTTCAGCAGTGGATGCATTGGCATCTGGCTCTAATGCTAATGCTTCATCAATGAATGCAGTTGCGGTTGGTAAAGATAGTAATTCCTCTGCTGTTAATGCTATTGCTCTTGGTACATCTAGTAACGTCTCTGGGGTTAGTGCTGTAGTGATTGGTACTCAAGCTAAAGGTACGCATGAAAACTCTGTGACATTAGGTTCTTATTCAAGCAGTGCAGCTAATGATTTTGATCCGACAGCAAAAGCTTTATCTTCTTTTGACGATAAGGCGAAAGGTCACAACAGTTAACTACAATGGTACTTTCTTTCAACTCAAAAAGGTGCAGTATCTGTCGGTGATGGAAAACTTGTTCGCCAAATCCAAAACTGTGGGTGCAGGTCGAATTACGGCTACTTCAAACGATGCCGTAAATGGTAGCCAGTTATATCAAGCTTATTACAATGCAGGCTTTAACATTCAAAAACAATGGTAAAGAAACATCACGTATTAATACCCATGGCAAAGTAAATTTTGTGAATGGTAAGAATACCGAAGTGGTTGTTAAAGACGGTGAAAATGCTGCTGATATTAAAGTGAATTTAAAAGATGATATTAAAGTTACTAGTGTTAAAGCTAATAATATTACCGTAGGACCTGTTACTATTAATGATAAAGATGGTATTAATGCAGGAAATACAAAAATCACGAATGTATCAAATGGTACAATTTCAGCAGATAGTAAAGATGCTGTGAATGGTAGCCAATTATATGCAGCGAAGAACGAGCTTAATACCAATATTACTAAAGCCGCTGCAGCAGCTAAAACAGAAGTAAAAGCTGGAACAAATGTAGAGGTGACTTCTGAAACTGGTGCGAATAATCAAACGATTTACACCGTTAATGCAAAAGACACTTCAGCATCAGTTGAAGCTGCTTCTGATGCTGTTACAGTAACAGTTGGTGAAAAAACAGAAGTTAAAAATGGTATTTCTGTTACCACAGTAACCAATTACAAAGTAGATCTTTCACAAAAAACCAAAGATGAAATCAAAAATGCAGGTGGTCGTGGATTTAACGTAACTGCAAGTGCATCTGAAGGTACTGTTGTAAATGAAGTGGCAGAAGAAACGGTTCAGTCTACTGCAACAAAAATGGATAAGTTAACACTTGATGCGGGTAAAAATATTAAATTAACCCACAAAAAAGGCAAAGTGTTAAGTGTTGCAGTATCTGACACACCGACATTCAAAAATGTGACAACAACAGGTGATCTTAACGTTGGCAGTACTGTCCATGCACACGGTGGCTTGGATGTTCACAATAATCGTATTGTGAATGTGGCCGATCCTAAAGACCCAACTGATGCAGTAAATAAACGTTATGTTGATAATGCAGTGAAAAACATTAATAACAACATTAATCGTTTAGACAACAAAATTGATCACGTTGATCGTAAATTACGTGCAGGTATTGCAGGTGCGACAGCGATTTCGTTCTTACAACGTCCAATGAAGCAGGTAAAAGCTTAGTTTCTGTTGGTGTTGGTGGTTATCGCAATGAAAATGCAATCGCAGTTGGTTATGGTCGAAATTCTGATAACAACAAAATTTCGATTAAAGTTGGTGCAAGTATCAATACCCGTAGTGATGTGAAACTGGGGCGGAAGCATCGGTTACCAATGGTAATTATTTGATAAAAAAAGGCAGAGTAAAATCTGCCTTTTTTTATTATATTGAGATGAAAAAAAGTGCGGTCAAATTTAACCGCACTTTTTGTTTTTATTGATTAAAGCACTTTCACAATACTTTCACACAAATAACGAATATTGTCTTCAGTGATACCAGCCACATTGATACGACCAGAACGAACAGCGTAAATCGCAAATTCTTCTTTTAAGCGATCAACTTGTTCAGGTGATAAACCGCTGAAAGAGAACATACCGTTTTGTTCCATGATAAAGCTGAAATCTTGTTCTGCACCGTATTCTTTTAATAATTGAACGAATAAATGACGCATTTTTTTGATGCGTTCACGCATTTCAGTCAATTCATTTTCCCATTCTTGACGAAGTTGTGGATCATTTAACACCGTTGCTACGGTCGCCCCACCGTGAGATGCTGGGTTAGAGTAGAGGGTACGAATAATTGATTTCACCTGTGTTAAAGCGGTTGAAGCAATTTCTGCATTTTCAGCCACAAGGGTAAAGGCACCTACACGCTCATTGTATAAACCAAAGTTTTTAGAGAATGAACTCGCCACTAATAATTCTTTATGATTTGCTGCAAAAGCACGTAAACCGTAAGCATCTTGATCTAAGCCATTGGCTAAACCTTGATAAGCAAAGTCAAAGAGTGGTAACCAGCCGTTTTTCGCTGAAAGTGCGGCTAATTCTTGCCATTGTTCAGGAGTTGGGTCAATACCAGTTGGGATTGTGGCAGCAACCGTGTAAAAGCACCACATCGCCTTCGCTTGCTTGGCTTAAATCTTCAAGTAAATGTTCCCAGTCAAGGGCTTTGCGTTCAGCATCATAATAACGATATTCACGAATCGTCATGCCTACCGCATTGAAAATTGCATTGTGGTTTGGCCATGTTGGTGTACTAATCCACACATTTTGTGCTTTGGTTTGGCGTTTAATGAATTCTGCCGCAATGCGTAGTGCACCTGTGCCACCCTAAACTTTGCGCAGTTCTTGCACGGTTTGCTTTAATGACTTCTGAATCTTTACCGAAAAGGAGCTCTTTTGTGCGTTCGTTATAATCGGCAATACCATCGATAGTCAGATAGTTTTTCGTTTTTTCGTTATCAAATAAGCGTTTTTCGGCTTCTTTTACCGCGCGCATAATCGGCGTTGTACCTTGTGCATCTTTATAAACGCCAATACCTAAATTGATTTTATTTTCACGCGTTTCAGATTTGAATGCTTCGCCTAAGCCTAAGATAGGATCGGCCGGAGCCGCTTTGATATGTTCAAACATAGCTTTTCCTTATGTATGTGTTGTGAGATAAGTAATTTTATACTTCAGCCGATAGATTTTATCAAGAAGAACCTGATAAAAATCAACCGCACTTTGATGTTTTTAGATATTCATCAAAAAGTGCGGTTGTTTTTTTCGATTATTTTAATTTCTCAATCGCCCAATTTAAACCAGATTGATAGTCTTCAGGGAGTTCGTGACGAAGTTTTTCAAGCTGTTGAATAATGATTGTTTTATCAGGATGCGTAATATTGATATGACCTAATTTTCTACCTGGACGAACTTCCTTACCATACCAATGTAATTGGGAGAAAGGCGTGTTCAACCATTGTGGATTATGTTCTGTACCAATCAAATTGACCATGACACTTGGGTGCAATAGGTTGTAATGACGGTGTAGGTAAATCTAACAAGGCTCGTAGATGCAATTCAAATTGACTGATAGCACAACCAAGTTGTGTCCAATGTCCGCTATTATGCACACGAGGGGCAAGTTCATTAATTAATAATTTATCACCCACCACAAAGCATTCCATTGCCATTACACCCACATATTCAAGCTTATCCATGATTTTTCCGAGCATAGATTCAGCCTGAATTTGTTGGCTTTGTTGTTGAGGGAATGAAATATCTGTCACACTGTAACGTAAAATGCCATTTTGCTGTAGGTTATGCGTTACAGGATAGAAACGTTTTTCACCATTTTTAAATCTTGCGCCTACGATAGACACTTCGTAATCAAAAGGAATAAATTTTTCTGCGATAACTTCACCGAATAAATCGTCCGTAATATCACGTTGATTATTTTCAGTGATAATCCATTGACCACGGCCGTCATAACCACCGGTACGACGTTTTCACTACGACTTTTTCGCCCACGTTTTTAAATACTTCAGACCATTGCGTTTTATCTTTTAATAAACACCATGGCGAGGTAGAGAGATTGAGTTCATCCAGTAAAGATTTTTGGGTAAAGCGATCAGCCAATAAGCCAAAAACATTCTGATTAACGAAATTCTTATGATGACCTAATAACTCGGTTAAAGGTGTTTTTTCCCAACGTTCAATTTCTGCGGTGATGATGGCATCTTTAGGTAAATCAAATACGGGCGCATTGAAACTCAAGCGGTTGAACGTGAATATCTAAAGGTGCGCCTGCATAACGTAACATTCTGCCGAGTTGACCATTACCAAGCACATAAACGGTAGGATATAGGGTAGAGTTTTGCATAAAATTTCTCATCAAATCTAGCTAAAAAAACAACCGCACTTTAAAAAGTGCGGTCAAATTTAAAGGTGTTTTATGTACGTGGATCAGGATTATCCAATACCATATTGGTTTGATTTTCGCGGAATACTTGTAGGCGAGCGAATAACGCATCATCCCAACCTGCAAGAATTTGTGCAGCGAGTAATCCTGCATTAGCTGCACCAGCAGGGCCAATCGCTAACGTACCGACAGGAATGCCTTTAGGCATTTGCACGATAGAATAGAGACTATCAACACCGCTTAACATAGAACTTTTAACAGGGACACCCAATACCGGTACAAGCGTTTTAGCTGCAATCATACCGGGTAAATGAGCAGCGCCACCCGCACCCGCAATAATCACTTTGTAACCATTTTTTTGTGCATTTTCGGCAAATTCAAACAGTTTGTCGGGGGTTCGATGTGCGGAAACGACTTCAACATGATATGCCACATTGAGTTCATCTAAAATTTGAGTGGCTTCTTGCATGGTTGCCCAATCGCTTTTTGAGCCCATCACAATAGCAATTTGTGCAGTATTTGACATATTTTTAAAAATTTATCTGATAAAAAACGATGCGTAGAATAGCATATTTGCCCACTTTTAAGCAAACGTTTGCTATGTGGTAAAAGCTGAAAATTCCATTGCAAGTTTTGTCATAAAATCTTATCCTAATAGGAGTTTTTTTCTTAGAAATAGAGCAGATTATGTTAGCTAAAGCGAAATATAGAAAAGATTACAAACAACCTGATTTTACAGTTACGGATATTTTCCTTGATTTTCAATTAGATCCTAAGCATACCGTTGTCACTGCAAAAACAACCTTCCAACGTTTAAATGATGAAGCAACCCATCTACGATTAGATGGTCATGGCTTCCAATTTGCCTCCATTAAATTCAATGGCGAAGATTTTAAACATTATCATCAAGACCATGAAAGTTTAACGTTAGATTTAACCAATCAAAGTGCGGTCAATTTTGAACTTGAAATTGTGACGAAATTTAGAGCCTGCACAAAACACCTCTTTACAAGGGCTTTATCAATCTGGCGAGGGCATTTGTACACAATGTGAAGCAGAAGGTTTCCGTCAAATTACCTATATGCTTGATCGACCAGATGTATTGGCGCGCTATACAACCAAAATTACCGCAGATAAGACTAAATATCCTTACTTACTTTCTAATGGCAACCGCATTGCAAGTGGTGAATTAGAGGATGGTCGTCATTGGGTTGAATGGAATGACCCATTCCCGAAACCAAGCTATTTATTCGCTTTAGTGGCGGGTGATTTTGATTTATTACAAGATACCTTTACGACAAAAAGTGGTCGTGAAGTGGCTTTAGAGCTTTATGTTGACCGTGGCAAATCTTGATCGCGCTTCGTGGGCAATGGAAAGTCTGAAAAAAGCGATGAAATGGGATGAAGACCGTTTCAATTTAGAATACGACTTAGATATTTACATGATTGTTGCTGTGGACTTCTTCAATATGGGCGCCATGGAAAATAAAGGGTTGAATATTTTTAACTCTAAATTTGTGTTGGCAAATCCACAAACAGCAACCGATGATGATTATCTCGCCATTGAAAGCGTGATTGCGCATGAGTATTTCCATAACTGGACGGGAAACCGTGTAACTTGCCGTGATTGGTTCCAATTAAGTTTGAAAGAAGGTTTAACGGTTTTCCGTGATCAAGAATTTTCATCTGACACAGGTTCTCGAGCAGTCAATCGTATTAATAACGTGAAATTCTTACGTACGGTACAATTTGCCGAAGATGCAAGCCCAATGTCACACCCTATTCGCCCTGAAAAAGTCATTGAAATGAATAACTTCTATACCGTGACCGTATATGAAAAAGGGGCAGAAGTGATTCGTATGTTGCACACTTTATTAGGTGAACAAGGTTTCCAAAAAGGGATGCAACTTTATATTGCTGAAAACGATGGTAAAGCGGCAACCTGTGAAGATTTTGTTTCTGCAATGGAACGTGCGAATGATGTTGATTTAGCACAATTCCGTCGTTGGTATAGTCAATCAGGTACGCCAGAATTATTGATTAGCGATGCCTATGATGAACAAACTCATACTTATCGTTTAACCGTTTCGCAATCTACGCCGCCAACAGCGGACCAAATGGAAAAAGTAAACTTACATATTCCATTGAAAATTGCGCTTTATGATGCCAAAGGCACCAAAACAAATGTTACAGCATAACGGTGAATTGTTAAGCGATGTGTTAAATGTAACAGAAAAAGACCAAGTCTTTGAGTTCCATGGCATTTATGGTCGCCCAATTCCTGCGTTATTATGTGATTTCTCTGCACCGGTGAAACTGGATTATGATTACACCACAGAGCAGTTATTAGGTTTAGCTTAAATTTCGCTGATAACCAATTTGCTCGTTGGGATGCAGCACAAATGCTGTTTACTCAAGAATTGCGTCGTAATGTGGCGCATTTCCAACAAGGTGAAGCCTTTGACATTTCACCTGATGTTTTGACCGCACTTGCGCATGTATTGGAAAATTACGAACAAGATATCGAATTAGCCACATTAATTCTAACCTTGCCAAAAGACATTGAGTTTGCAGAAAGCTTTAAAACGATTGATCCAGATGGCATTGCAGCCGCAAGAGAATTTATGTTGGTGCAAATTGCAGAATACTTGAAAGAAGATTTATTGCGTATTTACACCCATATTCGTCTTGAAGATTATCGAGTGACTCAAGAAGATATTGCTTTACGAGCAATGCGTAATCTTTGTTTAAGTTATTTGGCTTACACCAATCTTGGTAATAATGTAGTCCAAAAACATTACAATAATGCCAATAATATGACGGATACTTTAGCGGCATTAAATATGGCAACCAAAGCGGCGTTACCTTGTCGTGATGCCTTGTTGGCCGATTTTGAACAAAAATGGCAACATGATGGTTTAGTAATGGATAAATGGTTTGCTTTACAAGCAACCCGCCCTGATGAAAACGTATTGGAAATTGTACAAGTGTTAATGGATCACCCAAGTTTTAACTTCAATAATCCAAACCGTTTACGTTCATTAGTGGGTAGCTTTGCAAATCACAACTTAAAAGCGTTCCATCATATTAGTGGTTCTGGCTATCGTTTCTTAACAGACGTCCTAATCCGTTTAAATGAAAGCAATCCACAAGTAGCAGCACGTTTAATTGAGCCATTAATTCGTTTCTCACGTTTTGATGCACAACGTCAAACGTTAATGAAACGTGCCTTAGAACGATTAAGTGCTGTTGAAGATCTCTCAAAAGATTTATTTGAGAAGATTGAAAAAGCCTTGCAATAAACAAAAAGTGCGGTTAATTTTGACCGCACTTTCCATTTACAGTGAACTATCCTGAGAGATAAACGAGTATGTATTCTTTGATCCGTAAAGCCATCTTTTCCCTTGATCCTGAAACCGCCCATGATTTAGTGATTAAATCATTGCATTTAGCGGGTAAATCACCTTTGTCAATTTTTATTAAAGCAGCTTTTGGCTTGTCCACAAGGTACGCCTAAGCAAGTAATGGGCATTACGTTTAAAAATCCTATTGGGATTAGCAGCGGGCGCAGATAAAAATGCCGAAGCGATTGATGGATTTGGTGCGATGGGATTTGGTTTTATTGAAGTCGGTACGGTTACGCCTTTGGCACAAGAGGGAAATGCGAAACCTCGTCAATTCCGTTTAGTGGAAGCGGAAGGGATTATTAACCGTAATGGATTCAATAATTATGGCATTGATTACGTGGTCGAGAATGTTAAAAAAGCAAAATTTGATGGTGTAATTGGGATTAATATTGGCAAAAATAAAGTCACGCCACTTGAAAAGGGGAAAGATGATTACCTATTTTGCTTAAACAAAGCCTATAACTATGCGGATTATATTACGGTAAATATTTCATCACCGAACACACCAGATTTGCGCCAATTGCAGTATGGTGATTATTTTGATGATTTATTGCAAAGTATAAAACAGCGTCAAAAAGTATTAGCTGAGCAATATAATAAATATGTGCCGATTGCAGTAAAAATTGCACCTGATTTATCCGAGGCTGAGCTCGTTCAAATTGCAGATACGTTACTTCGTCATCAAATGGATGGGTGTAATTGCTACTAAATACGACGATTTCACGCGACAACGTCACAGGTTTGAAAAATGCGGAACAACAAGGCGGCTTAAGTGGAAAACCGTTACAGCAGAAAAGTACAGAAATTATTCGAAGATTGCATCAAGAGCTGAAAGGGCAAATTCCGATTATTGGGAGTGGTGGAATTGATGGTGTACAAAATGCACAAGAGAAGATTGAAGCAGGTGCTGAATTGTTACAAGTTTATTCTGGTTTGATTTATCACGGTCCAAGCTTAGTTAAAGAATTAGTGAAAAGCGATCAAATAAATGACAAAAAAATATGATTTACATTGCCATAGTACGGCTTCAGATGGTGTTTTAACGCCTACAGAACTCGTACAACGAGCTCATGAACAAGGTGTCAATGTGCTTGCTTTATGTGATCACGACACCGTGATGGGCATTGATGAAGCCAAAATTGAAGCCGATAAATTAGGTATTGAGCTAATTAATGGCGTGGAAATTTCAACGAATTGGGAAGGTCGTGGTATCCATATTGTTGGATTAAATTTTGATAAAACGCATCCTAAAATGACCGCACTTTTAGCCGAACAAAAATCACTGAGAGAAAAAAGAGCGGTCGAAATTGGTCATAAATTAGAAAAAGCAGGCGTCCCCAATGCCTATGAAGGCGCAAAAGCGTTAGCAAATGGGGAAGTAACTCGTGCGCATTATGCGCGTTATTTGGTACAAATCGGAAAGGTTTCAAATGATGGGCAAGCCTTTAAGCGTTATCTAGGCGGTGGAAAATCGTGTTTTGTCAAAGCTGAATGGGTAGATATTCCAACAGCGATTGATACGATTCATGCAGCAGGTGGCGTTGCCGTCATTGCTCATCCTATGCGTTATAACATGACAGGAAAATGGATTCGTCGATTAATTGTTGATTTTAAACAATGGGGCGGAGATGGCATGGAAGTTGCAGATAGTGGACAGACTAAAGATCAGCGTCAATATCTTGCGCGTTTAGCCAATGAATATGACTTAGCCGCCTCTTTAGGGTCAGACTTTCATTTTCCTTGCGGATGGATTGAATTAGGAAAGAATTTGTTTTTACCTGAAGAGGTAAAACCGATTTGGACATTATTTGAATAATAAAAGGGCGGTCAATCCGCCCTTGTTTTTTTATATTTGACTGTTCTCACACAAACCGAGACTCGCTAGAAATTCAATAAATGCGCGAACTTTAGCCGGTAAATGACGACGATTTGGGTAAACCACATAAATATCTAAAGGTTTTTGTTTATATTCAGACAAAATTTCAACTAATTCACCTGAAGCAAGCGCTTCTTTTACAAAGAAACCAGGTGAATTGCTGATGCCCAAGCCTGCTTTTGTCATTTCTAACAATGCCATACCATTATTAGAAACCACTTTAGATTGAATTTTATAACGTTGAATTTGATTGGCTTTTGTTGATTGCCAATGCACCTGATTTAACGATGATTTATAAAGTAAACCTTGGTGATATTCTAAATCATCAGGTGTAAGCGGTGTGCCTCGCGACTCTAAATAACTTGGCGAAGCAACAAAATGCATAGGGGAGCTGCTAATTTTACGCGCGACAAGTGAGCTATCTTGCATATAGCCGATACGTAATGCTAAGTCATAGCCTTCCGCAACGAGATCAACACGCTTGTCTTCAAATTCAATTTCTACGTGTAAATTGGGATGAAGCTCAATAAATTTAGGCAAGTTAGGTGAAATATAAAGTAAGCCAAAATCACGCGGCACAGAGATTAATAAATTACCTTGTAAGCTCGTTGTCATATTACTGATGCTAGAGTCTGCCTCACTTAAATCTAATAGAATGGCTTGGCAACGTTGGTAATAAAGCATACCGGCTTCAGTTGGCACAATTTTTCGCGTTGTACGTTGTAATAATCGTGTTTTTAAATGTTCTTCTAATTGTGAAACTAATTTACTCGCCATCGCCACAGAAATATTCTGTTGGTTTGCGGCTTGTGTAAAACTTTGCGTTTCGATCACTTTACAGAAAACCGAAATTGCATTGAGTTTATCCATTTATAAATCCTTTTTGAAAAAAAGCTTGATTTTATCGGCGTAAGTTTGCAGTATATCGCCAATTTTACAGAATTCTAGTTATATTTTAGGTAAGCAAATGAGCAAATCTTTAGTGATTGTGGAGTCGCCAGCCAAAGCGAAAACCATCAATAAATATTTAGGTAGCCAGTATGTGGTGAAATCCAGCGTAGGGCATATTTGTGATTTGCCTACTGCAGGGAGTAGCACAGGCGAGAAGGCTAAACCCGTTTCCACTAAAGGATTAAGTGCGGAAGAAAAAAACAAAATTAAAGCAGAAAGACCGTGCTGCCTTAGTGAAACGTATGGGAATTGACCCTTATCATGATTGGAAAGCCAATTACCAAATTCTACCAGGCAAAGAAAAAGTGGTAGCTGAATTAAAATCCCTTGCTAAAAAATCCGATCATATTTATCTCGCAACCGACTTGGATAGAGAAGGAGAGGCTATCGCGTGGCATTTACGTGAAGTCATTGGTGGCGATGATAGTCGTTTTAGCCGTGTCGTATTTAATGAGATTACGAAGAAAGCAATTGAAAAAGCATTCCAGCATCCTGCTCACATTAATATGGACCAGGTTAATGCTCAGCAAACCCGTCGTTTCTTAGACCGCGTGGTAGGCTTTATGGTGTCGCCATTATTATGGAAGAAAGTGGCGCGAGGTTTATCTGCAGGACGAGTACAATCTGTTGCCGTGAAATTGGTGGTAGAGCGTGAACGTGAAATCAAAGCATTCCAACCGGAAGAGTTTTGGGAAATTGAAGCACTAACCCAAACGAGCAAGAAAGAAGACTTACGTTTGGATGTGGTGCAATATAAAGGCAAGAAATTTGAGCCGAAAAATGAAAAAGAAGCTCAAAGTGCGGTTGATTTTTTAAATAAATCACATTACGTTGTCACAGATTTAGAAACAAAACCAACAGGTTCTAAACCAAGAGCCCCATTTATTACTTCAACCTTACAACAAACTGCAAGCACGCGTTTAGGTTTTGGGGTGAAGAAAACCATGATGTTGGCACAACGTTTATACGAAGCCGGTTACATCACTTATATGCGTACTGACTCTACCAACTTGAGTCAAGATGCATTAAATATGGCACGCTCTTATATCGAAAGCCATTTCGGCAAAGATTATTTGCCCAGCTAAACCAAATTTCTATTCGAGCAAAGAAAATGCACAAGAAGCACACGAAGCGATTCGTCCTTCTGATGTCAAAATGCTTGCGGATCATTTAAGTGGCATGGATAAAGATGCCGTGCGCTTGTATGATTTAATCTGGCGTCAATTTGTGGCTTGCCAAATGCCGGCTGCACAATATGACAGTACAACCGTCACTGTAATGGCTGGTGATTATGAATTGAAAGCCAAAGGCCGTATTTTACGCTTTGATGGTTGGACAAAAGTCTTGCCACAATTAGGTAAAAATCCAGAAGACCAAATTTTACCGGCTGTGAGTTTAAACGAAACATTAGCACTAAAAACAGTTTCGCCAAGCCAACACTTTACCAAACCGCCCGCTCGTTTTACTGAAGCAGCATTGGTTAAAGAATTGGAGAAGCGTGGTATTGGTCGTCCTTCGACTTATGCAGCAATTATTTCGACTATTCAAGAACGTGGTTATGTGCGCATTGAAAATCGCCGTTTCTATGCCGAGAAAATGGGCGAAATCGTTACTGATCGCTTAAATCAATCTTTTACTGATTTGATGAGCTACGATTTCACTGCCAACATGGAAAACGTACTAGACCAAATTGCATCTGGTGAGAAAAATTGGAAGGCTGAGTTAAATCAATTCTTCAAAGATTTTCTCTACCCAACTTTCTACGGCTGAATTAGATGAGTTAGAAGGTGGAATGAAAGCCGAATAGCCTTGTGCTCACCGATATTGATTGCCCAACTTGTGGCCGCAAAAATGGCGATTCGCACAGCAAGTACAGGTGTCTTCCTTGGTTGTTCTGGTTATGCATTACCACCAAAAGAGCGTTGTAAAACAACGATTAATCTTATTCCAGAAGCTGAATTATTAAATGTGCTAGATGAGGCTTCTGAGACCAAAGCCTTAATGGATCGTAAACGTTGTCCGAAATGCGGTACCGCGATGGATAGCTATATCATTGACCCACATCGTAAATTACATATTTGTGGTAATAATCCGAATTGTGATGGTTATTTGGTTGAACAAGGCCAATTCAAAATTAAAGGCTATGACGGTCCGATTGTAGAATGTGATAAATGCGGTGCAGATATGCACTTAAAACTCGGTCGTTTTGGTAAATATATGGGCTGTACCAGCTGTGATAACACCCGTAAGATTTTGAAAAACGGCGAAGTTGCACCACCAAAAGAAGAGCCCGTTCATTTCCCTGAACTGAAATGTGAAAAATCTGATGCGTATTTTGTATTACGTGATGGTGCAAGTGGCGTGTTTATGTCAGCACATAACTTCCCTAAATCTCGTGAAACTCGACCAGCAAAAGTGGCGGAATTAGCGCTTTATCGTGATCGTTTACCGGAAAAATTACGTTATTTAGCGGATGCGCCACAAAAAGACCCTGAGGGTAATGAAGCCATTATCCGCTTTAGCCGTAAAGAAAAACATCAATATGTGACATCTGAAAAGAATGGCAAAGCCACAAAATGGATTGTGGATTATATTGATGGAAAATGGGTAGAACGGAAAAAGTAGGATGAACATCACGGTTTATTGCGGTGCCAGTTTAGGTAATGATTCTGCCTATCAGGCTGCCGCAAAAAAATTAGGAAAATGGATTGCTGATGGTCAACATACTTTAGTCTATGGTGGCGGAAAATTGGGATTAATGGGCGTGGTTGCAGATACTGTACTTGCTCATCAAGGCAAGGTAATTGGCATTATTCCTCAATTTTTACAAGACAGAGAAGTTGCACATCCTAATTTGACCAAGACTGTGATTGTTGAAAGCATGTCTGAGCGAAAAAATAAAATGATTGAGCTCGGTGATGCTTATATCGCTTTGCCTGGCGGACCTGGCACTTTAGAAGAGATTGCTGAGGTGATTTCTTGGGCACGAATTGGGAAAAATAATAATCCTTGTATTTTGTTTAATGAAAAGGGTTATTTTGATTCACTAAAGTCCTTTTTTAGCCATATGGTGAAAGAAGGCTTCTTTACTCAAGGTGATTTTGAGAAGGTTTTATTCTCGAATAATCTTCAAGAAATTCGAAACCTTTATTGAACATTACCAACCTCCAGCGTTAAGAACATATTAAAAAAGTGCGGTTAAATTTGACCGCACTTTTTTTATGATTAATGATGATGTTCTGGTTTTGGTGGGAGTTTAGCTCTAGCTTTACCAACAGGGAGAATTAACGTCGCGTAATTTCGCTGAATGTTGACAAACTTTTTGATCTTCAAATGGTTCTTTATGAATCACTTTAAGTTTCCAAACACCTTCAATTAATGGAATAAAGTTAACTTTACCTTCTTTGTCTGTTTTACCAGAAAAGGCTTGCGGCTCACGGTGAGATGTTGCCGCTTCCATATCTTTTCACAACAAATGTATCAGAGGTTGCGATAATCGTTTCGCCTGCAAGTGGTTGGTCTTTATAGAAAATCTGAACAGGGAAAGCTTCACCTGCTTTAATTGTTTTTGGATCTTTAAGTGGCACGATTTCAAGTGGTAAACCGAGGCGTGTCATTGCCATATCTGCATTTAATGGTTTTTTGCCCACTACAGTAAAGGCTTTACCAAACATTTGAGTTTGTTCGCAATAGAATGCATTTGGTGTGCCTTGTAAGTTATCCATTTTCCAACCTTCATTATTTTGTGACCAGAAAGTTGGTTTATAAGTAGCTGTTACCCAATATGAACCGTCTTTTAACGGTTTTTCTGATTGATATTGGTAGTTTTCACCTTTTTGTACTAATGTTTGCATTTCACCATCTTGATTGATGAGTTCCATCGGTGGAAAAATAGCGAGACGTTTTTCAGGAATTTTTTCAACGTAAGGGTAGTCACCATAAGCTAAATCAGCTTTTAAAACGCTATTAGAAGCCAGTTGTGCTGGTGTTGCAACCCAAACTTCATGGGCTTGCGCGAGCGCAGAGAAGCCAAGTAGTGCTGCAATTAATGTTTTTTTCATTGTCTTTCCTTTTTAATAATAAATCAATTTATAGAAAGTCTTCGATAGGGCGGACGAGTATAACGAAAAAGAAATGATGAGACGAATGAAAAAAGTTGATTTTGTGAGGAACTTCACATTTTTTTAACAAAAAAGTGCGGTCAATAAAACGATTGTTTTTCTGACCGCACTTGTTTTAAATAAAAAGCTAAATAGGCTTATTTTTTAGATGGTTTAATGGCTAATAAATTGCAGCTTAATTTACTAATTACATGTTCAGCTGTATTACCTAGTAACGCTGCAGATAAACCCGTTCTTCCCACTGTGCCTAAAATCACTAATTCAGCTTCAATTTCTTTCGCCACTTCAGGAATCACCTCTTCAGGGAAACCTTCGCGTACATGGGTATGATCTTCATCAATACCAAATTTTTGACGTAAGGCTTTCATATTGATGAGGTGTTGGCCACGAATGCCATTTTCATAACCTGAAGTATTAAATTCAGGTAAATCAATCGCCATATTAATTGGCGCAACAGGGTAGGCTGCCACTAAATGTACGTTACCACGGTTTAAGTTTTCCGCTAAATTCATGCCTGTTGAAACTAATTCTTGATTGAATTCATCTTGATATTCTTGTTCACCCGACACATTAACAGCGACTAAAATACGGCGTTGGTGTTTCCAGTCACCATCACGTACCATTAATACAGGGATTGGACATTTACGTAACAATTGCCAATCTACTGGTGTGAAAATCAATGAAGTGAAACTTTCTTCATCTTTAGTGTATTTCACAACGAGGTCGTATTGATTTTTTTCAACTTCTTCACGAATTGCATCCGCTTCATTGCTGCTCCATACAATGTGAGAGTCAAATTCAATTTCCGGATCAGCATATTTATCTAAATAAAATTGCACAGCTTGACGTTGTTGTTCAACGGCTGTTTTATGCATTTCGCTGCGTTCTTCAGAAGAAAGAAGGGCTGACATCTCATACGATAAGTCATAAACACTCAAAAGGGTGGTGATTTTTACCTTTGTTTCATTTTGCTGTTCTTTAACAAGACGAACGGCACGAGCTAGAGCATATTGTTTTTCGTTATCAGGATTGAGTACAACAAGAATATTATTAAATTTCATAAAACCTCCAAGATATGAGATATCAATAGGATAGAAAAGATTTTAAACGATGACAAGAACCGATTATCAAAAAAGTGATCTCGTGCAAGTTTTTTTGTTTCAAATGTTAAAAAAGCGTGAAAACTCACGCTTTTAATTTATTCTGCTAATTGGATTTTGGTTTTATGTACACCAGTTAAATCAATCAATGCATTAATATCATTAATAGTAATGTATTTACCTTGAACAGAGAGTACACCCAGTTTTTGGAAAACGACCAAGTAAACGACTGATGGTTTCAACAGTTAAACCAAGATAGTTACCGATATCACTACGGGTCATGGTTAAGCGGAATTCTTTCGCAGAGAAACCACGAGCGGAATAACGTTTTGATAGATTATGGATAAATGCCGCTAAACGTTCTTCAGCATTCATTTTAGACAGTAATAAAATCATTTCTTGATCGCTTTTGATTTCACTACTCATTAAACGCATAATTTGTTGACGAAGTTTAGGCATTTTTCCAGATAAGTCATCTAAGATATCAAATGGAATTTCACATACCATGGCGGTTTCCAAAGCCTGTGCAAAACTTGGATGTTGCATATTTGTGATCGCATCAAAGCCCACTAAATCACCAGGCAAGTGGAAAGAGGTAATTTGTTCTTCACCGGCTTCGCTAATGGTATAAGTTTTAATGGTTCCAGAACGAATCGCATAAATGGAATTCAGTGTATCACCGGCTTTAAAAAGGACTTGAGATTTTTGGATGGGTTTTTTACGCTCGATGATATTATCAAGCTGATCGAGCTCATGTTCGTTCAATGTGAAAGGGATACAAAGTTGACTAATACTGCAATCCTGACAATGAATTGCACAACCACCTGATTGAACTCTGCGTCCTGATTTGGTTTCTGAAACGAAATTCTTCATTTATTCCTCAAATCGATAAATATAGTGTAAAATTGATCTAACGCAATTATTCTACCACTAAATAGTCAATTTCAGAAGTTATCAAAGAGCAAATCAATATGGCTGCAGAAAAATTAACCAAAAAACGTTTAATACAAATTATTATCATGCTGATTATTTTAGTCAGCGCATTCGTTTGGCGATATCTATTGTAATAAGTGCGGTCAAATTTTTGATTGTTTTGAGAAGATGAAAAGAGCCACAATTTGTTTGTGGCTCTTTGTTTTTAGATTTAAATCAGATTACCATTCGTAACCTACGCCAGCACCTACAGTCCATTGACCACGAGTATCTGCTGCACCATTTACGTTCGATGACCAATGACCATTGTCAGAGTTACGAGACGCTTTGATTGCAATTGCACTTTCACCACGGTGGTGAGCAACCCCAGTTGATACCATGCTCTTACCATCTTTACGAGCAGATGGCGCTGAGGCAATTGCTGCAACGCCAGCAATACCTGCGCGAGATTTACGGTCAACATCATGAACTTTCTTATTTAAAGTATTAATTGCTTTGGTATTGTTAGCGATGTTTTGAGTGTTTGTAGCAATATTTTTTTAGTATTGTTAGCCACATCAGTTTTTCACTTTATTTAATTGTGAAACATTAACCGCATCGTTATCATTTTCACCATTTGCAACGTTGATAACTTTTTTGTTACCTGCATTAATTCCGTTTTGATCAATTTTGATATTGGAATTATTAATGGTATAAGAATTTGCTTTGATGTCTTTTTTGGTACTAACAGTATAGGTTTTTTTACTTGGTTAGCATCATCGTGAGCTTTCTTCTACATCGATGTTATCACCAGCTTTTACTTTTACATCACCTGCGCGAACTCGGATGTTCTCGATACGTTTTTTATTTTCACCAACTTGCTCGGCGACCATATAAAGTTGTGAACCATTGATTGCGTCAGTAGATGTTTTGGAAATTTCACCCGCACCAACATTAACAATTTGACGAGTAAATTGTTCATTGCCTACTGAACCAACGGAGACTGTCCCAGTCGCATCTGTTCCAGCAAAGCCATTATAAGAAATACCATTTACAGTAGCGTCATTTACTGCAGCTGCCTGTTTTGTTTCTGAAGCATTACCTAACGCCACACTTGAGCCGTGAGTTGCACTTGCTTTATCACCAATTGCAACAGCATAACCTGCAGTTGCTTTCGATTTGTCACCAACAGCTATTGATGCTATACCTGACGAAGTTGCATTTGAACCTGTTGCAATAGCAGATAATCCCGCCGCAGTTGAGCCAACTCCAGTTGCAATTGAACCAATACCTGATGCCTTACTTTCATAACCAACAGAAATACCTTGATAATGTGCAGAAGCACCAGCTCCAATAGAAACCCCTCTAATTTCAGAACTTGTATTCGCACCAATCGCAATAGAATCCTCTGCTTTAGCTTTAGAATTTACGCTGATTGCAACGCTACGTACACCTGCAGCAGTTGAACTATCACCTACAGCAGTAGCAAAAACAGCGGTTGCATTTGTAGATTCTCCGACTGCGACTGAAGATTTAGCAGTGGCATTGGAATCATTACCAATTGCGACTGATGAATCTTCTTTTGCTTGTGCACCAGAACCAACAGCTAGAGAACTTTCACCGCCAGCTAATGATTTTGATCCAAATGCATTTGCATTAGCTTTAAGTGCTTTTGCTGATTCACCAATAGCAACTGTTTCTGCTGCTGTCGCCTCTGCACTTGTACCAATTGCAACTAAGTTGCCTGGTTTGTTTGAATTTGCTGCTGCTGGGTTGGTTACATGAGCTTTAGCTCCTACACCAATTGCAAGTGCATTAAGGCCATCTGCAGTAGATTGAGTACCAATAGCTGTAGAGTTTTCACCATTTACATTATTGTTATTACCTAGAGCTAGAACTTCTTTTCCTAAAACGACATTGTTTAAACCAAATACACTTGCTTTACTTGTGTTTTTATCTACAACAACATCTTTTTCTGGTGTACCTGTTACACGTTGAGCACCAACTTTATTGTGAGCACCAAATCCAAGAGAATGATCGGCATAAACTTTGTTATCATCACCAACACTTTGGGTAAAATGACCATATGCATCATTCCCATCACCAATCGCATTTGCTTGTTCACCTTTCACCACATTTTGATTACCGATGGCAGAACTTGAACCCTGGCTTTCTTCAGCTTCAGCAGCAGGAATAGAATAGATTTGGTTTTGCTGACCAATAGCCGTATGTCCAGGACCTTTAACGTTAGTTGCTTCTATTGTCTTGTTTGCATTAACAGCATCTTGTGTCGTGATATTCAGAATGTTTCCATCAGCAGCATTCGCTACAGCAACATTCACCCCAATAATTAATGCCGTGATAGCATTAAATTTAAAATTTTTCATATGTCCTCGCTTGAGTTTTCTTCTTTAACTACATAAATTGCATGTAATTAAAAGAATTTTCATTAGAGTATTTGTGTAAAATATACATAAATACTATATAGGATACGCATCGACGAATGGATTCAACTATATGATTTTATAATGTCTTATTTTTTTTAAACAGAATAATGAAAAATCTTATCTTTTATCTATTCAGCAAAACGATTGCGTATCCATACACAGGGATTATAGATAGCTTTTTTTGTATAGAAAAGTAAATGAGTATGTGTAATTTTGTAAAGAATTGTAAATATTATTTTGAAATATTGCTCATTTGTAAACATTGAAATACGAAAAATATATTTCCTTATTTAAGTTAAGGATATTTTAAATTTAAAAAGAGCGGTCAATTTGCAAGAAGATTTTCAAGATTGAGAAAAAATCCTGTATAATCTCAAAAATTTTTTGTTCAATTTTAAGCTTTTGTAACCGAATGATCGAAACCTCACAAACCATTCCTGAACTCGTCTCATGGGCGAAAGAGCGGGAATTTTCGTTAAATCTGCCGACAGAGCGTTTGGTGTTTTTATACTGGCTATTGCCATTTATAACAACGAACGTTTAGATGGTGAGATGCTAGAAGCTGATTTAGTGGATATTTTCCGCCATACAGCCAATGCCTTTGACCAATCAACGGACGCGATTGCCACCCGTGCCAATAATGCTATCAATGAACTGGTGAAACAGCGTTTTCTTAATCGTTTCAGCAGTGAATTCACTGAAGGGCTTTCCATTTATCGTCTCACCCCACTAGGGTGTTGGCGTATCAGATTATTATATTCGTCAGCGTGAATTTTCTGCGTTGCGTCTTTCTGTACAGCTTTCTATTGTGGCTGATGAAATTCAGCGTGCATCTGATGCAGCAGAAGAAGCTACAGCAAAAGGGGAGAATGAGCACTTTTGGCGCCGGAATGTTTTTCGCTCCGTTAAAATATTCAGTAGCAGAGATTTTCGATAGTATCGATTTATCACAACGCGTGATGGATGAAAATCAACAAAGCATTAAAGAAGAAATTGCCAATTTACTTACCAAAGATTGGCAGGCGGCAATTTCTAGCTGTGAACGTTTATTAGATGAAACCTCAGGCAATTTACGTGAGTTACAAGATACCTTTAAATGCTGCAGGTGATAAGTTACAGGCACAATTATTACGTATTCAAGATTGTGTAATTGGTCACGATGAGCTGTATTTTATTGAACAATTAATTACCGATTTACAATCTAAAGCTCGACCGCATTATTAGCTGGGGACAACAAGCCATCGATTTATGGATTGGTTATGACCGTCACGTGCATAAATTTATCCGTACCGCCATTGATATGGATAAAAACCGTGTATTCTCACAACGTTTGCGTAATTCTATCCACAGCTATTTCGATCATCCTTGGTTCTTGTGGACTGCTCAAGCGGAACGTTTGGTCGATCTGCGTGATGAAGAAATGGTATTGCGTGAAGATGATGCATTGGGTGAATTACCTGAAGAATTGCAATATGAGTCTTTGGCTGATTTACATGATCAAATCGTCGAACATATGCAAGGCTTACTCATTCAATACCGTGAAAATAATCGTCCAATCGATTTAAGTTTAGTCTTAAAAGAACAATTAGAAGCTTATCCACTTTCCCGTCATTTTGATGTGGCGCGTATTATTGTGGATCAAGCAGTGCGTTTAGGTATGGCAAATGATGATTTAGCCGGTATTTATCCGCAATGGCAGGAAATTAACGATTACGGCGCAGAAGTGCAAGCGCATGTGATTGATAAATATTAATTTCGTGGCTTACCCAAAAACGAATTCATAAAATGAGAAATTAACCATGACAGATATTCAAGATGTAATTTCCCCGAAATTGGCAAATGCCATTGCAAATCCCTATTTTCCCGACAGTGGACAGCTTATTGCGTTCAGGTCGCCATATCAGCACAGATCAATTAGATAATCATGCTTTTTTGAATGGATTTCCAAAATGAGTTGGATGGCTTTTATCGCCGTTACAACGTGGAATTAATTCGTGCACCGGAAGGCTTTTTCTATTTACGTCCAAAAGCGACGACGTTAATTGCCCGTTCAGTGCTTTCTGAATTAGAGATGTTGGTAGGAAAAGTGCTTTGCTATTTGTATTTAAGCCCAGAACGTTTGGCACAGCAAGGTATCTTCAGTACGCAAGAAGTTTATGATGAATTACTGAATTTAGCGGACGAAGGCAAATTATTGAAAGCCGTCAATCAGCGCTCCAGTGGTTCGGATTTAGATAAGCAAAAATTATCTGAAAAAGTACGCGCAGCGATCGGTCGTTTACGCCGTTTAGGCATGATTCATACCGTAGGTGAACAGCATAGCGGTAAATTTACTATTTCAGAATCAGTTTTCCGTTTTGGGGCTGAAGTCCGTTCTGGTGATGATCCGTTAGAAGCGCAAGCTCGCTTAATTCGTGATGGGGAAGCAGCAACACCGCAATCTCTCGAATTGGAAAAACAAGCAAAAGCGGCAAGTCATGCTGATGACCTTGATGATGAAGAAAGTGCGGTCGAAATTGATGAAGAATTTGATGATGCAGGAGAACAAGAATAATGTCTGATGTATTAGAACTTGAAAACGAAATCTATCAAGACGAACCTGAGCAATCAACCGAACAGGTTGAAGAAGAATTTATTGCTCCTGTATTAAACCAACATAATGGGGTAGAACGTGGTAAATTCCGTTCACTAACCTTAATTAACTGGAATGGTTTCTTTGCCCGTACCTTTGATTTGGATGAATTGGTGACCACACTTTCGGGTGGTAACGGTGCCGGTAAATCCACAACCATGGCGGGTTTTGTTACAGCGTTAATTCCAGACTTAACCTTATTGCATTTTCCGTAATACCACAGAAGCAGGCTCGACAGGCGGCTCGCGTGATAAAGGCTTACACGGTAAATTACGTCCAGGTGTGTGTTACGCAGTATTGGATACCATCAACTCTCGTCACCAACGAATTCTCGTGGGTGTGCGTCTGCAACAAATCGCGGGTCGTGATAAGAAAGTGGATTTAAAAACATTCTCGATTCAAGGTGTAGAATTATCCTTAAATCCGACCGCACTTTTCACCGAAACAGTCGGTGAACGTCAAGCGCGTGTACTCAATTTAAATGAATTAAAAGACAAAATTGAAAATCCTTGGTGCGCAATTTAAGCAATATCATTCCATCACCGATTATCACGGCATGATGTTTGATTTAGGGTATTATTCCAAAACGCTTACGTAGTGCCTCAGACCGTAGCAAATTCTATAAATTAATCGAAGCTTCTTTATACGGTGGTATTTCCAGCGCTATTACCCGTTCTTTACGTGATTACTTATTGCCAGAAAACCTTGGTGTGCGCAAAGCCTTCCAAGATATGGAAAGTGCATTACGTGAAAACCGTATGACCCTTGAAGCAATTAAAGTCACCCAATCTGACCGTGATTTATTCAAACATTTAATCACCGAAACCACTAATTATGTGGCATCAGATTATATGCGTAATGCCAATGAACGCCGTGGCAATATCGAAGCGGCTTTAGGTTTCCGCCGTGATTGGTATAAAGCAAAAGCTGAGCAAGAGTTATCGCAACATCGCTTAATTGACTTTAAGCCGTGAAGCTGCAGAATTAGCAGAAAATGAACGCACTTTAGAAGTAGATCATCAAAGTGCGGCTGACCACTTGAAACTTGGTATTAAATGCGTTACGTCATCAAGAAAAAGTATCGCGCTATCAAGAAGATGTGGCTGAGCTTACAGAAAAATTAGAAGAACAAAAAATGGTTGTGGAAACCGCAACCGAACAGCTTGAAGAAAGCCAAGCACAATTTGAGCAAACGGAACTTGAAATTGACCAAGTACGTGCGCAACTTGCGGATTATCAACAAGCATTAGATGCACAACAAACTCGTGCATTGCAATATCAACAAGCGATTGCCGCGCTTGAAAAAGCGAAAACCTTATGTGGTTTAGCGGATTTAAGCGTGAAAAATGCGGAAGATTACCAAGCTGAATTTGCTGCCCATGCAGAAAGTCTTACCGAGCAAGTGCTTGAGTTAGAACATAAAATGTCTATTTCTGAAGCGGCTAAATCACAATTTGATAAAGCCTATCAGTTAGTGTGCAAAATTGCTGGTGATATGCCACGTTCAAGTGCTTGGGAAAGCGCTAAAGAATTATTGCGTGAATATCCAACACAAAAAATTCAAGCACAACAAACACCTCAATTACGCGCAAAATTACATGAGTTAGAGCAGCGCTATGCTCAACAACAAAGTGCGGTTAAATTATTGGCTGATTTTAATCAACGTGCTGATTTATCTTTAGAAACCGCTGATGAACTCGAAGCATACCACGCTGAACAAGAAGAACTCATTGAAAGTTTGAATGAAGAACTTGCTGAGCAAGTAGAAAACCGTTCAACCTTGCGTCAAAAACGTGAAAGTTTGACCGCACTTTACGAAGAAAATGCTCGTAAAGCACCGGCTTGGTTAACTGCTCAAGCCGCTTTAGAACGCTTACAAGAGCAAAGTGGTGAAACCTTCGAGCATAGCCAAGATGTGATGCATTTTATGCAATCACAATTGGTGAAAGAACGTGAGCTGACTATTCAACGTGACAATTTAGAGAAACAACGTCAACAATTAGATGAGCAAATTTCTCGTTTAAGCCAACCAGATGGTTCTGAAGATGCTCGCTTTGAATGTGCTTGCAGAACGTTTTGGCGGTGTATTGCTTTCTGAATTATATGATGATGTACCAATTGAAGATGCACCTTATTTCTCGGCACTTTATGGTCCAGCTCGTCATGCTATTGTTGTGCGTGATCTCAACACGGTACGTGAACAATTAGCTAATTTAGAAGATTGTCCAGACGATTTATATTTAATCGAAGGTGACCCAAATGCCTTTGATGACAGCGTACTTTCAGCCCAAGAGCTTGAAATGGGCGTTGTGGTGCAAGTGTCTGATCGTGAATTGCGTTATTCAAAATTCCCGCAAATTCCATTATTCGGTCGTGCTGCACGTGAAAAACATTTAGAAGAATTACAAGCTAAACGTGATGAAATTGCGGAAGAATACGCACAAATCGCCTTTGATGTACAAAAATGTCAACGTTTACACGAACACTTTAGTCAATTTGTTGGCTTACATCTAGCCCTTGCGTTCCAACCAAACCCAGAAGAGGTGATGGCGGAAATCAATCAAGAACGCAATGAAATTGATCGCGAGCTCAATCAATTCTCAAGCACTGAGCAACAAATTCGCATTAAATTGGATAATGCCAAAGAAAAAATGCAATTGTTGAATAAGTTAATGCCGCAGCTTAACTTGCTTGCTGATGAAGAATTACTTGATCGCATTGAAGAATGCCGTGAACAATTAGACATTGCAGAGCAAGATGAAAGCTTTATTCGTCAACATGGCGTTGCGTTGTCACAATTAGAGCCGATTGCCAAATACCTTACAAAGTGATCCCAGAAAACTATGAGCGCTTAAAAGCTGATTTAACCCAAGCGGTTGAACGTCAAAAACAAGTACAGCAACGTGTATTTGCTTTAGCGGATGTAGTACAACGTAAAAATCACTTCAGCTATGAAGATGCTGGTCAAGCAGAAACATCAGAGCTTAATGAGCAACTTCGTCAACGTTTGGAACAATTGCAGTCACAACGTGATGCTCAACGTGAACAATTACGTCAAAAACAAAGCCAATTTGCACAATACAACCAAGTATTTATTCAATTGCAAAGTTCTTATGACAGTAAAAATCAATTGTTGAAAAGAATTAATTGCTGAGATTAGTGAATTGGGCGTGCGTGCTGATGAAGGGGCAGAGGAACGTGCAAGAAATCGCCGTGATGAGTTGTATCAACAACTTTCAACCAGTCGTCAACGTCGTTCTTATGTCGAAAAACAATTAACACTCATTGAAAGCGAAGCGGAGAACTTAAATAAACGTATTCGTAAAGCGGAACGTGATTATAAAACTCAACGTGAATTGGTTGTAGCTGCGAAAGTCAGCTGGTGCGTGGTTCTGCGTTTATCTCGCAATTCTGATGTGGAAAAACGACTCAATCGCCGTGAGTTAGCTTATTTATCTGCTGATGAACTACGTTCAATGTCGGATAAAGCCTTAGGTGCACTACGTACTGCAGTGGCTGATAATGAATATCTCCGCGATGCATTGCGTATTTCTGAAGACAGCCGTAAACCGGAAAATAAAGTCCGCTTCTTCATTGCTGTATATCAACATCTTCGTGAACGTATTCGTCAGGATATTATTAAAACAGATGATCCGATTGATGCAATTGAGCAAATGGAAATTGAGCTTAATCGCTTAACAGAAGAATTGACTGGCCGTGAGAAAAAATTGGCGATCAGTTCTGAAAGTGTGGCAAATATTATGCGTAAAACCATTCAACGTGAACAAAATCGTATTCGTATGTTGAACCAAGGTCTACAAAATATTGCCTTCGGTCAGGTAAAATCAGTACGTTTAGTGGTCAATATTCGCGATACACATGCGATGTTGCTTGATGCGCTGTCAGGTAAACAGGAAGAATATCAAGATTTATTCAGTGATAATCGTATTACCTTCTCTGAAGCCATTGCGAAACTTTATCAACGCATTAACCCGCATATTGATATGGGCCAACGCACGGCACAAACTATCGGTGAAGAATTATTGGATTACCGTAATTACCTCGAGTTAGAAGTTGAAGTATTCCGTGGTGCTGATGGATGGTTACGTGCTGAAAGTGGCGCATTATCGACAGGTGAAGCGATCGGTACGGGTATGTCAATCCTATTAATGGTTGTACAAAGCTGGGAAGAGGAAAGCCGCCGTATTCGCGGTAAAGACATCGTACCATGTCGTTTACTATTCTTGGATGAAGCTGCGCGTTTGGATGGTAAATCTATTTCCACTTTGTTCGAACTTTGCGAACGTTTGGATATGCAATTACTTATCGCAGCGCCAGAGAATATCAGCCCTGAAAAAGGGACAACCTATAAACTGGTGCGTAAAATCGCCGGCAACCAAGAACAAGTTCATGTGGTTGGTTTGCGTGGCTTTGGCGCAACAGAGTAGTTTTTTAAAGCGGTCAAAGCAATTGGCCGCTTTTTTCATTGTTATTTTTATGAGAATTTAGGACAAATTATGCACAACCTTATTTTTGCCATTCTATGTAGTGTTGCCGTATCGGTGTTACTCAAAGTTGCTCGCAAGAAAAACATATCATTATTGAACAAGCAATTGCGTTTAACTATATTGTCGCTATTTCATTAAGCTATTTCTTACTCAAACCTGATTTCAAAGGATTAGAATTTACCGAATATCTAGCACAAAGTGATAGCACACCTATTTTCCTCGCGTTAGGGGATTTTATTACCAACCGTATTTATCATTATGTCTAAAGCCGTTGAATTTGCTGGGTATCGTGCGTTCAGATGCAGCACAACGCTTATCGTTATTTCTACCGATTGTTGCCTCTTTTATTATCTTCCATGAAACATTAAGTCAGCCCAAAATTCGTTGGCATTATTTTGGCATTCATCGGTTTATTCTGTATTTTGAACAAATCGAATGAACAAAGTGCGGTCACTTTTAAAGGTATTTTAGGCTTAATCGGTGTTTGGTTTGGTTATGGCACCATTGATATCTTATTCAAACAAGTGGCCAAAAGCGGGGGAGCATTCCCAACCACATTATTCATTGCTTTCTCATTAGCCGCTTGTGTCATGTTCCTGTATTTATTCCTAAAACGTACTCAATGGACTGTGCCAAGCTTTATTGGTGGAATTATTTTAGGCGTATTGAATTTCTTCAATATCCTGTTTTACATTAAAGCCCACCAAAGTTTTGGACAAAACCCAACCTTAGTTTTTGCGGGAATGAATATTGGTGTGATTTGTTTAGGTACTATCACCGGCGCATTTTTTTCTTTCAAAGAAAAAAATCAGCAAAAATCAACTGGTTTGGTGTTCTTATCAGCCTTTCAGCAATTTTCTGTTTATATTATTTAGATAAAATTTTGGCTTAATTATGGCAAACAATTTTAGTTTTTTTATCTACGATTACGAAAGTTTTGGTATCAATCCGGCAAGTGATCGTCCAGCTCAATTTGCTGGTATTCGTACCGATGCAGATTTCAATATCATTGGTGAGCCTATTATGTTGTATTGCAAGCAAACCAATGATTATTTGCCCGCCCCGGAAGCCGTAATGGTCACAGGAATCACGCCACAAGAATGTAATGAAAAGGGGATTCCTGAACCTGAATTTGCCGCAAAAATTCTAGCTGAGTTTTCACAACCTAATACTTGTGTGATGGGTTACAACAACATTCGTTATGACGATGAAATGACTCGTTATACCTTTTACCGTAACTTCATTGATCCCTATGAATATAGCTGGAAAAATGGCAATTCTCGTTGGGATTTACTGGATTTGGTCCGGGCTTGCTATGCACTGCGTCCAGAGGGAATTAATTGGGCTTATGACGATGATGGTATGCCAAGCTTTCGCTTAGAAAAACTAACCAAAGCAAATGGTATTGAGCATGAAAATGCCCATGATGCGATGGCGGATGTGTATGCAACCATCGCTATGGCTAAATTAATCAAAGAAAAGCAGCCTAAATTATTTCAATTCTTCTTTGAGCATAGAGGTAAAAAGGAAATTGAGAAAGCTGATTGATACCGCGGAAATGACACCATTAGTGCACGTTTCGGGCATGCTAGGGAATTATCGCGGCAATTGTGCTTGGGTAGCACCATTAGCATGGCATCCAACTAATCAAAATGCCGTAATCGTCTGTGATTTATCAGGTGATATTGATAATTTACTCAGTAAAAGTGCGGTTGATTTGCGACAAGATTTATATACCAAGAAAAAGCGAGCTAGAAGAAAGGGGAGTTTCATCAGTTCCATTGAAAATTGGTTCATATTAATAAATGCCCAATTTTGGCTCCTGCAAAAAAACGTTACTGCCAGAAAAATGCAGCTCGTTTAGGGATAGACAGACAACAATGCTTAGATAATTTAGCAAAATTGCGCCAATCCTTAGATATTCGCGAGAAAGTTATTGAAATCTTCTCAGAAGAACGCGAATTTGAGCCGAGTGATAATGTAGAAACGGAACTTTATAACGGTTTCTTTAGCAATGCCGATAAAAAAACAATATGGCTATTTTTACGTGATTTACCACCTGAAAAAAATTAGCTGAGCATGGTTTAGCATTTGAAGATAAACGAATTCCTGAATTGTTATTCCATTATCGTGCAAGACATTTCTACAAAACCCTAAATCGTGCTGAGCAAATCAAATGGCAAAAATATCGCCAACGTAAATTAGAACAAAGTGCGGTTAAATTTGAAGAAAGTTTACAACGGTTAGCAGAGGAGTATTCAGATAATCCAACCAAACTGAATTTACTGCAACAGGTTTATGAATACGGAGCAAAACTGTTATCTTAATCTTATACATATCGTGACATAGTCACACAAATGCCATTCATCAAAAAAACGTAAATCTTAATCCCTGAGATTTACGTTTTTCTTTTTTAAATCTGATGATATTCACCTCATAAAATAACGCAGAATTCACGTAGCGTTGTCATTATTTGATACATATAAACTCTTTATTTTTTCCTTACATAACAACTTTAGAGTGTATAAATCATTATTTCATCTTATTGCAAAGTGTTGTGAAAGCTAGATTTCTGCATCGCTTGAGTGGTATTTGCAACCTGTGTATAACTCTGTGATCTTTATTAATACGTAGCTCTCACTAACCTTGTAATTGATTTCGTATAATGTATATTATGTTAAATTGTATATATAAATATGTCACAAATCAATATAAGTGACTATCCTATTTCATGCATTACTCAAAAATAAGGTGATTTTTGGGTTGTGGATATAAAAAGAAATAAATGGATGTCTTTTGAAATGGAATAATTAGAATTAGTATGAAATTTGTAGATAACGCTATGTGAATTCTGAATACAATTGCGTACATCAATTCTGCAGATTTCATTATTCTTGATCTGATAATGAGAATTTATTTTACATATATCACCTAAATGAGAATAATTAACATTGATTTTCTCTTTTTGTTATTAGTGACTTATAGAAAATAATTTTAAAAAAATACTTGACTATTCTCATTTGTGAGATTAGAATGCACACCGATGACAAGTTAAGCAGTCTTGTTTTTATTTTTAATCTCTACTTAATAAGGAAAGGAGTTGGTTATGCTTAATAAAGCAATCGCAGATAAGTTAAATGAACAAATCAATTTAGAGTTCTACTCTTCTAATGTTTATTTACAAATGAGTTCTTGGTGTAGCAAAGCACGGTTACGAAGGTGCTGCAGCATTTTTACTTCGTCATGCTGATGAAGAATTAGAACACATGCAAAAATTATTCAAATATGTGAGTGAAACAAGTGGTATGCCACTTTTAGGTAAAATTGATGCACCTAAGAATGACTACAAATCACTTAAAGAAGTATTTGAAACCACACTTGAACATGAAAAAACTCATTACTTCTAAAATTAATGAATTAGTTGAAGTAACTTTTTGCAAACAAAGACTATTCTACTTTTTAACTTCTTACAATGGTACGTTGCAGAACAACACGAAGAAGAAAAAAATTATTCAATAGCATTATTGATAAATTTAACTTGCTGGGTGAAGATGGTCGTTCGCTTTACTTTATCGATCGTGATTTAGCAACATTATAATTTTTAGAAGGAGAATACAAAAATGTTATCAACAAACGTAATCAAATTATTAAATGATCAAATGAACCTTGAGTTCTACTCTTCAAACCTTTACTTACAAATGAGCGCATGGTGTGAACAAAACGGTTTTGAAGGTGCAGCTAAATTCTTATCAGCTCACGCTGCAGAAGAAATGCAACACATGCGTAAATTATTCACTTATTTAAATGAAACTGGTGCATTAGCGGTAATCACTGCAATTGAAGCACCTGCGCATGAGTACAAATCATTAAAAAGAAATCATTGAATTAACTTACGAACACGAAAAAAATTGATCACAAGTAAAAATCAATGAATTAGTGGGTAAAAACTTTTTGAAGAAAAAAAGACTACTCTGCATTCAATTTCTTACAATGGTATGTTGCAGAACAACACGAAGAAGAGAAATTATTCAGCGCTATTTTAGACAAATTAAATCTTCTTGGCGAAGATGGCAAAGGCTTATTCTTAATCGATAAAGATTTAGGTAACCTTGCTGGTCAAACCGCTTAATTAGATAATCATAAAGCTTAGTAGAAATACTAAGCTTTTATTTTACTCATAAATTTGTGACAACGTATCAAATTATTTTTAAACTTCCCTTTTATCTTTGAATACAAGTTGATGAAATTTAAAAACAACCACACGTTTTTTTAATGAAATTTTTACTTGCAACGAAGTAAGATAAACGTATAATTCAGAACAACCCAAATGCCTGGGTGGCGAAATTGGTAGACGCAGCGGATTCAAAATCCGCCGGTGAATAACCGTGTCGGTTCGAGTCCGACCCTAGGCACCACAGAATTTATAAGCTCTGAAGTTGATTCAGGGCTTTTTTTTTATTAGCTAAAGTAAATCAATATGACAGAACAAAACCAAGATAAAAAACAGACTTATAATTTCAATAAATTACAAAAACGTCTTCGCCGTAATGTAGGCAACGCAATTGCTGATTTTGGTATGATTGAAGATGGCGATAAAGTGATGGTTTGTCTTTCTGGTGGTAAAGACAGCTATACACTTCTCGATATTTTGTTGAAATTTACAACAAAGCGCACCGATTAAATTTGATATCGTTGCAGTCAATTTAGACCAAAAACACCCAGGTTTTCCTGAGCATGTTTTACCTGAATATCTGCAAAGTATTGGTGTGGATTATAAAATTGTTGAAGAAAATACTTATGGCATCGTGAAAGAGAAAATTCCAGAAGGCAAAACAACGTGCTCTCTCTGCTCTCGCCTACGCCGTGGTATTTTATACCGTACAGCAACCGAACTTGGTGCAACAAAAATTGCACTTGGGCACCATCGTGATGATATGTTGGCTACCCTGTTTCTGAACATGTTCTATGGTGGAAAATTAAAATCGATGCCACCGAAATTAATTTCTGATGACGGCAAGCAAATCGTGATTCGTCCATTGGCTTATTGTAAAGAAAAAGATATTGAAAAATATGCCGTAGCCAAAGAATTCCCAATTATCCCTTGTAATTTATGTGGTTCTCAACCTAATTTACAACGTCAAGTAGTGAAAGAAATGCTGAATACTTGGGACCGTCAATATCCAGGTCGCTTAGAAACCATGTTTAGTGCGATGCAAAATATTACGTTGTCACACTTATGTGACCCGAAACTCTTCGATTTCAAAGGCATTAAACATGGTCAATCACTTTATGGCATTGAAGGTGATACTGCATTTGATGAAGAACGTATCGAACCAATGAAATTTGATGATGAAGATACGTCTGACTACTCCGATAACGAAATGATCAGTTTTAAAGAAGTGAATTAATATGATTACCGTACAAGGAAAACAAATCGAAACCGACGCCTTTGGCTATTTACTTAATATTGCTGATTGGAATGAGAATGTAGCAAAACACATTGCTCAGCTAGAAGATGTAGAACTGACCGAAGCTCACTGGGAAGTAATTTATTTTGTGCGTGATTTCTATCAAGAATATAACACCTCCCCTGCGATTCGAATGCTGGTAAAAGCAATGTCAGAAAAACTAGGCGCCGATAAAGGTAATAGCCGCTATTTGCAACGACTCTTCCCTGACGGACCAGCTAAACAAGCAACCAAATTGGCGGGTCTGCCAAAACCAGCTAAATGCTTATAAAATAACGTAACCGCACGATAAAGTGCGGTTATTTTTTTGAAAAATTTAATCCAGATAAAAACAATAATAAAATCTATGCGTTAAGTGGACATTGAAAAAAATTCCAATTAAATGGATTCTGATATTGAAAAAAAGGGCGCTAAACGCCCTTTCCATTATTCATCACAGATTTCTTGCTGTACTGGTTCCATTGATTTCTTAATAGCTTCAGTTAATTTAACTTGATTCGTCATATCACCGTTTAGAATTTCACCACCGGTTGTCTTAGCTAGGCAATCCGTATTATTCCAAGGCGAATTTATATTGACGATATTAATTTTTAATTTGGGTCTTTCTTTCGCTTCTTTTTTAATGAGCTCACAGGCGCTGCGATTCGTACAATCGCCATTACCTTCGGTGATTAACACAATTAATGCTTCACGTTCTTTTCCATCGACCATGGTTAAAGCTTTTTGTAATCCTTCATAGATCGGTGTGCCCGGAACCCGATGATCGCGAACCTGCATTTTATTAAGTTTAGCTTTTAATGTACTGCGTTGTGCCGCAGTAAATATGCCATGATTGGTAGCATAAGATGCTTTTTTCGAGGTAGATAAACAACTTTTTAGTTCGACTAAACCAATATCCACTGCTGTTGGAATATTGTTAATTAATTCAGCTACCGATTTTTTGGATGCTACGGATCGATTTGGTTTGCGCTCCATGTAATAGATATCTTGTTGCGTTATTCCATATTTTGCTGGATTTCTTAATTTTTCGTCAAAAATCGCTACTTTTTTGGCGCTTTCTAATAAGGTATAGCGCATTCCTGAAGCATTATTAAAAATAATTGCCATCTGTGGTGCATCAGTTGGCTTTTCCACTACTCGACAGTTTTTTTTCGGTTCTGGCTTGGGCTCTTCTACTTTCGGTTCTTCTTTTGGTGGTTCTTGAACCGGCTCCGGTTTTGGTTCTTCCACTTTAGGCTCTTCTTTCGGTGGCTCTGGTTTAGGCTCTTCTTTCTTCGGTTCTTCGACCTTAGGTGGTTCTACTTTAGGCGGTACAACCGGTTCACGGTTAAGCCACCACCAAGCCAATAAGCCTAGTAGTAATAAAAGAAGCGGTAAAAGCCAATAGCACCAACGGTGTTTTGGTGCAGCAAGGGGAACAACTGGTGGTGGAGCCGGTGGTTCTACTTTTTTTCCAATTCCCCAACCAGTGATAACTGGTTCATTATTTACTAAATAGATTTGTCGAGTATCATGAGTCAGCCCTTCCACCAATTGAACTAACCAAGCACTTTGTTCAGGTGTTAGTACGCCTTTAGTCGTCAGCTCCCGATTCAATGTCATAATCGCATTTAGGCGCTGTTGAATCAGTGAAATTGTTGGTTTAAATTGCTTATCTTCTTGCATTTCTTGAGTAATCAAGACTGGCTGACCTTCTAGCTCGCTATACCATTCCACAGTAACCTGATCGGCTTTTATTTCTGGTTTTGCAAATAAAGTGGCGGTACTTGGTGGCAAATGGCTACGCAAGATTTTAATTATTTCATCATAATGGACAAAAAGTGCGGTCACATTTTGATTAATTTCTTGCAATTTAAAACGAGCTAGACGTTGCATAAGCGTTCCTTATTCACACTCATCAGTTTTAGTCATAGGTTTAATAGCTTGATTCACCATACTCACCACTTGTTTCTGATTATTTGCGGTAAATACTTTTCCGCCAGTAGCGCTAGCTACACAGTTGGCAGCTCTAGCCCCCCCAATATCAACCACATTCACTTTTAAACGCGGTTTTTGTCTGGCTATTTGATTTGCTAGGCCACAAATATCTGGTGTATTACAGTTATCTTTTCCATCACTTAAAATCAAAATGAAAGCATCGCGTTTTACTCCATCAACCATAGAGCTAGCAACCTGTAATCCGTTGTATAGTGGAGTACCGCTGCTGTCACCTTCTGCAGGTGTCATTGCTTGAATTTTAGCTTTAAGCGCATTACGTTTACCTGGTGAGTAGAAACCATGATTGGTTGCAGCTGGACAAGTTCTTAATGAAACTAAGCCGATATCTACATTTTTACCAATACTATTAATAATGTTGGTAGAAGCTTTTTTCGCTGTAGATAAGCGATTTGGTAAGCGCTGCATATATTGAATTTCTTCATCGCTAGCACCATATGTCTCTGCACGTTGAATGAAGGCATCAATCGTTTGTGAGCTTTCCTGCATAGTAAAAAACATTGATCCAGAATTATCAAAGACCATCACCATTTGTGGTGTTTCACCTGGTTTGTATTTCGGCTTACACACTTTTTGTGGTGGTTGTTTTGGCTCTTCTTTCGGGGGCTCAACAACAGGAGGTTCTACTTTCGGCTCTTCCTTAATCGGCTCTTGAATAGGCTCAGGCTTAGGCTCTTCAACCTTTGGTTCCTCTTTTGGAGGTTCTGGTTTAGGCTCCTCAATTTTTGGTTCTTCTTTTTTCGGTTCTTCTACCTTAGGAGGTTCCACTTTAGGGGGAATAACAGGTTCACGATTAAACCACCACCAAGCCAATAAACCGAGTAGTAATAAAAGAAGCGGTAATAACCAATAACACCAACGGTGTTTAGGTGCAGCAACAGGAACAACTGGTGTCGGAGCCGGTGGTTCTACTTTTTTTCCAATACCCCAACCAGTAATAACTGGTTCATTATTTACTAAATAAATTTGACGGGTATCATGAGTTGCCCCATCTACTAATTGATTTAACCAAGTACTTTGCTCAGCACTAATGCTACCTTTTTGGGTTAAATCTTGAGTAAGTGCCGATATAGCATTTAGACGTTGTTGGATAACAGGAGCGATTTTTGTAATGCAGCTTTACCTGATTCATTTTCAGGTATCAGATAAGGTTGACCTTCCAACTCACTATACCATTCTACAGTTACTCGATCTGATTTGATTTCAGGTTTAGCGAATAAAGTAGCTGTGCTCGGTGGAAGATGAGCTCTCACAATTTTAAGTATTTCATCGTAATGTTCAAAAAGCACGGTTGCATTTTGATTAATTTCTTCTAGTTTAAAACGAGCTAAACGTTGCATAAATCCCTCTACATTTGAGTCGTATTATTGGAATAAAAACTGTCAATATTCTTATTCCAATAATAAGGGCTGATCTTTTTTTCAAGATCAGCCTTTACAATTATTTAACAGCAAGCGCTTTTTTGTAAGCTGTCAACTTACGCTGTAACGTTTGCAATTCTTTTGCTTTAGCTTCATCAGATGCGCTAGAAGTATTTACCTGCTTCATTTGTTGTTCTACATCTTGAATTTTTGCTAATAGGTCGCTATTACCTTGAGCTTTTTGTTTAAGCAAGGCTGCATCATTTTGCAATTCCTTATTTAAATTAGCCAATGCAGCTTTTTTCTGATTAAGTTGCTTGGTTGATTTATTTTTTGCTTCTTGAGCTCGTTTATTTTTAGCTTGCAAATCAGCATTTTTTTGGCTTGCTCTTGTGATAACTCGCTTTCTTTACGCTGTACTCGGGTATCATAGCTACCTGAATTCACACAGGCCATTTTACCCCAAATACTTTGCTCCACATTAGGATCACATTCTTCAGGCGTCGCAGAACAAGCAACTAATAAAGCACAAGCAGAAAGTGCGGTGAATAATTTAATCGTTTTCACGCTAACTCCTTACCCAACTTGAATTGCAGAGCGTTGTTTCACCTGTGCTTGTAATGCTTGTTCATAGGTTGAAACCTGTTTTCTTAATTGAGAAATCTCTTGATCCAATCTTTTGCTTGAAGCACCAGAAGAACGTTCAGCTTTAGCTGTATCGCTAAGCATATTTAAATTGGATTTCATTACACTTAAACGTTCTTTTGCAGCTTTAATATCAGCATCTACTTGAGCTAATTGTTGTTTAGCTTCTGCTTTTTGAATTGTTCCGGATTTTAATTGACTATTCACTTTAGCAATCAATTGATTGTTTTTAGCCGTAGCAGCATTTAATTTTTCTGTGGATTTTTGTACCATCTGTGAATTTTGACGTACATCAGCAATATAAGCATTCAAACGATCTTCTTTTTTCACATAAGTTTTACGTTGTTTTTCTAAATAGTAGTTAGCACTCATACCAGCTGCACAGCCTGCTGCTCCACCAATTGCGGCACCAGCGACTGTACTTTCAGTATCACCACCCGTCAATAATCCTGTTAAAGCACCTAATGCAGCACCTCCTGCAGCACCCCAAGCACAAGAACCCCAGCCTGATGAGCTAAAAAATTTAGCATCATCACCGCTATCTAAGCTGCTTGAACTACTACCTGTACCAGCACAGCCTGCAAGGGCTAATGAACTAGATAAAATTAGTACACCAAAGGTCTTTCAATTTCATAAGATTTTCCTTATTTATCATTAGTGAGTTTGAGGTTTAATTTGATTACATTGCTGTAACCATTGTTCTCGGGTAATTTTGCCATTCTGATAATATTGGCTTAAATGTTTCCAATATAAATCAAGGTACTGGCTCAAATTCGTCGCTTGTCCATTAGCAAGTTTTTTCTCATTCATCATGGATTTTGTTCTTTCTACTTGTTCTTTTACATTAGCAAGGCTATAAGTGTCAAATGTACTAGTAATTGTGCCTGCATAATATTGCACAACAAAATCTCTAGCCTTTTCTGCCTCTTGTAATCGTTGTTTAAAATCAGATTCTTTTTGCTGATAAATTTGTTTTAAATCGGCATCCTGTTCATTTTTTATTTCCTCAGCAAAAGCTTTTACTGCTGTTTCTTGCTGTTCTACTTCTGCCTGTAAATCAGAAACATTAGCACAAAGGAATCCACCTAATTGTAAGGCTGAACGAATTGCGGCATCTCTCTGTTCATCTCGTGCCTGGTTTGCTGCTCGCAATTCATCTTTGGTCTTAGTGATTTCTTGTTTAAGTTTTTCATCTTCAACGTTCGACGCTAATTTTTCCAGTTTACCTACAATATTTGGATCATTACTCTCTTTACTATCTGAACCTAAAGCAGACCATTCTTGACGTAATTGATTAATACGATTATTTGATGTTAATAAAGGTGCGGTAATTGCTACACGGAATCCCATATCTTTTTTCTTCATCGCGCCATTATTATCGTAATAAGGGACTTCAATACGTGAAGTATTGTTGACTTCACTTTCTCCTTTAATATAGCTTCCACCTCGGGCAATCATGCCCCCCTCTTGACCATGATAGCGGCTTAGCTTATTAGCACGAAAACCGTCAAATACCATTTCAGAAACATTCCCCAATGTATCAAATAAACCAAGTGGATTCGGCTCAAGTAAACCGATAACTTGCAAACGACCATTAGCATTTTTAGATGACCATGCATAACGAGCAATACCATCAGGCATAGGAAAGGTATTTTCACGGAATGCAGCTTCATCAACCGCAACCCCACCTCGAGAAGCAAATTCCCATTCAGCATTAGTTGGCAAACGGACAAAACCTTTACTTCCATCTTCCGTTGGAAGTTTATCGGCTGCATTTTTAAGTAGCCATTCATTATATTTATGGGTAAATTCTACCGCATCAAACCAACTCATATTAATTGCTGGTAAACTGGTTTTCATATTTACTGAAGGACATTGCTCACCTTTCATTACGGCATTAAACTGAGCTTCTGTCACCTCATATTTTCCCATTAAGAAATAGCGTTCTTGTTTTTCATTGGCAAAACTACCCGAAATATAATTTGGCGTAGCATATTGTGCATAACCATCTTCATCATTGCTATTGCCACCGAGAGTGACTTTAATATCTTCTAATGGTTTTTGGTGTTAGTTTTAATTACTCGAAAAACCATACTCCCTTCACAAGGCATGGGTAATACAATATCACCATCTAATTTTTTCGGATTAAAAAATTTTTCTTCCCAAGGTTGGGCTGATACAGCCGTACTGGCCATAATTAATGCTAATAAAGAAAAGCGATATTTAAACATCTCGCAGACTCTCCGCAGGTTGAATTTTTACTGCGCGAACTGCCCCTATAGCAGCAACCACGCCAGCAAGTAGAAAAGAGAAAATAAAAGCCAAGCATAAATGTATTGGAGCCAAACGGCTAACAAAATGGGAGCCACTTAAGCTTGTTCCTAGTATTTGATTAAATAATTGACTGCCAAACAAATACAGCCCATAAGATAAAATTGAAAAGCAATACTACTGAGTACGATTGCTTGAAAAACTAAATAAATACCAACCGCACTTTGTTGAAAACCTATTAAACGTAAAACAGCAATATCCTTACGTTTTCGATCAATATTTGCAAGAAATGCGCCAATAAGAGATAGCACGCAACCCACCACAGAGGTAAAAGCAATGACCATAAAAATAACATTTAATACACTATCAATCGCTTTTACATTTTCAATCGCTTTGGATTCCGTTCGAGTATCAATATGAAATTGTTCACGTAGCTTTAGTGCTAGAGGTGCTACATCATCCAAACTTTTAGCATAAATTCTCGCTCTAGCAAAATTTTTACGGAGTTTATCATTTGGCTTTCCACTTGCTGCAGGGAATAGTTCCGTTTTCATACCATCGCGAAAGTCTTCAACACCAATTAATAATGACATGGGCACAAAAATTGCAGCACGAGGAAATTGTTGCTCATTTAAAATAGCTTGTATTTTTAATTGCAATAATGCCTTTTCTTCTTGTCCATTTTCATTTCGAGTTGCAACTAAAGTAATACTTTCACCTTGTTTAGCTTGTAGTTTTTCTGCACTTAATGCACTTAAAATAATGGAGTTCTCATTTTGCAAAGATTGTTGAGTAATTGGGTCGTCTGAAGTTGTTGGAATTAATTCCACATTACGAACAAAATTTGCCTCTTTCTTCAAATCAATAATTGTATTAAGTGAACGCGTTAATGGAATCGAGAATTGGGTTTCCGGCTGTTGTTTAAGCCAATCAAACCAGTCTTGAGAAAGATTTAAATTACCAACAATTTTAATTTCTAAATTGGTTGGATCATTAACCAATTGATGACGTAATTGAGAAACAATGCCATATTTCAAACTAAATAGAAGCAATAAAGGAGCAATTACCGCTACCAATGAAGCAATAATACAAAAAGAAACCTTACGATCATAGAAAATATCGTTTAGTGCTAATTTTGCCAATAATGTAAATCTATTTTTCATCAAGATACCCTATTCTTGCTAGTCATTATTGGCTTGTTCAATAAAACAAGACTGACGTAAAGACATATCCAATTTTGCACTAAAAGTACGAAGTTCATTACGTTGCACTAAATCCCAATCGTGAGTTACTAGCAGCACGGCTATTTTTTGCTGTTTTGCTAAGGATAGCATTAAATGAAATAAGACCTCTGAGTGGTGGGGATCTAATGCAGATGTCGGTTCATCTGCTAATAATAAAAGTGGTTTATGGGCAATAGAGCGAACAAAAGCGACCCGTTGACGTTCACCTATAGAAAGCTGCTTTGGATATTTTGTCATTAAATGATTGATGTTTAGTTTTTCGCATAGATGATGTAACCAACTTTCATCAGCTAAAATCCCATTTGTTTGACAAGGTAGCAGAATATTTTGCCATACGCTTAAAAAAGGTAATAGCCCACCATTTTGTAACATAAAGCCAAGATTTTTAGAGCGAATCTCAGCCAAAGTCTTTTGTTTATTACTCAGAATAAGGGGGGCTAAATCCATGCTTAAAGTAGCTGAGCTCAATTCATATTGGCTCAAGTTATCAGGTTTTAAAATTAGCCCCATCATTTCCAATAGCGTGCTTTTTCCACAACCGCTCGAACCACAAAGTGAAACGACCTCACCTTTCAGCCAAAGATAAATGCGGTAGGGAAACCGTAAAACTTTGCTCCCCTTGTCCGCGAGTTATGGATAAATCTTTAATGGTTAGCACGCTATATCCTTTTCTATGGTAAGGCATCCAATGGTACTGGATATACATTATCGCGAGGATCAGCACCCTCTGATAAAGAAATCCAACGAGATTGGTCCTCGTTAAAAATACGATAATGACGTAACTTACTATGCAGATCGCGAATAAATTTCTCTTGTTCCTGCACACTCATACCTTTCCAGGTATCTTCATCAATTCCGGTCACTTGACTCTTATAAGGAATACCATCCAAATATTCACCAAGTAAACCTAAATCTGCCAATTTAGTTGATTTATCTTCCTTGATTTTATTTGGATCTTGTCCCATTGCAGCAGCTACTGAACGAAGTTGTGCAAACATATCTGTTGGGGAAATTAACCCACTATTTGCCGCATCCGCAATTTTCTTTACTACATCACTTAAATCACTTAATTGTGATTTGGTTAGTAATACTCGAGCCTCGGCGGTCGGGACTGTAGGTTTAGCAAAATCACGGTCACTCACCCAAGCTTTAAATACTGGTGGTGCTTTTGTACCTTTTACATCCCCTAAATATGCCAATTGCATTGCTTTACCTAATAAAACAGCATCTTCTTCAATTTCAGATTTTTTCGGATCACCGCCTGTTTTTGTGGTGGCAGTTAATACGCTACCAGCAGCCTCTTCACCTGAGTAAGCTTGTTTTACCTGCTTAGTTAAAGCACTAGCAAGAGTATCTACTTTTTGCCCAAACTCATTCACATCTCCAGCATTGACCGGATAGTAAAGTGGTTTATTTAAATAATTATTAAAAGATAATTCATTATATTGTGCTTGAGCTATTTGATGGTTATTTTTTCCAGATGGTGTTTTAAGATGTAGAGTATAAAGCGCAACACCTCGATGCTGAGCCTCTAAACGTAATTGTTTTGCATCTAACCCCGTAGTTGAAATTGGATTATCCCCTTCAATCGCACCGGCGTCAGTAATCAATACTAAATAACGGCCTCCAAAATTATTCCAATTAATTTCATTTAATGCCTGTGACACACCGGCATAAGCATCTTCACTAAATTCTTTTGAAGAAACTGTAGCTTGTTTTAAATTTGCCACTTTATCCATGAAATCTTTACCATCTTTTACGGTACTTGGATCAACGAACATTTTACGAAGTGTACTCTAATCCAGGTACAGCTTTAGTGCTTGAACGGAACGCCACTAAACCAAATTTAACCTGTTTACCCAGGTTCTCTTTTTCGATTTTTTCATAAACTTTTTTAATCGCGTCGCGTGTTCTATTGATGTAGGGGTCCATAGAAATCGTCGAATCAATAACAAATACTACAGCAGCGCTAAACCCAACAATTTCTTGAGGCTGGTTTTGGACCTGTTTTGTTAGTTTGATTATTGCTTGTTGTGCTTGTAGTTGGTTGAGTGACCGGCTTATCATTTTTGCTGACAGATGCGACTTCTAACAAGCGCTCATAAAATCCTTGACTATCCATCACTTCTTCTCCCTGTAAAACAGGTAAGAGATAGAAGTTTTTTTGGAAATCTACAAATTCCTTTGGTTCTTCCGCTAACACTTTCTCACTACTTTTCTTTTGGGCAAGTTCAGCACGAATAGGCTCAACTGCTTTTGCTGGAGAATTGTCATTAATAATACTTTCAAGTGTTGCTTTATCCTTAAAGAACAATAAAGAACCCCGATCGGATGGGATTAGTAAAGACCATTGTCATTTGCATATTCCAAGGTACAGCACAATTAGCATCTAACCAACCGACAGTTTTACCAAAGCTATCTGGGCCTACCTGTAATAAAGCCTTATTTCCTACATTTTCTCGTTTATATACATAATAGCGGGAAAAAGCAGGAATTTTTTGACCGCTCTTAGCATCACTTTTTGCTAATAACTCACAACTTGGTGTACTTAACACGCGTTGATAAAGTGTGGTTTTGCCCTCTTGCAGTAATGGTTTTATCTCCTCAGCAAAAACTGACGGAGATATGATTGCTGTTAAGCAACAAAGAGATAAAGTAGAAAGTCTTAACTGTTTCATTATTTTTTCAATGCCTCTAATTTTTCTTTAGCTGTCGCATTATTCGGATCATTACTTAATGCAGTTTCATACCAATAAATTGCTGTTTCCTTATCAGCTTGGAAACAAGAACTACCTTTTTCATATTCCTCCGCATAAGCCAGTGCAATCTCCACATTGCCACCTTGAGCCTGGTTGGCATAAAGTCGTTGAGCAATCGCACATTTATTTGCTTGTTTAGCCGAAGCAATAATTTCTAAAATTTGTTTTGGTTCTGGTTTAGTTTTCAGACAGCTCTGAATAAACGCCAATTCATCATTGGTATTTGTATCCACTGCACAGTCAGATTTTGCCACTGGCTCATCTTTCTTATTTAAGAAGAAATAAGCTCCAACTCCACCGCCAATTAACAGGGCTAAAATTAAGGCAATTAAGCCGCCTTTACCTTTTTTCTTTTGCTCTACTGAAACTGGTACTTCAATATTCTCTGCAGGTTCAGTCTGTGTTTCGTTTTGCGCTAAATCTTCAAATACTATAGCCGGTTCTGTTGATTGCTCATTTTCAGCTACAACAATGGGTTCTACCAAAGGCTCTTCAATAACTGGTTCTGGCTCAGCTTGCACATGACTTTGTACATTGTCTTCTCGACTGGAGTCACCACCAGCAAGAGAAGCTAAGATATTACCAACCATTCTGACTGGGCCACTATCAACAATCGTACCGTTCTGTACATCACGGACAGACATCATATAACGTACATTACCGATCTGTTGAACAAGACTATCAATTAGCCATTTACCAATAACACCTTGCAATACATCATTTTCTAAGGTTAATCCCTCCACCTTATGCCATACTGGTTCTGGATTCCATGGAGTATCATTACCATTAAAATAGCAGCCATCCTGATTTCGCTGTACTGCAATTTCAACTTCTGTACTACCACTCCATTTCGTCGCAGTGAATTTAGCGTATCCTGGACGATCTTCCTCTAATTGAATTCGTAACATTTTCTATTCCTTAGCATTGTGCAGAACGATATAAATCTAATACCGAACCTAACTTTGTATTGCTGACCTGATCAATTTCCCGTCCAGCGCTGTGTCCGGCATTTCCTTCAGCAAAGTGACCAAAGGCTACAAACCAGTCAAAAAGATAATTTTTAGTGTAATTATTAGTTTGGTCATCTAATTTAGGTAAACCGTTTACCTTTTCAACTTCCCTATTTTCAAATATTGCTCGCTCGTTCATCACACGACTAGCCGGACGTTGAGTCAGTGGTTGATTAACAAAATCTAACCATGCAATAAAATCCGCAATTTCAGTATTAATGGAAAATACTTGACGCTCAGCTAATTGATCACGTTTACTTCCTGCGTTTTCATTACGGAAAACGACCTTAGAAAGTTTATCCTGTAAATGAAGACGATTTGCACCAGTAATCAATTCACCAACTAAACCTTCAACGGCTTCTTTAGTAAAACCAAAGAATTGCATCAAATGCTGATCAGAAGAAATTGAACGCAAATGTTCAATCCAGGATTTAAATGCAGCCATAGCAAAACGAGATTCCACAATTTTTTCAGCCGGTTTCTCTTCTATGACAACAGGAGCTCGGTTCAGCAAATAAATCAAATCCTTCTGAACTAAAACCAAAACCAGCATCAAAGGTATTTTGCTGAATTTTCTTGTGCTTTAGTTTCTTCTTCACCTTTGTTTAGTAAGACCTCTTCATAATCAGAAAAATATAAAGAACGAATTGTCTCTTCAGGTAATTGAAGACAACGTAAAAACTCACCGACCAAAAGCCCTTTTTTACTTAATTCACCAACAATCATTTGTGCTAATTGACGTTTTTTATTGACCTCTTCAGCTCCTTCACTTTGATACCAAGAAGAAAAACGGTTTTCTACAATATGATGGATAGATTCATTAAGTTGCTCAGTTAAACGTTGAGCTTTCACTTCTGGCAAAGCAATCGTTTTCAAATAATCACTAATTCGTTGCATCCCACCATCATTCAATTTCATCATTGCATCCCAGGCTTCTTGAGGTTGAGCAACATGTTTTTGAATATCAGGGTCATTAGCAAAAGTACTACGTAAAAGATTAAGCTGCCCAGCCTCTTTTGGATTAATGGCTAATTCTTCAGTATTATCCATCTCTAAAAAAGCCACTTTAAAACCCGGTTTACGTACTAAAAAAACATTATCAAACGGCTTGCCATTTGCCCATTCATTTAGCCAAGCATAGTTTCCGAAACGCTCTAAAATTGTTTGTTTCAGCAATCCACCTTGTCCCCAAGACATTTTCAGCATATCTTCATCTTTGGCCAAATCACTACTGATACGCATATCAAACATAGTTATCGCCCAAAGAAGTCCTGGTTTACGTTTAGCACGATCAGTCGGATTATCTCCTTGCGTTTTATTAATCCAACGCTCCAATACAGGACCTACACTATTCACATCAGATTGCTTGGTTGATGGAGTACAAACAATCAAAATATTCATTTCTTGACTATCGGTATAACGCTCAAAAAGATAAGCTACTTTGCCCCTTAAAATGAGTTGAGATACAGGATTGCCTTCTTTTACTTCACTTAAAGAAGTGATTGCTAAACGACCTCGGTACCCAGGAAAATCTAATAAATCAACCGTTTCAACAGCCGGCACTTTAGTTGGGTTAATCAACGGGAAAACTAATTCTGCGGTAAGTGCGGTTAATTCAGCCAAAGAAATAGAAACAGGCTCACCAACATGGCCTTCTTCAATAAAAGGACGAACAGCAATTTGTTCATCTCGATTTGTACCTAAACGCTCAAGCATATCCACGTTCATAATACTGTCAGCTTGAGAAAGACCACCACTACCATTATCTTTTACTACTGCGGTAAGCGGTGCATAAACACGTTCAGGATTACCTAATTGAGCCAGTGTTTTTGCAAATTGAATATAGATTTGAGTCAACTCTGGAATTTCTGCCCATAATATGGAGAATAATGTTGCTCTATCTTCAATGCTCAGTCTTGGTGCCATGGCTACCGCTCTAGCCCAATAATTAGCCTGTAATACAGATAAAGATTTTCCGAAGCTTTCCTGGGCGTAATCCTGCAAATCAACTACGTCATCTTCATTAACACCTTTTACAGGTTGAGCATTTAATTTAGCATTTAAAGGTTTAAGTATTTCATTAATGCGAGACTGTTCCAATTGATAAGTCACACGTTCTTTATCAAAATCGTTGAAATAAGCATTAACTAAAATTTTGGCAACTTCAATTTCATGAAATAAGCGAAGTTCTAAAGGATAGCCTGGAACAGCCGCTTTTGCTGAGCGAGTAAAACGAGTAACCAAACCCGTTGCTTCTTTTCCGCCACCAGGAGGATTGATATGTTTAATGAAATCCAACTGTTGACCGTCAAAAATAGTTTCCAAATTGCCCTTTTGATCGGCTGCCAGTGCTGAAATTAAGAAAGATTTACCTGCCTGTGATAATCCAAAAAAACCAGCTGTAATTGGTTTAGAAGAAACGGCACCTAGGCGTTTTGCTGTATTACGTAAACGTCTTAATTCAAGAATTAAACCATCAGCCTCATTATTTAAACGGGCAACATTTGGGCGAACATCATTTACCCAATCAATCGCTTGTTGTGATGCTTGGAATACCTTATCCCAAGATTCTGTTAATTGATTATCCGTCATTTTCTCTTCCACCTATCGTTTCACACAGCCAGTATCTAACCAATATAATTTTTGATCACCAAGTCCCGCATCGGTCATTGTGTTTAGATGAAGGGTAATATCCCTTTCTCGTACGCAAGAACGACCATTTGATGCTGTCACATTTTTTATGTAGAAATTTTCTGCTCTTTCTTGGCTATTACGGCTATTTTTTATACCTAATGTTACTTGTAATACCACACCTTCATTATTCAACATCGCTTTCCATTCGCGGCTTTCTATAGAAAGCATATAAAGTGGAGAAGCAACCCAACGCTCTACATTCAATTGACGGAAACCTAAACGGGTATCACCGCGTACTTCAAAGGAAGTATCTGGGAAATCATAATCCTCATTGTCTAAATCAATATCGTGATAATAAACGTTGCTGTCTTTAATTACGTTATTGTTATCTAAATACCCAATGTATTTCACTGTAGAATAAGCGGTCATTGCCATTGAGCGTAAATAGAAGTTGGTTAAACGCATATCTTTACATAAGAAACAAAGCATCGCACCCACTGCGGCAGTCGTTTTTGGATCATCTATACGACCTTGTTTGTGGAATGGATACCAGTTTCCTGTGCGGTAATGATGTAATGGTAAAATCCGTCCGACTGGTAAAGGTAAACGAGAACGGAAGAAGGATTGTACACCCGGTAAACGAGATGGTCGGCCGGTCAGTAACAACACATCACATTGATAACTGTTAACTACCTCACACAAGGCGTTGAAGGTTTTGCAGATATCAAAATAATCACCACGAATAAATAAACTGTGAATACGTTCTAAATTCACCTGAACCGGTAAATCTAAAATATTAAAATCTGAACGACCTAAGGCACGGCGAATCGGTTCATTAATATAATCCAACACACTTTCTGTAGGCTGTTCTACGTCTTCTAATAATTCACCAAAAGTCTTCCCATTTAATGCATTGGTCTTTTGCATTGGATCATAACCTTCGTACTCTTTCAATACGCGCAAGCCAATTGGGCTGAATACTTGTAATGTCAATTGTTGGCGCAATAATGCATCTTGTACTTTTAATGCCTGATCGCCAATCAATTCAGAAAGAATAGGTTCAGGATCACGTAAACCTGCATTTTTCAAACCAACAGTTAAAGATTCCACTACTACATTACGAATCATATCTAGCAAAATATCATCACCGGCCACTTTGAAACCATCACGGAAACGCTGAGTCGGGATAATATAGGCGTTACTACCTGAACCACCGTTTTCTCCATAATCCAGCGAGTAATCGTTGATTACCAAGTCTGTTGTACCACCACCGATATCAATAGTTGCGATAGTAATACGATCCTTTTCTTTTTTATCTGGACGTTGCAATGCAGCAATAAATTCTTCTGGTCGACCGCCATAGTTATTTTGAGTTTCATTAAATAGATAAACAACTTGTCCACAGGTTGCTTCATCCCATTGAATAATCACCTCAGGTAAAAATCGGCCAATATTTTTCTCTTGCACTTTGTGAATTGAAGTCAAAATCATCATCAGATTTATCCCAGCCAAGAGATTTCCAAACTAAGCCGATAGCCTGATAAATAGATTGACGGAAAATTTCTCGTTCAGGTTTAGGCATTGCCGGTGGTACAGTCAAAATAATCGAACGTAAAAAACGTGGTGCTTTAGAATGTTCCAATTTAGCTCGTTGAGCAGGACTGTTAATCTGCATTAATGCTTGCATCAACACTTCTGATAACATAAACGTCATCAATGAACGACGAGAATATTTAGGTTGGAATACAGGCATTTTGCGTTCAAATTCTTCATCAATATCATCCCGCAAAATATGTAATGCTTCACCATACTCATTGATTAATCCAGAAAGTGGATCTGCTGTTGCATAAGGCTCGTAATCTGTTTTTACATAGGATGAGTTAAAACGCCAGCCTTGTTCATAACGGGCATCATCCCATAAATAACGTTTTGGACTAGATAAACCTGTTGAACCTTCATTCCCCTCTCGACGGCTTGCTAAACGGGCGGCCTCCTTCCCTACACGCGCAATTGTTGCCCATTGGAAAGCATCACGACGCCCACTTTGTACAGAAAAATGATCTTTGCCAAAAAACGCTTGGGCAAATTCAACTCGACTTTCAAATGGTTCGGAGTACACTCGTTCCGGGCGTGTTAAATCACGTAATTCCAATTCATAGCGTTTTTTCAAACCATCTTTTTCCTGCACATGATCTTCAATTAAAATTCCACACGTGCGGGAGTTTCCCACATCCAATACCATATCAACTGGAATTGCACGATTAATTTCATCAGAACGATTAGAAATCATTTTAATCCGTGGAATATCAATTTCTTCACCAAGAATAGCCAAAATATTCAAGTAATGACCTTGATGAAATTTAGCAGCAATGTCCATTTTCAGATCATCTGGATGAATTTTTAAACGATCATTTTCTGGAGCTAATTCAGTGAAGAGTTCCAATAACCATTCATTTATCCATTTGTAGTCCAAAAACCACGACATTTGATGAGATTGATAAGCGAGCCCAAAAACCGCGCCAGAACGCACATCTTCTTCAGTTGGCGCAAGGTAAGCAACATCAGCACGATTAGGAAAAATTTTAGTATCAAAAGCTAAAGTAACTCGATAGGTATTGCCTTCTACATCTGGTTCAGCTAGTTTAACAATTCGTGCACGTGCCCAGTTATAAGGGCCTTCATCAAAGCCATCTGTAGAAGCTACTGTACGCAAAACAGGAATAGGTAACCAAACACCATCTAATAATTTAAACGACTGCTCTACACTGATTTCATGTTCCACTTTAACCATTCGGCTCAAATCACTGCTATCGCAATAACCTTCACCGCTACGATGTTCAACTAATCGACGAATTGGATGGTTCTCACCGCCAGAGGCGAAGTTTCCCATACTTTTGCTACGCCATTCTTTGTCTTTCCAATCAATTTTTAAACCGAAGTCTAAAAATTGCACCCCACTATTCATAATTAGTGAGATTTCTTTTCCGTAATGATGTAAATCCGGTAACATTTTTATTCTCGCTTCTATTCGTTATTTATTGGTTCACTAATTCGATTTCATTGTCATTGGGAAACTCTGTCCTGAGCCATATCCACCTTGACAATCTGCAATACTCTTCGCGCCAGGTTTACAAATTACTTCAGGTAGCTGATAGCTTGATCCATCGCTACATTTTGCGACACCTTTATTAGTAATATTCAAACCACTGCCTTGCATTTTTGCAGAAACATCTCCTGTACATTGTACGCCGTCACCGCGTTGTACTTGTACTTGACCTACGCCACCTGAGAATGCATATTTTAAGCGTAGCGGTTTACCAGTAGTCTTATCCTGAATCCCCGCCCCAGCATTCCACTGGCCATTTAGAAAATCTACATTACCATTTTGTGTACTAGTTGTTGGAATTTGTAATTGTTTAGCATCAGAAGTGGTTTGATTCTTTTTATCATCTTCTTTATTTTGTCCAGCCTGAGCATCTGATTTATTTTCGGCTAACGGATCTACTGGTGGTTGCTGTGTTTTTTCATCTACTTTATTTTGATCCTCTTTAGTATCCGATTTACCCTCTGCTAGAGGGTCTACTGGCGGTTGTTGTTTATTTTCATCTTTATTTTGCTCTGCTTTGGCATCATCTGCTTTATCATTTTTTGATTCATCAGCTTTGGCAGCATCTGTTTCTGTTAATGGTGTATTAAGACCTTCACCTTGCATATTTCCTTCTCCAACAACTGGAGCATCGCCTAGTTGATTTAAAACTGAAGGATCTGTCACAGCCACACCCTTTCCATCAACCCAACGTCCCATTCAGATATCGGTAAAGAACATCTTTCAATTTACGTAATTCTTTTTTTCTTTCGGTTTTTTTGAGGTTTTTTTGTTTGTGGTTCAGAAACTGTGACAGGGTCATTTTTTTCACTGTTGCTTCCTCTTTTGAGCCACCATAAATCTTTAAACCACCAAGCCAATAATAAAAGTAATCCAAGTAATAACGGCAATACCCACCAAAAACACACGACAAGGATGTTTTTTTCACAACGACAGGTTCAACTGGCGTTATAGGTAAAAGCTGGTTCAATTGGTTTTGGTGCAGCCGCTTGTAAAGAAAGGAATGGATTACCGTGCGCAGCTGCATGTTTTTCTAGAAATCCCCAGAAAAGTGATCACGGGACGATCATTGACTAAATAAACATGTTCAGGATTAGGAAAGCGCAAGGCTTTGAGATTTTCAGGATCGGTAATATCATCAGGATTGCCGCCACAGAGTAAACGGGCAAATAGCAGTTGATCGCCTTTGGAAGTGGGAGATTGAATGAGTTCTTTACCTAACTCCAGTGCAGTTCGTTCAAAAATTTTCAATTCTGCACGAGCATTTTCACGCTCTTCTTCCGTAGCCGAGGTCCAAGGGATAATCATATATTGCCCATCTGCACGAGTGGAATCAAACGGCACATACCAATCGATTTTATCCCCCTGTTCATTGCGCTGTGGGATCGCTAAATATTCAGCAAAGGAACGACCTCGCTTAAACTTAAGTGCATCTCGCAACTGGGATGCTACCGTATAAACAGCCATGCCATCTTGACCTAATGGCGTATAGTTTTTGATTTCACCACTTCTCAACAATGCACTTAACATAAAAAAACTCCGCGGACTAAAACTTATTAAAATAGCTACCATTCTATAAAAGTTGAGATGAAAAATGAAGACATATTTATATGTTTTGTAAAGAAATATAACGTTTAAATCATTAAATTTTATATGGGATAAATAAATTTCTTAATACTATTAAGTGTTGCTTCATAGAAACACTCTTAATTAATGTAAATACTATAAAAATAGTTTTACGTAGTACTCTATTTCATCATTCTGCTGTGCTAAAGTGCGGTCAAAAATAATCGTATTTATGCCAACCCAACCGGCACGTTCCCATGGGATCGCTATAGTGCAGAAGAAACTTTACAAATTCTCTGGGCAGCTCAGATCTTCCACCCTGAACAATTTAAAGACTTAAATATGGTAGAAAAAACGCAAGCCTTCTATAAAAAAATATTACGGTTACGCGTTAAGCAAAGAAAATGCCGAACAAATCTTGAAAAGGTCTAGCACCTATTAAGTAGTATTTTCAATTTTGATAGCATTTATCGTATATAATGCCTACGTTATTTTTTTAACTCAAACATAAGGAAATGCTTGATGAAAATTAGTGCAAGAAACCAACTTAAAGGTACTGTAAAATCAATCGAAACTGGGTCTGTGAACGCAATCGTACACATTGATATCGGTAACGGTAACGTAATTTCTTCTACCATCTCTATCGATGCAGTAAAAAGAATTAGGTTTAGCAGTTGGTAAAAGAAGCATATGCGATTATCAAAAGCAACTTCTGTAATGGTTGGTGTTGAATAATCTCAACTAAACTGTTCAGAATTTTTAAATAACCGCGCTTTTTTAAAAGTGCGGTTATTTTTTTTGTCTTGTTTCTCTCTAATCTCTTTATTCCCTCCTAATAAAAACGCATTTTATCCTTAACTAAAATGAAACAATCTTTATGCAATCCCCTTTATTTATTGACTTTAAATTAAATATATTATAGAATATTCACATATTATCAATTTTTAGTTAATAATCTTAAACTTAGGAGAGCAAATGACAAACCAACGTTTTATTACCATTTTAGGCTATGTCGCAACATTTACTTCAGTTTGTATGTATGTTTCTTACCTGCAACAAATTGGTCTAAATTTATCTGGTCAAAAAGGTGGCTGGTTACAGCCTTTTTGCTACGACAATCAACTGTAGTTTATGGGTAGCTTATGGCTTGTTGAAAGAAAAACGCGATCTACCTATTTCATTAGCAAATGCACCTGGTGTCGTACTTGGTTTGATTACTTTCGTTACCGCCTTATAACACTATAAAACCTTATACAAAAAAAGACCGCACTTTTTAGAAATCTTAAAGTGCGGTCTTTCTTTATTTATTAATTTAATTCATTTCAAAAACCTGAAAAATTATGAAGTTGTGTAATCTAAAAATTCTATTGCATTCTATAAACGAACAGACGTTTAGACGTCTAAACCAAACAAAAACAATAGAAGGATTAATTATGACAACATTTCATTTAGCTGGATTTCCGCGTGTAGGCGCAAAGCGTGAACTTAAATTTGCTCAAGAGCGTTACTGGCGTGGCGAAATTGCGGAAAGCGGATTTATTAGATATTGCAAAAAGATTACGTGAACTAAACTGGCAACACCAAGCCAAGGCAAATGCTGATTTTTGTCGCAGTGGCTGATTTCACGCTTTATGATCATATTTTTAGATTTACAAGTGGCAACAGGTGCGATTCCTGCTCGCTTTTGGTTTCGATAGCCAAAATTTAACACTCGATCAATATTTCCAGTTGGCGCGTGGCAATAAAAACCCAATTTGCGATTGAAATGACAAAATGGTTTCGATACCAACTACCATTATCTTGTACCCGAATTCCATAAAGAAACACAATTTAAAAGCAAACCCAGAACATTATGTGACACAAATTCGTGAAGCTAAAGCGCTTGGGTATCAAGTTAAACCAACAATCGTTGGTCCACTCACCTTCCTTTGGTTAGGTAAAGAAAAAGGTGCAGCATTTAATCGCTTTGATTTATTAGCAAAACTCGTGCCAGTTTATGTTGAAATCTTAAATGCATTAGCTGCAGAAGGTGTTGAATACATTCAAATTGATGAACCCTGCTCTCACCTTTAGATTTACCGGCAGAATGGATTGCTGCTTATAAAGCGGTTTACGCCACTTTTGCTGAACAAGTGAAAGCGAAATTATTGCTTGCGACTTATTTTGGCTCTGTGGCAGAACATGCTGATTTGTTAAAAGCCTTACCTGTAGCAGGTTTACACATCGATTTAGTGCGCGCACCAGAACAACTTGCTGCCTTTGCAGATTATGACAAAATCTTGTCTGTGGGCATCATTGATGGCCGTAATATTTGGCGGGCAAACTTAAATCAAGTGTTAGATGTGGTTGAGCCATTAAAAGCGAAATTAGGTGATCGTTTGTGGATTGCGCCAAGCTGCTCACTCCTCCACTCACCTTATGATTTAGAAGTTGAAACGCAACTCCAAGCAAATAAGCCTGAACTTTATCAATGGTTGGCTTTCACGTTACAAAAAATTCAAGAATTACGCATTATTAAGACCGCACTAGAACAAGGTCGTGAAGCCGTTCAAGCCGAATTATCGGCTTCTCAAGCCGCTGCGGATGCACGTAAAAAAACTCGCGTGAAATTCACCGCACTTGTGTGGCAGAACGTTTAGCAAACTTACCGGAAAAATGCCGACCAACGTAAATCGCCATTTGCGGAACGAATTAAATTACAAAATGCGTGGTTAAATTTACCACTTCTACCAACGACGAATATTGGTTCTTTCCCACAAACGACAGCCATTCGTCATGCTCGTGCAGCCTTTCAAAAAAAGGCGAACTCAGCTTAAACTGATTACGAAGCTGCAATGAAAAAAAGAAATTGAATTCGTTGTACGTGAGCAAGAAAAAAATTAGACTTAGATGTATTGGTACATGGTGAAGCAGAACGTAACGACATGGTGGAATATTTCGGCGAACTACTCGATGGTTTTGCTTTCACTAAATTTGGTTGGGTACAAAGTTATGGTTCACGTTGCGTAAAACCACCTGTGATTTACGGTGATGTTACTCGCCCAGAACCCAATGACGGTACGTTGGTCGCAATATGCCCAAAGCCTAACAAATAAAGTAATGAAAGGCATGCTGACTGGTCCAGTCACGATCTTACAATGGTCTTTCGTGCGTAACGATATTTCTCGTGAAACAGTCTGCAAACAAATTGCGGTAGCGCTTTCTGATGAAGTATTAGATTTAGAAAAAAAGCAGGTATTAAAGTGATTCAAATTGATGAGCCGGCTATTCGTGAAGGTTTACCGTTAAAACGTGCAGATTGGGATGCTTATTTGAAATGGGCGGGCGAAGCCTTCCGTTTAAGCTCAATGGGTTGCCAAAGATGATACCCAAATCCATACGCACATGTGTTATTCCGAATTTAACGATATTCTACCGGCTATTGCAGCCTTAGATGCCGATGTCATTACTATCGAAACCTCGCGTTCTGACATGGAATTACTCACCGCATTTGGTGATTTCAAATACCCGAATGATATTGGTCCTGGCGTATATGACATTCATAGTCCACGCGTACCTGCAGCAGAAGAAATTGAACATCTTCTTCGTAAAGCATTACAAGTGGTGCCGAAAGAACGTTTATGGGTGAAACCCAGACTGTGGATTAAAAAAACGCGCGGTTGGCCAGAAACGATTGCTGCACTAAAAGTGATGGTTGATGTCACGAAAAAAATTACGTGCTGAATTAGCATAAAATCAGTAAAAAGAAAGGCGAACATGAGAGATTATCTCTATCGCCTTTTTATTTTAGTTAAAAAAACTCATTAATTTTTTTGACCGCACTTTACAGGCTAATATATTCCATTTTCACCTTGCAGAGACTCTTTCAATAACTGCTCTGCCATCTTGCGGTGACTTAAACGCAACGGTTTCTCTGCAAATACTACTCGCTCAATTTTTTTGATACATCCAATTGATTTAAGTAAGCAAAATTAATCGCCGTTTGCATAGCTGGTAAGCTTGGGTTAAATGCTGCATTTTCTGCATATCGACCACAAATCATTTCCCCATTTTTTTAAATAAAAATGCCTACACCATGAGGGCTTTTAGAATAAGGTGAATGTGCTCGGTTTGCCCCTAAAATCGCTTTATTTGCCACTTCATCTTCCGTTGTCAATGTGAAGCCTTGTTCTTCTTTATTTAATAGAAGTAAATCAACGCCTAAATCTTTCGGGCCGAAGCTATCGGGTAAATATTGAGGAAGTGGATTATTTTTGACTATGTGGCAAATGGATTTTTCAAATCTTCCGCTTGATAAAGCTCATTCATAAATTGACGGCAGTGACCACAAGGCGTGTAATTCACCACGATATCCGTGATGCGAGGTTCATTGCGTAACCATGCATGGCTAATCGCACTTTGTTCAGCATGGATGGTTTGAGCCATACTACTACCCTGAAATTCTTGATTCGCACCAAAGTAAAAATCACCACTTTCACCAATTGCAATCGCGCCAACATGAAATTCTGAAATGGGTGTATGGCTATAACAAGCCGCTACGGGCAAAAAGCGTCAAACCTAATTGAACAGGCGTAAGCTTAAATTCATCACAAATTGACCGCACTTTTTTTCAGCAGGTAAAAAAACCTTTCCATTCTTGTTCTTCTAACGCAGAAAGAATTGCATTTGAAAGTGGCGAATCGGCTAATGCTTGTTGAATTTTTTTGTTGCATGTTAAATCTCCTTATTTTTTTATATGCCCATTCTACGCTATTTGAGAAAAAAACCTAAACTGCTAAAAAGATTTTTCGGAATATGTTTCCAATCATTTATCAACACTTTAAAAAAATAAACAAAAAGAACCGCACTTTTTAAAGTGCGGTCATAAATTAAGATATTTTATTCACTCGTTTTATAACAACGATGGGGCAACACCAAGTAATTTTCTGGGTGTAATCCACTGTTGGATTGTTGAAAGATTTCTTCAGTGCTACCGGTTTCCAAAAATTTGACCGCCGTACATCACGACAATGCGATCAGATACTTGGCGTACGGTTTGGATATCGTGAGAGATAAACACCATGGCAAGATTGAGTTCTTTTTTCAAGTCCGCCAATAAGTTTAACACCTGAGCACGAACGGATACGTCTAACGCAGAAGTCGGTTCATCCGCAACAATCAGTTTTGGATTCAGCGCTAAAGCACGTGCAATGGCCACACGTTGTTTTTGCCCACCCGATAAACGAGTTGGCTCAACTTGTGCTGCAGAACGTGGTAAACCTACACGAGAAAGTAAGTCATACACTCGTTTTTCCCGTTCATGGGGTTGTAACACATTGTGAATATCCATTGGGTCACGCAAAATATCCAACACTTTCATACGAGGATTCAGTGCTGTTGCCGGGTCTTGGAAGATGACCGACACTTGGCGACCAAATTGTTTTCTCGCTTCTGAGCTGCCATATTGCATTTGTAAACCGTTGAATTTTACTAAACCAGATGTCGGTTTAAGCAATCCTATGATCACGTTGGCTAAGGTAGATTTCCCGCAACCAGACTCCCCAACTAACCCAATGGTTTCCCCCGCTTTAATGCCAAGACTCACATTGTTCACCGCAGTGAATTTTTTACGTCCAAATAATGAACCGTCGCGAGAAGGAAATTGCACCACGATATTTTCTAAATCGATGATGTTTTGTTCTTTAATGACTTTAATACTACTGCTCATATTATGCTCCTTTCGCTTCCGTTGTAGGCTCAGCTAAATGAGAAGCCCATAAGTGAGACGGCTCGTTTTCCACAGGGGTTAATATCAATTTTTGATCCGGATTTGCGTCTGGTCGTAATGAACGACTTGCAAAACGGTCACCTACAGCAAAATCGTAAGGTGATGGTACGCTGCCCGGAATTTGATATAAACGTGTCGCACGGACTTCGGTTGAAAGTACAGAGCCCAATAAGCCACGTGTATATTCGTGAGTTGGATTAGCAAGCAATAAGGATGTTGGTGCCATTTCAACCACTTGACCCGCATACATTACCGTAATGTGGTGAGCTAATTGTGCAACCAATGCTAAATCGTGGCTGACAAATACCATTGCAAACCCCAGTTTTTCACGTAATTCATTCAATAATTTCACGACTTCAGCTTGAACGGTTACGTCTAATGCAGTTGTTGGTTCATCGGCAATTAATAATTTCGGTTCACGAGTTAATGCCATTGCAATCACTACACGTTGACGTTGACCACCAGAAAGTTCATGCGGATAACGGTTCAATACTTTTTCAGGATCAAGGTGTACCCATTCCAACAATTTTTCTGCGGTATGGTGGCTGCCACGTTTGATGAGCTGTGCCATTTGATCTTTAATACGCATTGATGGGTTTAACGCACTTAAAGAGTCTTGGTAAATCATCGCAATTTCAGAACCACGCAATTCACTTAGATTGTTAGAGTTAAGCAAGCTATGTTGTTTGCCACTGCGGTCGGTGAAAAGCACTTCCCCAGTGATTTTGGCTGTTTTTGGTAACAAGCCCATGATAGAGAATGCTGTAATAGATTTACCACAACCAGACTCACCGACTAACCCCATAGTTTCCCCTTCATTTGACGGTGAAGCTGATGTTATCAACCAATGGAATTTCGCCATAACGATTCGGGAAACGGATTGATAAGTTTTTTTCACTTGTAAAATCGGTTTTTGCATTTGGATTTAACTGCATACGATTCGTACGTGTGATTTCTTTTTTTCATGCAATTTGAGTAAGTAACGTTTTAATGCAAGCCCTTCAGCAAGTGCTTCTTGTACGTCAGTAGAAAGACGTTCATCTGATTTGCCTTCTGGTTTTTTACCACCTTTTAAGCGCGGGTTAACCAAGGCATCGGTAAGACCTTCCGCTAAGATATTTAAGGCTAATACGGTTAAAAGAATCATCACACCCGCAAAGGTTGTCGCCCACCATGCACCGTTTAACACGATGTTACGACCTTCAGAAAGAATGTTACCCCATGAAGGATGTGGAGGTTGTACACCTGCGCCTAAGAAAGAAAGTGAGGCTTCGAATACAATGGCATCTGCCACCATTACCGTTGCGAAGACTAAAACCGGTGCGGCAGTATTGCGCACAACGTGTTTGAGAAGAATATAAGTACGGCTACCACCAATAACGCGCTCAGCACGCACATAGTCTTCATCCCATTGTGATACCACATTTCGCACGAACTACACGAGCAAGTTGCGGGGTATAAACTACGGCAATGGTGATAATAATAACTGGCACTGAGTTACCAAAGGTTGCTAATAACACTGCGGCTAATGCGATACCTGGGAAGGCCATTAAAATATCCATTAAGCGCATGATAATTTCATTGCCCCATTTCTCGGATGTGGCTGCAGTTGCACCCTAAAAACACTACCGAAAAATAATGGCGCAAGCTACCGCACCTAAACCGATAAATAAGGATGTTTGGGCACCATAAACAATACGAGAGAAAAATATCACGACCAAGTCGATCAGTCCCAAACCAATATTCCGCACTTGGAGCACGCATACGTGCGATCACTTCTAATGGATCATGTGTGGCTAGCCCAAGGGGCAAACACCGCCACTAAAGGCAACGAAAAACTAAGAATAATAATGAAATTTTTTTGATGCGGTGGAAAGTGCTCGGAATCTCGCACCGCTTGCAGCTAATCGATCTGCTAAACCTTGACGAAACATTATAGACTCCGAATTTTAGGGTTAATCAACACATAGAGAATATCAACGATAATATTCACTAAAACGAAGGTAAAGGCGATTGTCAGAACCACCCCTTGTACTAAGTGTAAGTCATGGTTGACGATGCCGTTAAAAATCAATTTACCCATGCCCGGTAAGTCAAAGATTTGTTCGATAACTACCGCACCACCAAGCAAGTAACCTACACGTAAACCTAATACTGTTACAGGCGTGATTAATGCATTGCGTAATACGTTGTGACGAATAACAGTTGCATAAGGTACCCCATTACCAATCGCCGTTCTCACATAATCTTTATCCATTTCTTCTACCATGGTTGTACGCACCACACGAATTAATGACGCACACACCGGCACGGCAAGTGCAAGAGATGGCAAAATCATAGAATTGATATACCCCATCGGGCTTTCGCTGAATGGCACAAAACCACCAGAAGGCAACCAATCTAATTCCAAAGAGAACCATTGAATAAGTAAGATACCTAGCCAGAATGATGGTGTCGCAACCGCTGCAACAGAGATTAAACGAATCACTTGGTCTACCCAGCTATCACGATAAAGCGCGGCTAGTACACCTAATGAAAAAGAGACGACTGCCGCAAACACCACACCAATTAAGGTAAGTTGTAACGTGATTGGGAAAGATTTCGCTAGCATGCTACTGATTGGTAATTCTGGAGGCATAGTCACACCAAAAATCCAATACAAGTAAATTACCTAAGAAACGAAAAATATTGAACAAAGAGTGGATCATTTTAAGCCATGTGATTCGCGGTAAAGTTGTTTTTGCCGCTTCACTAGCACTTTTCGCCCAATGCCACCGTTGCAGGATCACCTGGTGTGAATTGAAGCACCACAAAAAAACGAGTGCTGTTACCCCAAGAATCATGACTGGCAAGGCCATCAATCGGCGTAACAATAACCGAAGTATCATTTCCATCTGACTTCTCCTATTCTAGCCTGAGAAATTCGTTAGCTTCAAAAAAATGAAGCAAAACAATCAAATTCAAAAAAACAAAATGAATTACAGTAATCATAGTGTTCAGCCCAAGCCCCTGTCAATCCAAGTACATAGGGCAATATTCAAATCTGTGATCGGCTTCACAAAGATTTTTTTGAAATGAAATTGAGAGAAAAAAATGATTGAAAAAAATAGAGAAAAATGACCGCACTTTGGTGTTAAAAAGAAAGAAAAAAAGGCTGTTGATTGCTCAACAGCCAAAAACATTAAATTAAAAAAAGTGCTTTTTATTTACGGCCCACACCGAGGAAAGATAAACCGGTTGTTGCCAATGGTTGATAACCTTCAAGGCTGCTATCATCCCATGCAGAAGGAAGTTTACGATGAACAATCGGATAAAGTGGTACTTCAGCCGCAATAATGTTAATCGCTTCTTCCCATGATTTTTTTCGCTTCAGCGTGATCTTTTTGCTCTCACTGCTGCATTGAGTAATTCAGTCACTTTCGCAAATTCAGGGGTGTTGCTCCAGCGGAAACGACGTTTCGGCCATACATCACCACGATACCACCAGCTTAAAAAGCAAGTCTAAGTCATTACCGAACACTGATGGGTCACCTGGAGCGATTGCCACTTCATATACACCAGGATCCACGTTGTTGCTGTATAACGCACCTGATTGTAAGTGCTGTAAAGTCACTTTCACACCTGGAATCTTGTTCCAAGACTCTAAAATTAACGGTGCAGATTCTTTCACCCAGTCATGGTCAGTTGCGAGCAATTCAAATTTAAGCTCAGTTACACCGGCTTCTTTTTAATAATGCCGCTGCTTTTTTTCCGGATCATAAGGATATTGAGTTGATGCCTTAATATAATCTGGGTGAGTCGTTTGTAAGTATGATGTTGCAGCTTCTGCATTACCATCAAATACAATATCAACAAGTTTGTCAGTGTTTAAACCATAGTGTAACGCTTGACGTACTTTTGGATTGTTAAACGGAGCTTTCTCACAGTTAAACATTAAGAATAACAAGCCGAAAGATTGAACGGATTGCACTTGTTGTTTTTTGTTTTTCAAGCGGCTAATGTCTAAATAAGGCACGCTTTCCATTGCTTGAGTACGTTTAGACTCTTGTGCAGTTACACGAGCTGCGGCATCAGAAAGTAATAACCAAGACATTTTTTCAACTTGCGCTGGATATTTACCATTGTAAGGTTCATACGCTTCAAAGACGATTTTGTCATCTTTCACAGCTGAAACAAATTTGAATGGACCAGAACCAATTGGGTGCGCATCAAATGCAGATTGCCCTACTTTGTCGATCACGTGTTTCGGTACAATTTTCACGCAAGTTAAACGGTTAGCAAATAAAGCAAATGGATATTTCAATTTAAATTCCACCACTTTATCATCCACAGCTTTCACACTTTCAATGAAATCAATAAACATCACGAATAAAGATTTATTGGCTGGATCCATAATACGATTGAAAGAATACACAACGTCTTCAGTGGTGACTGGTGCGCCATCGTGGAACGTTGCGCCTTCACGTAAAGTAATACGCCATGTTGTTTCATCAACTTGTTCCGGCTCTTTTCCTGCTAAAGCAAGATAAGGTTCACGAGTTGCAGGATGCAAATCCACCAAACCTTCAAAAATGTGCAAGTTTGCTGCATAAGGTGATGCACCACTTGATGTCATTGGGTCAAAACCGGTAGAAAGCGGATAAGCAATCCCCGCTTCAATGGTTTTACCTTTAATGTCTGCAGCAAAGGCTTTTGGTGCAAATGTGCCTAACGTACCACTAAATGCAAGACCTGCCCCCACGCCAGCCATAAGTTTCATAAAATGACGACGAGATTCATTCGTTTCAAAGGAAAAAAATGCTTTTGTCATACTAAACTCCTGATGAGTAATAAAATCATATTTTTTTGGTTTTTTTAAACCTAGCCAAACATTTCATTCGAAAAATGAAGTAAAAGCAATCAAATCTTAGAATAAAATGATTTACATCAATCATAATCATCTTCGCTTCATTCTGTCAAAGGGGAAATATTGAATGTGTGATCTACTTCACAGAGTTTTTTTCGCAACTCAAAATAAAAGTTTTTAACTATGTATAATTTACTATAAATAGATTTTTAACTATTGAATCACTAGATAATATGAAATAGCTATAATAAAAAAATGATGCTTATAATGACCGCACTTCCCAAGCAAGGGAACAACATTTTAATCAACAATAAAGAGGAAAAATACTATGTCAAAAAAACATCAATCGGTTTAGATAAAAAAAGCATCTGAAAAAAATTAGCAGTAAAATTAAATGAATTATTAGCAACCTATCAAGTATTCTACACCAACGTGCGCGGTTACCACTGGAACATTAAAGGGGTAAACTTCTTTGAATTACACGCAAAAATTTGAAGAAATCTACACTGATTTAGTAGTAAAAAGTAGATGAAGTGGCAGAACGTATCTTAACTTTAGGTTACACACCGCATAACGGTTATTCACAATACTTCCAACACTCACGTATTAAAGAAGAGTTAGGGGGTAAGTGATGCGCAATCTTGCTTAAAAAGGCACATTAGAAGGATTAAAAGTATTACTTGAACAACAACGTGAAATCCTTGAATTAGCGGGTGAGTCTGATGATGAAGGTACCGCTTCTCAAATGAGCGACTACATCAAAAGAGCAAGAAAAAAACTTGTTTGGATGTTCCAAGCTGCTTGCCAAACTTGCTATGCTTAATTTGGCGTTAATATAAAAGAAAACCTGCTTTTTCAGCAGGTTTTCTTTCTAAAAACTCATATCTTTTCCTGAAATTCTTTAATTACTTCAATAAATTTTTTTAGCAATTTCTTCTTCAGTAAATCCTATATTTTTTTCATCTAAAAAGATAAACCTCTTTGGCATCCTTATCATAATCTTGAATACACTTAGCAAATTTTTTTCTATTGTTTTCTGATAGCAATCCTTTTTGACTGCCATTTTTTTATAAAAAGCATATACCAACACAAATTGTTGATACGTTGATGCCAAGCCATAGCTGATAAGTATCTCTTCTCAGTTTAAGAGGTTTAGAATAAGAAAAATGCACCAGAATATTTTTATCGCTGAATCATCATTGTGCTCAACTTTTGGTCCATTCTATACCTAAAAGCCTCATCATCCAATGTAGCAATCACATTTTTTTAATTGCGTTTCATAATATGAACAGGTATTCCGAACAATCTCTTCTAATTTCTCAATTTCTTCAATATGATTTCTTACAAAAATCAGCAGATTCTTTATTCATTTTATATAACTCCGAACTTGTATCTTTTTTTAGCATGGTTTCAATGTATTGGTTAAGAAAAAAAGTACATAATTGTTATCTGTATAATTCACTAACTCAGCTTTTTAATTTTCTTAAAAAAATCAAAATGTGTAATTGATTTAAAAACTTTTTATTATAGTTTTTTTAAATCCTAGTAAAAATACTTATTAATTCTAAATTTACTCCCTTTTCATTTGATAGTGTTTCTATTTCTTTACGAGCAGTTTTTTTCGTAATCATCAAAGGGATTCTTCGCTGTATGGTAAATTTTATTCTCAATAATAATTAATTCTTCTTCAGTTTTAATCCAAAGATCAATACGATTCCCTTTTTTTAGTTGCTACTTCAGTCTTAATGCTTTTTAACGCAGAATGATTTATTGCTATACTCTGGTTCATATAGCGACAATAAAACTCTTAAACATAAATCCCCTAGTTGATGTTTCTCTTCACTATCTAGAAAAAAACTTTAGAATGTTACTACTAATAGTTTCTCTATTTTTCACACCCCATAATTTCTAAGAATGTTTTTTTGGTTTTTCTGGAATATATTTTTAATTCAAATTTTTTTCAAATTATTGATTAATCTATCAACCGCTCTATTATTATCCATTAATTACTCTCCTACGTTCTATACCAAACATCTAAAAAAAGAATATTTTCTAGAGTATTATCTACAGTTGTACTTACCATTACAGTCGCATCATCTCTTACTTTTTTTCTAAAAATAAGGGCATTGATCTGATTTAGCTCATTTAGACTAAAAATCATCTCCTGAAGTTATATTGAATAGAACTCCTTTAGCCTCATTAATATCCTTTATGTTACATAGAGCTACCTCTACAGCTTTTTTTCGCTCTAGAATCATATTCTTTTTCCTTTCCCTAGACCAAAAAGTAAAAAGCTGGCTTGCCCCTCAATATGACCAAACAAATATTTAATATCTCTAATATCAATAGAGATTCGATTAACTCCAACTAAAGCCCAGATCAGTCCTCGAATATTATTTTTTTAATAAGATAAATATTACTTTCTGAACTCACAGGATAAGTATAAAACCATTTTAGCTTCATCAAAGGAAAAAAATTTCTTGATTTGTAAACAAATATAAAATTTGATATTCACCAAAATTATCATTTTTTTAAGCAAAAAAATATCTAGCTGAAATAGATAACATGCAAAAAAATCTGAGATAATAAAAATTTATTTTCTTATCTGTTCTAAATGAAAAGATATCTTCCTCGGATAAATAAACAACCTCTACCTCATCATTAATAATTCCACTCCATTCTCTAAGCAATGGGTTTAACTCACCAATGATAATAACTGAAACATCTTTGAGCATATAAACATCTTCATAAATCATATTTAACTCCTATTAATCAAGATGATCATAGCTATCAAGCGACAAAATATGTCGCTAAAGGTGAAATCTATAAGCGTCTTTTTAAACAATCATACCTATTTTTCATATCCTTTACACTACAGGCTTTTTATCGATAAAAACAATAATCCTGGTAAGGCTAAACCAAAAACAAGCGAATCTAAAAATGAAACTAGTATTAATAAAAAAACTGATCACTTGCTCAAATAAAAATTAAATGAATTATTAGTAATAATTCAAGAGTATTCTATACCAACGTTCCTAGTTTCCACAGGAACATCAAAAAAGAGGAAAAAAACTTGTTTGGATGTTCCAAGCCGCTTGCCAAACTTGCCATGCTTAATTTGGCATTCATATAAAAATAAAAAAACCTGCTGAAAAAGCAGGTTTTTATTTTATTTTTAATATGTATATCTATAGCTTTTTACTTATTCTCTTTCTGCATTTTTTTCAAACATCTCTAAACTTTTTTTTCTTGTAGCTTATCTAATTCTTTAAGCATCTCTTCCGTATAGCCAGCTTTTTTAATCCAATACTCTGCTTCTTTAGCATCCATATTGCCTTGCCCACTCAATGCCATAGCGGCTAACTCCTCAATCGCCTCTTGGTTCCCTAATTCTGCAACCTTCTTAAGGAAAAATAGCGCTTTATCATCATCTTGCTCAACACCAATACCTTCGCCATAGATATAATATAACTCAAGAAGCGCATCTCCATAATTAAGCTCTGCGGCGCGTTGATAGTATTGAATGGATTTAGCTAAATCAGCTTTTTCTCCATAATACAAACCTAATTGATAAAGTGCATGTGGCTCATCATTGCTCGCCGCCCTTTCTAACCAAAATAATGCTTCTTTATTGTTGTCAGAATAAAGATCAAAAAAATTCATCGCGAGTAAATACTGTGCATAGCCAGATTCTTTTTTTGCGGCTTTAACTAATAAAGGCTTCGCTTTTTTCAATTTATCTTCTTGAATATAAAGATCAGCAAGATTCGTCATCCCTAGCGCATTATTTTGTTTTGCTGCCATTTCATAGTATTTCATCGCCTCTTTGATACTCAAAGAAGTGCCGATTCCAAATTCATAAGCATAGCCTAAAGAATTCGCATAATGCATATCGCCAGAATCCACTTTCTTTTTTTAAGTGCATTGAAACCTTCTTTCATCAATTTTTTTCATCTTCTTGAATTTCACCTACTGTAATTTTGGTGACTTCATTTCCTAATTCAAGTGTATTACCTTCTTTCCTCAATTTTTCATCTTTTTGAATTTTACCTAATATAATTTTGGCAGCTTCATTCCCCAACTCAAGCGATCTTTTCGCTGCTTGGGCGGCTTCCTTCAAATTGCCATTATTTTGTTGATGAATAGATAGGAAAAAAATAAAGCATCCGCATTCTCTAACTTTTCCAGCTTCCTGAAAAATATTTCACCGCTAGAGTACGATTTACGGGATATGAAATACCGTAGAAATAATCATAACCTTCTTCATAAAAGGTTTTCGCTTTTTCAGCGCGCTGAGCTTGGGTCATAGGTATCTGTTCAATCATCACCGAGTTTGTTAGAGCCTCATTTGATTTCACAGGGATAAGATGAGTTTGTAGATTTAATACGGTTGCTGCAATTAATGCGACAATATTTGTCATTTGGATTCCTTTTAGTTAGAGGATTGTTCTGTTTCCATTTAAGAATAACAAGTGGTTAAATTTCTTCCTTGTTTTGCAAAAAAACACGATGAAATTCAACCGCCCTTTCGTTATTTTTTCTTACTTAATTTTGCTTCTAATGCTTTAATTTTTGCTTTGATTTTTTTGTTATCCCGTTTGGTTTCTTTCTTTTCAATTTCCAATCCTTTTTTATAGGCATCTAATGCCGCATTATCATCTTTAGCAAATTCTTCATAACGCTCTGCCAATTGATAATATACATTATATGAAGCTGTTTCTTTCTCGCTTAAACTTTCATCCAGTGAAATTATGTTATTAAATAACGCTTCTGCCATTTCATAATTTCGTTCAACACCTCGGCCTTCTAAATAACGAATAGAAAGCTCATTCATGGCTTCTAAATTTTGTAATCGAAACGCTTCTTCTAATAACTCAAGTGCTTTCTTATCATCCTTTTCTACACCTTCGCCGTTTTCATATAAATAACTTAATTCAAGCATAGCCTGAGAATCATTTAATTCAGCACCTTTTTGATAATAATAAATCGCTTTTTTTATATCCTGATTATGATAATAACTCGCTAAATACATGATGGCTTGGAGGTTATTATTTTCAGCCGCTTTATTGAGCCAATACAGTGATTCTTCTGAGCCTGCTTCATAAATGCTATAACCTAAATTGTATTGTGCCACATCATTATTTTTTTCAGCCGCTTTCAGCATAAGCGGTTTAGCCTTTTCAATTTTATCCTGTTCAAGATAAAGTTCACTTAAATGCCCTAATGACATCGCATTACCTTGCTCAGCCGAAGGGGTAAAAACTTTAATTGCCTGTTTAATATTCTCTTCAGTGCCGATACCGAAACGGTAAGCATAGCCAAGTACATTAGAATAATGTAAATCGCCTTGTTCAACCTTCTCTTTTAATGCCTTAAAGCCAGCCTTATATAATTCTTCAGAATCCCCCAAATATTCCTGTTCGGAAATTTCCGCCAATATATATTTTCCTGCCATGTTTCCTAGTTCAATAGCAGAGTTAATATATGCTCTAGCTTGTTCAAGGTCGCCACTCTCTACTGCATTCATCCCTAAGAAAAAGAGAGCATCAGCGTGACCTAAATCGGCAGCTTCTTTAAGAAATTTATCCGCTAAAGTACGATCAACCGTTTTTGTGATCCCATATTCATAATCAAAGCCTTTCTCATAAAGCGCTTTTGCTTTTTCAAGACGTTGTTCGGGTGTCATTGGGGCTGGTGCACTGATTGTTGATTTTAGTGCAGAAGAGGTTGCCGCTGCTGAAGTATGAGAAAGAGGAGAGTCAATTACAGCCGTAGCAATTAATAATGCGATGATATCAATCATTTTATTCCTTCTATTTTAAGAGCAGTTAAATTTCTACTATTTTATAAAAACATCGTGAAATCTAACCGCTCTTTATTTGAAATTAATCTTGTGATAATTTTTGAATGCCTTTAACAGGTAACATTAAGGTATCACCCACGAAACATATAATAGGGAGTGAATAATATAGTTATTCACTCAACTATTCAAGAAAAAAATACCCGCAAAAATTTAGAGATTAAAAAGAATAGATGGGTTAATGATTCAATTACAAAAAAATAAGGGCGTATTACACACGCCCTTAATTTAAACTTATTAAAGTTATAATCAAAATACTTCTTTTTCTATACAACTGGTTTTTTTGTCGATAGAACAATAATCCTGGTAAAGCTAAGCCCAAAAACAAGGGCCCCTAAAAATAAAACTGGTATTGATAAAAGAGCTGATCATTTGCTCAAATAATGTATCGGAAAAAAACCATAATGATGAATTTGTACGATAGCAATCATCGCTTTATAAGCATGAACACCCGGAATCATTGGAATAATTGCCGCAACGGTAAAGACTTTCGGATGAGCTAAATAACGATGAGATAAATGCACCCCAATAAAACCAATCACACAAGTGGCGAAAAAAGTGGCAAAAACAATTGGAACACCAAAGTGTAGTAATAAAGTTCGTGTGACATGTCCGAGTGCACCTAAAATAGCACAATACTTTAAGGCTTTAGGCGGAACATTAAATACTAAAGCAAATCCTACTGCGGGGATGGCTGCGAAAAGCATATCATCGAGTAAATTCAGTAAAAACATCTATTACCCCACCCAAGAAACAATATTTAAAAGATTTAATGCAAAGACGATGCCTAAACAAGCACCAAAAGTGAGAACCGTAGCGATGGTCCATCGTCCTATTCCCATATTGACATACCCTTTTAAAATATCCGCAAGTGAATTAATCAATGGGAATCCTGGAACGAGTAATAAAACGCTAGAAGCTAATGCGATATGAGGATCATTGCCTAAAACTATATTTCAAACTCATACCGGAAATCAGTGAAGCGACAAAAAGCGGTAATGGCAAAAAAACGATGAGTGGATTGTAATGACGTTTAGAAATTTCTTGTCGAACAAACATGGCAATGGCAGAAGCAATAAAGGTGATCGCACAAATTGTCATATCTCCGCCAGAAAGGTGAGCAAAAGAGGCACAAGATAAACCAATCATAAACACCACCAAATAACGGTTATATTTTAGTGGTTTTAACTTATCCAATTTCTTTTGTGCCATAGACAAATCATACAAGTGATGCTCTACGGCAACCACAATGTGCTGAACATCCGTAACAATTTGCATATTAATGCCTTTATCGACATTTTTCCGCACGGTGGTAATACAATGCTGCTTAGAAAGTGTGGTCAATAAGACGGCATTTGCCGTTAAAGCACACTCCACGCTTTCAATGCCTAAAGCTACACCCTAATCGCTGAGCCATTTGTACGACAACAGCACTTTCTGCCCCATGCTGTAATAATAACAAAGCGGTTTCCACACAAATACGGGTAACCGCTCGTTGGTATTCCTGATCCATATCTCTGCGCTCTTATAAAGTAAACCTTAGAGATTATAGATCGATGAATAAAAAATACTGAAAAAATGACCGTATCTATGATCCAAGTCAAAAGTTCAGTATCTCCAAAGCCTATGACTTAACAGAGATTAAATGGCTTTATCAAAATACAGCGGCACATTGCTTAACTTAGCCATATTCGTGATATAAGCTAAAACCGCTGGTGGGAATTCGATGCCTTTCACACAAGTAAGATTTCGTAATACCGGGAAAACGATAATATCTTCAAGAGAAAGTTGGCCGTTTAAGGCATTTTCAGATTGAATTAATACCGCTAATTTCTCTAAATCGCCTTTTAAGCGAGTAAGATAGGTTTCTGTCTTCGCGATATTTTTAGCAAAATCCCCAATAAATTCCGTTTTCTTTTTAGTGAAATAATCGACCGCACTTTGGGTTTCAAATTCGGCTAAACCAATTTGCGTAAAGCGTGCAGTCGTAAGATGACCATAATAACTGCCGACTTCTTTTTAACCATGCTTCAATTTCTGGACGAACTTGTTCAGATAAGATTTTTTTCACCAAAAATGTTCATCGACATAATGCACAATGTCCAAACTTTCTGGCATCGCGGTACCATCTTCTTTGACAAGAATTGGTACAACCTTTTTTTCCCCAACTAACCCGATTGGCGTTGCTTCATCATCATTTGCAAGCACTACAAGTTCTACCGGCAGATTTTTTTCAAACCGAAAATCATGCGAGCTCGCACACAAAACGGGCAATGATCGTAAACATATAATTTCATTTTTTACTCCTCTTTTTCCTGTAATAACTTTCCTAATCCACTTTGTCGTTTTACGGTATTTCTGACCGCACTTTGCCAGATTTTTTCATTGGCAAATACGGAAAGCTGATTTTTCGCACGGGTAACACCGGTAAATACCAGCTCTCGAGAAAGCACTGGATTAGGTTCTGTTGGTAACACCATGACGGTATGATCAAACTCCGAACCTTGGGATTTATGAATCGTCATCATAAACGCGGGCTCGTGAGCGGGAATACGACTGGTAGAGACTTCTCGATTGCCAAACCACACTTTGCCTTTAGCTAAACATAAGCCAATATCACCGTTATACAGTTTCACATTATGATCGTTTTCGGTAATCATAATTGGCTTACCAATATACCAATCATCTTCTTGACGGAACCAAAGTAATTTCTCAGCTCGTAATGCTAAAGAAATTTCACGATTTAATTCTTCCACACCTAATGCCGAAGCTCGAAGTGCGGTCAAAAATCTCACCGAATTAAAACTGTCTAAAATCGCTTCTGCATAAGTTTTCTCGTTGCCCTTTTCATCTATAAATTTTGCATTGAGATCTTTCTTCTGAGCAAAATAAGTTTGAAGTTGGGTTAAATAAACACGGTAATTTTTCAACCGCACTTTTTCACCACTTGTCGAACCGATTCTTTAACGTCTTGTTCTTCATCAAAATGATGGAAATGCAACTCTTGTGGATATTCCGCAAAAGTCGCTAAACTCCCCTCACCTTTTCCTTGTTGAATTTGCTCAGCAAGTTGTTTAATGCCCGAATCATCTCGGAAACGACGACTAAAGGTTAAATGGCAAATGGCATCACGCAACGGACTATGTTCGCCTTCAGTTGGCACAGTATAGCCCGTTGTTGCATGAATATAATCGGCTTGAGCCGGGCTATAATCTTGCGTTAAAAATTGTGCAATTTCCCCTAATACTGCTCCCGCTTCTACTGAAGCTAATTGTGCTTGGTCACCCAATAAAATTAAACGCGTTTCGGGTTTCAATGCTTGCACAAGCTTCGCCATCATAGGCAAATCAATCATCGAGGTTTCATCCACCACTAATACATCAATTTGCAGTGGATTATGTGCATGATATTTCACGCTATCGGTAAAAGGTCGAACACCTAGTAAACGATGCAAGGTTTCTGCGGTTTTAGGAATGGATGCGCGTAACTCATCTGAAATCGACATTTGTGCCAAAGCGTTTTCGATAGATTCCGTTAAACGAGCCGCGGCTTTTCCTGTTGGCGCAACCAATTTAATATGAAGTTTTCCACCAAATAATTCCTGTAATACACATAACAAGCGAGTGACTGTCGTGGTTTTCCCTGTGCCAGGGCCACCTGTAATCACAGAAAATGGACTTTTTACCGCCGTTGCGACTGCCACTTTTTGCCAATCAACTTGCACTTGTTGGTGAGGGAAATAACGATCTAATAAGGCTCGAATTTGTTGCGGTTCTACCGATAAAATGCGGTCATTTTTCAATGCGTTTTTTTAATATATTGCGCAACGCGGAATTCATCTTGCCAAGCCCGATAGAAATAAATCGCCCCAAATTGAAACGCAAGAGGCGCAATCTGATTTTCAGGATCTTGTGTAAAAGCAATATGCCCCGCTAAGGCTGATTGCCATTTTGATACAGGAAGCGAACCAATCTTTTCATTGATCAGCAGCAAAAAATCCGTTTCAGTATGACGATAAGCCAAACCAAATAAATTACGTTCTAAAAAGCGATCTAACACACAACAAGTATTGCCTTGCGTATAGCTCCAGTTGCAAAGTGCGGCTAATAAAATCACTAAATTTTGTACGGACTCGGTATAGCCTTTATCTTTTTGTTTATCAGCAATTAATTGAGCAAAATAATAATCGCCTTGAGTAATCACACCTTGTTCTTGCAAGGATTTTTAATAGGCTTAACATTAAAAATAATTCCTCTAATTGTTGGATTAATTGCCAATCTGGTTTATCAAAAAAAGATGCCCGATTGTGGCGAACCATTCATTCCTCGTAAAAATGCATAGACTACACCACCAAAATCTCGGTTGTAATCGTAGTGAGGTAAACGTGTTTTTAAATAACGGTGTAATGCCACCACATACAACAAATATTGCCAATCATAATGATGCTCTAACATGGCTTTTTTCAATGCAGTTTGATCGTAATCCTTTAATGTCTCACCCAAGAAATTCGATTTGTAATCAAGCAAATAATATTTACCTTGATGACAGAAAACTAAGTCCATTGTGCCTCGCACCATGCCTTGAATATTATCAAACTGTAACAGTTCTGATGGCAAATGATGTAAGGTTGCTAACGCTCGATTAAAACCTGCGACATCAAAATGGCTTGTGATATTGAGATAAAACGCCAACTCTTTTAAGCATTGTTTTTCGTTAATTTGAGCAAGGGTAAGATCATCATTTGGCAAAAATTGGCGTGCTGAGTATTTGTGCAAACCACTGTTGAACTGCTGCAAATTGCTCTTCTGCAAGATTCAAATCCTGACATAATTTTTTTCAATATTTTCTTTCTCAGCCAGTTGAGCAAAAGGCACTTTTTTTCAAAAATAACGATGCAATAACGTACCGATTTGTGTTCCCCGAGGGAAATCTAAAACCATTTCATCGTTATCATGAGCAAGAGCGGTCAGATTTTCAGTGATATTTTCTATTGAAATTGACGCATCATAATCTTTCGCATCATCAAAAAAATGAGCGATTTTTTTCACCGCACTTTCATTCAAATAAGCTTTGCGTTGATGTGTTTGTTCTATGCCACTAAAAGCTCGTCACTCGCCAATCTTGTTCAATTTCACCTTGGAAAAATTTCCGCACTTAAATTGTCTTGAGAAACATTTAAAGTAAGTGGTTCACTCGCTTGTAATACATCGGTTAATTCAATCGCTACATCATTTGGTAAAAAGCTGCTTAAATTTTTTTCCAATAATGGTCGGGTATCCCAATCATTTGGCAAATCGAGTTTTTCGACCGATTTCACCTTGCGTTAAAAACATATAATAAAGCATTCCATTTTTTTATCAAAGGCTTTCGGTAACACAAAGGCCATTTGGTATTTTGCTCGGGTTAATGCCACATAAAGCAAACGTAATTCTTCCGCAAAAACTTCTTCTGTTAATTCATCCAAGTGTTGATCTTGCATATCCCACAAGGTTTGCTCTTTTTTTACTATCGTAATATAAATTAAACAGTTTCTTCTGCTTGCCAGCTTTTGTTGGGTCTTTAGCCGCATTTCCTAAAAAAATGGCAACCAAACCAAATCATATTCCAACCCTTTGGATTTATGGATAGTCACAATCTTCACTAATTGACGTTCGCTTTCTAAACGAATTTGTGCTTCTTGACGGCCATTATCTTGAATTTGCTTTTCAAACCAGCGCAATAATGCCGCTTCACTTTCATTTAATGCGGCTGCTTGCTGTAAAATTTCAGCTAAATGTAATAAATCTGTCAGTTTTCGCTCGCCATCAGGCCGAGATAAGAGCTTTTCTGTGATATTTTCAGCTAAAAAGTAAATGGTGCAACATCGGCAAGACACCTTGGCGTTGCCAAATTTGTTGATACTCTGCGAATTTTTCAGCCCAACGTTGCCACTGAATTTCATCATGGTGAATTTGGTGAATTTCAGCTGCATTTAAGCCGAAAAGTGCGGTCGCAATGGCATTCAAAATTGGGCGTTCCGTCACACTCAAACAAGCTTGCAAAATCAAGGCCAGTTCTTTTGCTGTGTTACTCTCAAAGACATTTCCTCTATCCGAAAGGTAAACCGAAGCGATACCAAGTGCTTGCAATTCTTTTTTTCACGAGATCCGCTTCGGTATAGCCACGCACCAAAAACGGCAATATTTTCTGCTCGCAATGTTTGATTTTCCGCTTTGCTTTCATTCGGAAAAACAACCGGATTTTCAGCCGCACTTTTTAACCATTGCTGAATCGATGTTGCGCAAGCTTTCGCATAATCTTGCTGGGTGGATTTGTCTTTATCATTAATGTAAAAAACGGAAGGCCGGTTCAGGTTGATTATTCAACTGAAAAAAACAAGATTTTTTTCTTAGCGGCGCCGACATTTAAAAAAATTCGATGTTTTTTTATAAATAAAGGGGTCATTTTTAAAAATCAAATAATCGATTTACCCCTTCCACTAAAGGTTGAGATGAACGGTAGTTTGTGCCTAAGTTGAAGCGTTCATTCGCTTCTCTTGCTGCTTTTAGATAAGTGAAAATATCGGCACCACGGAAACGATAAATCGCCTGTTTGGGGTCCCCGATCATCATAAAGCCAACATTACCGGACGCGGTTTTATTGTGATAAATTTTCGAGAAAATTTGATACTGCAACGCATCCGTATCTTGGAATTCGTCAATCATGGCAAAAGGATATTGAAAACGAATTAACTCCGCTAACTGTTCTCCACCCTCACCATATAGTGCTTCTTTCAATAAGCGTAATAAATCATCAAAAGATTTTTTTCAGGATGATTCGTTTTTGTATTCAAGAAGTTTCTTTTTGAATACCTTGACGATAGTGATAGAGAATGATTTTTTTAAATAAATCACTTGGTTGAATTTCTTCAATTAAAGCTTCAATCTCTTCAAAGGCTAGATGCGTTATTCTCACCCCTTTTTTTCTTAAAAATCTGCTTTGATGGCGTTATCTAAAAGCCGACTGTATAAATTTTTTTACTAATGTTTCATTTAAGGTGATATCTGCTCTATTTTTTTGCCCATGAGGTTACTTCATCGACAAAAAGATAAAAATCGTTTTACTTGAATATGATCTACCATTTAAACAAGATTCATCTTTTTACGACTTCTTCATCAAAAAAGGTCTCGGATTTTTAGCCGCACTTTCTAACCAAATATCTTTTAATCTTTTTCAATAACTTTCGCATTTTTTTAGTGATATCTTTTTGCAAAAATTCTTTTTAATGACATTTCTAATAGTCCTGGTTTATCCAGTTTTATAGAAAAAAATCATTCCCAATATTTGAGCCTAAATCATTCAATACATCTTCTGGCGACTTTAATTCTTTTTGAGATAAATGCAGCCAAATGGAAAGGCAAATCATAAAAATGCTCCCGCCAAAAATTCATTTTGCAAATTGTTTGAGTAAATCAGACTGATCTTTGAGAAGTTTTAAATTGAAATGCACGCCTGAATTGAAAGCATGTTGCATCAGCATTCGGCGACAAAAAACCGTGAATGGTATAAATGGAGGCTAAATCTAAATTTTGTTCGGCCAGCTTTAAGCGACGAAGTGCAGTGGGAATATCCTCTAAATAAGGCAACAATTCCGCTAAAAATTGATGTTCCCCAGTAAAAATCGCCTTATCTTGCTTTTCATAATATTCAGAAAAAAACCGAAATTGCCGCCGTTAAACGTTCCCGAATTTTTGCGTTTTAAATCTTCCGTCGCCATTTCAGTAAAGGTTACGACCAAAATCTCTTCCACATTCAACGAACGAGAAAAACAATTCTCACCAGCCTGTAAAAGTAAACGAAGATAGATAGAACCAATGGTATAGGTTTTCCCAGTACCCGCTGAGGCTTCAATTAAATTGACTTGATTTAAGGGTAACGAAATGGCATTAAGTGCGGTTGATTTTTTTGGCTCATTTTTGTATTTTTTTGGAAACATTAGAGTGTCCCTATTGTAGGGATTTAGCTGAGGGATTTCCATAAAAAATGCGGTGAAATTTCACCGCACTTTAATCTTTATCTTATTATTTTAGAACGTTAAAACTTTATCTGCCCATAATGTCCACTCGGATACATCATCTAAGGTACCAAGGGTCACACCGTCAATTAATTTAGCGTCTAATAAACCACGTGCTTTTTACGCAGCTGGTGCATAATTTAATTTCAGCACCTTGTGCCGCTAAAATATCGATAAGTTGTTGGATATTGAAACCTTCGTTTGGGTTTTGCCCTGCGATACCGCATAAAATCGCATCCGAAAAGCAGAATAATTTAATATTCACATCCTTGCTGTGCTCTTCTTTCATATTGATGGCGAAACGAACAGCGTTGAACGTTTTTTTCTCCGCTATATGTAGAATCATTAACGATAAAAAGAATATTTTGCATGAAGCACTCCTTGTTGCAATGCTATAAAAATGAAGGCGTAATAAATTACGCCTTTATGAAATCAGCCAACCCAAACGAACTTGGCTACAAATAATAAAGACACCACCCATACAGGGGCATTGACCTCGCGTATTCTACCTGTACAAGCCTTCATGACGCAATAACTAATAAAGCCAAATGCGATACCTTCAGTAATTGAATAAGTAAATGGCATCATCGCAGCGGTGATAAAAGCAGGGGTGGCTTCGGTTAAATCATCCCAGTATACACGAATAAGACTGGATGCCATTAAAATCCCCACATAGACTAATGCCCCTGCGGTTGCATAAGCTGGTACCACACTAGCAAGTGGCGAGAAAAAAATGGTAAGTAAGAATAAAACACCGACTGTCACCGCCGTTAAACCTGTTCTACCACCGACAGAAACCCCTGCACCACTTTCAATATAGGTACTGATAGCTGAGGTTCCGATATAAGAACCTACTACCGCACTCACGCTATCCACATAAAGGGCTTGTTTCATTTTCGGGAAACGGCCTTTTTCATCACTGAAACCTGCTTTATCGGTAACACCTAATAACGTGCCTGATGAGTCAAATAGGTTTACTAAAAGGAAAGAGAAAATGATGCCAAGCAAAGCGGTATCTAAAGCACCTGCAATATCCACTTTACCGACAACCGCACCTAAGCTTGGTGGCATAGAAACAATGCCGTGGAAGGTAACTTGGTCATCAATTAAAAGCGCTAAACCAGTCACTACCGCGATAGAAATTAAAACACCAGAGAAAATATTACGTGCAGCTAAAACTACGATAATGAAGAAGCCTAATACGCCAAGCAGAATTTTAGGATCATGTAAATTGCCTAATGCCACTAAGGTTGCAGGATTCGCTACAACCAATCCCATATTTTTAAAGCCAATTAAAGCAATAAAAAAACCGATACCTGCACCAATTCCCACGCGCAATGAAAGCGGAATGGAAGCCATGAGCCAATAACGGATTTGGAATAAGGTGAGAACAAATAAACCAATTGAGCCCCAGAAAATGGTGCCCATGCCCACTTCCCAAGAATAACCGAGCTTACCAACGACTACATAAGCAAAGAACGCATTGAGTCCCATAGCTGGTGCAAGAGCGATAGGTAAATTACTGAATAACCCCATCGCAATAGTGCCGAGCGCGGCAATTAAACACGTGGTCACGAAAACAACTTGCTTATCCATTCCTGCATCACCTAATACGGATGGGTTCACAAACACGATATACACCATGGTAAAGAAGGTGGTAATACCGGCAATAATTTCGGTTTTGGTCGTACTGCCCTTTTCTTTAATGGAAAAAAGGCGTTCAAGTAAAGATTGTTGCATTGTTTCCCCCTTAACTTAATTAATAACCTTGGTGATAAATCGACTCAAGTAATTTCACACCTAACAAGGCAATATTGAAACGTTGCTCATCAGCTACCGTCCAAAATTCAATACCATTTTCAACCGCACTTTGTTGGCTGATATGCAATTTTACGCTGTCTTCACCATTTTCGTTTTCACCGTTAATCACGGGCGTAATAAGGCTATCGTGTAATTCAATCAATTCGCTTTGTTGTGGCTGGTAATCAAATTCATAATCTGAAAGTGCGGTCACTTTTTGTGCCATTCCGTAGAAGACAGGCACTTGAATTTGATGGAAAATCACATTGTCTAACTGCGGGAAGATTTTTTGCAATTGCAGATTTAAATTTGCCGCTTGTTGTGGAAACACATCAAAGGCAAAACGAGTTTCACCTTCTTCTAATGGCATACCATTCAGTAAACGAGCGGTTTGTCCAGCAAGTTTATTTACGGTTTCACCATCTGTATAAGAAGCCGGTAAAAGTGACGTTGCAAAGACTTGAGTTAAATTTGTTTGTTGAACGATTGGTAGTAGAGATAAAGCTAATTGACTCACTTGCGGATCGGGCAGACTCACAATGTTACGTTGTCTTAATTCAGTCAGATTTTCTTCATTGATTGTTGGGACAACAACAGGGACATCAGACAATGCAGAGCAAATCCCTTTTAAATCAATCACCACACAGCCACTTTCTGCGGCTTGAGCCAATAAGGGGGCTTGGTCAATTTGGCCTGCGAAGAAAAAGATAATTAACGCTATCCCACTCAATCTCATCAGTGGCTAATTGAGCAACCGCTTTATTGCGAAAAACGCACCTCTTGCTCTTCTTCAAAAGGATAAATTTCTACAATTGAAACCTTGCCTACATCTAACTCACTTTGTTCAAGTGCCTCGGCAATTTTTTCACATAGATCAAATTCTGCTGCAATAGCAATATTTAGGCTTGCGTCCATTTTTCTCTCCGCTGTAAAATGTTCTGAACCGATTCATTCTACAGAAAAAAGACGCATAAATACATAAGGAAATCAGATGACACCGGCAATTGATTTACTCAAGAAAAATAAAATTCCTTTTACTCTCCATACCTATGATCATGACCCTAACAATACGCATTTTGGCGATGAAGCCGCTGAAAAACTTGGGCTTGATCCGCACCAATCCTTTAAAACACTTTTAGTCGCTGAAAATGGTGATCAGAAAAAATTAGCGTGTTTTGTGCTTTCCACGGCAAATATGTTGAGTTTAAAGAAAGCGGCAAAATCAATTGGTGTAAAAAAAGTGGAAATGGCCGATAAAGATGTGGCACAAAAAAGCACGGGATATTTAGTCGGTGGCATTAGTCCATTAGGTCAAAAGAAACGTGTAAAAACAGTGATAAATTCGACCGCACTTGAGTTTGATACAATTTTTTTGTTTCAGGTGGTAAACGCGGATTAAGCGTCGAATTGGCCCCCACAAGATTTAGCTAAATTACTGAATGCCGAATTTGTCGATATTATTGACGAAGAATAGAAGAAGAATAGAAAAAGAAAAGCCCGAATGAATCGGGCTATCTTTTTTTATGATGTTGTGTTTATTTAAATTAGAAACTTGATGTATCTTGGAATAAGCCAACTTTTAAATCGGTTGCGGTGTAGATAACGCGACCATCTACTTCCACTTCACCGTCGGCCATTCCCATTACTAATTTTCGATTAATCACACGTTTCATATTAATGCGATAAATCACTTTTTTTCGCGGTTGGTAAGATTTGTCCGGTAAATTTCACTTCACCTACGCCTAATGCACGACCTTTACCTTTACCGCCTACCCAGCCAAGGAAGAAACCCACTAATTGCCACATCGCATCTAAGCCTAAGCAGCCTGGCATAACTGGGTCACCAATAAAGTGGCAACCGAAAAAAACGGTAAATCTGGATGAATATCTAATTCCGCTTCAATATACCCTTTACCAAACGCACCGCCGTCTTCGGTCATTTTTACAATGCGATCCATCATCAACATCGTTGGTGCTGGAAGTTGCGGGCCTTCTTTACCAAATAATTCACCACGACCAGAAGCTAATAAATCTTCATAGGTATAGCTGCTTTTTATATTTGGTGTACAGGTGTTTTCCATTTTTATTTCCTTGTATATATAGTTTTGCTTGGTTACGACCAATAAGTAAGGATTCTATGAGGATTTATAAGAAATGTAAACAGCGAACACTTGTTAGCTCAACTTGTCGGATCAGTCAGTGTAATTAAGATAAAAGAAAAGCGAACACAAGGTTCGCTTTAAAGAAATTAAGATTTAAAGAAATCTAACCAGCTTTTTTTTCGGCGTTTCCGAACGGAAAGCAATCCGATTTTTGAATTAGACGCGCAATAGGCTCTTTGCCCTTCGCATATTCTTCTTTCTCTTCCAATAAATCGCGGTCAAATAAGATTTTGGCTGTTTGATAAATATCCTCGACTTGATAAATAAAGAATTGCTCATTTTTTACCGCCTCAACCACTTCGTCAGATAAACTTAATTGCTGAATTGTTGTTGCAGGAATAATCACACCTTGTTTACCCGTTAAACCACGACGTTGGCAAATAGTGAAAAAGCCTTCAATTTTGTCATTCACTCCGCCTACTGCGTGCACCAAACCAAATTGGTCAATGGTACCCGTAATCGCAATATTTTGTGGCAACGGTAAATCAGATAACGCACTGACTAATACAGAGAAAAATAGCTAGAGACGCACTATCACCATCAATTTCACCATAAGACTGCTCAAATACTAAAGAAGCAGAAAATGGTAACTGTGATGGCAACTCTAAGATACTTGCCAAGCACGCTTCAGAAATCATCATACCTTTTCCGTGAAGGTTGCCCGCTAATTCGTTTTTACGCTCCACATCCACGACTTCACCATCACCAAACTGCACTAAGCAGCTGATGCGAGAAGGTTCACCGAAACAAACCGGTGTGCCTGGATATTCAATCACAGACAAGCCATTAATCTGCCCAACAATTTCACCGTTGGTTTCCACATAAATTTGCTCGTTGAGAATATCTGCATAAGTACGTTCACGTAAAAAAACCGTGCTGTTCATTTTTTTGTTTAAAAGCTTGCTCAAAATCAACCGCACTTAAGGTTTGTTTTTGTGACAACGTCGCGGCATTAAGCAACATTTCCGTTGTTTTTAATGGTGAAATGTTAATTAAAAAGCGGTCTTCACTCTCACGTACTAATAACTGATAAAGTTTATTTAATGCGGTTAAATCTAAATCAAGTTCATATTTTTGAGGCTAATGCCAACACATAATTAGCCCAATTTTTCTTGTGCTTTAGGTTGCGCAACAGAATAGTAGCTTTCAATTTCTGCATAATCAGCCAAGCTGTAAAGATCTTCTTCTAACTCACCTAAGGTCGCAATTTCAGTGCGATTGCCTAAAATCACCACTTTTAAATTAAGTGGATAACTTGGAATATCACAAGGCAAGGCTTTAAATGGATGAGCTGAATACCAATCAAAAGTTTGCGTTTGTAAAATATGTTTTAAGCGTTGCCATAAATCAAATTGGCTTAGCATCGTTGCTGCGCTTAAAATCAAAACGCCCCCATTGGCTTGATGCACTAAACCTGGTGTAAGCAAAATATCTTGCGAACTTGGATGAACGCGTACACTACCAAAAAGACTAAATTGATCAGCATGTAATGCCTTCAACACATCACCTTGTGCGGCAAAATTATCTGCTGGTGATTGAGCAGGCTCGGTATAAATACGAGGGAAAGAAAAAGAATCACCCTGCTCAACGACGTAATTTACCCCAAAAATTGACCGCTCTTGCTGTTCTTGGCGAATAAGTTCTGCTAATAAATCAGCATATTCTGCTTGATCATCAGCTTTTAAAACCAATAGAGAGCGACGCGGCTGTTTTAAAAATAAAGAAATCGCTTTTGTGGCATGTTTTTGTAATGACCAAAAATCAGCCTTTTCAGCTGAAAGTTCAGTAATCGATAATTCAGGTTGTAAGGCTTGCCAATTTAAGGCTTGTTCCGAAGATGTTGAAGTCACGACATATCTCGCTTTAATTAAATTGGCGGTATTATCGCACACTTCACACTGAGTGAAAATCCGTTATAAAAATCTACTGGAAAATTTTGTTTAAAGCGCGTATATTTATGAGGTTACCACGTCACTAAAAAGTATAATAAAACGATGAAATATCAGAAATTAGAAAACCAAGAAGCAAACTGGAAATGGATTTATCTCATTCGCAAACATCGCGAAGGGGAAAAAATTACCCGTTATGAAGAAAAAAGCTTAGAAGAAAGCAAAGTTCAAGAATTAATAGAATGTCAGAATTATCCTGAAAAAATCGAGGAATGGATTAAAAATCACCTTTCTCTTGATTTACCTATTAAGCTTGATCAGGCTATTCGAGCAAGACGTAAACGTTTTTTTAATGCAGAAAAACAATCAACGAAGAAAAAATCTATTGATTTAGAATATGGTGTTTGGCTTCGTTTATCTAAATATTCGCGAAAAATGAAAATGACACTTTCAGAAACCATCACTTATATGATTGATGAACGTGAAAGCAAAGCATTATATGAAAGCCAAATGACGGCAATGAAAGCCGGTTTGAAAAATTTGCTCAATAAATAAGATGAAAAAAAGCCAAGGTCGAAACCTTGGCTTTTGATTATGCTAAATAGAGAAGATTTTGAAACGTTTTAGCGTTTCGCCTATTCCGCAATCGGAATAATTTTTGTGGCGTGAGATCCTTTGTCGCCGTGAATCACTTCAAATTGCACACGTTGACCTGCTTTTAATGAACGGTAACCATCCATTTCAATCGCTGAATAATGTGCAAAAATGTCTGTATCCACGCCTTCTGCAGAAATAAACCCAAATCCTTTTGCGTTGTTAAACCATTTTACTACACCAATTTCCATAGTAGACCTCTATAGGCTTCGCCCTTAATACTTAAAAAAACAATAAGACTCATGCCTTATCACCTCAATTGGAAATATATTCAAACATTTTATTTTTTTATGCAACAACGAAACTTTAAAAAAATGATACATTGATCACAAAAATTTTTTTACATATTTATTATCAGAAGTCTCTTTATCATCTTTTTGATGAATTTCACGTAATGCTTTTTGCCACAATTTGAATTGCTTCACCGCTACTAATTCCTTGTGCCATTAATTCCTGAATTTGTTCTACTGCTTTTTTTGTTGTTGTTCATGGGTTAAATTAATATCTAACATTATTTCTTCTCGTTAAATTGACCAATTAAATAATTCCATCACATGCTTCCATTGTTCATCTAAACCAGCCTTAATTTCTATTTTGGTAAAATGAATAGGATGCTCAAAAATAAGTGTATCTGCGTGTAAGAATAAACGATGACAGCCAGAATATTCTGTTAAAGCACGATTTTGATGTAAATCACCATATTGTGTATCACCTAAAATAGGATGAAAAACATGCTTCATGTGACGACGTAACTGATGTTTCCTACCTGTTTGGGGAATTAGCTTCACTAATGAATATCTCGTGGTTTGATAACGCCCTACCGCATAAGACATTTCCACAATGTTTAAGCCTTCATAATCCGTCATCGCCTCTTGAGGTGCTTTATCTTCTTGCGCAAATTTATCCGCAATCTTATCTAATTGGATTTTAAGGGGATAATCAATCCGTCCTTCGCCTTGCAAATAACCTCGCACAATCGCTAAATAAGATTTTTGCACCGTTTTCTGTTCAAATTGCTGACACATTAAATTTGCTATTTCACTATTTAAGGCAAATAGCAATACACCTGATGTGGGACGATCTAATCGATGAATAGGAAAAAAACATGCTGCCCGATTTGATCGCGCAATGTTTGCATCACAAATTGCGTTTCATGAGTATCAAGCCAACTACGATGCACCAACATGCCTGCTGGTTTATTAACAGCTACAAGATATTCATCTTGATATAAAATTTCTAACATTTATTGATTTTGTAATAAGGCTTCTAATTCACGTAATGGTGTTAATAATTCCACTAAAAAAATCTTCTTCTGCTTCTTTAAATGCTTCTTCTAAATAAGGCGACACCGCAATTTGTGATGGCAAATCAGCCCCGCTTTCAAGTAAGGCGAACATTCTTGGGATGAAAAATCCATTGCAACCACTCTTCTGGCGACATGGTATCAATCGCAAAAAGGTTCTTGGCTTAAAAAAAGCTTCTTGTGCAGGAGGCGTGACTTGCCATAAATCAAGCTTTTTGCATCGCAAGCTGTAATTGTTGAAGATGAAGTTTTGTTTGATTACGCATAATTTTTTTCCTATTTATAAATAAGCGGCGTATTCTACGAGCATCAATTCCCCCTGTAAAGTGCGGTCAGTTTTAACGGTGAATAATAGAAAAGTCAGGATAGCGTTTATTTTCAATATAATCCTCTAAAACTCGTTCAACGCTTGCAGTTCTTGGGCCGACTTTTTAACCAATTATAAAAAAATCCTGTAATTGATCGTCATTACCTTCGGCAATAATTTCCACACTGCCATCTACACAATTTCTTACGGTGCCTTTAATGCCAATTCTCTCTGCTTCTTTCCAAGTAAAATAACGAAATCCTACCCCTTGTACTCGACCATATACGACAAATCGTTTTGCCATGATTTGCTCCTTTATTACAAAAACTTTTTAAAAATTAACCGCACTTTCCTATTCCCATTTTTTTTAAAATTTAGCATAGCATTACAACCATCTAATTTCATTCAAAAAAATAAAAAGGAGTAATCATGAAATTATGTAAGTTTGCTTTTAGGTGTTGTTGCGCTTGCTGTGAGTACGAGTAGCTTAGCTGGCATGGTAACCACTTCATCAAACCTTGAATTTCTTGCAATCAACGGCCAAAAAAAGCCAGCAAATCCATTCTAAAAAGAAAAAAATCATTCAACGCTGAAGCAAAACCAAACACAACAAGTTGTAGTACGTTTAGGTGAGATCGTTGGTACTGGTTCTAGCCAAGCGCTTTTTGAATCTAACCCAATTATTGTAACTTTCCAAAGTCCTGCTGATGATGTTGTGGTATATGCAGAAAAAATTCGCTCTAAAGAAGATGGTGAGAAATTCAATGCTCAACCACAAATTACTGTTAAAACGAAATCAGGTAATGTGATTGATGCTAAAATCGATACTTTAAAACAAGAAGGTTTATTCCCAGCGGCTAATATTGTTAACGATTTAGCTGAATATAATGCATCAAATGCGCCAGCAGCAGTTTCTGCTTTAGCTGCTCCTGCAGTTGGAATGATGCCTGCAGCGTCAGGAAAAAGCTGCGAAAGGCAAAAGTAGTTGTACAAGGTGAAAAACGTTGCTGAACAACAATTACAATACTGGTTCCAACAAGCAGATAAAGAAACCCAAACTCGTTTCTTAAACTGGGCGAAAAAACAAAAATAATCGTTTTTTAACCGCACTTTGATAAAGAAGTGAGCCTTCCCGCTCACTTTTTTATCATCCAATTTTTAGTCACACAATAAGCAAGGATATCAACATGAACCAATGGCTTAATGCAAAAGTAATCGCTTCAATACCTATTTTTATTGCAGTGAATATTGCAGCGTTCGGCGTCTGGTTTTTTGATATTTCCACGCAATCCATGCCCTTAATTTTAGGGATTATTGCAGGCGGTTTAGTGGATTTAGATAATCGCCTCACTGGACGATTAAAAAATATCTTTTACACATTAATTGCCTTTTTCTATTTCAACCTTCATCGTTCAGCTTAATATTGGTCAACCCATCCAATATGTATTGTTGATGACCATCATCACTTTTTTATTTACGATGGTTGGCGCTGTAGGTGAACGTTATCGCACTATTGCTTTTGGTACACTGGTGGTAGCCATTTATACTACCCTCACTTATGCACCGGATAATTCTGCAAGTTGGTTTATTAATCCTGTAATGATTTTATTAGGCACCTTGCTCTATAGCATTGTGACCATCATCGTTTACCTCTTTTTCCCAAACCGCCCTGTGCAAGAGAGTGTCGCGAAAGCTTTTTGTGCTTTAGGTAATTATTTAGATGCCAAATCAGAGTTTTTTGATCCTGATGAAATTGATGAAATTGAGAAAAAACATCTTAACTTTGCGATGAAAAACACCAATGTGGTAAATGCCTTCAATCAAGCAAGAACAGCGCTTTTCTATCGCATCCGTGGACAACATAGACATGCTCGCACACAACGTATGATTCGCTATTATTTTGCAGCGCAAGACATTCATGAGCGTGCGAATTCCACACATTTTGATTATCGACAAATTGCAGAGCAACTCAAAAATACAGATTTAATTTTCCGTATTCAACGCTTGCTCGAATTACAAGCACAAGCTTGTCATGATATTACTGCCTGTCTGCGTCAAAATACGCCTTATCACTATAATATTCGCGTAGAAAAAAAGCGTTAATGGGCACAATTCAATCTCTTGAGCTTTATAGCAAAGAACACGCTGAACAAAAACAATGTTTTGCTCGCCCTTCAAACACTTATTGATAACCTGAAAAGTATTAACTGGCAACTACGCCAGCTTGAGCAAGAAACCACTGAAAATGATCAAACGGCACAAATCCATACAGAGCAAATCACAGGATTAAAAAATATTCTGTCTGTTATCGGAAGTAATTTTACCTTTGAATCACCACTTTTCCGTCATGCTATACGTTTGTCTATCGTGGTATTTTTATGTTGCTCCATTGTTGAATTTTTCCAATTTAATTTAGGGTACTGGATTTTGCTTACAGCGGTCTTTGTTTGTCAACCAAACTATTCGGCAACAAAAGTGCGATTACGTCAGCGTATTGTCGGTACGATTTTAGGGGTAATTATTGGCTCCTTATTGCCTTACCTCAATCCTACATTAGAGATGAAACTTGGCTTAATGGTGGTGACCAGTACGCTCTTTTTCTTCTTCCGAAGTAATAATTACAGTTTCTCCACGTTCTTTATTACGCTGCAAGTGTTAATCAGCTTTGATGTGATGGGATTTGATACTCAGGCGGCGCTCTTTCCTCGCCTCATCGATACGGTATTAGGTTCAGCCATTGCATGGTTTGCGGTTTCTTATTTATGGCCGGATTGGAAATATCTGCAACTCGATAAAGTGAGCCGTCAAGCGATTCAAAGTGATGCACAATATTTATTGCACATCATCAGCCAACTACAATTTGGTAAAAGCGATGATTTGAAATACCGTATTGCACGCCGTAATGCTCATCAATATGCGGCAGCATTGAGTACAACGCTTTCTAATATGAATAATGAGCCGAAGAAATATCAGGCCTATTTGCAGGAAGGTTTTGACCTGCTAAAAATGAATTATTCTCTGTTGAGTTATATTTCTGCTTTAGGGGCATATCGCTATAAAATGACGCAGTTACAGCAAACTACAGAATTTTTAGCAGACTTTTATCCTGTCGCGAAAAAGGTTTTATATACGCTGGAAAATATTGAAAATCTTCGTCCTGAAATCTTTGCCAAATTACAAGGTAATATTGAGCAAAGCCTAAAAGAAATTCAGTTGGATGACAATCAAACTAAAGCAGATATGGCTTTTGCGTTACCATATCAGCAGCTTAATTTGATTTCTCAATTGCTACCGCAGCTATATCGCTACTTCCAACATAGTCAGAAAGAATCGATTACCAACTAAAAAAACAAAGGAAAAACTGACCGCACTACCCCAAATTTTTTATTGTTCTCAGTGCGATAAATAGAGATAATACGCCACTTATGTAAAAATAAATTTAGACGCAATGACACATTACATTCTACTCATTATTAGCACCGCATTAATCAATAACTTTGTTTTGGTCAAATTCTTAGGACTTTGTCCATTTATGGGCGTGTCCAAAAAGATTGAAACGGCGATTGGTATGGGGCTTGCTACGACATTTGTATTAACTGTAGCATCACTGTGTTCTTATTTAATCGATAATTATATTTTAATGCCGCTAAACGCCACATTCTTGCGCACGTTAGTCTTCATTTTAGTGATTGCCGTCGTGGTTCAATTTACCGAAATGGTGATCAATAAAACAAGCCCATCACTTTATCGCTTATTAGGGATTTTCTTACCGCTGATTACCACAAACTGTGCCGTACTTGGTGTGGCATTATTAAACGTTAATTTGGCACACAATTTAACAGAATCTGTCATTTATGGTTTTGGTGCCTCTTTAGGTTTCGGTTTGGTTTTAGTTTTATTTGCAGCCTTACGTGAACGTCTTGTTGCTGCAGATGTACCCATTACGTTTCGTGGCTCGTCTATTGCGTTAATTACGGCCGGTTTAATGTCTCTCGCCTTTATGGGCTTCGCCGGGTTAGTAAAATGATTTATCTCTTAATGTTTATTACTGTGACAGTGATTTTTCTCGGCTTATTTTGGAATAACACTAAAAAATAATGTTTATCTTAATTTCAGTAACCGTTCTCGCTTTAATTTTTGGTGCGATTTTAGGCGTTGCTTCGATTAAATTAAAAGTCGAAGCTGATCCTATCGTCGAAAAAATTGATGCAATCTTACCGCAAAGCCAATGTGGGCAATGCGGCTATCCTGGTTGCAAGCCTTATGCCGAAGCGATTGCCAATGGTGACGTTATCACAAAATGTGTGCCTGGTGGTCGTCCAACCGTGGTAAAAATTGCCGAAATCATGGGCGTTGATGTGCCCGCAATGGATGATGTGGCTGAACCAGAAGAAATGGTTGCCTTTATTGATGAAAATATGTGTATCGGCTGTACTAAATGTATTCAAGCCTGCCCTGTTGATGCGATTATTGGCACGAATAAGGCTATGCACACCATTATTGCCGATCTCTGTACAGGCTGTGAACTTTGCGTAGCACCTTGTCCGACCAATTGTATTTCCATGATTAAAGTGAAAAAAAGATATTGATAATTGGAACTGGAAATTTGATCCTAAATTAGTCATTCCGGTTGTAAATACCACAGAAATCGAGAAAAAAATTAGTGGTTGGGGAGTCGGAATCACATGGCTGATGTATTAACAAGATTTAAATCCGGCAAAATTTGGGATTTCAAAGGCGGTATTCATCCACCTGAAATGAAATCTCAATCAAACCAATCCCCGATTCAACAATCAGAACTAGCTCATGATTTTTATGTGCCGATTAAACAACATGCCGGCACAGCGGGAAATGTATTAGTTAAAGAAGGCGATTATGTCCTAAAAGGCCAACCTTTAACACAAGGTGATGGCTTAAGAACCTTGCCTGTTCATGCGCCAACTTCTGGTACCGTAAAATTTATCGGAAAACATGTTGCGCCTCATCCTTCTGGTTTAACTGAGGATATGATTCATATTCAAGCGGATGGCTTGGATAAATGGCGTGAGCAATTTCCACTTGAAGAATTCTTCACATTATCTGTCGAACAACTTATTGATCGTATTTATCAAGCTGGCGTTGCAGGCTTAGGTGGTGCGGTATTCCCGACTGCCGCCAAAATCCAATCGGCTGAAAAGAAAGTTAAACTATTAATTATTAATGGCGCAGAATGCGAACCCTATATTACCTGTGATGACCGCTTAATGCGTGATTACACCGATGAAATGCTCGAAGGGGTTCGCATCTTACGTTATATCTTACGCCCTGAAAAAGTGGTGATTGCAGTTGAAGACAATAAACCTGAAGCGATTCAGGCAATTCAACAATCACTACATGGTGCAAATGACATTGAATTGCGCATTATTCCGACTAAATATCCATCTGGTGCAGCCAAACAGCTGATTTATTTACTTACCGGCATGGAAGTGCCAAGTGGCGGACGTTCTTACGATATTGGCGTATTAATGCATAATGTCGGCACGGCTTTTGCGATAAAAAGAGCGGTCATTAATGATGAGCCTTTAATTGAGCGTGTCGTTACGCTTACGGGTGATAAAATTTCCGAGAAAGGCAACTACTGGGTTCGCTTAGGTACACCTGTTGATCACTTATTGGCACAAGTTGGCTATCAATATGACGAACGCTTCCCTGTTTTTTTGCAGGGGGACCAATGATGGGATTGCAACTTTCTGATCTCAATGCGCCCGTCACTAAATTAATTAACTGTCTATTAGCACCTGATCATTTTGAATATGGTGAACCCGAACCGGAGCAATCTTGTATTCGCTGCTCTGCTTGTTCTGACGCTTGCCCGGTTAATTTAATGCCACAGCAACTTTATTGGTATGCTCGCAGTGAAGATCATCAAAAAAATCTGAAGAATACAGCTTAAAAGATTGTATTGAATGTGGCGTGTGTGCTTATGTTTGCCCAAGCCATATTCCGCTTATTCAATATTTCCGACAAGAAAAAGCTAAAATTTGGGAAATTAAAGAAAAAGCGAAAAAAGCAGAAGAAGCTAAAATCCGTTTTGAAGCCAAACAAGCTCGTATGGAGCGTGAAGAACAAGAGCGTAAAGCTCGTTCACAACGTGCTGCAGAAGCTCGCCGTGAAGAACTTGCAAAACAAAAAGGTGAAGACCCAGTTAAAGCGGCATTAGAACGCTTGAAAGCAAAAACAAGCGGGTTCAGCCGCAAATAAAGAAACAAAAACTATCGTATCTGAGAAAGGCGAAATCTTACCGGATAACCATGAGCTCATGGAGCAGCGTAAAGCCCGTCGCCTAGCTAAACAACAAGCACAAGCAGATACTGGCGCAGTGACGGATGCAACAACGTCACAAACTGACGAAAAAGATGCGAAAAAAGCGGCTGTTGCAGCTGCTCTAGCAAGAGCGAAGGCCAAGAAAGCTGCTGCTCAAGGTGAAACAGTTGCAACACATGCAACTGAAAGTGCGGTCGAAAAAACAGATGAAAACTCCAACCGCACTTGATCCGAAAAAAGCCGCCGTAGCTGCAGCCATTGCTAGAGCTAAAGCCAAGAAAGCTGCCGCTCAAAGTGAAGCTGTTACAACAAATGCAACTGAAAGTGCGGTCGAAAAAAACAGATGAAAAATCCAACCGCACTTGATCCGAAAAAGCCGCACTAGCTGCAGCTATTGCTAGAGCCAAAAGCTAAGAAAGCCGCCGCTAATAGTGAAACTGTTACAACACATGCAACTGAAAGCAAGGTCGAAAAAAACGGATGAAAACCCAACCGCACTTGATCCGAAAAAAGCCGCGGTAGCTGCAGCCATTGCGAGAGCCAAAGCGAAGAAAGCTGCCGCTAATAGTGAAGCAGTTACAACACATGCAACTGAAAGCGAGGTCGAAAAAACGGATGAAAACCCAACTGCACTTAATCCGAAAAAAGCCGCTATCGCAGCAGCCATAGCAAGAGCTAAAGCCAAGAAAGCTGCCGCTCAAAGTGAAGCAGTTACAACAAATGAAACTGAAAGTGCGGTCGAAAAAAACGGATGAAAAATCCAATCGCAATTGATCCGAAAAAAGCCGCTATCGCAGCAGCCATAGCAAGAGCTAAAGCAAAAAAAGCGGCTGCTGAAGCGGCCAAAGAAACAGAATAACGCAGGAAAAGATTATGTTTAAGAAAATGGTGAGTTCGCCTCATACCCATTCAGGCAAATTAACCGCCCGTATTATGTTATGGGTGATTGCAGCCATGCTGCCTGCTCTGCTCACACAGATTTATTATTTTTGGAATGGGTGTTTTGGTGCAATCCGCTTTGGCTATTTCTTCCGCATTATTACTTGAGTTTATTGTGACCAAATTGCGGAATAAACCAAACTTGGTCTATATTTCAGATTTTAGTGTGGTGCTTACTGCCTTAATTTTAGCGATGGCGATTCCGCCTTATGCACCTTATTGGGTAATTTTGATTGGTACGCTTTCTGCTGTTATTCTAGGTAAACATGTTTATGGTGGCTTGGGACAAAAACCCATTTAATCCGGCTATGGTGGGTTATGTGGTGCTATTAATTTCTTTCCCTCTACAAATGACAAGTTGGATGCCGCCTATTTCATTATTGAATGAACCCCCAACATTTGAGGATTCTCTTTCTTTAATTTTCACAGGCTTAACCACTGACGGTTTTAGCTTAAGCCAACTTGTCCATTCCATTGATGGAATTACACAAGCGACGCCATTAGACAGTGCTAAAATCTTTTATAACTTGCATCAGGGCGATGAAAGCGTATTCCATGATTTTGTAAAATTACCGATTTTATTACAAAATGGGACTGACTTTGCTGAAGGTTGGTGGCAGGTCAATCTTGCCTTTATGCTTGGTGGGATTTTATTAATTTTAAAGAAAAAAATTCACTGGCAAATTCCCGTTTCAATGCTCGTGACCTTTGTGACCTTAGCAACAATCACTGCGATGTCAGGCCATCATCATTTAAGTATGATAAGCCAACTCTTTAGCGGTGCCATGATGTTCGGTGCATTCTTTATTGCGACTGACCCTGTCACAGCTTCTATTACACCTCGTGGTAAGCTTGTATTTGGTACTTTGGTTGGATTATTGGTTTACCTCATTCGTTACTTTGGAAACTACCCTGACGGCGTGGCATTTGCGATTTTATTAAGTAATATTTGTGTGCCGCTTATCGATCACTATACCCGCCCTCGTGTAGCTGGCCACTTTGCAAAAGGGAGTAAATAATGGGTATTTTTTTAAAGTCACCTCCCGTTTTGGTCTTTTTATTAGGTTTTCATCGCATTGCTTTTGTACAGCTATTTCTGCGGGCATTTATATGCTAACAAAAGATAAAAATTGATGAAGCCATGGCTGAACAACAAAAAAAGCGTTATTGCTCCAAGTAATCCCTCAAAATTATTTTTAATAATAGCTTGCTTTGAAAGCGTGGAAACGCCCTGAGCAAGATAAACTCAAAGGTATTCAAAAAAAGTCTATTTTTGCGATCAAAGATCATGTGCCAACAGCCTATGCTTATGAAACGACAGCGCCAGATGGTTATTCAGGGAATATTCGTTTATTAGTGGGGATTACACCAAAAGGTGAAGTTTTAGGTGTGCGTGTCATCGAACATCATGAAACCCCAGGATTGGGCGATAAAATCGAACTTCGTATTTCTGACTGGATTTTGAGTTTTACGAACCAGGTTATCGTACCCGAAAGCCTAAAAAGATTGGGCAGTCAAAAAAAGATGGCGGTAAATTTGATCAATTCTCTGGTGCAACCATTACGCCGCGCGCGATTGTGAATCAAGTAAAACGCTCTGCTCTCGTGGTGCTTGAAAATGAAGCATTACTCAACGAGATGGCAAAAAAATACGCGCAATAGGATATTTATTATGACTGATTTAACCGAAAAAACGACCGTACTTGATGAGCAAAGTGCGGTTAAAAATACAGAAGAAATAACGCAAACGCCTTCTGTTTGGAAAGAAATCTTTATTCAAGGAGTATGGAAAAACAACTCTACCCTCGTGCAATTATTGGGGCTTTGTCCGCTGTTGGCTGTTTCAAGTACTGCAACAAATGCATTAGGTTTAGGTTTGGCGACTATGTTGGTTTTAACCTGTACAAACACCGTTGTTTCGCTCTTTCGTAAGCAAATACCTCATGAAATCCGTATTCCGATTTATGTGATGATTATTGCCACCACTGTAACCGTGGTGCAATTATTAATGAATGCTTATACCTATACACTCTATCAGGCCCTAGGGATTTTTATTCCTTTAATTGTGACTAACTGTATCGTCATCGGTCGTGCAGAAGCCTTTGCCTCTAAAAATAGCGTGGCACATGCTGCCTGGGATGGTTTTTCAATGGGATTAGGCATGGCATTAAGTATCACTGTATTAGGTGCGTTACGTGAAATCTTAGGTCAAGGTACCCTTTTTGAGGGCATTGAAAACTTATTTGGTCAAGGTGCGAAATTCCTTACATTACATATTTATCACGCTGACAGCAGCTTTTTACTCTTTATTCTTCCGCCAGGTGCATTTATTGGATTAGGCATTCTATTGGCGATTAAAAAAACCGAATTGATATGAAAAAAATGAACCAAGCTAAACGAATTGAAATTCTCACTCGACTTCGGGAGCAAAACCCGCATCCCACCACGGAATTAGAGTATAATTCGCCTTTCGAATTACTCATCGCCGTGATCTTATCGGCCCAAGCCACCGATAAAGGTGTCAATAAAGCGACGGCAAAATTATTCCCTGTGGCAAATACGCCACAAGCCATTTTAGATCTCGGCTTAGAGGGTTTAAAAGAATACATTAAAAACCATCGGGCTTTATAATAGCAAAGCAGAAAAATATCATTAAAAACCTGCCGTGATTTAGTTGAAAAAAACACAACGGTGAAGTACCTGAAAATCGAGAGGCGTTAGAAGCCCTTGCGGGTGTCGGCAGAAAAACGGCGAATGTAGTATTAAATACCGCTTTCGGCCACCCGACTATTGCAGTAGATACTCATATTTTTCGCGTATGTAACCGCACGAATTTTTGCCCCAGGTAAAGATGTGGTGAAAGTAGAAGAAAAAAACTGCTCAAAGTTGTGCCTAAAGAATTTAAAGTCGATGTGCATCACTGGCTTATTTTGCACGGGCGTTATACATGTATTGCCCGCAAACCTCGCTGCGGTGCTTGCATCATTGAAGATCTCTGCGAATACAAAGAAAAAACAGATTATTAAACGAATACAATTAAACGGAATATATTATGACAACAAACAATCAATCTCGCCAAACGTGGTCTAGCAGACTAACTTATGTGCTCACCGTAGCTGGCGCGACAGTTGGCTTTGGGGCAACATGGCGCTTTCCTTATTTAGTGGGTGAAAATGGCGGTGGTGCCTATGTACTTCTCTTTTGTATTGCGATGATTGTGATTGGTATCCCGATGATTTTAGTGGAAAACGTCATCGGTCGCCGTTTGCGTGTGAATTCCATTGATGCCTTTGGCGACAAAATCCAAGATAAAGGTAAAAACATTTCCAAATATTGGAAAATTATCGGTTATATGGGGCTTCTTGGCGCATTTGGTATCATGGCCTATTATATGGTGCTTGGTGGTTGGGTGATGTCTTATATCATCAGCCTGATTAATAATACTCTTGATATTTCCGCACCAATAACAAAAGAAGTGGCCAAAGATTTCTACGATTTACACATCAGCAACAGCCCATGGGAAATCATGCTTTACACCTTCCTGTTCGTGGCGGTGAATTACATTATTTTAGCAAAAGGTATCATTGGTGGGATTGAACGTTCCGTTAAATACTTAATGCCATTACTCTTTATCTTCCTAATTGGTATGGTGATTCGTAACCTCACCTTACCTGGCGCAATGGAAGGTGTGACTTTCTACTTAAAACCTGATTTCAGCAAAATCACACCTAAATTATTCATCTTCGTATTAGGCCAAGTATTCTTCGCATTAAGTCTTGGTTTCGGTGTATTGATTACCCTCTCCAGCTATTTAAATAAGGAAGAAAATCTTATTCACACAGCCGTTATTACGGGTTTTACTAACACCATTATCGCTGTGTTATGTGGTTTTATGATCTTCCCATCATTATTCACATTCGGCATTGAACCTAACGCAGGTCCAACCTTGGTTTTCCAAAGTTTACCAATTGTATTCTCACATTTATGGGCGGGTAAATTCTTTGCTATCGTGTTCTTCGGCTTATTGCTTATTGCGGCATTAACCACATCAATCACGATTTACGAAGTCATCATTACCGCATTACAAGAAAAACTCAGAATGCGCCGTGGTAAAGCGATTTTTTTGTTACCTTAATGGGGATTTTCTTATTAGGTAACGTGCCATCTATTCTAGGTGATAACCTTTGGAAAGATTTCACCATTTTCGGTAAAAGCATTTTCGATGCCTTCGATTTCGTCAGCGGCAATATCCTATTCATGCTGACCGCACTTGGTTGTGCCATTTTCGTTGGTTTCGTGTTAAAAGATGATGCGAAAAAAGAACTATCACCGACACCAAATTCGCTCTTCACCACAATTTGGTTTAACTATGTTAAATTTGTGGTACCTGTAATTATTTTGGTAATTTTTATCAGTAATATTTAATAAAAAAACCGAGCTATTTAGCTCGGTTTCTTTTTATCCATCCTCTATTTTGCTTCAGCTTGAGTTTTTTTCTCTTCAAGTTCTTCCCAACGAAGGAAAGCCGTTTCAAGTTCAGCTTCGGTGTCCGATAATTCCTTAAGCTTAGCATCTGTTACATCATGGGCTTGTTGGAAAAAAAGTGAGGATCACCAATTTCAGCTTGAAGTGCGGTAATTTTCTCTTCCAATTCTTCCAACAATTGTGGTAGCTGTTCTAACTCGCGTTGTTCTTTGTAAGAAAGTTTAACGGATTTTGGCTTTTGAGAAACAGCGTCATTTTTGACCGCACTTTCCTGTACTTTTTGGTGCTTCTTTTTTGGCTTTTGGGGTCTCTTGCTCTGCTTTCATCGCAAAGTAATTGGCTTGTTGTCCTTTTCGCATCAAAGAAACCGCCCACGTATTTATTCAATACGCCATCGCCTTCAAAGAAATAACACTCAGTCGCGACATTATCAATAAACTGACGATCATGGCTGACAATCAATAAGGTGCCTTGATAATCCGTGAGGATTTCTTCCAATAATTCTAAGGTTTCTACATCCAAGTCATTGGTTGGTTCATCGAGAATCAATAGATTATTCGGTTTCAGTAATAATTTAGCCAATAACAAACGGTTACGTTCACCACCTGAAAGCGCTTTTACGGGTGTCATCGCACGTTTGGGTGGAAATAAGAAATCCTGCAAATAGCCCAACACATGACGTTTTTACACCATTGACCTCAATATCCTGCTTTGCCATCGGCAACGTTATCCATTACCGTTTTTTTCCGGATCAAGATCAGCTCGATATTGATCAAAAATAAGCGATATCTAATTTTTGTACCGCAATGAATGCGACCGCTGGTTGGCTCAATTTCACCTAATAAAAAGTTTAATAAACGTGGTTTTTTTCCGCAACCATTTGGGCCAACCAATGCAATTTTATCGCCACGTAAAATGGTCGTGCTGAAATCTTTGAGCAGCTGTTTGCCTTCAATCTCATAAGACACATTTTCCATTTCAAACACGATTTTGCCTGAACGACTTGAGTTATCTAATTGTAACTTAGCAGTACCCATCACCTCACGACGTTGGCGACGTTCTTCACGCATGGCTTTTTAAAGCGCGCACACGGCCTTCATTACGCGTACGGCGCGCTTTAATCCCTTGACGAATCCAAACTTCTTCTTGCGCTAAACGCTTATCAAAAAGGTCATTTTGCAATGCTTCGACACGTAAACTTTCCTCTTTAGCGGTGAGGTATAAATCATAGTTACCTGGATAAGACACTAATTTCCCGCGATCTAAATCGACAATACGGGTCGCCATTTTACGGATAAAAAGAACGGTCGTGGGAAATAAATACAATACTTCCGGTAAATTCTAATAAGAAGTTTTCTAACCATTCGATTGCATCCACATCCAAGTGGTTAGTCGGTTCATCTAATAACAAAACATCAGGATTACATACCAACGCACGAGCAAGAGCGGCTTTACGCAGCCAACCACCCGATAAATCGGCTAATTTGGTATCTGGATTTAACTCTAGTTTTTGCAATACTTCATTAATTTTATTTTTCAAACTGCCAGCCGTTGGCATGCTCTAATTTGGCTTGCACTTGTGCTAGCTGGTTAAGAGTTTGTTCGCTGTAATTTTGTGTCAACTCTTGCGAAATATGGTGATATTCCTTTAATAAATCTGCTAAATGTTCAATGCCTTCTGCCACATAATCAAATACATTCCCTTCAGCGTGGCGTGGTGGATCTTGTTCTAAACGTGAAACCACTAAATCTTTTTCATACTGCACTTTGCCGTCATCCATGGTGACTTGCTGTGCAATAATTTTTTTAATAAAGTCGATTTACCTGCACCGTTACGCCCTACCAAACACACGCGCTCATTGGGTTCAATATGAAGTTCAGCATGATCAAGTAAGGGGTGATCACTAAAAGAAAGATAAGCGTTAGTTAAACTAATTAATGCCACAAAATTGTCCTATAAATTCAAAATATCAATAAAAATAACCGCACTTTAGAGCTGATGATAAACCTTTAAGGCATAGGCATCTGACATGCCCGTGATATAATCACAAATAATACGTTTTTTGCCCTGCTCCGGTGCATTTCTCCAACGATTAGCCGTATTCGTTGGCAATAAACGTTCTGGGTCAGACTCAAAAATCTGGAACATTTCCGTGAGAATACGTTGGCCTTTATATTCAATACGTTGCGTTTCGACATGGCGAATCACGTACTTCCATACAAATTTTTTGAATACATTTAATGCCGCAATCACATCTTGTGGTAGTTCCGCGTTATAACGTAACAAAGGCTCATCAAAATTGCCGGTAACTTTCCAACGCACATGGGTGATAAAGAAATTCACTAATGCACCAATGGCATTTTTACGCTCAAAATGATGATTGGAGAACAATCGTTGGCTAACTTGCTCTATATTTTTTGCCAACCAATCTGAAGGAATTGTTTTAAGTTCATCCAAGGCTTCTTGCCACTGATGTTGATTTACTACACCGGTCACAATCGCATCTTCTAAATCATGCACGCCATACGCAATATCGTCCGCCAACTCCATAATACTGCAATCTAAAGATTTAAATTGTGTTTTTTTAAAAAAACTCGGCAGGATTTGACCGCACTGTTTTGAAATGAACCAAACAAAGTGCGGTCATTTTTCAGAAAAGGTTTTTGCAACAACCAAGTAAACATTGTGACGTCATCACGGAATAACCCTTTTCCAGGCTTCCAATCGCTAATTTTGACATAACGAGGATCTGCGTTTTCAGCATGCGGTAACTGGGCATATTGTGGTGAAGATAAGTCTAAAAATATTCGGATATTTCACCACGCCTAAAATGGCACGACGCGTTAAATTCATCCCAGCCGTTTCAGTATAAGGCTCGAGTTTAGTAATAATACGAAATGTCTGCGCATTGCCTTCAAAGCCGCCATGATTACGCATCATATAATTGAGCGCTACTTCCCCACCATGACCAAACGGCGGATGACCAATATCATGCGCAAAGCACAAACTTTCAATTAAATCATTGCTTGGTAATAAAGGCTTGAGTTGTTTCTGTAATTCACTTTTTTCGATATGAAGCTGGTCTGAAATAGCAACATAACTTTCCGCAAATTTTAATTGGGAAACAAGGCTGCTACCGATTTGTGCCACTTCTAGAGAATGAGTTAGGCGCGTGCGATAAAAATCATTTTCGCCCACCGCGTGAATCTGTGTTTTGGCTTGTAAACAACGGAAAGCAGCAGAATGTAAAATCCGCCCGCGATCACGACGAAATGGTGGTCGGTGATCTTTTTCGCGAGGCGGATCAGGAAGGAAACGTTCAGTCCAAAAAAATCAGCTAATTGGGTTCTCATAAAAAAATAGACGAATAACATGGAATACTAAGGGGGCTAAAAATTGAGCTCATAATACCGCAAAGTACCAAAGAAATCGAACTATAACTCCCCGCTTTCGGATCAGCTTCCATACAGCTTACTGTGCCGAGTGCGTGAGAAACTGCACCAACAGATAACCCCACGGCTTCTTGTTGTTTAATACCAATCTTTTTCAAGATGAGATAACCAAAAACCGAACCTTGCAAACCTGCAACAATCACACCTACGGCTGTAACAGCTGGAATACCGCCTAAATGAGAAGACACTTCCATCGCAATTGGCGTGGTAATTGATTTTGGTAATACGGTTGCCACCATTTCAGGGCTCGCCCCTAAAATAATTGCAAAAATGGCACCGGTAAACATGGAAAACAGAGAAGCCAATGTCACCACAGAAAGAATAATTTTCCATTGTTTCGCAATTTGACGAAGTTGTTCATACAACGGTAACGCCAGCGCAACAATACTCACGCCTAATAAATTATTAATCGGCGCATTACCCGCCATGTAATCATCATAAGGAATATCGCCAACTACTAAAAATCAGCACAAGAATTGATACAGTGAGCACGAACGTATTGAAAAATCATGGATTTCCAACGTTTACTGATTTGTAATGCGAGCCAAAAATCCAAAAAAATCGTTAAAATGGTATAAAGATAAATGCATACTGCATAATAAAAACCTTAGTCAGCTTGAAGATTGCGTCTTTCTAATACTTTTTTTACGCTTATGGGTAAAGGATTGTTTATAAAAATAAATAGTTTCCTATAAATGCAATAACTAAAAAGTGTCAGAACGGTACTGAGAATATTTGGAATAAGTAAAAACTTTCCACTGAGCCACGAGTAAATCATAATATTTGATAATCCCCACGCTCACAGGCACAAAAAAAGGACCGCCATGTAGCGGATCAGTAAGCTCGAACCGAAATAAATCCACTCCAAGTGAATTACATGAGTCGTTAAACCTAAAAAAAGTAATAACAATCCCCAAATGCTGCCTGGAATCCCCACTGGGATATAGTGAGAAATCAAATTGCCGAGTAGTAACATAATGTATAAAATGATGAGCGAACGAGCGAGTTGAACGCCTTTTTGGAGTAACATATTTCCTCTATCAACTTTTTTTAATAATAATTAAAATTTATTTTACGCTTTTTTGTTAAAATTACCCATTCATTTTAGCTAAATTTTGCGATGCAGATCAAAGAAATTCCAAAATGATTAAAAAAATTCTTCTTATTTTTTTAACCATAATTTTGACCGCACTTTGGACACAATTTTCACTCGCTACTGAACGCCAAATGGCGTGTTGGGTCGTTGGTGTCAGTGATGGCGATACCTTAACTTGCCTCTTACCTACTAAAAAAACAATTCAAAGTACGATTACAAGAAATTGATGCGCCAGAAAAAAAGGCCAACCATTTGGAAAGAAAGCCAAACAATATCTTTCACAGCTTGTTTTCAAACAAAATGTGACGTTGTCAGTTTCCGGTTATGATCGCTACCAACGTATTTTTGGCAACGGTTTATCTACAAGAACAAAACATCAACTTAGAAATGGTGAAAAAAACGGCATGGCTTGGGTTTATTCACAATATGCTAAAAAATCCAATCTACTTCCAGGCACAAGATTTTGCCCAACAACAAAAAAATCGGCTTATGGCGAGATCCCAACCCTGTTGCCCCTTATGAATGGCGTAAACAGAAAAAAACACTCAAACACGGAGATAACCATGGCTTTTTGATTATCAATCATTTAAAAATGAATTCCCTTTATTTTTAAATCACCAAATGCCGTGGTCTATTTGGATAATGCTGCGACAGCACTAAAACCTCAAGCATTAATTGATGCGACAAGTACTTTTTATCAATCGGCAGGCTCCGTACATCGTAGTCAGTATGAAGCAGCACAAACGGCACAATACGAAAATGCTCGTCACTTAGTGAAAACCTTAATTCATGCGGAAGATGAAAAAAAGCGGTGATTTGGACATCTGGGACGACTCATAGCATTAATTTAGTTGCCAACGGTTTGCTCCCCTCTTTGAATGCAAATGACGAGATTTTAATTAGCCAAGCGGAGCATCATGCTAATTATGTTACTTGGCATGAAACAGCAAAAAAATGCGGCGCGAAAATTAAAGTGCTGCCAATTTTCGGATAATTGGCTAATTGATGAAAAATGCCTTAATTAAAGCCTTAAATGAGAAAACCAAATTAGTGGCACTCAATTTTGTTTCCAACGTAACGGGAACGGAACAACATATCCAACATTTAATTCGACTAATCCGCCAACATAGCAATGCGCTCGTTTTAGTGGATGCCGCTCAGGCTATTAGTCATATACAGATTGATTTACAGGCATTAGATGCAGATTTTATCGCCTTTTCTGCACACAAAATTTATGCTCCTAACGGCATTGGTGTATTAAGCGGAAAATTGAGCTCGCTTTCCCTATTACAACCGCTTTTTTACGGTGGAAAAAAATGATTGAGCGCGTATCCCATGAATGTATTACCTTTGCTGATTTGCCTTATCGATTAGAGGCGGGTACACCTAATATTGCTGGTGTGATTGGCTTTGGTGTAGTGTTAGATTGGCTTAAAAAATGGGATTTTCAGGCAGCCGAGGCGCATGCAGTAGCTCTTGCTGAACAAAGCAAAGTGCGGTTAAAAAACTATCCGAACTGTCGCTTATTCAATTCGCCGCAGCCAAGTTCAGTGGTTTGTTTTGTTTTTGATGGTATTGCGGCATCCGATCTTGCTACGCTACTGAGCGAACAAAAAAATTGCGTTGCGTGTTGGCGAACATTGCGCCCAACCTTACTTTAGCCCGCCTTGGCGAGCGTACCACATTAAGACTTTCTTTTTGCGCCTTACAATAGTCCGCAAGATGTGGATGCTTTTTTTTTGCGGCATTAGATAAATCCCTTAGAGTTATTAGCATGCTAGAAAAACATTAAACAGGCAAAAAAATTGGGAAGAACGTTACCGTTTCATCATTCAAGCCGGTAAACATCTTTCTCAACCTTCTCCAGATGAATTGGCTCAAATGCAATCGATTCAAGGCTGCGAAGCTGGGCTTTGGTTTAAGACCATTCAACAAAATGACGGCACGTTTCAATTTCAAGCTTACAGCGAAGCACGCATTATGAATGGTTTGTTATGGTTGTTGTTGCAAAATATCAATGACCAAACCAGCAACCAATTACAACAATTTAATATTCGTCAATTTTTTTGATGAGCTCGGTATTGCCTCTCGCTTAAGTGAAACCCGCTTAAACGGTTTAAAACAAATAGAAGAAATCTTGCACAATCTGTAATTATGTATCTGATCGAACCCTTTTTTAAATTGACCGCCTTAGAAAACGACATTGGCCAACAAAGCCGTTTGCTCAATGCAGTCATCGACCAATGGCGTTATAACGGACAAATTATCGGCCGTGAAATCCCGCTTTATTTAACGGAAGAAGATGCAGAACAAGGTTTTTGCGATGCGCGTTATTTGCCCTGAGCAAGATAGCCTTTTACCCGAAAAACAATAATCAATCTGTGAATCAAGCGATGGAACATGCTGAAAAAGAGCGGTCTACATTTTCAAGGTTTTTCAAATTATTGCAGATGATTTAAATGCAGACAGCACCGCAGAATGCAGCCATCCTGCATGGCAGATGCTTTATACCACACATTTGCAATCTTGCTCGCCATTGCATAGTGGAGATGATTTTTCTCCAATTCCGCTCTATAAACAGCTAAAAAAATCAACCGCACTTAAGCCAAGATTTGATTAAATGGCAGGAAAAATTGGCAGGCTTGCGATCAGCTGCAAATGAATGGTTCGGTTTTTAGAAAAAAAGAATCGTTAAACGAAATCGCCGAGGTTAATAGCACGCTCAGCAAACATGGACGCCACCTTGCTGCTGAAATTGAAAACAGAAAGCGGCATACCGACCTATTATTATTTATACCGTGTCGGTGGGCATTCTTTAAAATCGGAACAGCAACGCTGTTGCCCACAATGTGGTGGTAATTGGGCATTAGAAACACCACTATTTGATGTGATTTACTTTTAAATGCGACCAATGTCGATTAGTCTCGAATGTGTCGTGGAATTTTTTTATAACGCTTTCGTCATTTAGGAAAAACAAATGAACTATCAAGATAAAAAGTCTTAAATCTTTAAAAACTCGGTCAAGCAACAGAATATGCTACGAATTATGACCGCACTTTGCTACAACCCGTTCCTCGTAAACTCAATCGAGATGGTTTGGGCATAACTGAACAGCAGCCTTTTACCCAAGGCGCTGATATTTGGACAGCCTATGAAATTTCCTGGTTAAATCAAAAAGGTTTGCCGCAAGTCGCCATTGCTGATGTGGAAATTGATTATCGCAGTGAAAAATTTAATTGAATCGAAAAAGCTTTTAAACTCTATTTAAACAGCTTTAACCAAAGTAAATTTGCTGATTTTGCTAGCGCAGAACGCACTATGCGTGAAGACCTAAGCGCTTGTGCTCAAGGCGAGGTCAAAGTACGTTTACATCCATTATCCCACTATCAAGGACAACGTATTGATACGTTAACGGGCGATTGCATTGACGAACAGGATATTGAAATCCACAGCTACGAATTTGATGCAGACATTTTGCAAAATTGTACGTCCGATAATGTGGTGGAAGAAACCTTAGTCAGCCATTTATTGAAATCTAACTGTCTTATCACCAGTCAGCCAGATTGGGGAACCGTACAAAATTCATTATGTGGGTAAACAAATCGATCGTGAAAAACTTCTCCGCTACATTGTGTCTTTCCGTCAACATAATGAGTTTCACGAGCAGTGTGTTGAGCGTATTTTCTGTGATTTGATGCATTATGCCAAACCAGAAAAAGCTCACCGTCTATGCGCGTTATACGCGCCGTGGTGGATTGGATATCAATCCATTCCGTTCTAACTTTGAGGACATTCCGCAAAATTTACGCTTGGCAAGACAATAAGTAAAAAGAAAAAGTGCGGTAAAAATTAACCGCACTTTTATTTTATACATGTCGTAAATCATAAGCTTGTTGCAATAACTGACGACTTTCCTGCAAGAATTGATCGGAATACTCCCCAAACCATTCTCTCACCTGATGGAAAGCATCAATAAACCCTTGGCGATCGCCTTTTTCAAAAAATTGTAACGCTTCTTCATACGTTTGCTTCAAGCTTTCAATCACGTCTAAATTTTCTGGCTTATCCATAATAATATCGGCATAAAGTGCCGCATCTTGGGCAAATAGACGACCAATCATGGCTAATTCCAAACGATAAATCGGGGAAGATAGAGCCAATAAATTACTTAAATTGACTGGCTGTTTAGAAAGATGCAGACCATTCGCGAAGGTGGAAAAGTGACGTAATGCTTGAATGTACGTCATATTGTGGTCGTGCTCCGCTGCATCAATTTGATAAATTTTTACACCCCAGATTTGAATTTGCTCTAACAACCATTCATAACGCTCACTAAAGCGCCCATCACAACGCACAACCACTTGTTTTGCCATGCTCGCAATATCGGGACCAAACATTGGATGCAGCCCAACCACTGCCCCTTTATGCACGTCTAACATTTTAGCCAAGGGTGCACGTTTCACGGAGGTGAGATCCGCGAGCAGCATATTTCCCGTTAAATAGGGTTTTAAACGTTCTATTGTTTCTAACGTGTGATCAATCGGTACTGAGACAATAACAACATCCGCATTCGTTAAAATGCGTTCTGCCACATCCCAATCATCTCGGTCTAAAATAGAAATAGGATAACCAGAAGCACGCAAATAGCGGGCAAATAACTGCCCCATTTTTCCGTAACCGCCAACAATAACAATCTTGTTAATGGCTGGATTCAGGGGTTTAAAACCAAATTGATTTTCATTGGAATACGATTCACGCATGAAACGACGCAGCACATCTTCAATAAGCTCTGGAGAAATCCCCGCTTTAGCCGCTTCTTCTCGGCGAGCTTGTAACATCGCTAATTCACGCTCTGGCGCATAAATCGGTAACCCCTTTTCATGCTTTACTTCGCCTACTTGGGTCACCAGTTCGAGGCGTTTAGCAAAAAGTTGAATCAGTTCGCGATCGAGTGCATCAATTTCCTGACGTAAATGGTTAAGGGCATCCATAATTCACCTGTAATATCTTATTTACATAGATTGCAATTAAAAGGTTACAGGTGAGATTACTGGAATTAAAACAGAAAGGCAAATAGTTAGAGAGATTGCGTAATCAAGCGCTGCGGACGAATCACATTGTTATCATCTACAAGAGCTACGCCTAAAAAGATATTCTCGTCAGAAAACAACCGCACTTGACCGTGCAATTTTGCTTCATTAGCAAATTTGACACGTTGTCCAAAGCCGATACCTTTACTCTGGTCGGCATCTAACTGTAATGCGGGTAATTTACTGACCGCTGTATCTGTCGGTAAAAGATGTTGATCAAGTTGTGCAAGATCGCCTTGCTCTGCAAGCACCTGTAATGCATCCCATGTCATCATCTTTTCTGTTGGATAATCCGCAACAGCAGTTCGACGTAACACTGTCACATGAGCGCCACAACCTAACACTTCACCTAAATCATCCACTAATGTACGGACATAGGTTCCTTTCGAACAATGCACTTCTAAGGTTAGAAAAGGTGTTTGATACTCAATAAAGTTTAGCTCAAAAATCGTGATAGGACGTGCTTCACGTTCCACTGTAATGCCTGCGCGAGCATACTCATACAACGGTTTCCCATTGTGCTTTAACGCAGAAAACATGGTTGGCACTTGCAAAATATCACCACGGAATTGTTCAAGTGCGGTCAAAATTTGTGATATTTCCACATTAACAGGACGCGTTTCGACCACTTGTCCTTCTGCATCCGAGGTATCTGTACATTCACCTAATTTTGCTGTGACCACATAGCGTTTATCTGCATCTAATAAGAATTGGGAAAACTTTGTGGCTTCACCTAAACAAATAGGCAGCATACCGGTTGCTAATGGATCGAGTGCACCGGTATGCCCAGCTTTATTCGCTTGGAATACGCGTTTAACTTTTTGCATAATGTCATTAGACGACATGCCTTGTGGCTTATCTAATAAAAATACACCATCAATATCACGCCCACGCTTGCGAGGTCTCGACATTAGTCATTTTCCTCAACGTGTTTTTTTTCGTCTTCACGTACTACGTTTGTTACTAAATTAGACATACGCATCCCTTCAACTAAGGATTGATCGTAGAAGAAACGAATTTCTGGCACAATGCGTAAACGCATTGCTTTACCCACTAATGAACGAATATAAGGTGCCGCTTTTTCTAACCCTTTCATGCCTTGTGCAATCGCCACTTCATCATGATCAAACAAAAATGTGACAAACACTTTTGCATAAGCTAAATCGCTTGATACTTCCACATCTGACACGGTTACCATGCCAATACGGGGATCTTTTACTTCCCGTTGTAAAATGATGGCGATTTCTTTTTGTAATTCTTGTGCAACACGATCGCTGCGTTTAAATTCTCTTGCCATAATATTTCTCTTACTAAGTAAGTGTTACCTACATTGATTAGGTTACAAATTATTTCTCTGATTTGGTTTTATTTCTCGAAGAAAAGAACCTATCCCCACGCCAATGAGTACGGCGATAACATTCACCTGGACGTCCGTAACTATAACCTGCACAACGACCGGAATCAAATCTGTAGCAGAATAAATGCTTGCAATCCAAAAACAAAGTTTTACAGCAATGGGGATAATTAGAAATTTCCATTTCTTCAGCCCAAAGCAACCAAAAATAGCATTGATAGCCGCCCAACCAAACATTGATTCCATTTTTTTAGCTCAATGACAAAAAGCGGTCAAAAAAATACGTTGAATTTTGACCGCTCTTTTTATCGATTAGATTGAACGTTTAATTTCAACGACTTCAAACACTTCGATTTGGTCGCCAACTTTTACGTCATTGTAGTTTTTAACGCCGATACCACATTCCATACCATTACGGACTTCAGCAACGTCATCTTTAAAGCGACGGAGAGATTCCAATTCACCTTCAAAGATTACCACGTTATCACGTAATACGCGGATTGGGTTATTACGTTTTACTACACCTTCGGTCACCATACAACCTGCGATTGCACCGAAATTTCGGATGTTTAAACACATCACGCACTTCAGCCAAGCCAATGATTTCTTGTTTGAATTCAGGTTGTAGCATACCGCTCATTGCAGCTTTCACATCATTTAAGAGTTCATAAATGATAGAATAATAACGAAGGTCAATATTTTCTGCTTCGATAATACGACGAGCAGAAGCGTCCGCACGTACGTTAAAGCCGACCATAATCGCATTAGAGGCTGCCGCTAAGGTTGCATCAGTTTCAGAAATACCACCTACACCAGAACCCACAACTTTCACTTTCACTTCATCAGTAGAAAGATCTTGTAACGATTGAATAATCGCTTCCACAGAACCCTGTACGTCTGCTTTCACGATGATGTTCAGTTCAGCCACATCACCTTCAGTCATATTACTAAACATATTTTCAAGTTTAGCTTTTTGCTGACGAGCAAGTTTCACTTCACGGAACTTACCTTGACGGTGTAATGCTACTTCACGTGCTTTTTTCTCATCACGCACTACGGTTGCTTCATCACCTGCTGCTGGTACGCCAGAAAGACCTAACACCTCAACAGGAATAGATGGACCAGCTTCATCGATTTCTTTACCGTTTTCATCGCGCATTGCACGAACACGGCCATATTCAAAACCACAAAGTACGATATCACCTTTACGTAATGTACCAGATTGAACAAGAATGGTTGCAACTGGACCACGACCTTTATCAAGGTAAGATTCAATCACAACACCGCTTGCCATACCGTCTTTTACAGCCGTTAATTCAAGTACTTCTGATTGAAGTAAGATAGCATCTAATAAATCATCGATACCCATACCTTTCTTCGCAGAAACCGGCACGAATTGTACATCACCACCGAATTTCTCAGAAATCACTTCGTGTTGAAGTAATTCTTGCTCTACGCGATCTGGATTAGCTTCTGGTTTATCAATTTTTGTTCACCGCAACCACTAAAGGCGCACCCGCTGCTTTCGCGTGTTGAATCGCTTCAATGGTTTGAGGCATCACACCATCATCTGCTGCAACCACAAGTACGACAATATCCGTTGCTTTTCGCACCACGTGCACGCATTGAGGTAAATGCGGCGTGTCCCGGCGTATCTAAGAAAGTAATCATTTTGCCGTCGTCCATTTCTACGTGGTACGCACCAATGTGCTGAGTAATACCACCCGCTTCACCTGCAGCTACTTTCGCTTTACGAATGTAGTCAAGCAATGAAGTTTTACCATGGTCAACGTGACCCATAATGGTCACAACCGGTGCACGAGTTACTTTTTTTCAGCATTAACATCGCGATCGCCTAATACTTCTTCTTCAAGTTCATTTTCATTGCGAAGAATCACTTTGTGACCTAATTCTTCAGCCACTAATTGCGCTGTTTCTTGGTCAAGCACTTGGTTAATGGTCACCATTTCGCCCATTTTCATCATTGCTTTAATGATTTCAGTCGCTTTGGTTGCCATTTTATTCGCTAATTCTGCAACGGTAATGGTTTCGCCAATAACAACATCCTGTTTCACAACCTGAACAGGTTTTGTGAAAGCTTGCTGCAATGCGGCACCTTTCTTACCATTTTTTTACCTTTACCGAATTTACCGTCTTTTTTTGATTTTTTTACGGTTAGATTCGCGCTCATTTTTAGTACCTTTTACGTCATCGCGTTCTTTTTTCGCTTTAGCCACTTTATTTTTGCCACGGCCGCGATTTTCGTTACGACGTTCTTCTTCATCTTCTGCTTCTAAAGCATAACGAGAGCTTAAATTATAATCGGTATAATCTTCTGATGCGCTGTCATGTCTTGACGTATCAGCTTCAGCATAACGTTTAGCGTCTTCAGCCGCTTTACGCGCTTGCTCTTCTGCTTTTTTTGGCGAGCAAGTTCTTCTGCTTTTACGACGAAGTTCAGCTTCTTCCGCTTTACGTTTTTTTCTTTTTCAGGATCAACAGATTTAGGTTTATTTTCAACCGCACTTTGTGCTGGGTTCGCAGCTTTTTCCACTTCAGCCTTAGCTTTTTCGGCTTTCGCTTTTTCAGCAGCTAAACGTGCTTTTTCTTCAGCCGCTTTCTTTACAGCCGCTTCAGCTTCTTGCTGTGCCTTTAATTTTGCTGCTTCTTCCGCTTTTTTTAGCGGCATCTGTTGGTACAGTACGTTTTTTTACGTACTTCAACTTGTACCGCTTTTTGCTTTTACCGCCAGCAGTAGCACTGCTTACAGTTGTTTTTTTGTTCTGCGTTGAATACTTAGTTTTTTTCGGTGCATTTGCATCCGCATTTTTTTACATCTTCAGTCATCATTAAACTCCTTACTCTTCGCTAAACCAGCAAATATTACGAGCAGCCATAATGAAATCAGCGGCTTGCTCTGCGGTTAATTCTTCGATATCAGCTAAATCATCTACACCTTGCTCCGCAAGTTCTTCAAGTGTCGTAATTTGTTTTTTTCAGCTAATTTAAAGGCAATGTGACGATTCATGCCTTCAAGATTTAATAAAGCGATCTTCGATATTCGCTTTTTTTTCAAGGCTTCTTCTTCTGCCGCAGCGGCTGCAGTAATAGCATCTTTTGCACGACCTTGTAACTCTTCGATAAGATCTTCATCTTCTAAAACCATCAATTGCAGTCAGTTCACTCACAGGAACATAAGCCACTTCTTCCAATGAAGTAAAACCTTCATCTACTAAGATTTGAGCAAACTCTTCATCAAGACCTAATTTATCCATGAAATAAATTTCAATACTTTAATATCTTCCGCTTGATGTTTTTTTCATTTAATTGTTCAGTGGTCATTACGTTTAATGTCCAACCGGTTAATTGTGTCGCTAAACGTACGTTTTTGACCATTACGACCAATTGCTTGTGCTAAATTATCTGCATTTACGGCAATATCCATTGAGTGGTTATCTTCATCCACGATAATTGAAGTCACATCAGCCGGCGCCATTGCATTGATCACATATTGTGCTGGATTATCATCCCAAAGTACGATATCCACACGTTCACCACCTAACTCATTGGTAATCGCTTGAACGCGTGCACCACGCATACCCACACATGCACCAACTGGGTCGATACGTTTATCATTTGATTTCACCGCAATTTTTGCACGAGAACCAGGATCACGGGCGGCACCACGGATTTCAAGCATTTCTTCGCCGATTTCTGGTACTTCAATACGGAATAACTCGATTAACATTTCAGGTTTTGCACGAGTCACAAATAATTGTGCGGTTTTGCTTTCTGGATTCACTTTATAAAGCACACCACGTACACGATCGCCTGGACGGAAATTTTCACGTGGAAGCATATCTTCACGCATAATCACGGCTTCAGCTTTATTGCCTAAATCTAAAATAATGCTTTCACGATTTACTTTTTTCACCGTACCTGTAACAATTTTGCCTTCTTCAGAACGGAATTGCTCAACCACTTTTTGCGCGCTCTGCTTCACGAATTTTAGTACTGATTACTTGGCGAGCAGTTTGCATTGCAATACGGTCAAATGCGATAGACTCAATTTGATCTTCGACATAATCACCGATTTGAATATTAGGATCTTCAAATTGTGCTGCTTCTAATGTAATTTCTTTTTGTCGGCACTTTGACTTCATCAACAACCAGCCAGCGACGGAATGTATCAAACTCACCTGTTTTAGGATTGATAGATACACGAATATCGGTTTCATAGTCATATTTTTTCTTCGTTGAAAGCGCAATCGCACTTTCTAATGCTTCAAAAATCTTTTCGCGTGGTAATAACTTCTCGTTAGATACTGCTTCAGCAGCTAACAAAAATCTCTTTACTCATTTTTCCTTTTTTTCTCCCTTTAAAAATTTTTGCAATTACATTGGCTTTTTTTGAATGTTGCCAAAAAAATAAGAACTTGTTCCTGACCATCAACAATAAGTGTCAACATGTCATTTTTCAATTTTTTTTCCAACTTACCTTGCCATTTACGACGGTCTAAAACAGGAATACGTAAATGCACAGCGATATCCTCACCCACATAACGTTGGAATTGTTCAAGCGTAAATAATGGACGATCAAGACCTGGTGATGACACTTCTAGGTTATATTTATCCGCAATTGGATCTTCCACATCTAAAAATCGCGCTCACTTGACGACTTACATCAGCACAATCATCAACGCCTACGCCACCTTCTTTATCAATGAATAAACGCACGGTCATAAAACGACCTGCACGTTGGCATTCAATCCCCCAAAGTTCGCAGCCTAAGTCTTCTACTGCACCTTGAAGCATCTCTTGCAATTTTTTTGTTCTAATGTTGCCAATTTTTTTGCTCCTAATCTCAAAAATTCAGACATAAAAAAAGGGTTAGGTTCGTCAATGAACCTAAGCCCAGTTTCTAAATTTCTCGTACAAAAAAACCCCAAATTTGGGGTTCTTTTTACTGAACTTGTTATTGGTTGCGGGGGCCGGATTTGAACCGACGGCCTTCGGGTTATGAGCCCGACGAGCTACCAAGCTGCTCCACCCCGCGTCCGAAATATGGGGTGTATTATAGTGATCTAAATCAAAAGATCAAGCGATTTCTGCTAATTTTCTTGAAAACCTGAGATGTTTTGACCTCACTTTGCTTTATCTAAAGTGATATTTAGAATCCAAAGCCAGTTCTAGACCTACTCCAACGCCCACACCATTACTGCCGCCACCGGCGCCAACACCAACAGAACAAGCGCTTACCAAAGCACTTAATACAGCCACTAAAAAAATAATTTTTTTCATAGATTTTCCTTTGTTAAATGTTCAAATAACCGGTAAACGGCCAACAGATCCGTTCCTGCAATCAGTTTGAACGGAAGTAAAAGATAATAAAACTACTTAAATTTTTGCACATACGCTAACACATTTGTCTAATAATTAATAGGACTATACATCTTTTAATTAGTAACAAGAGTATTTTCTTTTATTAAAGTTTTTTTATTGTGTCGTGAAAAAGATAAGCGATACATTCTACAAAAAAATTTTTCATTCTTTTTTTCAATCAAGGAGAAAAAAATATGCATTTTTTTGAAAAAAAGTGCTTACCGTACTAACATTAGGTTTCTGCACGCTATCTGTACAAGCATCTCCCTTTTCAGCATCAGCGAGCAACAAATTAACCAGTATTTAAGTGAAAAAGGCACGATTAATGACAAACTCGGTATTCCCAGGGTTATTTTCCGTGGATTATGCACTGAAAGATTTAGTGACTCAAATTGGGCAAACTGAAAGTAATCGTGTTGAAATGAGTGGTTTGGCTGATACGCTTATTCGTTTATCCGGTAAAACCTATCCGGCTAAATTGCATTTAACCTTTGATGCCGTTCCAGAATATAACGCACAGGAAGGGAGCGCTCTATTTAAAAAAATCTGCGAATTTTACGCTGGTCTGGCGAACCTAATAGTGTCATGGATCAACTCCAAGACGTTATGCCGTTATTAAGCGATGGTGTGGCAGCCTTGTTAAGTCGGATGCCAGTTTATACCTTGGATGAAAGTGATATGAAACAAATGCTGATTAAGAAAGTTTGCCAAAGAAATTAAAGTTGAGAAAAGGTCGATTAGAATTAATTGGTGGAATGTTTTTAAAAAAATAAGGGCGTATTAAACGCCCTTTTTTTATAACTCAATGATAGCTCGCAAACCTTGAATTTGTCCGTTAGATTCAATGTTTTTCCAAACGGAAACGATAGTGATGCAATTCTGCTATTCTTGCCACAATAGACAATCCTAGCCCGCTTCCCTTTCTCATTTTGTCCTGCTGGACGATAAAAAAACGCTGTCCCTAATTTTAGCGAGTTCTTCTGGCGCAACACCACCGCCATTATCTTCAATAAGAATTTTACGAGACTGTAAAAATCACACGCACCTGAGTACCTTGAGGACAATATTTAATCGCATTATCCAATAAGTTTCGTAGCATTTGTGTCGCCAATAATGGCTGACCTTGCTTAACGGCAGGATCTCCCTGATGATCAAACTGCAATTCGATTTGGCGTTGCTGTGCACTGAAATACAACTCACCAATAAGTGAAGTTATAATTTCTGACCAATGAATGGGTTCCTGATGATTTAATTCTTTAAGATTATCTAATCGGGAAAGCGTAAGAAGTTGTTCGATTAATTGGGTTGCTCGGTCGATACCTTGGGTTAAATGCGCTAAGGCCGTTTTACGAGTTTGTGCATCATCGCCAGCTAACTGTGCGACTTCTGTTTGAATACGCAATGCCGCTAATGGACTACGTAATTCATGTGCAGCATCAGAAACAAAGCGTCGCTCCCGTTCCAACTGCTCACTGGTACGTGTGAAAAAAATTGATTTAAGTTTTGGACTAACGGCAAAATCTCTGTTGGCACATCATCGGCTTTCTAATAACGATACATCACCAGGGCGACGAGCTTGTACGTTTCGACTCAATCGATTAATCGGTTTTAAGGCTCGATAAATCACCATAAAAGGCAACAGCTAATAATATCGGCAAACCGGCAAACCAAATTCCCATTTGGCCAAACACGATTTTATTAACCAACTCTTCGCGATATTCCAACTCTTGACCAACGGCGATCACCAATTCACCATTACCAACAGGCTGCCAATAAATCAGCCATTCATCGTCATCATCTAAAAATATATTCTTTACTAAAACCTGTTTTATTTTTGAAAAGAAATTTATCGCCACTATCCCCATCAGTTAATAATCTTTCACCTTTGTTTGAGAATATCGCAAAGGCTAAGGCATCTCTGTCATAATGACGTTTTTGCGCTTTAAATCCACCGCGATGGAAAATTGGCATGTTTCGTCTAAATAGGACATTTTTTTGCAAATCAGAGGTTGCCAAACGCTCAGCAAAAAAAGCACTTGTTGTGCATTAAACACATCTTTGGCTTCTTTTTTCACAACATGCCATGCAACAGCTGTCGCAATGCACCACACGAAAAGTGCGGTCACACTCAAACCGATTAATAGTTGTAGACTGAGTCGTTTATTTTTCATTAACTTGTCCTAAGGCATAACCAACGCCATGTACGGTACGAATAAATTGTTTGCCCAATTTTTGACGTAAATTATAAATATGCACGTCCAATGCGCCGCTACTCAATTCTTCATCCCAATTAGAGAGTTTTTCTTCGATAGTCGAACGTGAAAGCACCCGTTCTTTATTTAGCATAAAAAGCTCGAGTAACTTATATTCACGCCCAGTTAATATAATTTCATTGTTATCCAGCCAAGCTTTATGCTGAGCAGGATCGAGTTTTACATTGCCATGCTCAATTTGAGGATTGACTTGTCCGTAACGACGACGAATTAATGCTTGTAATCGCACAACCACTTCTGCCAACGCAAAGGGTTTGCAAAGATAATCATCTGCACCCTGTTGAATGCCTTTGATGCGCTCGTCTAACGTATCACGTGCAGTTAAGATCAACACTGGCACATCTTGATTATTTGAACGCCATTGTTTTAATACATCCAAACCATCCAGTTTAGGCAGGGTTAAATCCAACACCACCGCATCATAAGGTGCACCGATTAAAGCATTTAATCCACTTTGGCCATCGGTAAACCAGTCCACAACAAAACCAGATTTTGACAAACCAATTTGTAACCCATTACCGATTAACGGATCGTCTTCGACTAATAAAACTCGCATAATATTGACCGCACTTTTTGTTTTTTTATCTAAACGAAAAAAATGGCGGGCTTTTGCCCACCACTTCAAATTATATGAATTATTGCGCTTTTTCAACGCTAATGACTTCAAGCTCTGCTTTTTTTCAAAAACTTCATTATCCAATTTGCCGTAAACACGGATTTTATCTTGTGGACCGACATTTAAACCATTCCAAACGCGGTTTTTAATTTCCAATTTAATTTGATCTGTACCATCAGTGAAAAAGATATTCATCACCATCAATTTGTTGAGTAATGTTACCGACTAAGCTGATCATAGAATTATCTTTTGCAGATAATGCTTGTTTAACAGTAAGTTGTTGACCTTGATCACCACCTTGGAAACCACCTTGTGCAGTGTTGCCATTAAAACCAGCAAATGCCGCTGAAGTCGATAAAGCTAAAAAGGGTTGCTAAAGCAAATTTTTTTTCATTATGTTCTCCTAAATAAAATTAAGCATAAATTAATTCATGTTTCAAACGCGAAAGGATTATTCTCTTTGCCGCCTTGTTGATGCTTATTAAACACAACAAATCTTAATGAAAATCTTAAGCAACCTTAAGATTTTTTTAAATTTTTTTAAAAATCACCAACAAAATCGCTCATTCACCAAGTTATCTTGGCGTTCTTTTTTTCCCATTTTCGCTTTATTTTCAGGATTAGCAAAATAGCGGTCTTGCTCAACTAAACGTGCATCAAGTTTTGCCTCTGCTTCTTTTCAATGCTTGTTTTTCTATCTTGATGCTTGCTTGGTAATTGAGGTAAAAAAACACCACCTGATACGGATGATTTTTAGCCCAGTCAATCGCATCTTGTGCCGCCTGACGTTGCTTCTTCAAATCACAGAACGCATACGGATTAACATGCTGCCCCACTAATTGCCCAAATGCTGTGTTATTCGATACCGTCAATTTATCTAAATCCAACACATATAACGCGGTGATTAAACGGTTTTTGCCCACGATAAAACCATTTTTACTGCTTCATCACGCAAGCCAAAAATCATAAGCACGAGCAGAAAGTGCAAACATTGTCATCGGAGAAACAAAAATCCACTTTTTTTCCTCAATAATATTGACCGCACTTTCAAAAATCCTTTTTGTGTATTTTTTTCAGTAATAACGCATCAATATCTTTGTTTACATTAATCTGTTCAAGTCGCCCATCTCTGGCATCGTAATAAGGCTTTACATACATATCGATATGCCTAACCGGCTCTTTTTGAAATCGAGCTACAAGCCGTTAATAAAAAGTGCGGTTGAAATCCACGTTAATTTTTAGAAAGGTTCGCATGTTCTTCTCTTATGATGAATATTAGCTAGTTATATTACAACAAAAGAGCCGTGAGTTTTACTTCTCTTTCTTCTATAATGAGCAAAATTTTGTTTTATTTTGTTTAATGAAAATCCATCTTATTCAGCGCCAAATCATCTTAGATTTCGATAACCAAACTTCTCTGCTTTAATTTTTTTAGAACAACATCAAATTCACCATGAATATCAATGTCGTTCAGGCTATTGTGGTTCTTGCCGCGTGAAGATCAAAAAAAGGCAAGGTTTCCTACGCTGAAGAGCCCCTTGCCTTTATTCAACCCGATGAGATTTTTACTCTGTTGTTGTCGGGTGGAAAGTGATTTAGAAATAGAATTATAAATTATTCAAATCCAACACATCTGTCATATCAAACAATCCGTGAGATTGTTTTTCTAGCCATTTACCTGCACGCACTGCGCCATTAGCAAATGTCATACGGCTTGATGCTTTGTGAGCAATTTCAACGCGCTCACCAATATCCGCAAACCAGACACTATGCTCACCCACGACATCTGATGCACGAATGGTAGAGAAACCAATTTCATCACGTTTGCGTTCGCCTGTAATGCCTTCACGACAAAAATACGCCATGCGTTTTCAAATCACGACCAAGGGTTTTTCGCAATATGTTCTCCCATAGAAAGTGCGGTGCCAGATGGTGCATCTACTTTGTGGCGGTGGTGCGCTTCAATGATTTCGATATCGCAATAATCGCCCATCACTTTGGCGGCTTTTTTTCTAATAGTTTAAATACCAGATTCACCCCTACGCTAAAGTTTGAGGCAAATACAATGGCAATTTTTTCTGATGCAGCTTGAATTGCGGCTTTACCTGCATCATCGAAACCTGTAGTACCAATTACCATCTTTTTGTTATTAGCGACACAAAATGCGATATGCTCAAGCGTGCCTTCTGGACGCGTGAAATCAATCAGCAAATCAAAGTTGTCTTTTTCTGCATTTAAATCATCTGATACTTTGATACCTAATGTACCAATACCTGCAAGCTCACCAGCATCAGCCCCCACTAAAGAGGAACCTTTACGTTCAAAAGCGGCACCTAATTCAGCCCCTTCTGCATTATGTACGGCTTGAATTAATTGACGCCCCATTCTTCCGCCAGCCCCGGCGATCGCAATTTTTAATGTCATGTTTTGTCCTTTTTTATCAAATTAAAGCGTGTTGAACGCCACTATAAATTAAATAGATTCCGAAGAAAATAAAAATCAGCCCTGCTGCATTATCAATATAGCGACTATATTGGCTATAAAACTGTTTTGCAACAGAACGCGAAAAAAGCACCGAAATGATGTAGAAATATAAAAAAAGGTTTCTACGGTAATCACGGCTAGTGCGGTCAAAAATTTGTGATGTTTCAGTAATATTCACTAAAACCAGTGACATCACACTGCTGAAATAAATCACGACTTTAGCATTAGATAAATTGACCAATAAGCCTTTCATAATGCTCGTTAAAGTCGATTGATTTGATGTATTTGCATTCTGGTTTTTCATCAAAACACCGCATTGCTTTTTTTACTTTTTGCCATTTTTAATGCCGAGATAAACTAAATACGATCCACCAAGCATCATCACTATGCCTTGAATAATTGGCATCGTGGCAAAAATAATGGCAAGTCCTAAAACAGCAGCCGTTGCCCAAATTAATACACCTATGGTAATTCCAATCACGCCACCAATGGCTTCTCGACGAGAGCTCATGGCAGAAATTCGGCTGACATAGAAAAAATCTGGACCTGGCGAAAGTAAACCCACAAGGTGAATAATCATCAAATTTAGCATGGCAAGCCTACAATACGTAATATCGCTATCACGATAACCGCATAGACTGCCGCCAAAACATCATCCACCATAATCCCAAAACCACTTTCCAGTTTTTGGTCAAAATAACGGATTGGATAAGGTTTTAAGATATCGAAGAAACGAAACAATACAAAGGCAATCACAATCCAAGGTAACGATAAGGTTGGAATCGCCGCTAACACCATAAATACCCCAACAAATTCATCCCAAACAATGGAACCGTGATCATGAACACCCATATCATCTGCGGTTTTTTGACACAAATAACAGCCTAGCACAAAGCAAAGTGCGGTCAAAATTAAGAAGATTTTTAGTCCAACACAGGCTAATAATGCGGAGCCTAAAAATTGTTCCGGCTAAACTTCCCCATGTACCCGGTGCTGGACGAATGAGTCCTGAACCAAAACCTAATGCAAGTAAATGAACTGGATTTTTTAAGCTGACTCTATCAAGTGGTGAACTCTTCATTATTTATCCTTAAAATGATCGAAACCAGACGGCGCTTGGTAATTGATTACTTGCCCATCTTTTAAAAAAGTAATCTGATTGTTATTTTGCGGAACAATTTTTCCGATACAGGTACAAGGTACATTCAACGATTGAGATAACTTCTCAATCTCAGATTTTTTATTTGCTGGAACCGTAAAGCAAAGCTCATAATCTTCCCCGCCACTTAATGCAAACGCTTCTGCTTTTTCTAAGCTATATGTTTTTTTGAGTGATGTAGATAACGGCAAGAAGGATAAATCAATCTCCGCAGAACATTGGCTTCTCGTTAAAATATGTCCTAAATCAGCGACAAGACCATCTGAAATATCAATGCATGAATGCGCTACATTCACTAATGCTTGACCTAATTCAACACGTGGTGTTGGATGAAAATGGCGTTTTACTAAAAATTCATCATCAAAATCGACCGCACTTTTACCCTGTAAAGATCCAATTTAAACCCGCCGCGCTATCACCTAACGTGCGCGATACATAAATTAAATCTCCAATCTTCGCATTATGTCGGAATAAAGCCTTTCCTTTTGGTACGAAACCTTGTGCCGTAATAGTTACAGAGAGTGGGCCTTTTGTTGTATCGCCACCAATTAACGTCACATCATATTGATTTAATGTATCAAACAGACTTTTGACTAAATTGGCTTAGCCAGTTTTCATCAACTTCAGGTAATGTCAGTGCAAGCGAAATCCAAGCAGGTTTAGCGCCCATAGCAGCTAAATCACTTAGATTTGTCGCGATAGCTTTATAAGCTAAATCTTTTGGAGAAATGGAAGATAAAAAAATGCGTGCCCTCGACCATTGTATCGGTGGTAATCGCAAGCTGATAGCCTTCTGGAACATGAGTGATCGCACAATCATCCCCAATACTGAAATCAACAAAGCGTTGATTGCCTTTTTGTATTGAGAAATATCGCCCTATAAGATCAAATTCACCCGTACTCATTTTATCTGCGCACCAAAAAAACAAAGGGCAGACATTTGTCTACCCTACATTTGAATAATTATTTGCGACCTAATGCAGGAGCGACTTTATCCAATACACCATTAATGTATTTATGGCTTTCATCTGCACCAAACACTTTCGCCACTTCAATCGCCTCGTTAATCGCCACTTTATACGGCACATCTGGCTCAAATTGAAGTTCGTAAACCGCTAAACGTAAAAATCGCTTTTTTTCAATCGGATCTAATTCATCCAATGTGCGATCTAAATAATGGCTCATTGAGAAAATCAACGGTTTCTACATTCGCAACGGTTTGACGGAAAAAGGCGGCTAAAAATAAGGTTTATCCACGCCTTTTAAATCTTGATCTACAACGAAAGTAAGTTCCACTTGTTCTGGTGCATTACCAGAGAGTGCCCAAGAATATAATGCTTGAACCGCACATTCTCTCGCTCTACGACGTGGCGATACTTTTTTTACAGGTTCTTTTTTCTCTGTCATTTGAATTATGCCGCATCAATTTGTTGTAAAAGATTTACCATTTCAAGTGCAGTTAATGCTGCTTCTGCACCTTTATTACCTGCTTTAGTACCTGCACGCTCGATAGCTTGTTCAATGTTTTCAGTCGTTAAAACACCGAAGGCCACTGGGATTTCAGCTTGCATTGCTACTTGACCTAAACCGCTGCTTGCTTCGCCAGCCACATATTCAAAGTGAGCGGTACCACCACGGATTACCGTACCTAGTGCGACGATTGCATCAAATTTTTTGCTTTCAGCTAAACGACGTGCTACTAATGGAAGTTCATACGCACCTGGTGCACGAACGATTGTGATATTCTCATCTTTCACTTGGCCGATACGTTTTAATGCATCTACCGCACCTTCTAATAAACTTTCATTAATAAAACTGTTAAAACGAGCAATCACCACTGCGATTTTAGCATTTGGCGCAGCTACCGCACCTTCTAAAACTTTCATACTTTTTCCTAATCTGAATGAACAATAAATTTGACGGTGGATTTTAGCATAAAAAGAAACCCTGTGGAAATAATCCGACAGGGTTTTCTATGAGTGGAAAAGAACTTACTTCTCGAGTTTTAACGGTTCAATTTTCCAGATGTTTTTCGCATATTCAAGAATCGTACGGTCTGATGAGAAGAAGCCCATATTCACCATATTTTGAATAGTACTTGCTATCCATGCATCACGATCTTGATATTTTTTATCTACCGCTTTTTGCGCTTCCACATAACTGCGGAAATCAGCAAAGGATTGATAATAATCGTGGTATTGTAAACCTTGAATGAGAGAATGATAACGGTTCGGTTCTTCCGGTGAGAAATCACCACGAATGATTTGGTCAATAACTTCGCGTAACTGCTCGTCATTTTGATAATAATCAAACGGGCGATAACCTTCGCGACGTAATGCTTCCACTTGTTCAACCGTATTACCAAAGATAAAGATATGATCCTTACCAACATTATCTAAAAATCTCAACGTTCGCACCATCAAGCGTACCCAATGTTAACGCACCATTTAAGGCGAACTTCATGTTACTGGTACCTGATGCTTCTGTTCCTGCAAGAGAGATTTGCTCAGAAATATCTGCAGCAGGAATGATCAATTGTGCAAGACTTACGCTGTAGTTCGGGATAAATACAACTTTTTAAACGGCCTTTTTAAGCGCTCATCGTTATTGATGACATTCGCGACATCGTTAATTAAACGAATGGTTTGTTTTGCCGCATAGTAAGCCGAAGCCGCTTTACCCGCTAAAAATAAATACGCGTGGCTGCCAATCTTTTTTTCTGGGTGTGCCAACATTTCGTTATAACGAGCGATAATGTGTAACACATTAAGCATTTGACGTTTGTATTCGTGAATACGTTTTACTTGAACGTCAAATAATGCGTGTGGATCTAAATCGATGTTAAGTGTTTTCTTCACATATTGTGCTAATTTCACTTTGTTATCGTATTTGATATCTGCGACAGCACGCTTAAATTCACCTTTATCAGCAAACGCTTTAAGTTTTTTTCAATTTGGCTTAAATCGCAACGCCATTCAGAACCAATATATTGATCAAATAAAGCCGCTAATTTCGGGTTTGCTACTGCAAGCCAACGACGTGGTGTAATACCGTTTGTCACATTGGTGAAACGTTCTGGATAGATACGCGCAAAATCAGCAAAGGTTGAAGAAACCATGAGATCTGAGTGAATTGCTGCGACACCGTTCACTTTATGCGAACCAACAACAGATAACCAGCCCATACGAACTTTACGTTGATGCCCTTCCTCGATAAGTGATACACGACGGATAAATTCCATATCGGTTGTGACATAAGTTTTCACATACTCAAGGAAATGATCATTGATTTCAAAAATCATCTGTAAGTGACGAGGTAAGATTTTCGCCATCATTTCTACTGGCCAGGTTTCTAATGCTTCTGACATTAAAGTATGGCAAGTATAAGAGAAGATACGACGAGTCACATCCCAAGCATTTTGCCATGAGTAACCGTGTAAATCGATTAAGATGCGCATTAACTCAGGAATCGCTAATGTTGGGTGAGTATCATTCAAGTGGATCGCGACTTTATCCGCTAAGTTATCTAACGTGCCATGTGTTCTGAAATGACGACGAAGAATATCTTGTAAAGAAGCTGATACTAAGAAGTATTCTTGACGTAAACGTAATTCACGACCATTCCAGGTAGAATCATCCGGATAAAGGACACGAGAAAGGTTTTGGTTAGCTGAACGCGTTGCAACTGCTGCTAAGTGATCACCACGGTTAAACTCGGCTAAATCAAACACCTCACCACCATGAGCAGACCATAAACGCAACGTTGATGCTGAATCATTTTTATAGCCAGGAATCATTTGGTCGTATGCAAGTGCGGTCACTTTTTCAGCCGGATTCCAAATACATTTTTTTGCCTTCAAAAATAAATATGACCACCAAAAATCAATACTGAAACGTTTTTGATGGACGCATAAATTCCCAAGGTGCACCTTTTTCTAACCAATCATCCGGGCGCTCAACTTGTTGACAATTTTCAATTTTTTGACGGAACATACCGTATTCATAACGAATACCGTAACCCATTGCTGGAATCGCTAATGTTGCAAGTGAGTCCATAAAAACAAGCAGCAAGACGACCTAAACCACCATTACCTAAACCAGGATCCACTTCTTTTTCAATAATCTCTTCTAAATCAACATTTAATTCAGCCAAAGCTTTTTGTGCCACATCATAAATGCCTTCTGCGATCATTGCATTAGAAAGTGTACGGCCGATTAAGAATTCCATAGAAAGATAATAAACACGGCGAGTTTCTTCTGCACGAGATTGGCGTGCAGTCGTAATCCAACCTTCTGTCACTAAATCACGTACCGCATGAAGGGTCGCATTTAACCAGTCACGTTGACTCGCCTCTTTTTGGTGAACGACCGATTAAGAAAAATTAATTTATAAACAATTGCTTTTTTTACGCCTTCAACATCAACGCTAGGTCGATTATAAAGAAATGGCGAATCAAAATTGTCCATGATCATAGAAAGTAAAACCTCAATTAAAAAAACCGCGCAAATTTTAAGCTTTTTTAGGAAAAAAACAACAAAAATCCCCCTTCAAAGGCGATTATTTTTGAAGGGAGAGTCAATCCATTAAATTATTGGTTTAAAAATGCTTAAATAGAGTTGCTCATATTGAGCGGCGGCATTTTTTTCCAACTAAAGTCCTGTGCCATGGCGTTATTACGAACCATCGCCCAAACACGTTGTTTTTTTGCCATAATGCAAAAGCATGTTGGATAGCGTTTCGTAAATCATCAGCTTCGGCTTTTTGGAATACAAAGCCTGTTGCAGTACGCTCTTTAATGGTTTCGCTTGTACTGTTCGTGACAGTATCGGCTAATCCTCCTGTTGCGCGAACAAGCGGCAATGTGCCATATTGCAAGCCATACAATTGAGTTAATCCACAAGGTTCAAAACGGCTTGGTACTAAAATGACATCACCACCCGCAACCATTAAATGTGAAAGCGCTTCATCATAGCCAATTTTTACTGCAATATGTTCTGGGTAACGTTGTGCTAATTGACAAATTCCCTCTTCTAAATGTTTAGCACCGGAACCGAGAATCGCTAATTGACCACCTTGTTTCACAATTTCATCCGCTGTCGCAATCAGTAAATCCACGCCTTTCTGTTCTGTTAAGCGAGTCACCATCACAAATAAGAGTGCATCTGGTTGTTGTGGTAAATTGAAATAAGCTTGTAAATCGGCTTTATTTTTCTTCTTACCTGCGATAGATTTCAATTTGTAGTGATGCTGAATATACGCATCACAACTTGGATGCCAAATTTTTTGATCTACGCCATTTAAAATTCCCACCAACTTACCTGACTCACGTAAGCCCGTTAGTAAGCCTTGCAAGCCATAAGCAAAGTCCGGTGTAGTAATTTCTTTCGCGTAAGTAGGACTCACTGCTGTTACCATATCAGAATAATAGAGACCAGCTTTCAAATAGGAAATTTGACCAAATAACTCTAAACCATCAACATGGAACATGCCTTCCGGTAAGCTAATTTCATATAGGTGACGATGTGCGAATTGTCCTTGATAAGCAAGATTATGAATCGTAAATACTGATTTTTGCTGGACGACCTTTATTGAAGAGATAAGCTGCCGCTAAACCTGCGTGCCAATCGTGCGCATGCACCACTTCAGCTCTCCACCAACTATCTAAACCCGTCGCAAGCTCTGCGCCCACCCAGCCTAATAAAGCAAAACGCTTATAGTTATCGGCATAATCATTGTAATCTGTATCGTGATAAGGGTTCCCTTCTCGCCAATAAAGATGTGGTGCATCAATCAGATAAATTCCTACGCCATTGTATTCGCCATAACGTAATACAACATGACCTGCAAAATTATCAAATTCTGTCACGACATGCGTGTTCTCAATGCCCGCTGAAATTTTTGGATAAGCCGGCAATAAAATACGTGTATCAATACCAATTTCTTTTTGAGCAAAAGGTAATGCCCCTAAAACATCGGCAAGCCCGCCAGTTTTTAACAAGGGATACAATTCCGAGCAAACATGTAAAACTCTCATAATTTTCCTTTTATACTTAAAATTGTGCTGTCACGAATAACAGCACAATCTTTTTAGTCCACTTAAAATACTGTCAAAATTGACCGCACTTTAATCCAAATGTTCTTCGTTAGAGACTTCTTCCCCTTGAAGTTTTCTCAACATAGCTTGTGTAACAAGCACCACTTTACCAGTGGAGCTCACACGGAAGCGTTTACTGTCTAGGGCTTTATCCACACCGATTTCCATACCATCTGGAATAATACAATGACGATCAATAATACAGTCTTTCAATGTACAATTTTTACCAATGTGTACTTGCGGTAATACTACGCAGTGATCAACTGAAGATCCTTCATTAATTTTAATTCTGTCAAACAAGACTGAGTTACTGATTGATGCATCGGTAATCACGCAACCACCACCGATAAGGGAGTTATCTACCGGTTTGACATTCGCTTTTTTATAGAAGAATTTAGATGGGATAAGCCTGTACTGGATTACCACGAATTGGCCAGCTTTGATCGTAAATATCTAATTGTGGATTTTCTGAAACTAAGTCGATATTAGATTGCCAGAAGCTATCAAGGGTACCCACATCACGCCAGTAAATTTCACCTTCAGTGTTACGTCCAGTACAAGAACGGCTGAACGGATGCGCATAAAGCACACCTTCTTCTAAGCATTTTGGTAACACATCTTTACCAAAGTCATGTGATGTGCAAGGTGTATTCACTTCTCTATCTAGCATTTTATAAAGATATTCAGCATCAAAGACATAAATACCCATAGACGCTAATGAAGTATCTGGTTTACCAACCATTGCTGGTGGATCTTTCGGTTTTTCAACGAAGGCTTTCACTTTAAGATTTTCGTTTACTGCCATCACACCAAATTCACTTGCTTCAGAACGAGGCACTTCAATACAACCCACCGTACATTTCGCACCACTTTTCACGTGATCCATTAGCATCACGCTGTAATCTTGTTTATAGATATGGTCGCCCGCAAGGATCAAAATGTATTTCGGACGATAGTGATTGCGAATAATCGCCATGTTTTGATACACCGCATCCGCTGTACCACGGTACCAAGTGGAGTCATCAATTTGTTGGCGAGCCGGTAACATATCAACGAATTCACCGCGCTCTTGCGGTAAGAATGACCAACCAGTTTGTAAGTGGCGTAACAAAGAGTGAGCAGCATACTGAGTCACGACACCGATGCGATTAAGACCGGAGTTAATACAGTTGGAAAGCGCAAAGTCAATAATGCGACGATTACCGCCGAAATATAATGCAGGTTTCGCACGTTTATCTGTTAATTCATGTAAACGAGAACCACGACCACCGGCTAAAATAAGCACTAAAGTATCTTTAACCAATTCATATTTATTAAGATCACTTTTTCATAACAAACTCCATAGTTTTAATCCTCCATATGTTCCAACACTTCAAATGCCACACCACTCACATCACATTGTTGAATCACTCTGTTTCCAATTTCTGCAATCTTTTTTTCCATCTTCCATTTGGTAAATAAAAAGATTGCGCTTCAGTTTTTGCATTAATTAAGAAAAGGTAGCGACCATCCAACATCACTTGTAAGGCTTTTCTTTCCCGATTATGCCAATCGTCTAGGGTCATCGGGCTTCCACCACAATTCAACCACGCGACATTTTCATCCGACCACCAAGCGTCCTGCTGCAAACTTTGAATTTTTTTTCGTAATGCAATGGTTTGCTTGGTAAAGTCAAATAAGGTTTGGTTAAAATCATCCCACTTTAACCACGTAATTTCGTTATCTTGGCAATAGGCATTGTTATTGCCATATTGGCTGTTGCCGAACTCATCTCCGGCAAGCAGCATAGGTACACCATTTGCCAGTAATAAAGAGCCTAATAAGCCTTTTTTTCTGATAAAACACGGTTATTTTTCGACCGCACTTTGCCATTCATCTGCTAAATCCAGTTGAGAACCTTCAATTCCATGATTGTAGCTATAGTTTTTCATTCCGTCCATCACGGTTCTCTTCACCGTTAGCTTCATTATGTTTATGGTTATAGCTCACTAAATCTTGCAACGTAAAAACCATCATGGGCTGTAATAAAAGTTCAAGCTGCCATGTGGTAATCGACCTTCGCGATTAAAGATATCGCTAGACCCCGCAAAACGCTCTGCAAATGCCCCCACTTCACCACTTTGCCATAACCAAAAACGGCACATATCATCACGGAAACGATCATTCCATTGAGAGAAATAAGCGGGGAAATACCCAACTTGATAGCCGTAATGACCAATATCCCAAGGCTCTGCGATTAATTTAATTTGTTGTAGAACGTCATCCTGTTCCATTTCCGCAAACAATTGTGCATTCGGATTGAAATCAGGTGTTTCACGACCAAGCACGGTGGCTAAATCAAAACGGAATCCATCCACATGGCATTCTGTTACCCAGTAATGCAAGCAATCTAATACCCATTTGCGAGTGACATCATTGGCGAGATTGAGCATATTGCCACACCCCGTCCAGTTGAGGTAATCTCCATGCTCGTTTTGCCAGTAGTAGGTTTTGTCATCAATACCACGCTGGCAAAATGTTGGAAACATTTTTTCAGATTCAGCCGTATGGTTAAATACGACATCCAAAATCACTTCAATGCCCGCTTGATGCAAGGCTTTTACCATGCTCTTAAACTCATTCAAAGGCTGTTTTTGATCCGCCGCATAACTTGGTTCTAAGGCAAACATGGCTAGTGGATTGTAGCCCCAATAATTACGTAATCCTTTTTTTCTTGCAAATGTGGTTCATCAATGAAGAAATTCACTGGAAGCAATTCAAGGCTGGTAATACCCAATGATTTAAAATAAGCAATATTTTCAGGGTGTGCTAAAGCCGCATAAGTCCCCCGAATATTTTCTGGAATACGTGAGTTTAATTGGCTAAATCCTTTAACATTCAGTTCATACACAATGGTTTGAGCCCAAGGAATAGACGGCTTACAATCCCCTGACCAATCAAAACGCTCATCCACAATACGACCTTTAGGCGCAACTGATGCATTATCTCGTTCATCATTTAACAAGAAAATTGAGCGGGCTTCTGATGAACTCAAATCTGGTTTATGAGTGACCGCTTTCGCATAAGGATCAAGCATTAACTTTTGCGGATTGGCTAAAGTGCGGTCATTTTTGCCTGTGATTCTAAAAGCATACTCATCATTCAGCTCAACGCCTTCAATTGCCACATGCCAAATATCATCGGTTCTGCTCATGGCAAAACGGCTTTCTTTTGCCCATCACGGAATAAGCAAAGTTCAATAGCATCCGCCGCACTAGAAAACAGCGCAAAATTCGAAATTTTTAGGCCGTTTTCCCGCGTTTGCGAATATCCCATTGGGGAAGGTTTGCCATTGTTATAAATACTAAACATCGTGTTCTTCGCTATTGTTATGCTTTATATTTTAAATAGATCGTTGCGAGTGGCGGAATGGTCACGCTAATCGAATTGTCAAGTCCGTGACTTGCGATCGCTTCGCTTTCTACCAAGCCGAAATTACCCACGTTTGAACCTTGATAATACATTGAGTCAGTATTCAAAATTTCTTCGTATTCACCCAGCAGCATTTACACCAATGCGATAACCTTCGCGTGGCACCGGAGTGAAGTTACTGATCACGATAATGCGTTTCGCCATTACTGCTTTTACGTTCAAAAAGCAAAGACCGAATTTTCCGCATCATCTACTACTAACCAATCAAAAGCCTTCAGGTTCGCCGTCTAATTCAAAGAGCGGTGCATTTTTTTGATAAATTCCGTTCAAATCTTTGACTAATTGCAAGACACCTTTATGCCATGGGCCACCATGATTTTCGTCAAGTAAGAACCAATCCAAGCTTTCTTCATAATTCCATTCACGACCCTGAGCAAATTCATTACCCATGAATAATAATTTCTTGCCTGGATAGCCCCACATATAACCATAGTAGGCACGCAAGTTAGCGAATTTTTTTGCCATGCATCACCCAGGCATTTTGCCGAGTAACGAACATTTGCCGTGTACCACTTCATCGTGAGAAAGCGGTAATATAAAGTTTTCGCTGTATTGATAAATCATCCCGAAGGTCATTTTGTCGTGATGATAACGACGATAAACGGGATCGAGTTTGCATATAACTTAGGGTGTCATTCATCCAGCCCATGTTCCATTTGAAATTAAATCCAAGACCACCGTTTTCTGTCGGATGGGTTACGCCACCGAAAGAAGTGGATTCTTCCGCAATCGAAATAGCACCAGACACCTCAGAATGGATTTTCCAGTTGGTATGTTTTAAGAATTCAATGGCTTCTAAATTTTCACGACCGCCATATTGATTCGGGATCCATTCCCCTTCTGCGCGGCTGTAATCGCGATAAATCATTGACGCTACCGCATCCACACGAATACCATCCACACCAAAGCGTTCTAACCAATACAGTGCATTACTGGATAAGAAGTTTTTCACTTCATTACGGCCATAGTTATAAATCAAAGTATTCCAGTCTTGATGATAGCCTTCACGAGGGTCTGCGTGCTCATATAAGGCTGTACCATCAAATGCTACCAAACCATGCGTATCACTTGGGAAATGTCCTGGTACCCAGTCTAAAATTCACATTAATCCCTGCTTTGTGTGCTTTTTCGACTAAGCGTTTAAAGCCTTCAGGTGTACCAAAACGGCTAGTTGGAGAATACAGACCAATCGGTTGATAACCCCAAGAGCCATCAAATGGGAATTCAGAAATTGGTAAAAACTCAATATGAGTAAAGCCCATGTGTTTTACATAAGGAATAAGCTCATCGGCAATTTGGTCGTAATCAAGCCAGAAATTATTTTCTAAATTACGGCGCCATGAGCCCAAATGTACTTCGTAGATAGAAATAGGTTGGTTACGTTGGTTCGCCTTACGACGTTCCTCTGTCATTTCTACCACATCTGGCAACATGCTGATTTCTGATGCAGTATCCGGACGTAATTCAGAGCTAAATGCATAAGGGTCGGCTTTTAAACGAAGGTTGCCATAGCAATCAATTAATTCAAATTTATAGCGTTGACCAAGGCTAGCTTTTGGTAAGAATAACTCCCACACACCACTTGCTGGATGGAAACGCATTGGATGACGACGACCATCCCAATAGTTGAAATCACCAACCAACGAAACACGTTTAGCATTTGGAGCCCATACACGGAAATTCACACCTGGCACACCATCACATTCGGTAAAGTGTGCACCTAATACTTCATACGGACGTAATAACGAACCTTCAGCCAACAGCCATTGGTCTAAATCATTAATCATTGGATGGAAACGGTAAGGGATCTTCAATAAGATGCACATCTGATCCCCAATACACTTTTAAATTGATAAGCAAAAAAAGTGGTTCACATTTGGCACAATAGCGGAGAAAAAAAGCCACGCTCATCCACTCTTTTCTAAAGCAACCACCATGGATTGAGTTTCTTTATCAATCACTTCGACTTTATCTGCATCAGGGTAATAAAGCGCGGATCTCAATACCATTGTGGGTTTCATGCATGCCTAATACTGCAAAAAGGATCGGCCTGTTTGCCATCAAAAAAATGAATTGATTACTGATTGGGCGACTAATTTCGTCATTACATACTCCTTTATGCTTTGCGAGCTTGATTAATTTGAGCAAAAAAATGTCTTTTAAGTTTTCGTCATTAAAAAAATCAGCTCTAAGGATTGTCCGAGTTTCTTCTGCCAGTTTGGATATTCTGTTGAAGTTCCCTGGCAGATTGAATGAAATTTCTTGTCCAATTAAGTTCTCTAATTGAACACCAATTAAAGCACTTTGACTGTTGGCCAAATAGCGATGAATTTGGCAGTTAAGATTATCGTGCATCGCCATACTTAAAGCGTCACCGTGATAATCTGGTGGTAAATAGCCATCGCGATGTAAAGCTATCAATCATGGCTTGTTTATCAATGACCCGTTGATCATATTTTTCTTTTAGTACATCGCCTTTTAAAATATTGAGTTCATCAAACAACGCTAAATCACGGCAATGCCAGAAACTTTGCAAGGAAGGCACATCATGTGTACCAATCGTCGCATAAGCATGACGTGGGAATTCATTCGCATGTGGATATTGGCGATTGCGTTGAGCAAAAATACAGCACAAAAATACGAGAAAAATACGAAACTCGTTTAATTTCCACCGCACTTCATCTGGTACTGTACCCAAGTCTTCACCGATGATTAGACATTGATTGCGTTGGCTTTCAATGGCGAGAATTGCCATCAACTCATCAAACGGATAATGCACATAAAGGCCATCAGCCGCTGTTTTGCCTTCTGGAATTAACCATAAACGGAACAAGCCCATTACGTGATCAATACGCAAAATACCGAAATGCTGCATATTCGCACGAAGCATTGTAATCACTGCAGCAAAGCCTGTGGCTTTTAATTGGCTTGGATTGTAAGGCGGTAAATTCCAGTTTTGACCGACTGGACCAAGTGGATCTGGTGGTGCACCTACCGAGGCTTTCACGCAATAAAGCTCAGGTTGCGACCATACATCTACACTACCGCGTGAGCTATTTACCGCTAAATCACCATAGATGCCTAAACGCATGCCTACTTTTTGGCAAAGATGTTTTAGGTCATTCAATTGTTGTTCGGTTAGCCATTGCAACCAGGCGAAAAAGTCAATTTCCGATTTATGTTGTTTAATTAATGCTTTACGTTTTGCAAGCAGTGAGATGTTGCCATTCTTCACGCCAACCTAACCAACCGATAGTGTTTTCTTCAGCTCGTTGATCGACATGCTCAATTTTGTCTAAAACATTAAACAGGCCTTGTAAAACTAGCGCTTCCCCTTGCTCTTTTTGATAAGCTCTAAACGCTTCACGACGTTTGATGATTGCAGCAGATTTACTGCGTTGACTAAAGGCAAAAGAGTTGCTCAAGTGCGGTTAGTTTTAATTCAGTTACCGCACTGTAATTTGACCGTATCTTGATCGCGTAAAGATTGAATTAAGTTAGCGATATCCGCAGAGTTAACCCAATTTTGCACTGATTTTTGCCAATTTAAATTCAGGCAATGCCGTTACATCAAGATAAATAAAGTTCAACCAACGACGAGAGGAAGAGCTATAAGGACTCACCCATTCTGGTACAGATGGATAAAGTAAATGTAACGGATTAATTCCAACAAAAATCCGCGCCATGCTCAGCACTTTTCTCAATCAAATACGCTAAATCTGAAAAAGTCACCAATACCCCAGTTATGTTTTTGAACGTAGGCTATAAAGCTGAACATTCACACCCCAGGCTTTTTTTGTTGTTCTAATAAAGGCGGTTGATACGCTGTTCTTGGTGAAACCAAAAATTTGAACCGAGAAAGTTTGTTGGGCGATAAAAAAATTACCAAACGATAATAGCCAAAAAGGCAAAGCAGGCAACGAAAGTGCGGTTGAATATGGAATTGTTTTTTTCAAACTGAATTTGGTTTTGCTCGTCGAGCAATTGATAACGCAAAGAAGCATCAGGAGGAGAAGAAAAACGCGGTTAAATCATACTGAATCGGGTTCGTTTTCAAAGGCACATATTACATCTTGGAACGACTGATTTTGTCCAATATTCGGCGGAAATTGCAACTGCTCGATAAAAATAATCAATAGAGCTTGGGCGATGCATAAATTAAAATGCCCGTCAATATCATAATGGGAAAAGTGAAATGCCAAGTTTTTTTCAGCGGATTGTTTAATGGATGAGGTCATTTGCATACACCTGATAATACATCTACATAATACTTATTAAGTATTATAGGTAAGCAGAGTTGAAATACAATTGCCAATCTCGCAAATTGTGACCTAAATCAAAAAACGAAGTTTGAAGAGAATAAAAAAGCACCTAAATCAGAATTATTCGGTTTCAATGACAAATTCAAACCAATCAATGACATCTTCTTCATGCACGCCATCTTGAATTAAAAACACCTGCTTTTTTTAACAGAATCAGGATCGCCACTGACTAATGGATGCCATTCGGGCAAAAGCTTTCCCCTCATACAATAAACGATACGCACAGGTATTCGGCAACCAACCAAAATCAGGCAAATTCTTTTTGGTTAATTTCGTGCAATCACTTTCGATTTTAAAACGTTCAGAATAATTACGACACTTTCCTGTTTCTACATCTAATAGATTGCAAGCAATACGCGTGTAGTAAAGTTTTTTTCTCGCTTGCCCTCGCCCTTGAATGTATTTTCGATAACAGCATTTTCCGCAGCCATCACATAAGGGCTTCCCATTCGGATTCCGTCATTTCAAGGAGCGATTTTTGTTTTGCCAAAAATGAGATTCAAATTGCATAGTGAAACCAATAAAAAGTGATCTGCCCCCAAAAAGTTGGACAGGTTAGTTAACTTAAATATTGAGCTCGGTATTGCACTGGGCTCAATCCTTTTTAAACCAAGTTTAATTCGTTTTTTTGGTTGTAATACACTAAATATTCTTCAATTTCAGCCTGTAATTCAGAAATTGAATGATAAGTCCGAGAGTAAAAGCACTCTGATTTTTAATATTGCAAAAAAAGCTTTCAATCACTGCATTATCGTAGCAATTTCCTCAGCGACTCATACTTTGAACCGCTTTACCCTCCAACATTTTCACCCATTCCGCCGTGCCATACAATACGCCTTGGTCGCTATGAATAATCGGGCATTCTATCGGTTGAATTCGACTAAGTCCTTGTTCTAACATCTTTTTTTACCAATGAAAACTTCGGGGCGTGTTGAAAAAGTTATAGGCAATAATTTCTCGGTTAGCCAAGTCCATTAACGGTGAAAAAAATAAAGCTTTTCTTGCCCAACATGAAATTCCGTTACATCCGTTACCCATTTTTTTGATTGAGTGCCATTGCTGTAAAAATCACGATTCAGCAAATTTCGGGGCAATATGCGATGTTTTTCCTCGTTTTCCATGTATTTTCTTACGTAAAATGGAATGAATACCTAACTCGTTCATCAGCTTTAACACCGTTTTATGATTCAAATTAAAAACCCATTTGGCGTAATTTAAACGTCATGGGGCGATAACCATCTCGTTTTCTGTTCTTTTTTTATACAGCGATAAGATAGCCTCTTTTACCTCGTGATAAGTTCGCTTAATCTCTTTATAGTAAAAAGCTTGAACGAGGCATTTTAGCCACATGAAGTAAATCATTTAACGCGTGCTCTGGCTTCAATCTTTCAATGATTTTTTTCTTTTTTTCTGTCGTTGTTTTTTTGACGGTCGAGTGCCTCCAACTCCTTTAGGTAAGCAATCTCCGCACGAGCCAAGGCGAGCTCTCGTTGTAACGTTTTTAAACGCTTTAGGTGAAAAGTCTGTAGTTTCTGGAATTTCAATGTCTTTCTTTTTCATCTTTGGCTTCACTATTTTCGGGTGTTTGAAGGTTTGTATGAGGCGATTTTACGCCATCAAGCCCCCTTTCCCGAAATGCTTTTAGCCAATAAATGACGAGAGCGTGGGAAATTTTATGAATTTTAGCCACCTCACGGATACCATAATCCTGTTCGGTGACGAGTTTGATAATTTTCAAACGAAATTGATAAGAGTAGGACATAATCTGCACCTCAAAGTAGGTGTCCAGATTTTGGGGTGCAGATCACTTTTTTTGTTTTCTATTTCTTGCGGTATCATACGTGCAATTGACTT